>Ga0255753_1001038_pt1 | contig 34544 bp, 17 predicted proteins | sample 041ome_10_FD_179953 | JGI IMG/M metagenome (GOLD analysis project Ga0255753, IMG submission 179953) | Coastal salt marsh microbial communities from the Groves Creek Marsh, Skidaway Island, Georgia - 041412US metaG (version 2) | ecosystem: Environmental > Aquatic > Marine > Intertidal zone > Salt... | reverse complement strand
GGAAAAGAAGGAAAAAAAACTTGTCGTTTGTTTCCTCAGTAAGAGAGTCAGAGCGAGTCAGAGAGACGATCATCGTTTCATCATCAGCAGCAGCAGCATGGCACAAGGTGGTGGTGGTGGTGGTGGAGGTGGAAATGGCGTGAAGAAGAACGATGACGACGAGAAAAGGAAGTCTTCTCATTCTCTGAGAGAATCTTTGCGACTGTTGGACGAGTCACTCCGGGGAAAAACGACGAATTTCTCGACGATTTTGGTGGCGTCGTTGAACGATGATGATGATGAAGAAACAAAGAGAACCTTCTTCAAAGCGCCGTCGTCGTTAACGTCTGCCATAGGCGACGCGCAAGAGAAGCAACAAATAACGTCCGAAAACGAAGAACCGAAAGTAAAAAACAAGCAGGACTATTTGCAAGACGAGATGCAACCGTGGGTGAAACCCGTCGGAGCCTCGTTGGCCGATCCCGAACAAGGACCGTTCATCGCGTGGTGCGAAGAACACTTTCGAGAGGTGACGACTGAAGACGCGAAAAAGTTGATTCCGAGCACGAGTCAACCGAAATTGGAAGAAGATCCGGATTTCTTGACGCTGCCGGTGAAGGAGAGGAGTTACCACGAAGAATGGGAAGAGATGGATAGGAAAATGAAGGAAATGGAGGAGGAAAATAGACGGCGGGCGCGAGAAAACGCGCGCATAGAATCCATCCAGTCCAAGCAGAAAAAGAAACAAAAATCGAAAGAACACGGAACGAAACAGAAAGGGTACGTTGCCGGAGCGAAGACAGTGAACGATGACGCGAAGTTTATCGTCACGCGAATCTCTCCGATTGCAGATTTGAAGGAGATCAAAGAGTATTGCGGGGTGTGTTTCGACGGCGAGTCGTACGAAGAAGATCCAATCATTTTTTGCGAAGGATGCGATGTTGCCGTGCACTTAGCGTGTTATGGTTTACAGAAAGTACCGGAAGGCGATTGGATGTGTCGCGCATGCTCGACGAGAAGTTCCAAGACGGTGAAGAAGCAATGCTGTTTGTGTACGTGCCCGGATGGCGCGTTGAAACCTACGCGAGATAATCGTTGGGCGCACTTGTTCTGCGCGCAATGGATTCCAGAACTCTTTATTTCAAATACGAAAGCTATGGAACCGGTTGAGAATATGAATAAGTTAGTTAAAGAACGTTTATCGATGAACTGCGTGGTTTGCAAGACGCGAAACCAAGGCGCTTGCATTCAGTGCGCGTACGGGAACTGCACGGTTCCCGTGCATCCAATGTGTGCGGTGCAGACAGGCATGCGAATGGAAGTTAGAACGGATAAAAAGAAGGAAGAGGTTGTTGATTATCGAGTGTACTGCGAAAAGCACGCGGCAGTCCTCGATAAGGCGGCAAAAGTCGTGGAACAACGGCAGCAACAGGACGAAGGTGGAACGAATCCGTCTGGGAAAGACGACGATCGAGAAGAGAAGAGCAACAAGAAAGGGGAGGACGACAACGACGACAACGACGACGACCAAGAAAAAGAGAGCGAAAAAGAGAACAACAAGAAAGGCGGCAACAAGAGCGCGAGCGCTTCGCCGGCAAAGGTAATGAAACCTTCGTCAACTCCGTCCAAATCAGAGATTGCGACGCCAGCGGCGGCGCACAAGAACGACAAATCTGCGAATGAGAATTCATCTTACCGAGACGATATGGTATCTCCGATGTCTCCAAAACATGGTCCGACAGATGCCGTTAACGAGCACATGGAGAAAGCTTTAGAATTCCCAGCACCGGAACTTCCATCAGATATCAATGAATTTCTGATGGACGAACGTCAGGATGCGCAAATCGCCGTTTCGAAAATGAAAGCTGCCGCTGCGAACAAAGCTGCCGGCGGCGGCGGTGGTACTAGCTTAGCCGAAAAATGCATGATATGCATCAAGATGAAGAAAGGAACGTCGTGCGGCACGCCAAACGCTCCGTTGAAATGCTTGCGTAGGAAGGAAAATATAGAATCGCTTCAGAAGGAGATGGAGAACAACCTCGGGATGAAAAGTCCGAGGTCGGAGAGCAAGATACTCACCCCGAAGGAAGAGCTCGAAAGACTGAACAAACACAAGCACTTATTCGAGAAGTTTGCTCCAGCAGATGAAGTCACGGCTGAACTTCTCCGCGCGCAAGCGGCTTTAGCGAGAGTTGTCAACGTTACCCGAACGATGGCGAACGAGCTCTTGGAACGCATAGAGGCTGATCAACCGAACGTGCAGAAGCGCTTCGAAAAGATGGAAAGGACGGTGAGAGACGTCGAGGCGTATGAGAATCGGTATCGAGGTGGACGCTGGCGAGTTGAGAAACTTCGCGCCGGCGGACAACTCCCCGCCTTGGCGGATGGGGGTGATGGCTCCTTGGAAAGCCTCAACGCCTCGGGCGCGCTCGTCGATCCTTTGTGTACGATAGTGGCTATGGAGGATGCGCTGTGTTGCGTGTGCACCGGCGGTGAATCCGAGCCACCAAATGAGATTATGTTTTGCGAACGTTGTGAAGTCGCCGTACATCAAGACTGCTACGGAGTTGGTGAAATTCCAGACGGCGATTGGTTATGCTGGCCGTGTCAAATTGTCGAAGACCGCGAGAGAGAAATGAACGCGCCAAGAACTAGACCTCCAAGATACATGCGCGAGGCTGGCGATGGTTTAATGTACGATCCGAGAGTGAAGTGCGAACTTTGCCCTGTTATGCGTGGAGCTATGCGCGCCATGGTTCCGGCGAAACTTTCGAGTCCACTTTCAGAGATGAAGAAATGTGCGTCAATCCCGAATTCTTCCCCTCGCCCGGGAACTACTTCAAGCACGCCTGGTGGAAAGGTGGAGGTTAAGATGGAAAATGTCGATGTAAAAGACGTCGCTATGACAGATGCCGAGCAGCCTGAAATGGAGACACAACAAGACACGCCGATGAATAGAACCAAGGAAGAAATGGTTTCGCCCGCTTCCCAAAAGCTGTCCGCTCTTAAAGACGATGCGAAAGCGCTTGTGAATCAAACGCCGAAGACCGATTCTCCGGCTAACATGCGTCCGCACAAGCTGAAATGGGCGCACGTTGTCTGCGCAAAGTGGATGCCGGGTATATCGTGCGATTTGTTCTCCAACGAGCCGGAAGCTATTCGCGGCGAAGAGTCTGTCCCTTCGCGATTGCTCCAAGCGACGTGCTCGGTGTGTAGTAGTAAAGAAGGTGCAAAAGTCCAGTGCTCGAAGGAAGGCTGTCGCATGTACTTTCACCCGCTCTGCGCGAGACGCGCAAATTATTACATCGAGTACGGTCCGCAAACCGAAGGCACGCCGGTTGGACACTATTGCAAGAATCATTCGACGCAAGCTAAACGGGACGCCGGCCGAAAGATCAAGCCGAGTAAGATCAAGGGAATTGCTACGAAGGGATCGTCTTACGTCAAATCTAGCGTCAAGCGACGACCGCCGACGGCTGAGGAAATCACCTTGCTCAAACGCGCGAGAGTCGGTTTGGAAACTTTGCGTTTACTTTGCGAGCGCGTGAACAAGAGAGAGAAAATCCGCCGGGACGAACTCGAATCACTCGGAACGCTTTGGAAAGCTCAATTGAACGGCCAAGCCAGTGGCCCGGTGTTGAAGCCGGGCGAGTTAGAAGCCGCGGAAGATCACGGTTTCATTCGCCAGGGTCCAGCTGTTGTTTATCTCACCTCGACTTCCATGGAAGAAGTCGCTCCGAGTGTCCCGCCCGGTTACGAACTCGCGCGCGAAGAGAGCATCATGTGACCGACTGTACTCTCTCGAGGAAGTAAGGAAGAAAGAAAGAAAGAAGAACACACATTTTATTTTGCGCTTGCAGAAATGCAAAAAAGTAGCTTTTGAAAAAAAAAATTTGCTCTTATTTCTAATAACCTCCCTCTCAAATCATCGTCAGAGAATATTTTATTGATACGCGCTGCTTCGTAGTCGCGGATCAATAGTGTCTCTGCATCATCGTCTTCTCTCGCGCGCGAACTGATCCACGCACGCGAAAAGAGAAATACTATCAACATCAAAAATGGGGTGCGGCTGCTTCGGTGGTGGAAGTAAAGACAACAAAACCGACGACGATAAAGCCGCCAGGGGAAACGTAAATTCTTCCGACACGGGAAACAAGAAACGGGGAGGATCTTTATCTCTCGTGAAGAAGAAAACATCCTTCGGTAAAAAACAAGAGCAAACACGAAGGTCGTTAGATGCCAGCGGCACCGACGCGTTCCACGACGCGGACGATGGCATATCGGCACCAGATTACGCGGTGAAGGATAGAAACGAATCCTTTCAACCGTACGCGCACCACTTGCATCCGATTTTAGGCAACTTGCAAGGCGATACTTCCATGAAAGGCGCTTCGATACCGCGATACGACACGCCGGTGAACGAACCGTTAGTAGGAAAGCCATCGACGTGGTCTGGAAATCTTGGGAATTCGCACACGTTTTTACTTCGAGGGAAACATTATAAAAGAGACCGAAAGAAGTTTACCAGTCAATCTTCGGCGTACGAGGTGCAACAACTGTTGGTGTTTCGCTCGGAGAAGAAAGTGATGGACGTACACGAGAAGATATTAGGTAAAAAGGTTGGAGAATTGATTAGAGAGAGGGTGCCTTCGGTATTGATTGTGAACGTGATGATTCCAGATTATCCTCCCGAAGGTGGTGTGTTTAGTAAATTGGCGAAAATACCTCCGGATGGGCAAGGTCATCAAGTGGCGATGGTGTGCAAGATATCGGATTGGGCGAGAGAGGCATTTGAGAATACGAAAGATTGGAAGGATTTACCGCCAGAGTTGAGCTTATTGTTGAGATACATCGAAGGTACAGATGGAAAGGATGGGTTCGATGGACCACCGCATCAGTGCGTGACGAGACAGAAAACGAAAGTGGTGGTCATGGTGAAAGGAGGGCAGCACGAGTTGCCGTGGCCGGTACGCATGGCGCTTTCAAAAGGGAACGGGAAACCTTTCATGACGGATAGAACTGGGAATTTTACTAAAAGAGGAGGGTGCTTTGAAATTGATATTGATGGACACGCGTTCAAACCGTTGGCAACGAATTCGTTGAGGACGTGTCACGCGTTCTTTAAGTATTTGATTTTAGATATCGGGGTGGTTGTCCAAGGCGAAAACGAAAAAGAGTTACCGGAGAGACTGTTGACCTGTTTGAGAGTGAGTTATCCAGATTTAGAAGCCGTGACGGCAACGTTTGAGAACATCGAGCCGGATTTAAAGCAAAGAAAATGGGTCGAATGGAATAAGTTACGGTTACGTGAAGTCGGGTCGTCGTTTAGATTGCTTCCACTTCCGTCCTTGAAATCTTTATCGAAGAGTCAGCCGAGCGCTGCTCCAGATTCGCCGGAGAGTGTAAAGAGCGGAGGGAGGAATTAATATTAATAATAAATGAAAATAATATGCAAGGTGTAATCACCTAGGTACAACAGCAACGATTATTAATAATATCTACATTGTGCTCATTTGACGTCTGTTCCAAGCAGATCCACCCCTATCGCCTTCGTTTTTACTGTCCCTTTGCGCCGAGGAGAAATCTTCGCTCGGCACAATGTCTGGAATGTCTTCTCCATTTGCGAGCGCATCTAACCCAGCTCGAACGTAATCAGATTTATCTTCAACATTAAATAACAAATCCCACTCTGTCACAGCGATGGGAAAGATTTTATATCCAGCCGCTTTTAATAAGTTGCGCTTCAAATTCGTTTGACCGAGCGCGTGATCTTTCACATTGCGCGCAAAGTGCGAAGGTCCGTCGACTTCGAGAACGACGCCGATGGATTCGAGCAAAACATCCACGCGATAGCCCGCAACGATAGCTTCTTCCTCGTACTTTTCACCCATGTACGAGAGAATAGCCGCAACGTCCCGTTGAAACCAAGAAATAACCGGCGGACGACGTTGTTCGGCCCACGCGTTGGAGCACTTTTCCATTAAAGCATCCGGGAGAGTCGCGTTTTTATTGGTATCGGACGATGAAATCGCCATAGCTGTTTGGTACAGCTGATTCAAGTCTCGTCCTCGAATGCTATCGTCTTCCATGAACTTTTTGATACCTTCTTGAGAGCACACGTGACTCCAAACAGTTTTCAAAATGTCCGAGTTCAATCCCACGTCATTACGCAAGTTCACGAGCGACCAACTCAACGTGCAAAGCTGCGCGCCTTTCAATTTGTTCACGGTTTGTTGCGTACCGTCTTCGCCTTCGTTTGATCCTGGGGCATTGGAAGCCCACTTCGCGACTCCCTTGATGATTCCATCGCCATCCATTTGTAAGTGAGCCGTGGCCCAGCATAACGTTGTGATTTTAAAGGAGTCAAATCCTTTCAATCCGCCTTGCTCGGCGTATTCATTAATGGCGGAAAACAAACCTTCGTTGGCGTGTCGACATGACGCTAATGCCCAAGCAACATTCGTGACGTCCTTTGGTTTCATCTCCACCACCGAACGCGCTGCTCGGTTCGACAACACTTCCATTTCGGCCGCATTTGCAGCCTCGCCGGAGACGACGGCGAGACCCCAAATTGCTTGACACACGGCTGACGTCTTGAACTCTTCGGAATTTTGACGCGCCGCGGCGACGGTTAAACCAACCAAGTGTGCGAATCGCGGGTCTCGTCGAATCCCTGCGCGTTCAAAGCGATCCATTTTGACGCTTTGAACTTTATTTCCCAAAATTTGGAGCATTTTACCGGCAATGTTCGGAGAAACGCGACGCAAGCCGCCATTTTCGAAAACTTTCAAACAATCTTGCGGAAAGATGGCGTTTTTCGCTTCCGCTTGAATCACCTTCCATTCGTCGTACGTCATCGTCCACTGGTCTTTCCATTCTTTCGAGGAAACCATATCAGGTTCCCAGATGCCAGGCGCATCAGTGGCTACGCCGTTTTCCTCGGAGGAAGAGGCTTCAAAGTCACCGATGGAGGATTCTGGCTTTACGTACTCGCCCGTCTCTTCATCGAGGACCCAACCTCGGGATATCGCCGTTCTAATCTTGTCCAGATCGCGACCGGCACGAGAATACCTTCGCGGTTCGCGTTTTTCTTTTGCTCCACTACTAACCTCTCTCGCCTTGCGAAATTGCATCGCTCGACGTTCGGTATCCTTTCTCGCGTTTTGCATCCACTCGTTCGGATCTGGTTTTTCATCGCCGTCACCACCGGTTGCGGTAACGCGAAATGTATACGCGTTTTTCGTCCTCCTCACGGTTGATGGTGTTGACATTTTCTTGTTGTTGCTATTCGTACTATTCTTTGAAATTCGAGCGTTCCAAGCTATCGACGCCGTCGTCTCGCGAACAAAACTACCCGACATAACGATGATCGATGTTTTTTCTTTCTTTACTTCTTCGTTGGTTGTTTCTTCGCGCCTTGTTGCTGCTGATTAGTCGTTCTCCCTTTCAACCCGCTCAAAAAGTCAAACCCTCGTCTCTTGAACTTCGCCGCCTGTCCCGTCGCCGCGCTTTTCGGAGGAATCCCAGTCCAAGCTGGATGCGTGTATTGGTCTTGCGACAAGAAAAATCGATCCTGGTGGTGTTTGACCGTCGACCACAACTGATAGGTTTGTCCGTTCGTGCCGACGTACTGAACTCTGCGAAGAAGAGGATGGATTCCTTTCCTGGCCTGTTTATATCGCAAACAGAGGAAACGGAGCAAAAGAGAGAAAGAGTTGATGTCAGCCGTGACGCGATGAAAACGCGTCGTCGGTCGTCGTCGTCGTCGTCGTCGTTTCGAAACAACACAACAACACGAGCAGAGAGAGAGGGGAAAATTCTTAATTTCGAGAAAGAGAAAGAGAAAGAGAGGAGTGAGACGACGACGCACCATATATATATATACAGTGAGAGAGAGAGAGAGCGATCGGCGAGAGGGTATTCTCTTCGTACGTCTGCGCGCTGAGGGTGTGTGTGTGTGTGTAATGAGTTTGAATGAATGCAAAAGGAATGAAGAAAAAGAAGAGCCGCCACTTGGTCTGATGGTTAAATTTCTCACAATTCTGCCCCCACTACAAAAAAGGAGATTGTTGACGACGACGACGACGACGACGACGGCGAGAGAGAGAGAGAGAGGCTGAAAAATGCTACTTCTCTCGAAGTCGTTATCGTCGTCGTCGTCGTCGTCGTTGCGAAAACCACTGACGAGGATGATGATGATGACGAGGACGACGACGAAGAAGAACAAGAGGACCAATGCGCTTTTTTATGCATCGTGGGAGGGAAGTTTGGAGAACGTGGTAACGAATCAAGGCGTGGTGACGAGACGCGCGACGTTGGGGAAACGTCTCACGTTTCTCGACGTCGTCTGCGTCGCCGAACACGATCAGCAGCAGCGGCAGCAATATTATTACTTGAAAGTCACAGAACCGAACGTGACGAAGCGCATCAGGGTGGGAGCAACTGTTCGTTTTCGAGGAAAAGAATACGACCACGACGCGAGCGGGAGAAGAGGCGAAAGGACGAAAGGGGTGTACGTAGAAACGGAAGATGTGCCGGAGTTATTGGATATGGCGCCGGCGTCGATGGTCGTGAACGCGAGAAAGTTTTTGGCGGATTTGGATGGTAAGAACACTTCCTCTTCGTCTTTATCTGGCGCTTCGTCATCTTCGACTCCTCCCAATGGGACTGCGGCGGCGTTGATATCGCCGTCGGTCTGTCGCACGTTTATACTGGGCGCCGAGTGCAACGACCCGTTATGTACGAAAAGACACTACGCGAACGACGATTTGCTCGAAGCGATGCAGCAAAGTAGAGTGAACGCTTCGAAGAGAGGAAAAAGCTATGCCGCGCAGACGGCGTACGTGGAAGGAGAACAAGAGGCCCACGCGAAGAATAAAAAGAATAAAGCCGAAGCAGAGCGTCTCTTCGCGACGTTTTTATGCGAAACGTTTCCGGAAGCTGAAACTTTCGTAGATGTCGCTGGAGGTTCAGGAACGTTATCCTATGAACTCAACGTGGAAAAATGGAAGAATGTCATTCTCTGGGAACCGAGGTGTGTCGCGTTGACGAAGATTCAAGCCAAGATTAAGAACGCTCGTCGAAGAGCATTACAAAGCGTCGATAGCAGAAATAGCAGTAGCAGCAGCAGCAGCGATAGCGATAGAGATAGCGATAGCGATAATAAACATAGCTATGATGATAATAACGCGTCATCTGTTCAGAAGTGGTTGCGATTAGAAAACTGGATGCTCGTCGCCAACGAGGAAGAAGAGGAAAGATTGAAACAACACGAGAAGCGCGTTTTGGCGTACACGAATCTCGGCGACGGCAAAGTTGATACTCCTGATTATCAGTCGTATTACGAGACAAAATACGATAAGAATCAAGAATTAGAAACATTTCCGAAGCGAGCGGTAAAAATTCCTCCAATTTTAAGAGACGCGAAAGAAGAAGAAGAATATGCGCTCTCCACGTTTGAGCACGTGCGAGAAGAATTTTGGGGCGTCAACGAAAGAACTCGACATAAGCTGGAGTCTGCGGATGTCCTGGTTGGTTTACATTCTGACCAAGCCACCGAAAGCATCGTCGACGCCGCTCTCGAACTGAACAAATCCTTCGCCGTGGTCCCTTGCTGCGTCTTCCCGACCATGTTTCCAGAGAGATTCACCGAAGACGGCGGGACGGTCACGACGCAAAAGGAGTTTGTCGATTACTTACTCCGCAAAGATAAGGATATCAAAGTTACGTTTTTACCTTTCAAAGGCCGAAATGCCGTCGTGTATAAGATCTAAATAAAGCTACATGTACTAATACTAAGTTCTAAAATTCTCTCTAAGTATCTAACAACCTTCTTCTCTCAAACTCCTCTCGGGTTCGCTTGACTCGCACTCTTCAACCCTTTCTTCACGCGCGCACACACCCCGTGTATGCACCTCAAATCTTCCGCTATATTTCGTAAACTCTCGTCCGCTTCGGCGAGTTTTTCCTTCGAGTCTGCCATGTTCTCTTTCGATTTATGCGTAAACAGGTCGAGTTTTTTACTCGCGTTTTGCAACTTTTGGACGGCTTCTTTTTGCGTTCTCGCCATGGACTCGATTTCTTCCCGAGAGATGAAGTCTGTGGAGAGCGTTTCCGTGAACGAAGAAGAAATAGAAGACTTCTCCTCCTCCGTCGTCGTCATGAAAAGCTATTTCGCGCGCTTTCTCTTTCGTGGTGTCAGTGTGTGTCAGTGTAACTGTCTATATTATAGCAGTGTGGACTAATTATGTTGGAACAACTTCCACACAAATTCTCTCGTCTTTTACGCGCAAAAGTGCTTCAAAAGAATAAACAAAAATGGGGGTCAAAGACATCATCGACAGAGAGTTCACGCACGCGTCGCCGGAAGTGCGAAGAGCGAACGTGGAGTTACTGCGCTCGGCGGCCATCTTTTTCGGGTCCGTGGTGTTTATGAGAGCTTTTGGAGAGTTGATGGCGATTTAGAAGAGAGAGAGAGGAGAGAACAAGGATCGCGTTCGTGCGTGAAATCGATGTTTCGATTGACGCGCATCAAAATACTAGTAGAATATAAAATAGTCGACAGATAAAATCGAGAAGAGAGGGATTGAGTGTAAACTCTGTTGTTAGTAGTATGTATTAGGTATCATCATCATCACCGTCTACGTGTGTTTGCGTCGTGCATCTATTTCTCTCACAATTTCGGAAGCTATTTACTATTCCCTAAAGCAGAAGCTTTGCTCTAAAAAAATTCTATCATTCATCCGAGGACGAAGCGTAATCAACGAGCGGCACGCACTTGTTGCCTTCCTTCGCCTGTTCAAATGCCGACGACGGAGGCTTCATCTTCTGTACGCGAACGAGTTTCACTTTCTTCCTCGCGAGGACGCCTCCTTTTCGTAATCGTTTCTCGGCGCCGTCGTCGCCGCCCGTCGCCTCGTCGACGCCGTCGCCTCTTCTCCCACCACCAACCTCCTCCATCATCACCGCTCGTCTTTTCTGCTCCACGAACGACTGCTGCTCCTCAATCTCTCTCCTTTTCTTACTCACGGTCCCGCCTAAATTTCTCGGACACTCTCTCGTCTCGTGGTTTTCCGTGCATATTTTACACCTGGAAACGTTCGGACATCTCGACGAAGAGTGTCCGCCTTTCTGACCGCATCGTTTACACACCGAGCGATACTTTTGCTGCTTCTTCTTTTGATGATGCGCGTTGTTGTTGTTGTTGCTATAATTATTATCGTTATCACAGTTTCTCTCCACGTGTCCTTTCTGCCCGCACTTCCCGCATATCCGAGGTTTCGAACAATCCTTCGCCTGGTGCCCGAGTTTGTTACACCGGTGGCACGGTCCTTCGTAGGATAAAGGTTTCTCCACCATAATACTATTCGCATACGTACTCATAGTAGCACCAGCAGCAGCAGTAGTAGTACGAGTCGTAGGCACGCGATTGGAGTACCTCGACGGTTTCGACATTATTATTAAGTATGCGCGCAAAAACTGTGCAACGTGTGAGGGGTGGACGACTGCTTAAAGGAGTGAACGACGAACCCTTTTTTTATTCCCCCAAATGAAAGTGTTTTAAGAAAAAAACACACCACAGAAAACCACGCTCAAAACAAAAATATGCTCGATATAAACTTACTGAGACCGGAGAAAGGCGGCGACCCGGTGCGTTTTGTTGCGACCACTTTTAATATACCTCTTTCGCTGCTCGTTGTTTTTGTCGATGTTTTTCTTTGTTCTTCGTCGTTCCGTCGTCGTTTACGTCGTGCGATGATGATTGGAGACGATTTTTGATGAAAAAGCGCCGACATGGATTTTTATTCGTCTCGTTTTTATTAGCTCTCTCTCTTTCTGATATCAAGGACTGACGAGTATTAATAATATTCACTTCTTCTGTGCGCGCGAAATATTACTGAATCTAAACAGGATGTCGTGAAAGAGTCGCAAAAACGTCGGTACAAGTCCGTGGAAATTGTCGACCAGTGCATCGAAAAAGACGCGCAATGGCGCTCGGTTCGATTCGATCTCGATAAGCTGAATGCGGATTTTAACAAAGCGAACAAAGCGGTGGCGTTGAAGATGAAAGCAGGGGAGAAGGAAGAGGCGGAAAAGTTGATGCCAGAAGTGAAGCGAGTGGACCAGCTTAGAAAAGACACCGTGGAGCTGGAGAAGACTTTGGAACAGGAAACGAACGAGTTGTTGTTGAAGATTGGGAATATCGTCCACGACTCGGTGCCGGTGAATAACGACGAGGAATTTAACACGGTGCATGCGACGTGGGGGGAAAGAAGAATGGAAGAGGATTTACCGAATCACGTAGATTTGGTTGGAATGTTGGATATTGCAGATTTGGAGAAAGGCGCAGACGTGGCTGGAGGGAGAGGGTATTATTTGAAAGGCGCCGGGGTGTTGTTGAACCAAGCGATGATTAACTACGCGTTGTCGTTTTTGGCGGCGAGAGGGCATTCTCCGCTAGCGACGCCATTTTTTATGAGAAAAGACAGAATGGCAGAGTGCGCGCAATTAGCCGATTTCGACGAGCAGTTGTACAAAGTGACCGGAGAAGGTGACGATAAGTATTTAATCGCTACTAGCGAACAAACGTGCTGCTCGTATTTAAGAAAGTTATGGTTGAACGAGAAGGATTTACCCATTCGTTTGTCTGGGTATTCCACGTGTTTCAGAAAAGAGGTTGGGAGTCACGGGAGAGATACGCTCGGTATCTTTCGCGTGCATCAGTTCGAGAAGGTTGAACAATTCGTAGCCGTGACGCCGGAAGGCAACGCTTCGTGGGAAGAAATGGACAGATTGATTGGAAACGCAGAGGCTTTTTACCAATCTTTGAACATTCCGTATAACGTTGTGAACATAGTTTCCGGCGAGTTAAACGACGCCGCGGCGAAAAAGTACGATTTAGAAGCGTGGTTTCCGTCCTCTAGAACTCACCGAGAGTTGGTGTCTTGCTCGAACTGTACAGATTACCAATCCAGACGATTGGAAATTCGTTACGGCGCTCCGCAGAAAGGCCCGGAAAAGACCAAGTCATACGTGCACTTGTTGAATTCGACGTTAACTGCTACGGAGAGATCATTGTGTTGCTTGTTGGAGAACTGGCAAACCCCAGACGGGTTGGTGGTACCTCCCGCGTTGCGCCCTTGGATGTGCGGCATCGAGTTCATTCCGTTCGTGAGCAAGTTAGACAAGAAGAAACGTTTGGTAGCGGTTTCACCGGCGCCGGCACCGTTGTTTGGTGGAGTGAATGGTGCGGATTCCGCGAATTCTTTGAGCGTTTTTGTCAACGCTGGCGATTGTGCCGGGTCCATGGCTTTGGAATCGATTCTATCAAAGCTTCCGGACACCACGGCGACGAAAAAATCCATCGCCGTGGACGTCACGGAGGAAGAGAAAGGATTGTTTCCAGACCCAGAAAACATCGTTGGTCCGGCTATGATCGCAGACGGTGATTTTGTGTTGACGTCAGCTACGGCTATTGCAAGATATCTCGCGAAGATGACGCAAGCGTCCAGTCTCGCGTTGTTACCAACCGCCGCGAAGGACAACGCCAAGTGCGAAGCTCTTATTGAGTTGTTCCATCACGCCAACGTCGACGAGGTTGTCACGAGAGTCGAAAAAGCGTTGGAAGGCGCGAACGATTACGTGTGTGGAAGTACGTTTACGATTGCCGACGCTCTTTTAGCGGCTAAACTGAAAACGGCCAAGGCGTCGGTATCGGCAAAAGCGGCGCAGTGGATGACGCTTTCGTTGTAAACGACGTTCGAAACACAACAACAACAAATATCATTTAATGAATTGCAAACTATTACTACTACTACTACCACTACCGCACTATATCACTATCACTATCATACTCCATCGAAATATACCTGCGTATTTTTCTCAATCTATCTATCTATCTCTTGCTAGAAACTTCCTCCTGCGTATGAACACATTACACTTGCGCTGGACCTTCGACGTTTTTATGTTTCACCAGCTCCTCCGCGAATTCTTTAAACTCCTCGCTATGCTTAACCATGCACTGGTGCAACGCCACGAACCTGTCCGCACAATCGCTCGCTCTCGTCGCTTCGTCTGCTTTCATAAAACACGTCAACGCCATGTCGAACTCTTCTCCGCACGACGTATCTCTCAATGGTTTCACGCAAGGACATTCTAAAGCGTGTTTTATTCTTTCATCCACGGAGGGGAGATGCGCTCCTTTTTCGATGGCTTCCGCCATGCCTTCGAGTGCAGCAGCGGTAGAAGGACTAGAAGAGGGAGACGCGCTCGATGTCTCGTCTTTATCGCTCTCGCTGGCGTTCCTTCGAGAAGACATGTTCTTAAGAAGTCGTCCTGAGTGGTTTCGTTCGTCGTGCTCAAAAAGTATGGGGACTTTGCAGAACCCTCTCGCATTTGCGTCACACTCAAAACAAAAAGTGTTTGAGCGATCAATCACACTCGCGCTTCCCCGAAGAAAGCACAAAAGAAGAAGGAGAAGAAGAGAAAGATAAAGATGCAGTGCCTCAAGTACAAGTTCGAAAGAAGAAGGATGATGATAAGGAAGAAGAGTGAAGCGCGGATGAAGATGAAAGTGCATCTTTTCAATATCTAGGTGATTTCTTCCTCTGCCTCACACGCGATGGCACCATTATCAACTTCCTCCTCCTCCTCCTCCTCCTCCTCCTCCTCTTCCTCTCGAAGACCACCGCCGCGTCTGACGACATTTTTGCGAGCGCGGTGTGGAGGCAAAAGTGGCGATGGAAGCGATGATAGTATCGATAGATATTGGTACGTGAGCGATGTGGATGAAGCGTTCGTGGCTCGTGCAAAGCAAATAGGGAGCGCGACGACAAAGACATCATCACCATCCTTGTCCTTTCGGCAAACCGCGAAGAAAGCGACCAAGAACAGAGATTTGGCACTTTTGAAGTTATCTGATGTAGCTTTGAAAACTTCGTCTTCTTCTTTGGAGGATTTTGACGAGGAGACGAGGCTCGCGCTCGATTTAGTCGCGGACGCGTCGATACAGTTGTTGCGTTTGGAGAATGACTTGATTTCGCCGGATGAACTTTTAGAAGCGCCGGCAGATTTATATGCAGCGGTGGCAACGAATTGCGATGTAGATTGGAAGTTGGAGGCAGATTTAGAAGATGTCGTTGAGTATTCGAACGCGCCGGAATTGGAGAGAAAGAAAGTGCAAGGGAAAAGGAGGGGAAACGAGAGAGAAGCTTTTGGTTTTGTGAAAGCGAGACTAGGGGGCGTGTTGAGCGAAACCGGTGAAGCCGCGCAGCGATGGAAAGATTTTTGGCAAAGCGCAAACGCACTAAGAAGAGTAGGAAGCACGAGTAGTACTGGTGGCGATTTGAATGGCACGTCGATGGGAGTAGGGGGAAAAAAAGAGACGTATTACGGGGAGGATATGTTTTTCGTGCCACCGAGATTTTACGGAGCGAATGACTTTGACAGCAGTAATCAACACTGCGACCAAATATCCAGTGGCTTAGAATCTACAATTTTATCGAATATGACGCGCGGTTTAGATAGCGCGAATGCGTTCGCATCTTTAGAGCTAGAACGGTCGAGGACTCCTTCGTTCCACGAGCTGGACGCATTAGGTACTGAGAGCGAGGTGTCAACTTCTCTTCAAGCCGGCTCTGGCTCAATTCTATCTTGGCTTCGCGAACAATGCGAAATATTTAGAGAAAACAATCAGAATTCAGATGCATTTGCAGGTTGGACGGATATTTGCGGAAATATCTGTCGCGTGTGCTTGAACACTTCGAGCAGCGACGACCAGGTTGCATCTGAGTTGTTCGATTTACTCGGTGACGGTGGATTTGATCTCGTCGCGAGCGTTTGCGAAAGACGAGGTCAACTTGCGGATGCCATCAGACGACGGCTGCAAGCTTTAAAAGAAGCGTTTGATCCAGAAGAATCTGCCCAGGATGATTATGCGAAAAGTAAATCTGCCGTCTCCGTTCGATCAACGACGGACGTCGCGATGGAGAAAATCCGAAAGAAAGAAGAACGGAGGAATAAACGACGCGCTGCTGGTGGTCATGGAGAATATTTGTTAGAATGGTTTACGAACGATTCTGGACTTGGTTATGGCGCTTTCTGCGACGATTTGTTACCGCTACCGAACAGAAACGAAGCCGCGCCGGGAAGTGTGGATGACATTCTGAACAGTTTGCGCGGACTAGGTCTCGGAACAGACGGCGGAAAAAAAGCTCTGCCGCCGGGAACGACTCGTAAAGTCTTGGAAGGTTACGAAGAAATTTACGTACCTGCGCGTATCCCTGACGCCGTGGCAGACGGTGAATTACAAGTTTCTGTGTCTTATCTCCCGGCTTGGGCTCAAACTGCGTTCAAAGGTATTCAGACATTTAATCGTATTCAGTCCAAAATTTTTGAGTGCGCGTATACGTCGAACGAGAACGTTCTTGTATGCGCACCTACTGGTGCAGGAAAGACGAATATTGCTATGCTATGCGCGATGCAAGAAATAGCTAAACATTTTGACGAAGAGAATAATTGCTTGCACGAACACGACGATTTCAAGATTGTTTACGTGGCGCCGATGAAGGCATTGGCGGCTGAAGTCACGCGGACGTTTCAGAAGCGACTCGACGAATTGGGGATGGTGTGTCGAGAACTAACTGGCGATACGCAGCTCTCCAAGAGAGAATTAGAAGAAACGCACGTTATTGTTACGACGCCAGAGAAATGGGACGTCATCACGCGAAAAGGTGGTGAAGTTTCCGTAGCCTCCACTCTCAGACTCCTTATTATCGATGAAGTGCACTTATTGAACGACGAGCGAGGACCGGTCATTGAAACTCTAGTGGCGCGAACGCGTCGTCAAGTCGAGCAAACGCAATCAATGATTCGAATTGTCGGTTTGTCGGCAACTTTGCCCAATCCGAGAGATGTTGCGCGGTTTTTAGGTGTCACCGAAGGTAAAGGCTTGTTCGTATTTGACCAATCGTACAGACCGATTCCGCTCACACAAGTTTTCATTGGCGTTTCAGAGACAAACGCAATGAAACGTCAGAATGTGACTATTCGAATAGCTTTTAAGAAAGCGTGCGAGGCACTTCGTAAGGGTAAACAGGCGATGGTCTTTGTGCATTCAAGAAAGGATACGGTAAAAACAGCGCGACAGTTGGCTGAAATAGCGGGAGAAGAAGGCGAACTCGAGTTGTTTGAGAACGACACACACGAGGAGAAATCGATATTCGCTAGAGAAGTGTCGCGATCAAGAAACCAAGAGATGAAAGAATTATTCTTTAAAGGTTTTGGCTGTCACAACGCTGGGATGCTTCGAAAAGATCGGACGTTAGTGGAGCAAATGTTTGCCGCCGGTGTGATCAAAGTATTAGTATGTACGGCAACTTTAGCATGGGGGGTAAACTTACCCGCCCATCAAGTCATCATCAAGGGAACGCAGCTCTACGACGCGAGTGCGGGAGGTTTTAAGGACCTTGGTGTTCTAGATGTACAGCAAATTTTTGGCAGAGCAGGTCGGCCGGGTTTCGATACCAGTGGTGAGGGTGTCATTATCACCGAACATAAGAAGCTCACGAAATATGTTGCAATGTTGACGCACTCCACTCCGATTGAGTCGCAATTCATCGAGTGTTTGGCGGATAATTTGAACGCCGAAATTGTGTTAGGAACCGTAACGAATGTCCGCGAAGGCGCGCAGTGGTTGAGTTACTCTTACTTACACACGAGAATGGAGCAAAATCCACTCGGATATGCTTTGACATGGGATGAAGTTCGCTTGGATCCCGGGCTCATCGAGCATCGGAGAAACTTGATTAAAACAGCAGCGAGAAAGCTACACAAGGCTAAGATGATTCGCTTCGACGAACAATCAGGCCAACTGTATCAAACCGAAGCTGGACGCATCGCGTCGCACTTCTACATCAAAGTTACTTCCATGGAATTGTTCGAAGAGATGATGAATCGACACATGTCCTTGCCAGAAGTGTTGCACGTAATCTCGCACTCCTCTGAGTTTGAAAATATCGCGCCGAGAGAAGATGAAATGCCAGAACTCGAGGCACTTCGAAGAAACCGTCGTTCCGCCTGTCCGATTGAGATTAAAGGTGACATGAGCGATAAAATTGCCAAGGTTAATTTACTCTTGCAAGTATACGTATCTCGGAAGCGATTAGAATCGTTTTCATTAGTTGCAGATTCAAGTTACATTTCTCAAAATGCCAGCAGAATATGTCGCGCTTTGTTCGAGCTCATGCTTAAGCGTGGATGGCCATCGCTGGCAGAAACACTGTTAACGCTTTCAAAAGCGGTAGATCGAAGATTATGGCCACACCACTCACCACTACGTCAGTTCGAAAATACTCTGAAGCCAGAGACAATCTATAAGCTGGAAGAGAAGGATGCCACCGTCGATCGCTTGATCGATATGAGTGCAAAGGAAGTTGGTGATTTACTGCGACTCAATGCTGTCGTTGGAGCGCAAGTGAAACGCTGCGTCGAACAACTCCCTCACGTCAATCTTGAAGCTGTAGTTCGGCCGATCACGCGCTCTGTGCTTCGAGTTTCCGCAACCCTTACGCCTGAGTTCATGTGGAGAGATGAAGTTCACGGGCAAGCGCAACAATGGTTGATTTGGGTGGAGGATCCCGTGAATGAGCACATTTATCACACGGAGACTTTCACTTTGAGCAAAAAGCAATACAAAGAAGGTAGAATGACGTTGGCGTTTACCATTCCAATTTTTGATCCACGACCGCCCCAATACTTCTTAAGGGCAACGCATTTGTATTGGTTAGGATGCGAATCGTTCTTAGAACTCGATTTAGAGGACATTGTTTTACCGACGGAACCGCCGCCGAATACTGAGCTACTCGATTTGGAACCGCTTCCAAGATCCGCGCTCAATAATCCGACGTATGAGTCCCTCTATGAAAAGAAATTTACACATTTCAACGCGATTCAAACGCAAGCATTTCACACGTTGTACCATACGAACCACAACGTTCTTTTGGGAGCACCTACGGGTTCGGGGAAAACGATATCATCGGAACTTACAATTCTAAAAATGTTTCGAGATGAACCGCCAGGGAGTAAGGTTGTCTACATCGCGCCTTTGAAAGCACTCGTTCGCGAGCGCGTGGATGATTGGAAGAAGTACTTCTGTCCAACTGTGAATAAGAAGATGGTAGAACTTACTGGCGATTATACACCGGATTTGCGTGCGTTACTACGTGCGGATATCATCGTCGCAACTCCAGAAAAATGGGACGGTATTTCTCGAAATTGGCAGTCCCGCTCTTACGTTAGCAAAGTCAAACTCGTCATTATTGACGAGATTCATCTTTTAGGTGCCGATCGCGGACCAATTTTGGAAGCTATCGTTTCTAGAATGAATTATATTTCCGCGCGAACAAAATCGAAAATTCGCATCGTCGGATTATCGACCGCTTTGGCAAACGCAAGAGATTTAGGGGACTGGCTTGGTATCGAGAACGATAAAGGTTTGTTCAACTTCCGTCCATCTGTTCGTCCAGTGCCACTCGAATGTCACATTCAAGGTTTTCCAGGGAAGTTTTATTGTCCTCGCATGCTTTCTATGAATAAACCCACCTACGCGGCGATTCGAACGCACTCGCCTCTGAAACCGGCGTTGGTATTTGTCTCCTCGAGAAGACAAACGAGATTGACGGCGCTCGATTTGATTGCCTACGCAGCTGCTGACGAGAATCCAGATGCTTTTGTGCACTGCAACAGTCAAGAACTGGAGCAAAGAATCGCGAAGATTCAAGATCCAGCTTTGAAGCATACGTTGCAATTCGGTATTGGTTTACACCACGCGGGTCTTTCCCCGGAAGATCGCGGCGTCGCGGAGCAGTTATTTGCAGAATGTAAAATTCAAGTGTTGGTGTCGACATCTACTCTAGCTTGGGGCGTGAACTTACCAGCGCATTTGGTTGTTATTAAAGGAACTGAGTTTTACGACGGGAAAACAAAACGTTACCAAGACTTTCCCATCACCGATGTGTTGCAGATGATGGGGAGAGCTGGGCGTCCGCAGTTTGATAAAAGCGGCTGTTGCGTCGTTCTCGTACACGAACCGAAGAAGAATTTTTACAAAAAGTTCTTGTACGAACCATTTCCAGTGGAATCAAGCTTTAATGAATGTTTAGAAGATCACTTCAACGCCGAGGTCGTTGGTGGAGCTATAAAATCGAAGCAAGACGCCGTGGATTACCTAACGTGGACGTATTTCTTCCGTCGCGCCATGAAAAATCCAACCTATTACAACCTCGAGGATACGAATCACGAAACCGTGAACTCATACCTATCAGAAATGGTTGAAAACACCATGGAAACGCTCGCGAGTGCAAAATGTCTCGCTATTAACGACGAAGATGATTCCATTAAACCTTTAATGCTCGGCAGAATTGCGAGTTTCTATTACTTAAATTTCAAAACCATGGCTGTTTTCTCCAAACGTTTGAAGAAATCGAACACTTTAGAGGATGTTTTGACAACCTTGTGTGATGTTGCAGAATACGATGAAATCCCGGTTCGTCATAACGAAGATAAGTTAAACGCAGATTTAGCGATAAATGTCCTCAAAGCTGGAGGTTATCAAGTCGATCGACGAGCGTACGACGACCCGCACGTCAAGGCTTCTTTACTCTTCCAGGCGCACTTTTTACGACTTCCTTTACCAATGTCGGATTACCATACGGATACGAAGTCTGTACTCGACCAATCGCAAAGAATTCTGCAAGCTATGACGGAAATAGTCAGCGAAGCTGGATGGTTGTCGACAGCGTTATCAATAATGAACTTGACGCAAATGATTATTCAAGGGCTCTCCATAAACGACAACTCTTTGCTCCTATTACCAAAAATTGCCGACGAGGAGGTTTCTAAATTGGAACGCTTTTCAAAGATAACGTGTCTTCCACAGCTCGTGTTTCTGGCTATTCACCGCAAGAGCGCATTCTTTGAGGCTATGTCAAAGGCTGGTCTCTCGAAATCTAAAAGTGAGGCGATTTACAACGTCTGCGCAAACCTCCCGCTGTTAGACGTGAAAGCCACTTTAGTGGAAGATAAAGTCAACAGCAGCGATGGACGTCGCAACGTTTCTGTGAAAGTATCGTTGAAACGTTCTGGTAAGAAATCGGGACGTAAAACCGCACCTAGGGCGTATGCGCCGAGATTTCCGAAACAGAAAGACGAAGGTTGGTGGATCGTGTTAGGGGAAAAGAGGCGCACCGGCGAACTCGTGGCAATGCGCCGAGCTCAGTATGCAGACACCTTTGACGCAGTTTTAAAAATTGATAACTTTCCACGAGGTATGAGTGTTACAGATATCACGGTCTTTATCATGTCAGACACGTATATTGGATTAGATCAAGAAGTACTGGTGAGCAATACTGACGATAAAAGATTTTTATCTTCCGCTGGTGTGGCGGATCGACACAGATTTTTTGAAGAACGCGAATCTGATTCTGAAGCGGAAGGAAACTTTTGGCAGGATGAAGATGAGCTTTCGGATGAAGACATTCCAGATTTTTAGTACAATAGGATCATTAGCTTCATCTTATTAGTTATATTTAGTATTTAGTGTTATTAGTACGCATTTTTAGCGAGTTGAATTACATTCAATGTCGGCATGTCTCAATTTGTCTTTTTTTTATTCGTTCGCAATCGCCTCGAGGTTCCCTCCTTCTCCTCTTCCTTCTTCTTCGTTCTTTTCAAACACTTCTGTTCCGTCTAGCATCTTATCCAGCAACGTTTTTACTCTTTTCGGGAGTAAATTTACGTCTTTTATTGTTTTCGAAGTATCGAACGGTGCGCGATACGCGTATTCTGGTTTGACGGGTACAAAAGACGAGCCCGTTTCCATAAACACCATCGATATGAGCAACGACTCGAGATCGAAATCGTCTTCGTCTTCGATAAAGAATCGGACACCGGACTCTTGGGTTGTTGAAGTGTCAACCCACTTTGCCAATGCAAATCTGTTATCTTGGCGCGAGTTTTTCTTATATTCTTTCTCTTCTTGATCTGGCAAAGGCTTTGCGAGGCAAATCATCAAAAGGCGACATTTTTCGCCTTTTGAGTTTATGCTTTCGTCGTCTAAAGACCACGCGCACTCTTCAGGAACGATTGCTTCCCAGTTCTTGCGCAACTCTTCGTGCCCTTGCGTTTTCCACCAGAAATGACGTATCGTATCGATTTCGTTCGTCACGCGAACGCGAACGGTACGTTTCGTAATGTCCACGCGAACGTCTTCCTCGTCGATCCAAAACGGCAGTTCAAATTCCATGATGACTTCAGTATTTGATTCGTGTAAAGTATACGGCGGTTGCATGCATCGCGCGTAGTCTGGATCACCTTCAAAGCACTGTTTGATATCTTCTCCCATGTTGCTTTTCGGAATCGAGAGCACGAAAAATCTTTTATCCTCCGTTTGCATGGTTTGCACGGGAAACTCGCGCGACGGTTGAAACGCGAGGTGTCTTTCCACCACCGGAGGCGAGTCTTCGCTTTGAACCACTAACACTTGCCCTCTGAAGTCCATGTGCAGCTCTTTATCTTTATATCCAGTCGGTAACATGATCGCGACGTATACATGACGCGTCGTCTGTGCCCACATGTAATATCTCGCCAAACGCATATCGAACACCCTCGTTTGATCTCGTTTCCTCACGCCGTAAATCTCCGCGGCGTGTTCTTTGAACTCGCGAATCTCTCTCAAAGACGCCGGATCTCTGAAGTTTGGATCTTCCAACTCGTATCTCCTCGCGTCTTCTTTTTTCTTCTCCTCCAACTCTTTTTTTGCCAAATCCACCTTCAAACGATCGCTCTGCGTCACTGGCCAGTGCAAACCAAACTCGCCTTTCCAGTGTTGCTTCCGTTCGCAAAAATCGCAATAATACAACGAGCACATGCACACTCTCGTCGACGGTCTCCCGCACACCTCGCACAACACCACCAACTGCGTGCTCGCGTCTGTTTCTAACCCTAATCGGGCGATATCGTCCAACAGTAAATCCTCTCCTCCGACTGCTCTTTGCGTCACGCCCGGTATGTACCGATATTGCGTCACGTGTTGTAACCTGTCGTACTGCTCTCGTTTCTTGGGACAGGACAACGTCTCGAACGCTTTTTGCACTTTATCGAACGTTTCGCTGCAACCGCCTTTATCCGGATGATGTTCGCGCGCTTTTTGCCGATACGCCGCTTTAATCTCTCTCATCGTCGCGTTTCGAGGAATCGACAACACTCGGTAATGCAAATCCCCTTTGATATCTTTCACGTGTTTCCACGGATCGTCCTCGCGCAAGTTTTCCTGCCATGCGAATTTTTCCTCCTGATCGGTTTTTTTTTTATCAAAATCGTGATCGTCGTCTTCTTCTTCTCTGTTTCTCGCGTTGAAGGACACCATCGTCGTTTTTGCGTGATATTCTTCTTCCTACTACGTTGTTTTGGTGGGTACTCTATAAATGCGCGTAGTAAGTAAGTATTCTCGCGGCGCAAAAATGTGTTTGGAGATCTCTGAATTAAATTGAAAAGAGTTTTTCGAGCGTTTTTTTAAATCCAAGAAGAGTGTGGGGCAAACGAGAGCATGCACGAGAAAAAATTCAAAAAAAAAATGAACTCGACAGCCCCCCGCACAAAAAATTCTTCTTCCCCTATCTGATGCTTCGCGACGCCACGAATAATATCAGTCTTCGCGATGATTTTGCGTCGTCGTCGTCGTCGTCGTATAAAGAAGAATTAGAAGGAACAAAACGAGGCGGGAAGAATTTTGAAAATATTTCAGTTCTTCGTCGTAAAAGCGAGAGTAATAGTAAGAGTAAGAGTAGTAGTGGAAAAAGCGACGATGATGATGTGAGAAGAACGTTGGAAAAAGATGATGAGAATGGTATCGAAGAAGAAGAAGAAGAAGAAGAAGAAGATGTATTAGCGAGAGATTACACTCTAGAATTACTCTCGGACGAATTCATCTCGGAGTTTCTCTTCGACCCGTCTTGTTTTGATTCCATGCGAGCAGAGTCCGAGAGATGTTGCGGAAGCGCGTTGGAAGCGTTATATCCAACCAGCGTTAGACAGATGAGTCGAGAGGGGTTGTTACAAGAGAAGAGCAATTTGAAAAAAAGACTTCGAGCGTACGACGCGAGGTTGATGAAAATGAATAACATAGTCGCGAGCAAAGCGGATAAAAAACACGCGAGGCCGTTGTACGCGAGATTAGCTCGCGTGAAGCAGCAGATAGAGTTACTGGAGATTAGAGACGGGTTGGAGGTGTTGCCAAACTTGAAAGTCGCGGCGACGGGCACAGCGCACTAGAAGAGAGAGAGAGAGAGAGAGAGAGAGAGTCCAAACACACTTTATTAATACCTACGAGAAGATATACAACACATTTAGCTCTACCAACTACTACAGACAGACTCGTTTACTATTTATTATTCGCCGTCAATGGTTAGATCCTCTTCGTCGATGTCCAAAGGAATCATGACCGCGTTTGCTCCCGTGGTATCCATCTTCGGCCATTTTGGCCAAATCGGTAAGTTCGCGCGTACTAAATCCTGCCTATTCTTCATGGTCAATATTTCCGCCACCGCGTCGGTTTGTTCGATGTATTCCGCCTCCGTCATCGGAAAACTCTTCTGTCCGACAAACTTCCACATTATTTGTAAAAACAACTGCAACTTATTCATCGAATCTCGTCTCTGACAAATTCTCGTGTCGTACAACTTTCCGTATCGTTTCAACACCAACTTCCTCAACTCTTCGCCTCGCATGGCCGAGCCTGGTTCGCCGATCCAATCGTCGTCTCTTTTCTCCCCAGCCGCGACTTCCATGGAGTCTTCCAGAAACTGTAAAAAGTCGTCGTCGTCGTCGTCGTCGTCGTCTTCAATCGCAACTTTCGACGACTCTTCTGATGATGATGATTTCAACATTCCTTTTCCTCTTCTTCCTCTCGTCGTCGTCATCATTTTCATCATTTTCTTCTTCCTCTTCTCAACAGTAGTCGCAGTCGCAGTTGAACAACAACACGGTTTCGACGCTGCTCTTGTCGTCGTCCGTGGTGCTCCTCTCTGCGCCAAGGCTGATTTTGATGAGAGGGAAGTAGAGGTAAACATAATCATCATTTACTACTACTACTATTATGGCGCGAAAGCAATAAAATGAATGAAATTATGTGGTTTGGCTTGCGATTTTGTGCAAATTTTGGCGCAAATCCTCTAGAAGCTTCCTTTGCAAAAAAATGAATGGGGGAATGTCGAGAGAGGTTTTCACACTCTCACATCTCTCTCCATTAAAAAAATGACCACCACGACCGGGACGATGATGACAGCAAACACGCGAGCGATGCAATCGTCGTCGCGCGGTGTGTGCTCGACATCATCATCATCATCATCATCATCATCATCATCATCACGGTTCTGTTCTTCTTCTTACTCTCGAGCCTTTCTCTCGTCGTCGTTAAAGAGAAGAACACAAAGGAGAAGAAGAGGAAACAACAATTACGAGAAAGATGACAAAGTCACTCTTTTTTTCGCCGCCTCTCTAACGAACACAATTTCATCAACACGAAGAAGACAAAGAAGACAAAGGGAAAGAGAAGAAGGAGGACAAATTCGAGAAAGAATAATAGCGCGCGAAGCACCAGCAGACGCAACCTCTGACGATATGTATTCCATGGATACCATTTTGGATGATTCTTCCTCGTCTTCTTCTTCGAGTAAGGGAGGGACGGAGATTATGAAAGGTGGAAAGAACGCGCCGCGGACGTTACTCCCGGGAGTACCCGTCCTGGCCGAAGAAGACTCGTGGTTGACGAAACTGATCACGTTATGCGTCGGCGCTTTTTCGTTTTATGCCGCTTTTTTAGCCATAAACACGAGAGAGACGGCGGAAATAACGGGCGCTATCGTCGCGCAGTTTATATTCGAGGCTTTTGGACGATTTCTCGGTTTGACGCCGGCGCCGAGTCCGGATAAAATTATTCGAGTGTATTTAGAAGACGCGGCGTTATTGTTCTTTCTCGGGTCGATTTTACGATTATCTCTGTTCAGCGGGTTCTTTCGTTTCAGCGAAAGAGTTCAGGAGATTATTAAAGATATCGCAGGTTCGGTGGAGAGAGGTTTGTTGATAGCTTCCGGGAGCAGAGGGATTGGCGCGTTATTGATTGGATCTGCTGTATTTGAAGTCGCTCGAATTATTTACGCGGTGCAAGCGATTACGTATTTGTGTATTTTGAGCGGCCTGGTCGCGGCGACGTTTTCGTGGGAGAAGAAGTTTTTCTCGAGCGCGTGGAGTAGGTTGGAGAAGAGCGGAGCGGCGCCGGCAACTTTAGCGAGAGTGAACGGGGCGGAGAGAGTGACGGAAATTATCACCTGGGTCGTGACGGCAATCTTTTGTTTCAAAGCAATAGGATTGAACTTGGGCGCATTAGTTACTGTCGGGGGCGTTTCCGGTATTGCCATCGGTTTGGCGTCCAAACAGGTATTAGAAAATGCTCTTATGGGCGTCTTATTGTACACAACGACCCCATTTATAATTGGCGATACGGTTAAAATTCCAAGAGAAGGGAAGGAGTTGAACTACGCGGAGGGTCAAATCATTGATATTGGTTTGTTTCGCACGGCTATTAAAACTTTAGAGAGAGAAGTTATATTACTTCCAAACTCTGAACTCGGTGCAATGTCAATCATCAACGTCACTCGACGAGGAAGAGAGTTTAGATTCAACGAGAAAATGACAGTGAGATTAAAAGACGCGAGTCAACTCTCCAAATTGCTGTCAACGTTTAGAACGATGATCAAAAACGATCCGCGAGTGTTGAAAACGCTACACAGGCGCGTTTTTATAGAAGAAGTGACGCCGGATGGAATCATGTTGGAGTTTTCGTTCTACGTCGAAGCCATTAATAAAGACCAGTTCCTCGGTATTCGTTCTGAGTTGTGGTTATCGTTCGTCCAAGCCATGAAAAAGGCTAAAATTCAATTGGCAAGACCTGAGCGCGTACAGATCGAAGCTCCTTACGACTATTTGACGATGGATGACCCGAACGATAAGTTGACCGCGATGGAAGAGGAACTTACGCCCTGACCTAAGGAAGGAGACGAAAAGAAAGTAAGAACAAATACAATTTTAGAATAGTAGCTTTTAGTGGCGGCGGAAAGAAGGGTGTGGAGCATTTTCTTTTATACAAATATTTCTCTACGTTCACCATCCCGGTATAATATCTATTTCATCTATTCCTAGTTATCTATTCTGGGCGGCGGCGGCAGCAGCAGCGTATCTAAAAAAGAGGAAACGTGGTATGACGAGTGCCAAAATCGTCACGAACCCGTGCACCAAAGTAGAGTTCTCTTTGTAATACCTCTCAATGCTATCTCTGTCGATATCAAGGATGCAGGAAAGGAATCTACCGAATAACCTTTTCAACGAAATGAACCCGTCGAAAGAGGAAGCGATGCGGACGTACGCGTAGAATAAGATACTCGGGAACATTTCCGCGTCGTATCTGGATAATTCCATCGCTTTGTCGAGATGCAAGAGAACTGCGGTACTGTTTTTACCTTCTCCTTTACCCGTGAAATGTGCCCAAGCCAAAGCATGATACGCTTCCGGAAGTTGTAAATCCCCTTCTGTTGCTCTTCTGTATCTGTGAACCGCAGCGTTATAATGCATCGCACTCGCATCACTATTCCCAGTAGGTTCGGCGTTGTCAGATTCACCTTCGATCGCGTCGCGACCTTGAGAAACCATAAATCTTTCTTCGTCGTCACACAACGCAAAATCTTGTGGCGTAGCTTCGATTTGCTTATTCCAAAGCATGTTTCCTAAATCGATGTTGGCTTCAGGAGCTAAACCTGGTGAACGCGTGACGCGTCGCAGTAACGAACCAGCGAGTTCAAATCTATTTGGTATTTCGATACCGGTGAGATTTTTCCTGAGCATCCAAGCGATATTTTGTGTTGCAACTTCACTTCCCTGTTCTGCGTAAAGCGAGTACAGAATCAACGCTCCAAAAGGATCTCGGGGCACACCTTTCAGTTTTTTTCTATTCTCGTCGACTCCATCTAACATAGCCATTGCGTTCTCTAGTTCATCCGCCCATCCCGTTCGCTCGTCGTAGAAAATTCGAAATAAACGGGTAGCTCTCGTACAATTTTGTGGCGTTCCCTGTCCGTTCATATGCATTCTGGCCAAATCAAACGGCGCTTTCCAGTGACCGCTTTTGGACGCTTTTTCGTACATCAGAAATCCTTGAGTGGCATTTCTTTCCAAGTTGCCGAGTCCGTGCAGGTGCAACGTGCCCATGTTGTAAAAGCAATCGGGATTGTTCGCTGCCATTCCTTTCTCAAACCAATGTCTTGCGGTGACGAAATCTTTCTTGTTGTAATAAATGACTCCGATACCGTTAAAGGCACCACCTCCGTTCACATCTCCAGCCTGCTTGAAATATATTTCAGCGGCAGTAACATTCACGGGAACATTCTCTGAAGTACCCCTCATGTGCATGAAGCCTGCGTTGAAGGCGGCTAAACGATCTCCGCGTCGCGCCGCATTCTCAAAACGTTGTAAAGCTCCAATCTCGTCTCTATCTCTACCATCTGTGCCCATCAATCTTCGGTATCCTTCGGCTCTCGTGCTTTCCGGCGTACCGCTATTTCCATGAGGCGTAAATTCGTTCGAATCATCCGCACCTCCCACAAAATTTTTTTGATGCTCTTCCGCTAAACTTTCTTCCATGGCGTTGGAGTGCCAGGAAGCGTCCCGCTCGCGGTCTCTCAACCACGTAGCCTGTACTGGCATACCAGAAACAGAACCCGCACCTGCTTTCTGAATCTCCAGTTCGCGCTTTGCGGCAAGCGGATGCAGTAGTCGCACTGCCATTTGACAATTTTCGGCGACACCACCTCGACCGATGAGCGCTCTGTCTGCGAGAGCTACCGAAGCTCCGTCGTTTCCTGCGAAATGTGCAGCTCGCAAAGCTTTTAAAGTCCATGGAATATGTTCATCATTCGTCTTGGCAAACATATCTCTTTGCGATTGCGACAAGGCGGATAAAGGAAGCGTGCCTGTTTCCAACGCCGCAGCTAGCACGAATAACGCTTCCGAAGCAATCCACAAGCGCGCGAATTCTAAAGGAATGCTTTGTTCGTTCGGTAAATTAGTACTCCTTGCAAAATGTGGACTATTCTGAACGTGAAATAGTGCATCGTTCTGTTCTGCGAAATCCAACGCGCGTTGTCCTTCTTGCAAAAGCGCATCTACCGCCTTCTCCGTGGAAACGCGCGAAGTGTAGTTGGCAAATAACCATCCTTTCTTTTCATCAAACCCAGCGTAGATATCCTCCACTTGCTCCAAGATTTCTTCAGGATCCACGATATTACGCTTTTCGCCATCACCGTCGCGTAAAATCTGCTGCTCTTGATTTTTCAAGAATTGTTCGTCCATCTCATTCTCTTCCTCCTCGAGGCGTTCGTCCACCAACTCCGCTTCGTATTCGAACAACTCATCCGGCGCTTCCATGGTTACGTCCATGGTTACGTCGTGGTGGTGATGGTGGTCGTGTTCATCATCCTGTTCGTGTGGCAAAGGAGGAACGTGCTCACCAACATCTTCTCCGGAACAAGAAGCCGCGAGGGAGACGATGAAGACGAGAAGAACAAGGAGAGCGGTAAACCGGCGCGTTCTCATCCTCGCGCGTAGTGCGTGCCGCCTCGAGCGTGCTCTTAATATTAGTCGTGCATGCGTGCGTGTTCTCTTCCTTCTCTTTATCGCAGAGAGAGAGAGTACGTCTGCTTCAATTTTGTGATGAAGAAGAAGAAGATTTGGGATGCTTGTGAAAGGGTGAAAAAGGAAAATCCAAGAAGGCGCGGGAGAAAAGCGAGGATTTGATCAGATGATATATTTATATGATGCGTGAAATTATTGTTCAATCATATGCATTGCTTCTTCTTTTCTGCTATGGTAATAATATTGTGCGTTCTACTGTTTATTCTTTATTTTAAGTGTTCTTGTTTTTATTCGTCCTCTTCGACCGCGGACTGTTTGGAAGCCCCTCGCTTCTCCAGCGAACGCTTGAGGCCGGAACCGCCTGGAATTTGGTCCAAATCAACTTCCGGAACAGAAATCTCGCTAACGGATTCCTTCACTTTTTCCGACGCAATACTCACGGCCTCGTTGGCGACTTCGCCGGCTTTAGCGCCAATCGCGTTCGTAATCGGCTGCGTCACCGGAGAAACAAAGTTACCAAACGCTGAAATCGCATCGAGAGGATTTTCGTACGACAAGAACGCGTTCAACAAAGTCAATTCGATACCGACGACGCCGATGAATTGCAACGTCTTTTCGTACTCGATCGCTCCGACCACAACGCCGAGCGCGAGGAGCCCGTACACAACCTTCATCGAATCGTCCGCAGTTTTCACAGTCGTCGAGACGGAGCCGACACTGCTTTGGACGGCGCGCGTCGCTCTGCTTCCAATCTCCGACGCTTCCTCGGCAGCAACCTCGGCAACGTTCTTTTTATAGCCACCTTTTCTCAACTTCAAGCCAGACGATCGGTAGCCTTCAAATCCACCAGAAATAGTGTAGCACTTACGAGCAAAAGTTTCACTTTTGACCGTCTTGGCCAAGTCCTTCGCATCTGGACCAATAAAGTACAACTTCGAGCCAATCGAAGATAACTTCTTAACCTTCTCCGCTGCAATCGTGAGTTCAATCTGTCTCGCGCCGCGCGTTTGTCTTCGTTCTTTCTCGTTCAATTTCACGACACGAACGATTTCCCCTTTGTTTCTCGCCGATCCTCTCAAATCGGGAACGCCTTCGTTCCTTATCGCTTCTTCCGAGCGGGTGTCGATAATCTTTGCGTTACCGTTCTTCTCGAGCGATTCATAGCAAGCTTTCGGGCGGACATCACCATCGTATCCACGCAAAGCCGCACCTAATACTGCAAGTAAAACCGGAGATCCAAAGATGAAAGCAAGCAAGGCAACGCCCGTGTCTGGATTTTGTTTAATAGCGGCTACTAAAGGCTGGAGATCTTCCGGGACAGGCACGGAATCGATGACACTCGTGAAGCTCGCCATCACATCTTCCACAGAGGGAAGATCTGGAAGAGGAGGCAACTCTGGCAACTCCGGCATCGCGGGCATTTCTGGCAATACGGGCATTTCCGACATCGCAGGCATTTCCGGCATCGCAGGCATCGCGGGCATCGCAGGCATTTCCGGCATCGCAGGCATTTCCGGCATCGCAGGCATCGCAGGCATCGCAGGCATCTCTACGGACGCGGACGGTGTTTCAATAGTCACAGAAACAGAAGGTTTTGGAATAGACGGAACGGTAACAGGTGCCGGAGTTGACTGGATCTCGGAAACCTTCGACTGAAGTTGCGCTTGAAGAGCGTTTGGGTCGAAGTCATCCAGAGCCGACGTAGCATCATCCAGAGCCGATGAAGCTTTCTCCTTCAACTCGTCGAACGCAGACGTGTCGATTTCCGGAACTTTGATATCTTTAAGCTTCGACGCGAAGCCACTAAAGTCCACCTTTGGCATTTCCGCCATCGCCGACGACATATCCGGTACCTGAAAATCACTCAACCCATCGGCCAAAGCCGGTCCAGCGCTGCTCAACGCGGCGACAGAGGACACAGCGGCGGTAGCTGTTGCGCGAGACGATGGCAACGCATCTTTACCGGCTTCGTTGCTGATGTTATTGCTCGAAGATTTCGGGATTCTTCTCGAAGACGACGAGGAGGAAGTCGATTTTTGTTGATTCGAAGAAGCGCAACAACGGATCGTCGTCGAAGCGCGCATCGTCGTCATCATTTGCGTGCCGCTCATTTTTCTTTACGTGAGAACGTTCGGAAATAAAGTCAAACAGTAAAAAGCCTTCTTGTTTCTCGGTGAAATGCGTGCGCACGTTTTTCCCTGTTCAGAGTGGGGCACGTTGGAAGCGAGAGTTGTCGTATGTACTCCTCGCTCTTTGTGATGACGATTGTTGGATTACCTTCACACAAAAGATACTTCTTCATCGCGTGGCCAAAATCCTCCCTCGCTCAATTTTGCTTTTTTGAGCGATTTTGACGACACTTGCGTGAGACCAGTAACCGCCAGCACCAAAAAAAAAGGGGAAGACACCACATCGGCGTTATTATAATAAGAAAGGAACTGTATTCTTAGATATACACCCTGCGAGAGAGCGCCGCGCTATAATAATGAGAGGAGGAGGAGGAAGAAGAGTCGCTCTGTTTGTTTTCGCTCTCACTCTTCTCGCGTTGTGCGAGACGAGTCTCTGCGATGATAACAACAACCTTTACGACGAGAGAGGAGGGGGAACACAAGAAACAGACTCAAACGTCGTCGTCTCTTTTAACGACGATGGGAGGAGGAGCGGTGGTGAAACAAAAATCGCATCCAAAGGGAAAGATGTGCCTTGGAATAAAGTAGAAGAACAGAGCCGATTCTTTATCAAGGGATACCCAAAATATGCCATTTGGAGAACGTTTGATGCGATTGAGGTAGCGTTGAAAGATGCAGACGGGAGCGTGAAAGCGAATCAGTGCGCGTTGAAGGTTGGGAAAGAGGAAGACGTTTTGGAAGAGGAAGAAGGGAAGAGGACGGCAAAGAATTGGCAATATCGACGATTAAAGATGAAGAGAGAGGAGAAGAAGAAGAAAAATGAGGCACACACGAGTGGTAATAGTAACGGTAGTAAAAATAGTCGCAGCAGTTCGTCAAAGGCAACGAAGAAGTCTCCATCGACTTTAGTCGCAAACATGAGTCCGTTCCAAGAGAAGAGCGCGGTGTACGTGTTGCAATGCAACCCTTCTGGCGGAAAATCTAATGGGAAGGTGACGTATGAAATAACCGTTCGAGAGTACTTTGATTCAAACCTGTTCTTGAGATTTGTCGGTGGTATTAGCTCGATGACCTTAGCACCCGTCATTGCCACATCTCCGTGGTGCTTTTACATAGCCGCGATGTCTTTATCGACAGCCATGTTGCTCTGTTTAGTCCTTCTCCAATTGACGAGACTGACGCCGTCGGGAAGAGCGACGAGAACGTTTTTCGGTATCAGTTCAACGCTCGTGACGACGTTTGCGTATCATTTTGTGCCCGTGGATAAGTGGAAGATAGTATTAGAGTACCTTTGGAGAGGGATGTCTAAGCCGATACGCGCCTCGTGGGGCGTCCTTCGCAACGCCGATCCCGATGAACCAAAGACGATTTACATAGCTCTGCTCGTCGTTGGATTTTTCTTGGTATCTTCCGGTTTAGGCGTCATGTTCGTCAAGAAATGGGTGGTAGACGACAGAAGCGGGGAAGTCGTGAAAGGTTGGAAACAGTTTACCAGCTTCTCCATTTCAGTATTTGGCGTGATTATGCTCAAGTTTTGCACTCGAGACGCGCAAACCGGGAACACGCTTGCACTCCTCGCCGGAAGTACAATCGTAGCCGGTCCCGCCGCAGCGTTCGCAAAAGACGTGAAGAGAACGTTACGGCTTGCATTTCACGCGTTTACTTTTCATTTGTTCGATAAGAAGAAATCTTCCGACGATAGAAAATCGTTCGAGTACGACGATGAATTTTACAGCGACGAAGAGGAAGAAACTGAATACGAACTTCGTCGCAGACTACCAGCCACGATGGATCCAGAGCCGCGCGTTGCGCCTTCACCGTTTACACCAATGGAGAAAAACGCAGATTCCGAAACACGGAATAAGCGCTCGTCATCACTTTCACCGTTCAGTTTAGTTAGGAATTTGAATCCGTTTAGTGGCGGAGACAAAAGCGAACCCGCCACGCCGCAACCGACGCCAGGTGGCGGATCCTCCAGCGGTAAAAAGACGACAAAAAATAGCAACAGTGGGGGTAAAAAGAAATCGCCTCCCCCGTTCTCGACGACGACGAGTAGCTCCAACGGAAAGGATAAAAAGCGAATGCCTCCCGTTGGTCTCGCGAGTAACTCTCGGGGAAGATTTTTAAGCGCCGAGGAAGCCGACGAGCTCGAAACGGAATCCACGAACGCCGCTTTGGAATCGTTAGCGCGTTCGCCGGAGTTTGCGCTTTGGTTGACCAAAAACGCGAGCAGAATACGCGTGATTAACGACGAGCGAGAAGAGTAGAAGAAGATTGAAAAATAATGCATGAACGAACATAGGAAAATACTAACTCACTGTTCCTCTTCCTCTCTCCCTCTCTCTCTTTCTTTTTCATTTTTTTCGCATTCTTCACACATTAGCTGACAGCCGCCTTCGCTCGGAAACACAATTCTTCATTCCTTCCTTCTTTAAATACGACGAATAAAACGCAGCCACAACAATAGAAATGACGAAAGTGAAAGGTCCAGACCCGGTAGCGCTGGCGGAACTTTCCGCCAAGAGAACGAAAGCGTTGTTCTCGATTGGAGAGAAAGAAGGAGGAGAAGAAGATATGTTCATGCATCGACCTTCGATCGAACGAAAAATGAGCGTGAAAATTCGGGACGAATACGAAGCCGTGCGGCACATGGCACCGCCGGAGATTAAATCCAGAGACAATAAGAACAACAACAACAAC
>Ga0255753_1001030_pt1 | contig 34628 bp, 28 predicted proteins | sample 041ome_10_FD_179953 | JGI IMG/M metagenome (GOLD analysis project Ga0255753, IMG submission 179953) | Coastal salt marsh microbial communities from the Groves Creek Marsh, Skidaway Island, Georgia - 041412US metaG (version 2) | ecosystem: Environmental > Aquatic > Marine > Intertidal zone > Salt... | reverse complement strand
AAGGAGAAAAGAAAGCCGCAAAAAGAGAAGAAAGAGCGGATTGCTCTCTCTGGGGAAAAAAAAGAGAAAAAAAACACGAGAACGTGATGTAATAATATACGCACAGCGTTTTCAAGTGAATCTTCATTTTTTGCGTCGCGCACACTCTCTTTCACACACACACGCGCACTTCTTTCTCTCTGTGTCTCTCTCTGTGTGTGTTTTGTGCGTTCCTTTTTCTCGCTTTTTTACTCTTCTCGCGTGTGTTGTGGTGGATTTTCGAGGAAAGAGATCTCTTTTTCTCTCTCTAGAACTCTGGGGAAAAAAAAGAAAAAGTTGCCTTTCAACAAATTGTAAAAACCCTAAATGAGCACCTTCAATAAAAAAATGCCGCCACAGAGTTCTTGAGAGAGAAATTCTGTTACGCCTCCTCCCGGGGAACAAAAGAAAGCGCCCGCGATACATATATACACGCGCACAGAAGACAAAGATAGATAGATAGATAGATAGATAGAGATTGTGAACAAAAAGTGATGCGCGGTGGTGATGGGACCGCCGCGGCGAGTAAAGAAGAAGAAGGAGAAGAAGACGTGGAAATGAAGGACGCTTCTGCTGCTGCGACGGAGAAGAAGATGCAACGACAACAAAAACGAGGAGAACAACATCTGCCGCCGGATTTTATCGAACAGCGGACGTACGACGAAGAGTGCTCGTACATTGAAAACCGAGACCCGACGTCGTACACCATTAAGGTTGGCTTCGTGCCAAATATGCGCGTGCCTGGAATATTCTACGTGAACAAATTTCTCGCCGGTTTGACGTTCGAGGAGTTGAAACAACACGCCGAGCGAGGTCGCTCGGGCGGATTTTTACCCGCGGTGAAACAGATTGCAAACGTGGCATCGTTACCGGGTATCGTCGGACGATCGGTGGCGTTACCGGACGTGCACTCTGGGTATGGGTTTGCCATTGGAAATGTAGCGGCTTTTGACGTGAACGACCCGCAAGCGATCGTTTCGCCCGGAGGCGTCGGTTTCGACATCAACTGCGGCGTGCGATTGGTGAGAACAAACTTAACGGAAGCAGAGGTGCAACCGTTGAAAGAGGAAGTCGCGCAAGCGTTGTTCGACCACATTCCGGTTGGTGTCGGTGGTAAAGGTATCATACCTGTCGACGCGAAGACGCTAGACACGGCGTTAGAGATGGGCATAGATTGGTGCGTTCGAGAAGGCTACGCGTGGATTGAAGATAAAGAACGGTGTGAAGAAAACGGACGAATGTTAAACGCCGATCCTGGTAAAGTTTCGCAACGGGCAAAAAAAAGAGGTTTACCGCAAATGGGAACGCTAGGTGCCGGGAATCATTACGCTGAAATTCAAGTCGTGGATGAAATTTACGACCAGTTTGCCGCGAAGAAAATGGGCATCGATAAAATCGGCCAAGTCGTGGTTATGATTCATTCGGGCTCGCGAGGGTTAGGCCACCAAGTCGCCACGGACGCACTCGTCGAAATGGAAAAAGCGATGGCAAGAGACGGGTTAGAGTTGAACGACCGTCAATTAGCCTGCGCGCGGATCAACTCGCAAGAAGGTAAAGACTACTTAGCCGCCATGGCGTGCGCCGCCAACTACGCCTGGGTCAACAGACAGTCCATGACCTTCCTCTGTCGCCAAGCGTTCGCGAAAACCTTCAACAAAACCGCCGAACAGTTGGATATGCACGTCGTCTACGACGTCTCCCACAACATCGCAAAAATAGAAGAACACGTCGTAGACGGCGAGTTGAAAACGTTACTCGTCCACCGCAAAGGATCCACCCGAGCGTTCCCTCCGCACCACCCGCTCATCCCGGTCGATTACCAATACACGGGCCAGCCCGTCCTCGTCGGCGGCACCATGGGCACGTGCTCCTACGTCCTCACCGGCACCGAGAAAGGCATGCACGAAACCTTCGGTTCCACCTGCCACGGCGCCGGTCGCGCCCGGAGCAGGCACAACTCTCGACAAAAACTCAGTTACGAGCAAGTCTTGGAAAATTTGAAAACCAAGGGCATATCCATCCGCGTCGCCAGTCCAAAGTTAGTCATGGAAGAAGCGCCGGAGAGTTATAAAGACGTCACCGAGGTCGTGGATACCTGCCACGACGCCGGGATTAGCAAGAAATGCGTCAAGTTGAGACCGATTGCGGTCATTAAAGGGTAGCGAAGAGAGAGAGAGAGAGAGAGAGAGAGAGAGAGAGAGAGAGAGAAAAAGTAAAAATATCTCAAAAAAGGTATAAAAAGTTCCTTTTCGGACCTTTCGAGCTTCACAATTCCGATCACTTTTTACTCGTAAATTGAAAACAATATGAACGCTGAAAACTACGTCAAGGCCTTTCAAGGCGTCATGGGCGTCTACGGACTCCAGTTTTTGTTGGTCCCGAAGAAAATCGTGCGTTTTTCTCTCCTCTCTCTCTCTCTCTCTCTCTCTTTCGCGCGTCGTCGTCGTTGAGAGTGTTTTATTAAAATTGTTCCAATTTTCGTCGAGAATCGGTCGAGAGAATAAAAGAAAGGAACCGCTCCCGCTCGAGCGCGCACGCGCAAACTGAAAACGCCCGACTTTTGTCTCGCTAACTTTCTCTCTCTCTCTCTTTCTCTTTACAATTTGTGTATTCAAACAGCACGAAGACCACTTTGACTCGCCGGCGTAAGTTTATTAATTTGTTTTTAGTACGTAGAGAGGTTAACTCCCCTACTTTAGATATTTTCTTTCTCTCTGTCTCGCGAGAGTAATATGACATCTCTCTCTCTCTCTCTCTTCCTCTCTCTTTCTATTTCGCACACGCACACACAGCACACCAATGATTAAGTTCTGGGCGAGAGGCTCTTCTGTCGCGTGGTTGGGTCTCGCGTATGCGGTCGGCGAAATGCCCGCGGCTGCGGCGGCGAAGTTATGCACCGTCGTCTCGGCGGCGTGCGCTTTGCTCTATCCGTTCAACGCAAAGTTCAACTTGACCGGCGAAACTGGAAACACGGTCAAGTACCCGATGCATTACGTTCCGGAAGTTTTGATGACTGTGTTGACCGTTTCTGGCATCGTCGTCTCCGTGAACTAAAGGATGATGAATAAGGAAAGGCGCGGCTTCGCTCGACCGGCGACGACGACGACGACGACGACGACGAGGCGAAGAAGAAGAAAAAGAAAAAGAAGAAGGACAACACTACCTGTACATACGAATCTAAGAAGACAAACAAACAGCGCTGCGCTTTAATCACCGCGCAACGAAATTCCTCTGTTGTCAATAATGACCAAAACATTGAACTAACCTTCGCGTCGTCGCCCGTCGTCGCGTTCGTAAAAATATCTCACAACACAAAAGGAGAGAGAAAGTCGTCAAAAATCCAAAAACGCGCGCATTTTCTACACACCTAAAGCGATGATGCACTCCGTGCACGCGCGCGCCTTCTTCCGACCGCCCGTACCGCGCGTCCATCAAAATGCGCCGCCACCGGGGTCTTCTAGCGACTCGTCCTCTGTTTCTTCGTCGTCGTCGTCGTCTTCAAAGAAGATCAACGCTGCTCTCATCGAAGGGACGGAAAAACGAACACCGTCAACACCATCATCGCGGGGAAGCAGACGGTCGACGTGCATCTCTTTCCTCGCCGCGGCGGCGGCTCTGGCGGTTTTGAGCGATGATGACGTCGCCTTTGCGGCGACTTTAAATAACAACAACGGGAACTCAGCCATCGTGCAAGCGTTGAAACAGAAACAAAACGCGGACGACGTGGAGTTTGCGTCTGGCATACGAACGCGACTTTCGCTCACGCTGGCGTCGTTTCGCAGAGCGAAACTCCTCTCGGACGTCGGCGAATACGCCAACGCGCGACAACTCTTGCGAGAAGGCGGCGCGTCTTCTTTAAGAAAAGATTTAAATAAAGTAGCCTCGTACGTGGCGTTGCGACGTCCGACGTTTAACGAATACGAGGCGGCGGAAACTATCGGGACGCTCGAAGCTTGGGACAACGCGATGCGAGCGATGGAAATTCCAGAGAAGCAGCGGAAAGGAGACCAGCGAAACGTCACCGCAAACGACGTTCGAGCCGACGCGGAGCTAGCTGTTAGAAGTTTAGAGGAGGTTGTGTATTTAGTCAACGCGGACGCGACGTACGTGGACGCGCAGAAGCGATTGAAAAACGTGGATATCGAGACGGAGTATTTGGACGACGAGCGACGATAGATGTTTAAGACGTACCATGTAGAATAGAAGAGCGTAGAGTGTAACGATGCGAGACACATATAGCGAGTAGAGAGTAGAATATAAACGCGAGTTCGTGTTCTGATTTGAAAAACGCACATTTTCGTCTCTCCGACTCTTCTTCCCGCGTTTTTGTTTATCCACATCAACCAACAAATCCGACACAACTTTAACGCGCAGCGGCGCTTCTCTTCGCGTCGACGCAAAAACACACAACGCACCATGGAATCGCGCGCGACGCCATCGTCGACATCGACGACGACTAAATCTCCAAAGCGCAAACTCGCCGAGAGGCTCCTCTCTCTCACTTTCATCCTGTTCTCTCTGCTCCTCGCGTGCGCGTTCCTCTTCCCGGAAGATGTCATCCCGGCGAGTTTCAAAAACGAGCAACACAAACGGAAGAAACAGATGGAAAAAGAACAGCGTTTGGTCGCCTCGGCGCACCACGAGGACGACGAGAGAACGTTTCACGATATTTTGAACGATCACGAGAAGGAGAGGGAGACGTTCATGCAATCGCACGACGAAGCGGTGAAAGTGCACTCGGAGGATGATGAGGAGGAGGAGGTTGAGGAGATGATTAGTGCGGGAGCGGCGAAGAAGAGCGGCGGAGACGAGGAGGCGGACAGATTTTCAAATTCGAAGCACCCTGACCTTTCGCGGGTGGTGCACGAAAAGTTACAGCGCTACGACCACTCCGCCTCGGCCGCGTTGGTTTTGAAACAACAACTCGCGACGGGGAAGAAATGTCGCGAGAGCGAGTGTGCGAAAATCGGTAAAGGCGGCGTGCCGGCGAAGGCGATCAACAAAGGGAATCCGTTCAGCTCGTTGGGGCCTTTATGTTTTCAGGAAAGTTTATTGGACGCGAAAGCGACGGAATTTGGGTTGTCCTGGGATAAAAAATCGACGAAGGATGATTGGTTCGTGCATCAAAAGACGGCGAGCGAGGATTCGAAATTTAAGATGGAGCTGTTGCCGGAGAGCGCGAAGGGCGTGACGAAGATAATGAACAGAGGGAGCAGCACTAGCAGTAGCGGTAGAGATAGCAGCACGAGCGGGACGTCGTTTAAGACGTGCGCTTTGGTAGGAAACTCGGCGATTTTGAGTTCAGGTCCGGCGGCTGGGAAGTTCATCGACGCGCACGACGTCGTCTTTCGACTGAACCAAGCGCCGACGAAAAAGTACGAGGACCGCGTGGGAAAGAAAACGACGGTGCGCATCCTCAACAAATCCTGGGTTTTAGGCTACGGAGGCACGCTTCGTTTGGAACATGGCAACGTGAAAGAATCCGACCTCCCGAACGAAGACGGCGTCCTCTTCTTAGCCTCGCGAGGGAACTTCCAAGCCATCACGAAGCTGATGAACAAGTTCCGCTCTTCGAGCGCGAACGGCGACGAAAACATCAAAGTCTTGCGCATGAACTTCAAACTCTACGACGTCATCAGCGCGCAATTGAAACGATTCCGATCGTGTCTAGCCTCCAAAAAGCAAACTTTCACCGGTGGCACGACGCCATCTTCCGGTTTAATGGCCTCTTTGCTCTTAGCCGGTCGATGCGACGAGGTCAATCTTTACGGATTCGGCCCCGGAACCATTCGAGGCAAATACCAATACTACACGCTCGCGGGAAGCGAACGCGCGCACGGCGAATCAGTCCACGCGTTCGGATTAGAGTTTGCATTCTTAAAAGCCATGGATAAGATCGGGTTGGTGAAAGTCTGTCGACCGCCGATGGACGACGAGAGGTGCCGCAGAGGCTTGTAATGATGCATTGTAGTTGTTCAGATTTAATATATTCGACATTTTAAGAATCCTACGCACGCGAATCTTCAAAACTTGAACGCGCTCACACGAAGCAACGAACGAACGAACGAGAGAGCGAGAGAGAACTTTTTTTCAATCGCGGCATCGATATGCCTCCCTCTCAATCCCTCCTGAACGGCACTACCAATGCCACCAATAAATCGTCCACGACGAATAAGTTCTTGAGAGTCTTGACGCTCGCGTCCGCGTTCATCTGTTTCCTTTCGCTCCATTTCTCGAGCGCCAAGTGGCGCTCGCTGCAACTCGAACTGGATCAAGCGAACCAATCGTGCGAGAAACAAATCAAAGATTTAACGAACAAAGCGCAATACGCGACGAAGAATCAGCAACGGATGGAAAGTTTGGAGAAGGAGCGCGATTCGCAGAGAGTTCGATTGAAGGAGAAAAACGCGGAGATTAATCAGTTGAAGGAAGAGCTGAAGAAATCGAAACCGACGGCGTCGGCGAAGATGGCGATGGAGGTGAAGAAGAGGAACGAGGAATTGGAGGAACAGATCAGAGAGTTGAGAGTGGAAATGGAGGAGATGAAACGAGGGAACGAGAAGGAGATGCAGGATTTTAAGATGGATTCGAGCGAGGCGTACGACGGGTGTTCGAAGAGAGAGAAGAAGTTACGAGGGGAGTTGGAGAGGTGTCTAGGAGGAGGAACAGGAGGAGGAGCAGAAGAGAGGAGCAGAAGTAGTAGCAGTAGTAGCAGCGATAGTCGCATAGAAAGCCGCGGTGATAGCGTTAGCAGTAGTATCGGCGACGCAGTCCGTGAATCCAAGCGAGAGCAAGTCCAAGACGTAAACGACGACGAAAGCGAAAACAAACGACCCGAGCGAGACGCCGTCGCCGCCGACGAAGAACAACAACAAGAAGAAGAACCTCCTCGCGCACTCGGCGACCTGGACGAAGAAGACGAAGACACCAAGCGCAAGCACGACCTCCGCGTCGAGCGCATGGAACGCCTCGAAAAACAGCGCCAAGACCAAGCCAAGTATTGGGCGAAATACCAAGCCAAGAAACGCGCGAAGAAAGAGAGAGAGGAACAAGAGAACGCGAACGGAAAGAACAACGACAACGACGATGACGATAACGACGAACAGGAAGGCCTCGAAGAGAACGAGCGAGGGGACGGTCTCGTCGAAGAAGAAGACCAACGAGAACGGAGAAGACGCTTTTAGAAGCCGCCGTCGCATGCAAACGCGTACGTAGAAAAAGTTAGATTTTTTAACCGAAAGCGTCACTCACATTTTGAGACAAAAACACGCGCGCGATGCTCGCAAAACATTTGTCCTCCGCGACGACGACGACGACGACGGCGCTCGTCGACAGCTGCCTTCGTTCGAAGAAGAGAGTCGCGACCTCTTCCGCAAAAAAGCGCGCGTTCAAAGTCTCTTCCTCCTCTTCATCTTCGAACAACGAGGGTAACGAAGACTGCGCGAACACTAACAATTCCATTTCCCGAAGACGACAGTTGGCGCTGATTGCCGCGACGACGGTGGTTCTCCCGCTTCAAAACCCGCGACAAGATGTTTCGTTCGCGCGAAACGACGGTCCAACCGTCCTCGTCGTTGGATCGACCGGGCAAACTGGCAAGTTGGTCGTGTCTTCGTTGTCCTCGATGAACCGAGCGAACGTCGTCGCGGGATGTCGCTCGTTGGAGAAGGCGAAAAAGTTAAAGTTGGACCAAAACGGCGTCGAGTTGAAAGGCGGCGTGGACGTGACGGATACGACCGAAAACCTCGCTTTGGCGATGGAAGGCGTGGATGTGGTCGTCATCGCGACGGGTTTTGTTCCGGGCAATCCGTTCAAGATGAACGCGGCGGCGCACGAGGTGGATAACGAAGGCGTCGTGAACTGCGTCGACGCGGCGAAGAAAGCCGGCACCGTGAAGAAAATCGTTTTAATATCGAGCATTCTCACGAACGGCAGAGAGGCTGGTTTAGCGGATACTCCGGGTTTCAAGATTACGAACGCGTTTGGCGGCGTTTTGGACGAAAAGCTCGTCGGGGAAAAGTACCTAAGAAACTCGGGCATCGATTGGGTCATCGTCCGACCGGCTGGTCTTAAAAACGACCAATCCGGCTCCTTAATCGTCGGCGCCGAAGACGCCATGGCGAGCGGCGAAATCGATCGACACTTAGTCGCCGAAGTCATGGCGAGAGCGGCTTTAGACGACAACGCCAAGAATAAAGTCTACGAAATTGCCGAGGAAGGTTCGTATTCCAACGGGTACGACTGCGGCGCGCCAAAGTGTCGAATCGTCGGCAAAGATAGCAACAAATGGTTCGTGTAATATTTACAACAATTCCGTTCTCATTCATCATCGCCACTGAGAGAGAGAGAGAGAGAGAGAGAGAGAGAGCTCTTTTCCTTCCGAGAAACTCTCTTCACATCGACTCGTTTCTTCGACGTCGTCGCGTTTCGTCGTCTCTTTTCACCACATTTTTTCAAAATGCGCATTTCATAAAACGTCAAAAGAAAAGACAAGACGAGACCTCTGCGTAAGAGAAAAAAGCCGGACGCGTTCTCTCTCTCTCCCCCTCGACTTTCCCGACGAAAGAGAACCATCATGTCTCGCGATTACCACCACCACCGAAGAGGCGGCGAAGAGAACGTGAACGGCGACAGGTACTATCATCATCGCGCCGGGAGAAGCGGCGGCAACACCACCAACACCAACACCGAAAGAGGAGGAAATTGGAATCGAAACAGAAACAACAAACGCGGGAGAAGTCCCGAGCGCGAACGACGCGAGGCTGCTCAGTTTCCGCATCGAGAGGTGCACGAGAGGAAAGAAGAAGAAGAAGCGATGGCGAGCGCTCTTCGCGCGAACGATAACGATCCGTTTAATCGAAGCGCCGCCGCCGCGTCGAATCGACAGCCGCTTTCGGTGGAAGAACTGTTGCAGAAGAAACGAGAGGAGGAACTCGCGAAGACGAAGCCGACGTTTTTGACGAAGAAAGAGCGAGAGAGGATGGCGCTGGAACGTTTGAAGGAGAAGCGAGAGCGAGAGAGAGGCGGTGGTGGTGATGATGATGATGCAACGGCGAGAGCGCCCGTGGCATCGTCGTCGTCGAGGTTTGCGCGCGCGACTTCGGCGAGAGACGTGGCGGAGAGGCAGTACCATCGAGACGAACGAGAGCAATCGGAACGAGAAAGACAGGAGCAGTTGGAGCAGTTTCGGAAACAATACGCCGGAATGAGAGATGAGACCGAGAAGATGAAGAAGATGAAGCAGAGAGCGGAACGAACGAAACATAAGTTTCAATTCGATTGGAGCAAAGACGACGATACCTCGCGAGACGCGAATCCTTTGTACGATGCCAAGCACGACGTGAAATTGTTGTTCGGAAGAGGTACTATAGCTGGAGTAGACGCGAGGATGCAAATGGAAGCAAACCACAGGTATGAGAACGCTATGGGGAGGAGAAGAGGAAATACTGAGAATACTAGAAGTAGAAGTTACGACGCCGACGAGGAAAACGCGCGCAGAATCGACAAGCATTCGAGAGCGCTCGAGAAATACGACAATCAATACGATAAAAAGAAAGAAACCACGCATTGGAGTTCGAAACCGTTAGAGCAAATGAACGAACGCGACTGGCGAATCTTTCGGGAAGATTTTAACATCACGTTTAAAGGCGGAAAAGTGCCGAACCCGATGCGCGCTTGGAGCGAGAACGAGCTGTTGCCGAAGGAAATTTTGCGCGCGATTGAGAAAGTTGGATATAAGAAACCTTCACCGATTCAAATGGCATCGATTCCCATCGGATTGTTGAAACGGGACGTCATTGGCGTCGCGGAAACCGGGTCCGGTAAAACGTGCGCGTTCGTTGTCCCCATGTTGGCGCACATTATGGGTTTACCGAAAATGACCGACGAGGTCGCCGCGGATGGTCCCTACGCGTTAGTCATGGCCCCGACGAGAGAACTCGCGCAGCAAATAGAGCAAGAGACGTTGAAATTCGCGCAATTTCTGGGATATCGCGTCGCGTGCGTCGTCGGCGGCCAATCGATCGAAGACCAAGGAGTGCAGTTGCGCAAAGGCGTCGAGATTGTCGTCGGTACGCCGGGTAGAATTATCGACGTCATAGAGAAGAGATATACCGTTCTCAATCAGTGCAACTACATCGTCTTGGATGAGGCGGATAGAATGATTGATATGGGTTTCGAACCGCAAGTAACGCAAGTCATGGAAGCGATGCCGAGCTCAAATCTAAAGCCGATTGAATTGGCGGAAGAGTTGGACAACAAGGCGATTGATAATAAGCAATCGACCACGTCTGCGAAATACAGAACGACGTACATGTTCTCCGCAACCATGCCTCCATCCGTGGAACGTTTAGCGCGAACGTATCTCCGCAACCCCGCGGTTGTAACCATAGGGTCCGCTGGAAAAACATCCGATCTTATCAAACAAACCGTCATATGGGTCAACCGATCGGAGAAAGAACGCATGCTCGAGCAAATCCTTTCGCAACACACGCAAACGCAAGCGATTGTTTTCGTCAACACGAAGAGAGGTGTGGATTCCTGTGTCACCGCCTGTCACTCCATGGGTTACTCCTGCGGTTCCATCCACGGTGGTAAAAGTCAAGACGCGAGAGAAGCTGCGTTGACTGGATTCAAACGCGGCGACTTTGACATTTTAGTCGCCACCGACGTCGCCGGTCGCGGCATCGACGTCAAAGGCATCGATTTAGTCGTCAACTACGAGTTACCAGCCTTGATTGAAAACTACACGCACAGAATCGGCCGTACCGGCAGAGCAGGAAGAAAAGGAACCGCGGTATCCTTCATCACCAGCGAAGACCAAGACATCATGTACGACTTGCGCCAACTCCTCATCGAGAGTAACAACGAGGTTCCTCCCGAGTTGGAACGACAAAAAGCCGCCAAAGTCAAGCCGCAAAGAGACGCGCAAGGAAGAGTGTTGGAAGGAAGAGACGCCAGAGGGATGGATTCGATCATATTTTAGAGAGCGAGAGAGAACGATAGAGAAGAAGTACAATTCGCGCGTCGTGTAATATTATTCGAAACCTACTATTTAAACATGCAAAAAAAAGGTGGTGGAGATGCACGGAATCGAACCGTGGACAACTCACATGCAAAGCGAGCATTCTACCAACTGAATTACATCCCCTGAGAGTCACGTAGCTAGGGTTTAGAAAGAAAATAATATGACATTTATTGACACCCTAAATAAAGAAAAAAAGCGCTTCAAATATAACTTTTCGTCATTTCGCCGAAAGAACACTCACAACACGCGCGCGCGCACGTCCTCCGGTTTAAAACTCTCGATTGTTAAAATCACCGCTCAGCAGAAAGGTTGCGCAACCCCCCAGGCGCGTTTAACAGTAGTAGTACTAGTAGCAGCAGCAGCAGCAGCAAGAACAAGAAGAAGAATAACAACGCAACGTAATGTCTTCCGCCGTGCGAACCGCAACACGGGAAATGCTCGCGACCGCCGTGCGAAGGAACACCAACCGTACGTCTTCTTCTTCTTCTTTACTTCACGCCAAATACTCACTCACCGCTCTTTTATATTTCTCTCTCTCTCTCTCTCGTTATCTGCAACACAGTTTACGAACTCGCGAAAACGTTGCCGCAATACGGCGTCGGTTCCAAGTTCACTAAAATACACTGGGAAAAAGGCACGAACGAGAGTAAGTTTCCACCCACGTTTTGGACGCTGACGAAAATATTGCCGAAAGCGAACGGGCGAACGGGTAAAGGAGCGTACGGGATTTTAACCTGGAAAGGTCGACAACGAATGACGGAGGAGAGGATTGGCGGGACGCACAAGACGATTTGGAAAGTAGTCGACGACGAGGAGGAGTTTAGAGGAATAGAAGAGGACGGGTTGAAGCTAACGCTGCCGCCGCCGGACGGCGAGGAAGTCGGCGAAGGAGAGAAGAACGAAAAAGAAGAAGATGTATAATATAGAATGCTAGCGACATGTTTTTATTAGCCATATCAGTATTAAAATCTAATGGTGTTCAGAGAGTCCTCGTCTTCCGCGGGGCCGTCTTCGAGCTCTAAACTGCTGCTGCTGACAAACGGATTCGCCGCCGAACCTCTCGCCTGTCGTCGCTCGTTCATTTGTTCAATCACTCGCGACTTCAACTTTTCGCTCTCGACTTTTATATCTACGCTGACGCCTTCGTTCGCCGCCGCAAACTGTTCTCTCAACGTTTGGTGCAACTGGCTCAAATCGTCTTGCTCCGAGGAGACGTACGCCGTGTATTTGCTCGCTCGTCGAGCGACAGTTTTCCTTCGGCGATTGACCACGTGCATGCGAAAAAAACACGCCAGGAAACCTAATATGGTGCACGAGAGAACGAAATAGAAAAAACCGCCTCCACCATCTCTGGCATCGATCAACGATCCTTTCTCTTGCACTGCGATTTCTTCGGCGTATAAAATCGAGTCCAAGTTCGGGTACTTTTGCAACACGGTCGCGTAGCCTTGGGAATACAATTCCCCTCGTTTCGGCCCTTCGCATTTAAATCCAAAACTTTGCGTCTCGTTGCACATGGTCGGGTCGCTCATCTCCCCGTACCCGGAATACATCTTCTCCAAGATATCCATCCCTTCCGTGACTTCCCCAAACGGCACGCATCTTTTATCGAGGTCTTCGCTGTTGTCTCTAATGTTGATGAAAATTTCCGACGTCCGATCGTGATACATTTCATCACCGCTACCACTATCACTACCACTATCGCTACTATCACTATGTCCTAAACTCGTCCCGAACGCGATCCATCCTCTCTTATTACTCGTCGTCGTTTCCATCGTCTCCTCCGACTCGTCTCCGAGGACGCACCCGGGGTACGTGCCGTTTTTATCCGGATCGTACACGTTCGCCAAACTCGGCTCCGCCGCGATCCCAAACTGCACTCCGTACCCGGTTAAACTCCTATACACTAAATTCTTCCGGTAAAAGTGTTCGTTCACTAACCCTCTGAACCGGTCGAACGCCTTCGGCGCGAGCGCTCGATACGCGCGCACCGTAAACGTGCCTTTGGTGGTTGTGAATTTATAATCCGCCCGGAGTAAACTTTTCTCGGTGGATTCTCGGACGTACTTCTCGTCCAACTCGGACGGTTTGCACACCACCGGTGCTTGCGTCGTCGTCGATTCTGAACTCGTCGACGACGGTGGACACGCGATCGGAGGCGCGTCTTCTTCGCTCATGGATTTTGACTTATTCTTTTACGCGGTGTGTTTATATATATGCCCGTTAGGACAAAAACAAAACGCAATTCTTCTTTTATCTCTCTCTCTCTCTGTTTTGTTTCTTAACAAGAAGAAGAACTAAATCGCTCTCGGGCGGATGTAAAGTAAAGCCTCCTTCTTCTCTCTCTCTCTCTCTCTGTTTCTCTCTCTCTCTCTCTCTCTCTTTCTCCGGGCGACGAAGCGTTCGCGGTTTCTTTATACCTCTTTTTCTCTCTCGAAATGGCTTGTTTAGGGTTTTACATTTTCTTTCAATTTTTGACCACAAAGAGAAAAACGATTGAAAAACGCTCGAGAGTGCGAACGCGCGCGCGTTTATAAAGAGAGAGAGAGCGCAAAAAAGAGGCACGCGCGAAGAACGCCCAAAGAGAGAGAGAGAGAGAGAGAGAGAGAGAGAGCAAAGAAAGGAAGGAAGAGAGAAGAAGAGAAGGAAAGAAGTCTCTCTCTCTTATACTTTTGAATAATCCACGAACGCGTGTCTCGAACTTATCCGGATACGGGAAAAAAAAAGAGAATGATGTCTGCGACGACATCGCCAACAACTTCGTGGAAGAGCATCGGTGGTGGTCGCTCAAAATCGAGCAGCGCTTTGTCTTCTTCTTCTTCTCCCTCTTCTTCTTCCTCGCGCGGTGCGCGTCGATGCCACCACGGCGCGACGATTCAGACGAGAGGAGGCAGCGCTTCGTCTTCCTCTTCTTCGAGTGTTTGTAATCATCATCGACGCTTTTCGCCTCGAAACGCGACGTCGTCGGTCCGCTTCGCTTCTTCTCGCGGTGGTCGTCTGAACGACGAGCGTAACAACAACGACAGAGACGACTGGAAAGGATGGTTGCGTGCGCGTTCTTCCTCTTTGTCGTCGAAGACGACGCGATTGAACGCGGTTTTAGAGCCCGAACAATCAAACTCTTCTTCTTCTTCCCAAGGTGGAGGCTCGGAAGCTTCGAACAACAACAACGCCGCGCCGAAAGTCAAACGGTTGACGAAATCCGAACGCGAAAAGAATTCAAAAGATTACGAGTGGGCGGCGTTGATTTCGAGCTGCGGGGTGACGTCTATCGCGATCACGGCGACGTACTTTCGACTTTTACGGTCGTATAACTTGATGGACGACGGCGGCGCGAGCGTGTTTCCGACGGCGGAGTTGTTCGCGCAGTTGGCGTTGATCGCTGGCGCGGCTGTCGGGATGGAGTTTTACGCTCGATTCGCGCATAAATACTTGTGGCACGACGTCTGGTGGTCCATGCCCATGAAGTACAGGAAGGATTGGAACAGGAAGATTTGGTTGTTGCACGAATCGCACCATTTGCCGAGAGAAGGCGCGTTCGAGGCGAACGATATCTTCGCGGTGGCCAACGGCGTTCCGGCGTTTGTGTTGTGCGCGTACGGTTTTTTCACGCCCGGGGTGTACGGAGGGTTATGCTTTGGTGCCGGTCTTGGCATCACGTTGTTTGGTATCGCGTACATGTACGTTCACGACGGCATGGTTCACAAAAGATTTCCAACTGGGCCGTTGGGGAAACTTCCGTGGTTGCGAAGAGTCGCCGCGGCGCACACCATCCATCACACCGAACAGTTCAAAGGCGCGCCGTGGGGATTATTTTTAGGCGAAGACGAATTGAGAAAGCACCCGGGTGGTATCGAAGAACTCGACAAAGTCTGCTTAGCCAACGACCGAGCGGATAAACGACGCGAAGCGGAATGTTTAGCGGCTGGATTTTCCAACGCGGAGGAGTGCAACGTCCCGATGGAACTCTCCGTCGGATCTTCCAAGGATGAATATTTAGTCGTCTCTCAGGACGAAACCGAGCTAGGAATCAAAGCTGGGTTGCACATTCCCAGTCAAGTGGAGCCGCCACAGTGCGTGATCACCGAAGACGGGAAGAGAATCAACGAATCCGCCAACGCCGAAGCCAGAGAATAATAAAAAATATTCCACCGCGAACGAAAGAAGAGAAAAAAGGCGAGAAACGCCCGCGAGCGCGCTAGCGGCAAAGAGAACGCCAAAAACAAAGCGCGCGCCCGCAACACGCGACACGTAAATAGAAAAAACGCAGCACACGCACCTTTTGTCAAGCAGCAGCGAATGAAACAAAATTATGTAATAAAATACCGAATCTATTTAGAAACTATTCATCACGTTTACTTCGCGCGATGGATATTTTCCAGATTTTCTCATCGCTGTTTTTACGAGAGAGGGTTGTTGAGCAAAAAGAAAAACGAATAATTTCTCCCCAACCCACAGAAACAAAAGACAAAACTCACCTCCGATCGCAACGCACGACAACAACAACGACCAATCGAAGTCGCGCACATGATGTTCACGCTTTCGTCTTCCGCGCACTTAACATCTCGCCACCAAACGTTTACCACGGCGTCTTCTTCTTTGAAGAAAAAGAATAAGGTGAGTGATGGAAGAAAATGCACAGTCACGATTGACGCATCGGCTCGGGATTCGAATCCGACGAGAAGAGACGCCGTCCTGCTCGTTTCTTCGTCCATTTTGTACGCGCTTCCAGCGTTAGCGTTTGGTGGAAGCAAAGAGGCGAAACCAGACCTGACCACGTCGAGAGACGCGAAGAAAGCGGCCATTTTAGCCGCCGCGAGAGCGAAAGCGGAAGGGCAAGCGGCTAAAATTACCGAGGAAGAGCCGAGGAAAGAGCTTCAAAGCGCCGAGTTTTTCGACGCGAGCAATTCCGGCGCCGGGGTGAGAGGCGGCGGCCCCAACGCGGGCAACACGTACGAGGTCGCGAAAGAAGAAGAAGCGCCGGCGGCTCCCGAACCGGCGGCTCCCGAACCGGCGGCTCCGGCTCCCGAACCGGCGGCTCCGGCTCCCGAACCCGCCGCCCCGGCGGACGAAGGCGGCTTCAGCTTGCCGTCCGTCAGCTTGCCGTCCGTCAGCTTGCCGAGTTTGCCAAAATTGCCCTTTTAATACGCATGTTTCAATACCGTACACTATGTACTATCACCACGTTTTGCCGTAAAAACGAACGTTCCATTTTCCTCTCCGTTTTTTGCGAGCGACCGCGTCCGCGCGCTTCGTGCGTGTAACTAACTGTCTTCGAAGAAAAATATCTCACGTGCCACACAATAATGGCCTCGCTAAACAAGCGCCATCATCATCATCATCAAAGACGACGACGACGATTTTTACCCCTCGCGTTGCTTTTACTCGTCATACTCTACGGGAACTATCGCGTGTTTGACGTTCTGACGAAGTTTGAATCGCCCACAGATGTCGCCGCCGCCGTCGTCGAGAACAACGACGACGCGAAACGCAACGAAGTGGAAAATTCAAAAATCGAGAGAAGAAGAAGAAGAACATTTCAGGAGGGAATGGAGATGCCTTTCATTGGATTCGGCACGGCTGCGTTAGGAATCGAGACGAAAGAGTGCGTCAAGAAAGCCTTGGAGGTTGGGTACAGGATGATAGATACGGCGCAAGCTCCGGAATGGTACCGCGAAGATTTAGTTGGCGAAGCGCTCGCAGAGAGCGAGATTGAAAGAAAAGAGTTGTTCGTGACGACGAAAATCCATCCGAGACATTTAGGTCGAAAAGGGATGGACATGATCGCGAGTTCGTTGAAAAACTTACGCACTGAGTATATAGATTTAGTTTTATTGCATTACAGCGAGTGCTGGGGGAATTTGTGTTCACAAGGGGAGGTCGTCCCGGGAACGTGGAAAGAGGCGTACGGCGAACTCGAAAGGTTAGTGGAGGAGTTCAAAGTCGTTCGGTTTATTGGCGTTTCAAATTTCAACACGAACAATTTGGAAGAATTGCACGCGTTTGCAAAGGTGCAACCGTTGGTCGTGCAAGCGCGTTCTGATTTGTTCGCGCAAGACCGGAGGACGATGGACGTGTGCGCTAAATACGGCTGGCGGTTCGAGGCGTATTCCTCTTTAGGCGGCCAGTGGTGGCATTACAAAACAAATCCGGTGTTGAGTAACGACGTCGTCAAATCAATCGCCGCGAGATATAACGTCTCACCCGCCATGGTCGTTCTCAATTACGCCAAGAATGTGTTGCATCAAACAGTCATCCCGCGAAGTCGAGATCGAAAGCACATGGAAGATAGTTTGCTGAGGTTAGACTCGTTCGCGTTAGATAACGAAGAGATTGAGAGTTTGCAAGCTTTGGATGGGAAAATACCTCCGCGAGATTAAGGATAAGCACTAGCTAGTAATTTAGAATATACAGAATAGTTTCACATTGTTTTAGTTGGAGATTTTTGATTAGAGGTGCTCGAGTATACGAACATATTTCTACGCGTCGCGGCAACGTTTTGTTTTACAAATTCTCGTGGAATGAATTTAATCTATCTCTACGCTGTCAAACTATTTACTACAATTTAAGCTTCTTCTTCGCCGGTTCGTCGCCTTCGTCCTTCTTTCCCTCTTCCTCGTCCGTCGTGGTGACCGCATCGATTTTAACACGACTCAATTTCTCCGCGCTTTGCTTCGCAACCGCCTTGGCGAACATACTCTTTATATCCTGCGTGTTCTTCTTCGCCACTGCGACGACTTCTTTCACGCACGCCTCGCCTTGAAACTCCACTTTACCCATCTCCGGCGTTACCGGATGCCACTGTAAATCTTCCCCTTTCTCGAGGATAAAATCCGGATACTCTTCGTTCAGCATTCCGCTCACTTTTCGGCTCTGCGTCGTCAACCATAAATCCACCGCCTCTCTCCGCTTCAACATAACCGGCATCCGATCGTGCAACCAACTCAACTTTGTCCCTTTACTCGCTCTCGTCAACAAACTCGTCGATCGCATCGTCCCGGTCTCGTCGTCTTTTCGCGTGTCCACGACCGCCGCCACGCACATCAGCTTCCCGTCTTTCCGCGACACGTAATACGGTTGCTTCTGCCCATTTTTTATCCCTTCCTTTTTCCATTCGTAAAAGCCGCGAATCAAAACAACCGCTCTCCCTCGATCCTGCCCTCCGCTTTGCGATCCAAAACAACCCAAGCACCGATTAAACGTCGGTTTCTCTTCGATAGTTTCCGAGCGACAGTTAAACGCCGCGTAATGATCCTTCGAGCCATCGTACGCGGTTTTATACGAAGGCACGAGTCCAAATTGGGTGGTTACGAGCTTCCGAGGCGCGACCAGAGTCGCCAGCGTGTCGGAAGGCCCGCAGTTGAAAGCGTTCGCGTGATACCCGGCGTCCGTCCATTCCATCGCTCCTCGCGCGCCGTCGAAGAACGCGTTTTCCACGTCCTCTCTCGTCACGCGCGCGTTGACTCGCCCGCACATTCTTCTGCGTGTGCTTATTTATGCGCGCGTGTTTGTGGGTGTTATATCTCACTTTTGTTTTCTCTCTTGGGGAAAACAGAGAGAGAGAAGAGAGAGTGAAGAGAGAGTGACTTCCGGGCGCGCTTCTTCCGCGATGTGAGTTGACTATCATCACCAAAATTTTATTTTCGGTCTTTCGCAGCCGTCCTATGTGTGAACTTTGATGATTTCCAGAGACCGAAACCGCTGACATTCGATTTTTCGCCCCGGTTTTCCCCAGAAGAAAGAGAGGACTTAAAACTTTAATTGTCTCTCTCTCTCTTTTCCCCAAGCAACTACCCCGCTTTGCGCGTTGGTTTTGGGAGAAACAGCGCAGAGGAGAGCGACGGACTCGCGCGCAAGAAATAAAGATATGTACTCCGAACCGTCCTCCCCGGATCCTCTCAACACGTGCACCTTTTGCGGCCGCCAACAGCTCCCCGAAGACGAGTTCAATCACATCAAAAACACGCTCCATCACCTCACGCTTCCCGAGTTGGAAAACAGAGGTTTTTGCTGCGTCTGTCTCAACGAACAAAACATCCTCTGGCAACTGATCACCGATCACGACGACATATTTCAGACGCACATCGTCGGGAAATTAGCCGGCGCAGATTTGAAGTTTTTGAACCAGGCGAATTCGGAGAGCAGAGAGGCGCTGAAAAGGAGCAAGCGCGTCGCGACCGTTCCGGAGAAGTTTAATGGTGCGTGGCGGTGTGTGAATATATCTTCACGGAGGCCGTATTTTTTCTCTCCGAGAGTCTCTCTCTTGACTTTCTCTCTCTCTCGCTTAAGTTTCAAAGCCGCTCGAAAATTTTAAAAGCGCATCTCGTGTGCGTGCACCGCTCGCGCGACGCGCTGCCGTTCGGGTTTTTCACGTTCGCGAGAGATTAAATACTGACCCCGCGGGTTTCGTCCTCTTCTCTCCCTTTCTTTTTCTCCTTCTTCGCGGCGAAAAAAATATAACAGTGGGCGAGTTCTCGTCGAAAGAAACGCTCGAGTGGGCGTGGCAGCGATGGACGCGGGAAGAGGAAGAGTTTTGCTCTTTGGTGTGCGAGATTAACGATTTGGAGCTGTTGAAATGGGCGAGAGAAGAGAAGCAGTGTCGATGGGACGCGACGACGTCGTGGGAAGCCGCGAGTAAAGGGAACATGAAGACGTTGCAGTACTTGTTCGAGGAGGAGTGTCCGACGGACGAGCAGACGTGCGCGGAGGCGGCGGAGAATGGACACTGGGAAGTGTTGAAGTTTTTGAAAGTAAAGAACGTGCCGTGGGATCACAACACGACGACCGCGGCGGCCAGAGAAGGGAACTTTGAGATGTTGAAATGGTGCAGACAAAGAGGGTGCCCGTGGAACATCGGAACTTCGAGAGGCGCGTGCGAAAGCGGACACTTGGAAATGTTAAAGTGGGCGATGGCGAACGGGTGCCAGGCGAACGAGTCGACCATGAGCGAAGCGGCTGAGTTCGGTCAGTTGCAATGCCTCATTTTCCTACGATCTCAAGGTGTCGACTGGGATTATCGCACGTGCAAGATGGCCAGAGAGAACGGCCATCGCGACGTGTACGAGTACGCCGTAGAAAACGGATGCCCGACGCAAGCACCGGAACCGGCGGTAACGCAACATCATCACCCACATCACCATCATCTTTTACACACACACATTTTAGGTGGCGGTCCAGGTGGCGGTGGTCCAGGCGGTGGTGCGCCGGGCGGAGGCGGTCACACGGCGGCTCCGGTAGGACACATGCAAATGTTGCAACAAACCCAAGCAGCGGCGGCTGCGGCCGCTGCTGCCGCGCAACAGCAACAGCAAATGGAAATGGAACTCGAAGGTTGGGAAGATGAAATTCAGATGCAACTTTAGCGAAGAAAACAGAGCGATCGAAGTCTCTCTTTTTTCTTCGCGTCTTCGAAAAGGTTTGGTAATATATAACCCGAGTTACTAATTTCCGCTCGCGTCGAGGAGAGAGCGCGCGTGTCATACACATTTAGAGAGACAAAGAGAGAGAGTGAGAGAGACAGAACACAGGTGAAAAACTTGATTCTAGATACGCGATAAACACTCTATAAAACGAGAGGAGGAAAAACTTATTTAATATATTTGTACACAGCATGTAATACTTTGAACCTTTGAGGACCACACAAATTCTTTGAACGCGCGCGCGCGCTTTAAACGCAAAGAATGGCATCAAAAATGTATCGCTGAGCGCGCATTGAAGATACAAACAAAAAATAGAACGCCACATGGCATTCACGTCCGCCACGCTTCGCTTCGCTCCTCCTCTTCCTCGTCGTCGTCGTTCATCTTTTTCGCGGCGACATTGTTTATCCATTTCCAACTCTGGTGTCGCGCAACACGACCACGCGTACCTTCGGCACCGATCGACCCCGGGCGAATACGCACCGACGAATTTGACGCTGAAGCACGCGTGTTCGGATCATTACCCGCTGGATTTGTTTCAGGCTGTGCTTTCGTTTGGTCGCGACGGAAAGGAGTTGAGAAGGAGAGAACAAAATACAGTTGCAGGAGAAAAAGACGACGAAGAAGAAGATGGCGTCGAAATGTCCGTGATCCTCCCAGAGTCGGAAGAGACTGTTGCGAACATATTCTCCGCGCTTGGAAAACCGGACGATGATCCGCACTGGGCGGATGTTTGGCACGGCGGTATCGCCTTGAATGAATACTTGGTTCTTGCGGATGTGGCGCACGGTGGCGGCGGCGGTTCGTTAGTGCGAGGAAAGCGCGTGTTGGAACTGGGTTGCGGCGTCGGATTAACGGGGGTCTTGTGTGCGATGGAAGGGGCGAAAAAAGTAACCATGACGGACAGAGAACCGTTCGCGTGTTATTGTGCGGTGGCGAGTGCGATTGCGAATGGGTTTGGTACGGTGACGAAAGCGCTGGATGAAGACGCGAGCGTCGTAGACGGATTGGCGCAGATGGACGTTGGTTTGTTAGAGAATGTAGTCGATAGAAGCAGTAGAAGTAGACAAAAGTGCGAATGTGTCGAGGCAAAGATTATGGATTGGTTCAAGTTGGACGAGTATCTAAAAAAGGAGGATGATTTTGCGTACGACGTCGTCATCGCGTGCGATTGTTTGTATTGCGAGGAAGCGGTAGAAGCTGTGGCATCGATCGTATTCGAAGCCTTTTCGAGAGGACGACGACGACAACAAGAACAGGATGTCTCGTCGCCGTTTACGTTCCTCCTCGCCGATCCACCGTCTCGATTCCCGCAAAATCACGCGAAATTTCTTGAAATTATGCAAGAGAAGAGCGGCGTGAACGACGTAAAGAGAAAAGATACGCTCTTGGCGGTTCGGAATCCGTGTCAAGAGGACGAGGGCGAAATAGTCGTCAAGATTTGCGAATATACGTTTCGTTAGGAAGTGTTTCTTACATGATCTTCTTCTTCTTGTAATTGTCTATGTACTATTATGCGCGCGAGGTTAAACAAAATGCTCGAAGCGCTACTTGCGTTACTATTTCAATTTCGTACTCTTCCCTTCCGAGTCAATCATGTTCACGTCGTGTGCTTTGGCAATCTCCATGAACACTTCCATGGACAAATCGAATGAGTGCACAGCCGTTGTTCCTTTAACTTTGTCAAAGTAGTGATATGGGATTTTACTTCGACTCGGACGCCAATTTGAGAACCCATACATGTCGACAGAGTCACAAAGATTGAGCATAAACAACATGGCGAAGAAACCAGACATTGGTTTGCGCTTGTACGCGCCTGGATGCTTCAGCTGCTCGACGGCTTTACCTTCCTTGATCAATTTTTCGTTCTTCTGGCGGCGTTCTGCCGCGCGTCGTTGTTCGAGAACGTCTTTCAGTTGCAACCAAATACCATAGCCTTTGACGGTGAAATCTGGCGAAGTCAACACCGGGACAACCGGAAGCTGTCCTTGCGCTTGCATCCGAAGAAGTTTCGGGTACAGTTGATTTCTCAGCGTGTGCAACACAGATTCGTACATGACTAAAAACGCGTCGGTTTCTACGACCGGCGTTCTTTGCGTGATTTCTCGCGCCCAGTGAAAATTGATCATGTTAAATGTCGTCTTCGAGCCGACGTAATCGGTAAATCGACCGCCAACTGGAGCATTGTTCATTCGTAAAACCGCATCGTGCGCATCGATGTCTTTTCCATGTCTTGTGGTGAGTAACGATCCACCGTTACCAACAACCGCGCACGTTTTGTAACGCCAGGACGGATCGCGGGGAGGTAACGCATCGTAGAGATGTTTCGTAATGCGAAAGGTTAACCCCCGCGTTCCTGGAGGTTTTGACCGCAACGCTTCCTCTACACCAGCGCCCGCAACTTCAATTTTTACATGTTGTTGCTGTTGCTGTTGCCCAACGTCGTTACCATCGCCTCCATCGCCACTATCACCACCGGAACCTAAACCAACGTCGTCGCCTTCGTCGATTACCGTCTCTGCTTCAGCCGCTAAGGCTTCCCCGTCCGCATCCGCGGCACCTTCGCTCCCCCCGCTATTTCTATGTCTCAACAAACTCCTCCGTCGTCTTATGCTATTTGCCGTCGCCTCCATCTCCGCCTCTCCAACGCTCTTCCAGTTCGGCAAATCTTCCGCCATCCCGACTTGCGTCACGGCGTACACTCTTCTATAGTAATTCATCCCGTCCACTCGCGGCGTCGGATCGTACTTAAATAACCCTCTGTGCGTCAATAAAGGAACCGACCCGTTAAAATTCGCCTCCAAAGCGCTCCTCTCGCTCCCCGGTTGGTCCACATCGAACGGAAGTTTCGAAACGAGCCATCCTCGGGCGAGATGCGGCTTATTCCCCGCCGTCGTCGTCGTCGCTGTTGTCGCCGCCGCGACCGCATCCGAAGACGACTGTTCCGACGAGCTCGTCGTCGTCTTGCTACTCCCGCTACCGCTATCGCTACTCCCACCGCTGCTATCACCGCTCCTCTTCTTCTCCTCTTCTTCCGTCACCTCTACTAAGTGCGCGTCCACCGTCGACTGCGGCAAATCATGCGCGACCACGCGTTCGCGCTCACCGCCATCGTCGTCATCGTCGTCGTCGTCGTCGTCGTCTCCAAACGTCGTGTGGAATACGTGGTCGAACGAGTGCTTCATCTCGTCCAAAACTTCGTGCGCTTTTTCCTTCAGCATCGCGGAACCGCTCTCCGTCTTCGCGTTCCCATCTCCTCCTCCTCCTCCTTTGCCGAGTCGTATCCTCACCCGAAACGTCCTCGCATTACCACCCGTCGCCCTGAGCGCGAACAACGCGAAAAAGGACGTCGCAAGGACGAGCACCGCGACGAGCAGCGATGAAGGCGTCGAGAAGAACGCGCTGCGTCGATGGTGATGATGATTAGGAAATCTGCCCCCTCCGCCCCGGGAAAAAAACAGAGAAGAACCGCCGTTGAGATTCGCTTTCGGCGTGACCGCCATGACGTCTCTCTTCTTCACCACCTCGACTTCCTGCTCTCCTTCTCGCAACCGGTTACGGGACGTTACGTTTTTTTGGTGGTGCGGAGTCTCTTTCCCCGTCGGGTGCGAAACAAAAAGCAGAACTGTTTAAGGTTTTGGCTCCTCTCTTCGCGAGCACTTTTTTGGAAACCTCTCTGCACCATATACAGATATACATATGTGAGTCAGCGCGTATTGAGTTGTGCCGTTGTAAATTTCTTGCTGTATTGTACGGTATTTTGCTACTATACGAGTGTACCAAGTCGGGTCGTAAACGTTACAACGCGAGTGTGAATACGTGTATGATAAGGTGCTAAGCTAAAAAAAAGGTAAATCCACAAGTCTCTCTATCTCTACGATGATCACGCGCTCTCTTCTTATTCAGTGATCACTTTCGTCCCCAACCCTTTGAAATCCCCTTTTTGCACTTCGTCGACCACCGTCACGTACGAGTACATCTCCTCGTCGGCGTCTTCGTTGTCGTTTCTTCGTCGGGAGATTTGGACGCGGATGCGCTTCGGGACGTTGCGAATGCCTTTGGACCAGACGGCTTTGTTCAATTTCACGTCCACGCGGACGTCGGACGTTTTCATCATCTTTTGCGCGAAGGTTTTGATCTGGTTTTTATCATCGCGGAAGAAGAGACGAGAGAGAGTCAGTACTCGTTTTCGAGAGAGAGACGCAGAAGTGAACGAAAAAAAAAGTGAAAAAAAGCAGCCTCGTCTCTCCCTTTTTGGGGTCATCGGAAATTTTTGCCTCTCGCGCGGTCCTACATACGAACTAAAAAAAACGAACGCAAAACGCGACGAGGAACAGCGACGAGGGAGAAACCAGCACACGCGAGAACATAAATACACGCCGCGCGCATTTCCACCGCCCATACCGCGTCGCGTATTTCGCGAGACACATCCCGCGTCGCGATTTCGAGACCCCATTTTTCGTCTTTCCCTCCTAAAAAACTGGGCAACAAAAGCGCTTTGGGACCAAAAACAGAGGCGCATTTTGGTGCAAAAAAAACGTCGGAAATCACGTCCGAACGATACGTACCGCCTTCACCGCGCGCGGAGCTCTCTTCTTAAAAGTAACTCCGTGAGTCGCTTTGCCCAAGTTGATGGTATATTCTCTCGTTACGACGTCGTCGGCACCCATTTTTGTATGTGTTATGTCAGATAGATTTTTAACGCGTAAAATTTATGAAGGGCTTGCGCTTCTCGCGTGTGTGGGGGCTTCTTTTTTTCGTTTTTTTCTTCTTGTGTTTTGACGGAAATTCACGAAAACTCATTATTGACACTCCCTTCTAAACGCTACTCTTCTTCGCCGCTGACTTCGCCGTAGTCGTCGTCTTCTTCGCTGCCGCTGCTAAAAGCTAAATCCTTCGTCGCGCTGCCTCCTACGTTATTTTTCCTACCGCCCCTCCCGATACCGTCTTCTTGGTCGTCGTTATCGCCGAAGAAGACGTCCCCGTCTTCGTCTCCGTCGTTTCGGTCGTCTTCGTCTTTGCGAACGAGCTCGTCGGGCTCGACGAAGTCGCGAGAGACGCGCATGGCGGTGGTCGTGCCGTCCGAGTCGATGGTGACGACGATGATGGATTCGTGCTCGTCTTTTTTATCGTTCGTTTCTTCTTTTTGTTCTTTTTGTTCTTCTTCTTTGTGTTCGGTTCGTTCGTTTTCCTCCTCGCGCGTGGTCGTCGTCGTCGTCGAAGCTTTCTTCTCTCCTCCTCCTCCTCCTCCCTCCATCTTCTCCACCGCCGCCGCCGACGACGACGCCGCCAACCGATCCAACCCGTCCCTATTTGCAACAATCTCTAAGAACTCCTCGTCGATGACCCCTCGGTTCAGCGCGAACGCGTACGCTTTCGTCTTTTGCCTCGCCGTCCGCGGAATGGTGCCGTTCCTCTTCGCCGCCGGTCGCGGGTTCGGCGTGCACTTCAAGCACGACAACGGTTTCTGATGGTGCGCGTTTAACTCGATTCGAGGAAGACACTCGAGCCATAAACCGGAACGCATCAAACCGAGATACGCGCCGTATAAGTCAGAGGGCGTCGCCACGGCGGAGGAGAAATCGACGTCTTCGAGAGAGAGTTTTGATGACGACGATACGGACGACGAGGACGCGTTGTCGACGATTTCACATTTCGACGCGAATTCGGTGAATGAAAGTAAACGCGCGACTCCTCCCGCGGTGTTCTCGTCGTTGTGGTCGTCTCCGTCGCGACGCGGGCGTCGTTTGAGGAGGGAGGAGGGAGAGGCGCGTTTCTTGGTCGTCGTCGTCGTCGTTTTTTCGTTCGGTCCGGAGGAGGTCATGATACTCTGGGGAAAAATTCGAATTTCGTCAGAAGAAATAAAAGGCATAAAAGCATAAAAGCGGCGAGAGAGAGAGAGAGAGAGAGATGGCAGCACCGACGAAACTACCGACATCGATGGAGCGCGTCAAACGAGCGATACGCGAGAAAATCGAATTCATCCAATCGAAGAAAGATGAGCTCGGAGAGAAGGGTTTTCGGAGAGTTTTAGAGCGCGATTTGAATCTTCCCAAGAGAGCTTTGGACGAAGAGCCGATGAAAGGAGCGATTGGAAAGCTGTTGATGCGGGTGATTGAAACCGGAACGGTCGAGGACGACGATGAAGAGGAAGACGAAGATGACGATGACGATGATGATGAAACGGACGAGGAAGAGGAGGAGGATTTTTCGGACTCGGAAGAGGCAAAGCCGAAGAAGAAAGTGAAAGCGAAACAACAACAACAACAACAAAAGAAAAAGACGGCAAAAGCAGAAACTTTGACGAAGGAGGCGCCGAACGCGACGGTGTCGAAACTTCGTCAAATGTGCAAAGATGCGGGCATAACGAAAGCGACGCACGTTTTTATGAAATATAAGACGAACGAGGAAAGACAGACCGAGTTGGAGAAGTTATTAGGCGAGTACGATTTAGATATTCGATCGAGTTCGAAAGACGTCGCAAAGGTCAAGGCGAAGATCGAGCGAGACAAGGACCTGGAAGACATCGATGCGTCGAATATCATAGAAGGCGGGAGACGAAGGAATCGGACGCAAGTGAGTTATAAAGGGTTGGACGCGTCCGAGAGCGAAGAAGAAGAGGAGGAAGAAGAGGAGAGCGACGTGGAGATTGAGAGCGACTCCGACGAAGAAAGGAAGAGGAAAAAGAAGAAACAGAAGAAGACTTTGAAGAAAAAGAGTAGCTCTACCAACAATACTAGCCTGAAAAAGTCGCCGAAAGCGTTCACCGCGGCGAGTTCGAGCGAGGACGACGAGTGACGATTGTTTTTTGAAGCAAAAGCAGCAGCGGCGCTATAGAATTCTAATATTAGTAAACAAACATCTAAAAACTAAACGTGTTGCACTACGACAACGCGTTATTTACTCTACTTTGCCCCCCTCTTCCTCCTCCTCATTCTTCTTCTCCTTCTTTCTCTTCTTCTTCTTCTCCTCCTTCTCTAAACGTTTCTTCTCCTTCAACTGCGCGATTTTTTCTTGGATAAATTTCTTCTTCAGCGCTTCCCTCGCTTCGACGGTTTCCATCTTTGCCTCTTCCGCCTCTCGCCTCGCCGCTTCCGTCTCTCTCGCCACGTCTTCGACCAACCGGCGCTCTCGCTCTCGTCTCTCTTCGTCTCTGTAATCTTGCTCTTCTCTTTCCTCCTCCTCTCTTCGCCTCTGGTCCTGGTACTCGTTCCACTCTCGCTCTTCTTCGTCTTCTCGTCCGCGGTACCTCTCGCCGTCGTACCGGTTTTGAAAATCGTACGCGTATTCCTCCTCTACATCTTCATCTTCTCCTTCCTCCTCGCGTCGTTTCCGCCTAAAATCTACGTCGAACCCGTCTTTAGGTGCTTTCAGCAGTACCGTTCCGTCGTCGTCTTCCAAATCCTCTTCTCCGCATCCTCTTCCTCTCGACGATAACCTTTCGTACAAGCGCGCCTTCTTCTCCAACATCACTCTCCTCCGTTGCCTCTCCTCGTCTCGTTCCACCTCGTCTCGTTCGTTCCGCGCTTTCACGCCTCCGTTTTCGCGGTGCATGCCTTCTCGCCGCGCGTTTTTTACGCTCTGAATCTTCTTCAATCGTCCTCCTCTTCCCGTTCGTCGTTGTTGTTCGTCTCGGTGCACGCTAAACTCCTTCTCCGCTTTCGCGCGCGCTTTTTCCGCCTCTAAAAAAAGAAGAGAGGAATGCGCGACGTTTTCGATCGGTTTCCGCTTCCGCGGGAGCGATTGGCCCGAGGCGAGCCAGCCGAGATTTTCTCCTCTCTGTTGTTTTTGTTGCTGCTGTTCTCTCTCTCCTCCTCCTCCCGTTTTTGCCACCGCAAAAGCTCGTTCCGACGAGGACTTCATCGCGTCTTTCTTTATCGCGTAAAATCGCGCGGGGAAATTACGAAATTGGAAAAAAAAAAGTCGCGATTTTTTCTCTTCATTTTTTCGGACGTCGATCGATGTTCACCATGAAGCTTCCGCGTCTTCTTCTTCTGCTGCTACTCCTCCTCGGGTGCGCGTTCTCGTCTCATTCTCTCTATTTCTCTCTCTCTCTATTTCTCTATTTCTCTCTCTCTCTCTCTCTCGTAAACGTTGTTCCTTTTTTTTCCTTCATATCCAAAAACTCTCTCTCTGTGTTTGTAACTGTAATTTTGGATGGAATATTCTCTTTCGCGAAACGCGCGTGTGTGCGCGTATTCACGCGTTTCTTTCTCTCTCTTCGCTTCAAATTCATCGCGTGCGTATGTATCGCGGTTGGACGTAAAAAAAACGCACGCCACAGGCACTTTTTCTGTTGCGGTTGTCTCGCGAAGAAGTCAACGACAAAAATCGCCTTTGGGAGCTGCAATAAGCACCAAAAAATGAACCAGACGGAGATATGGACATCGATCGAACGGAGCGAACCGGACGCGTTCGTGTGGCTCGGAGACGCGGTGTACGCTGATACTCGCATCACGTTTGAAAGGCGGCATTATTTTGGGCACAGTTTTCACCGAGCGGCGTACGACGCGGTGAAGCGGTTTCCGGCGTACGAGAGGCTGGCGAAGAAAGCGCGGATTTTGGGGACGTGGGACGACCACGATTACGGCATGAACAACGCGGGGAAGTATTGGATGCACAAGAAAGAAGCGAAGGAAATGTTTTTAGATTTTTTGGACGAAGGCGCTGAAACGGAGAGACGATTGGAAAGAGACGGGGTGTACGAGAGTTATACGGTGTACGAGGACGACGAAGCGAAACGAGGGAGATCCGTGCAGATTATATTGTTGGACACTCGGTGGAACTTTGTCGATGGGTCGTCGCCTGAAGATGAAGAGGCAGATATTCTGGGTCCAAAACAGTGGGAATGGTTAGAGAAAGAGTTGATGAAACCGAGCAGCGCGGAGGTGACGTTAATTGGATCCTCGATCCAAGTGTTCGCCGAGCTCAATCAAATGTATAAAGCGGTGAATTATAAGATCGCGAGGGAATTCGGGAAGTCGATCGAGAATTGGGGATCATTTCCATCTAATCAGAAGAGATTAATGCGTCTCGTCTCCAAAGCAAAGGAGAGGAGGGTTATATTCTTATCCGGCGACGTGCACGTGGGGATGATTGACGTTCGAGCACCCGGGTGTCATTTACCATACGAAAGTATCGACGCGACAAGCTCTGGAATCACTCACGTCGCGGTGGAAGAAGTCCGACCGAAATGGATGACTTATTTCTACAAGAAGATGACGCCATCAAAGTTCATGCCGAGATGGTGGTACCCGAAGAATATCGTTCCCGATATTTACATGGGGTTAAACTTTGGAGAGGTGTTGATACATTGGGATAAAAATAGCCTGGACGTGAACATCTTAAACGAGAGCGGTAACGTCGTCATCTCCAAAGAAGTCTCATTTTCCTCACTAGAAGCGCCAAAAGTAGGAACAAGAAAGCAACCTTCATACGAGACATGTTTCCGCGAGCGTTCGATGTCTGATTTTCAAAAGCAAATGACCTTCCATAAAGCGGCATTTTTCATTGTATTCCCGTGGTGGGTAGTATTTGTCGTAGGATTTTACGCGTGGTACAAACTGGTCGTAAAAACAATCTGTTGCAACCCGAGCATAGGTCGGAAACGACGCACGAAAGCAGATTAATAATGCCATAGCAACAATTTACTTCGATTTCCCAACGATATATGATACAAGTTAAGTCGTCTCTATTTCTCTCTCTCTCTCTCTCTCTCTCTCTCTCTCTCTCTCTCTCTGCTATTTTAAAGCCTCGCACTCACCTCTAAATCTTTCTGCAACTTCTTCACGTCCCCTCTCTTGATTTTCCAATCCCCGCCGCTGGTTTTCCCATCCGCACTTGGCGCTAAAAATCTCGGCACTTCTTTGGATGGATCTAAGTTATACGTTTCCCGAATCTCTCTCTGCGACATCCCCAATTTCGCCAAATACAAATCGTCGATCAAAGTCTGACCGGTCGTCCTCGCATCTCCGCACAATTGCACCACGCAATCCGCCAATATGCTCGCTTTTCTCCACGTGTCTCTTTCCCCAAGCTTAAAATTTGTTGCCGCTAAACTTTCGATAATTGTCGCCGGCCACAACGCGTTCCCGGTAATATTCGATCCCTCACCTTCCGCCGCCGCGCCCAACGCCACCATGGACATCCCACATTTGGACATGTAATACGCCGTCTTTCCGGCGTATTCCGTGTAACTCTTCGGCAAAGGTGGTCCCATGCTCACAACTCTCCCCCACTTATTCTTCAGCATGTGTTTCATGCACTCTCTGGTCATGATAAACGCGCCTCTCGCGTTGATGCCATTAATCAAATCGTATTTATTCGTCGGCGTGTCGATCATGTTTTGCCACCACAACGCGCTCGCGTTGTTCACCAATATGTCCACGCGTCCAAAATGTTTCACCGTCTCTTCCACCGCTTGAACGCACGCGTCTCCGTTCCGTAAATCGACAACGACCGGTAACGCTTTAACGTTTGGATATCTCGATTCGATTTCCGAGCACACGGTGTAAATCGTTCCCGGAAGCGTCGGGTGCGCGGTGACGGTTTTCGCGGCGACGACGACGTGACATCCACGGGCGGCTAACGCCAGAGCAACTTCGCGACCGATTCCTCGAGAGGCACCCGTGATGATGGCCACTCGGTTGGTCAAGTCCGGAGGGAGCGGGAGCGGCATTTCTTTTTCTAAAAGCGCGGAGGTAAAAATGACGTCGCTATCCGCTTTAAGGTCGAGAAGGAGCAAAAATACGAGCGGATACTCCATCGCATGGATGATACATATATAATATATAACAGGATATGTTTTTTATATCGGACTATTACACGTGCGCAAAGCTTCTCTCTTTCTCTCTGTCCCTCTTTTTCATTCGTGAGAGTTCATTCCATTTCCATCGGCGAGGACCCGCTGCCGGACCTGTTGTTTTCTTCGTCTCCTTCGCTGAGCGGCGATAAACCACTCCCGCTCGTTCTCTTACGCAAAAGAGGCGAGACGGAGACGTTTTGTCCGGCGGCGATTTGCGCAAAGACGTGCGAGGACAACGCGTTGACGTCGATGGAGTTATCGGTGTTGTTTGTGGAGAGTTGCGTGAGGAGTTGTTGGAGTTGTTGCATGCTCAAACCGCTGTTGCCGTTGTTCGCTTTTTCGGCGTCGTCGGAGGAGCTGCTCGTGTTCAAACTCGCTGCCGCTTCTTCCGGGCGTAAATACGGGTGCCTGAGGATACTCGGGACGTCTATTCTATTCTCCACTCGTCGCTCTAAACATCTCTTCATCAAATCAATCAGGTGGTCGTTCTTAACCGGTAACGGAGGGAATTCGATGGTATGGTTTGGGTCGGTGATCGCGTGCAGCTTTTGCACCAAGCCGTTTATTTTGCTAAACGGCGTGTGGCCGTACGCCATTTGGTACAAGATGCAACCCAGCGACCAAATATCGCTGGCTCTTCCGACTGGAATCATATCGCCATAGGCGGATTTTTGGCCGTTGAGAATAGCTTCCGGGGACATGTAGTTGATAGTACCGACTTGATGGTCACGAACGATATTCGTGTGATTCGGCGCTTGGTTGTGATTGATAGCTTTTGCAATACCGAAATCGATGAGCTTCAGAGTTCCTTCGACGAAGAGAAAGTTCGCGGGTTTCAAGTCCGAGTGCACGATTCGAGCTTCATGGATGGTTTTCACCGCTTCGACCATTTGCTCGAAATAGAGACGCATGAAGTTGTCGTCCACGAGTTGCGCGTGACCGCTCTCAGCGCGTTGGCGCTCGCGCTTGTTCAACATTTTCGCTAAATCAATCTCCCCAAACTCCAAAACCACTAATATCAACCCTTCGCTTGGACAGACTTCCGCGTCGACGATTTGGACGATGTTATCTTTCCCTCGAAGACGTTTCAAAAGTTTGATTTCATCGATGAAGCCATCCACGGTTTCTTTCTGCTTGCCTTGTAAACGAATCCTCTTCAACGCCATGATCTTCCTCTTTGGCGAGACGACTTTATACACCTTACACGTGCCGCCTTGGCCTATGCACTCTAATTTGGCGTATCGAATGCCATTTACGACTATGTGTTGATCGTCTTCCCGCTTCATGGGCTGCTTGGAGGATGAGGATGTTGGTTGCTTCTTGCTCACCGGCGCTTGCGCGGTTGACGATTGATACGCCGCCGAGGCACTCGATTCATTCTTATTCTTACTGCTATGATTTTCTGTTGCTGCTGTTGCTGAAGATGCCATGATCGGTCGCGTGACCGTAGTTGTCGTGGCTGACTTTTTGCTCGATTCTAATGCCGCCGCTAGCCGCGCGCGCAAACTTTCGGTTTTCTGAGCCGTGAGCGGATTGTTGTTAGGCGTCGCGTGCGCGTGATGATTCGCCGTTGCCGTAGCCGTGACGGTATTTCCTGCATTGGTGCGATCGCCGCTCAAACTTGAACTCGTGGTGGATGTGTGTTGATGCGCCGGCTGCGTCATAGTCGGTTGCTGTGAAGTCAAACACCCCGTGGTGTTGTTCATCAGCGTCGGATCGTGAACGTACCCACTCTGTCGACGTCTCGCCGCGGTGTGTGACACCGTCGGTTTCGAATCAAACGTCAAAGGTTTCATCGCTGACGGTGGTTTCTTCATCGCACTAGTGGTATTATCACGCATCATTCTCGCACCGCCGTGCAACGTCGCCGTTCTTCCGCCTTCAGTCACGTCTCTCACGTACGGCGACGGAATCGCCGTCGTAAAATCAATATTCTTTCCTTGCACGTCTTCCAACATGATTTCCAACGCTTCTTTCGGTTCACAGTTAGCTTCTAATCCTTTCTTCAAAATTTTAATCGCTTTCTCGTCGCCTTTCAATTGCCCGCCAAACGCCGCCCACTCGCACCAAAAAATCGCATGCGTCTGTCCGATGCCTTGCGACTTCAAAAACTTAAAGGTATCTCTCGCGTCGTCCGTGTTGTGGACCATCTGTTGTCTCGCATACCCTAAATATACCCTCAAGTAGTCTTCATTCTTCGCGTTCCCACTTCTCGGCAACGTTTTCGTCGCCAACTCGTACAAGCGATACAACGACACGCCGTTCCTCGACCCGGTCACCACGTTCACTTTCCCGATCATCTTCTCCGCAAACATGCTCTCTTCTCCCTCTAAAAACTCCAACCACGCCTGCGGCGACGTCGGATTCGCTCTCACTGCCGTCGCGCGTTCCACGCGACTTGATTTCTCTCTCCACGGCGTATCGCCTTTATGTTTCAAATACTCGCCTAAAATGCCTTCCCACGAGCCTCGGTCGCGCGAGGAGCGCACGTTGGTTGTGATAGTTTGCGTCATGTTTTCTCTCTGCGTGCCGTTCAAAGAGATGGTCGCGGTAGAATTCAGCTTTGGAACGTAATCGGACAACCCTTTATCTTTAGTCGCCGTCGCGTTCCCGCCGTCCTCGTTCGCGCGCTGCTCGTACCTTTTTCCTCCAACAACAGCCACATTCTCCTTGTTCTCATCCACCGGCGCTCGATGATGATCACGATCGCGCATCGATTGATGACTCATATCGCGCGAAACAACGACGGGATATCGAGAACAGAGGAACCGCACGAGAACTAGTTCGCGCGGAAACGGGCTTTTCTCTCTTCTCCGAAGAAGAATCGATCGATGATGCGCGGCGCTCTCGGTCTTCAAAATTCCAAACGGTCCTCTCTATCTCCTTTTTTTCCCCGAGAGGCGGAGGAAAAAAATCTCTCTCTCTTCTTTTGATACCGCGAGACAACTCACCGCCGCGCGCGCGTTGAAACCAACCTTTCTCTCTCGCCTGGAAGTGTTTGCGCAAGTGTGGTGCTTTGCGTCTCCGTCCGCGCGTGTGTGCGCGTGATGTTTATCGACCCGGGAGATACGTTTTTTTTTTTGAAAAGTTTCGTCCCCCTGTTTTTTCTTCGTTTTTTATTTAGGGTTTCAATTTGTTTTTTTCTCTCTCTCTCAACTTTTGAGCAAATTTTCTCTCACTCTTCTCGCCCCTCGCGCGCGCGCGCCTTTTGCGAACTTTGAATGAGATGACGCGCGAGACTTAAAAAGAAGAAGAAGAATAAGAAGAACGCGCGGACGGTTTAGTTGATTGTATTTCTACGAGAGCGTGCGAGTTCTTCGTTTACAAAACAAAGAGAGAGAGAGAGAGGAATGATGCGATT
>Ga0255753_1001019_pt1 | contig 34741 bp, 22 predicted proteins | sample 041ome_10_FD_179953 | JGI IMG/M metagenome (GOLD analysis project Ga0255753, IMG submission 179953) | Coastal salt marsh microbial communities from the Groves Creek Marsh, Skidaway Island, Georgia - 041412US metaG (version 2) | ecosystem: Environmental > Aquatic > Marine > Intertidal zone > Salt... | reverse complement strand
GTCTTCGTCGTCGTTCGCCTGGCGCGCGCGTTCAACATCATCTTTTGCTTTTGCTTTGTCGTCTTCATCATCATCATCCGTGCGCCGCCGCCGACGCCGCTCTCGTCGTCGCCGTCACCGTCGTCACCGTCGCCCACCGTCGACGCGCGATACCTCGTCGTCGGCATCGATGCCTTTGAAAACATCAACACCGAAGTGTCGCGCGCACACGACGTCGTGCATGATTTTTATTTAAACATCGAATGCGACAGGTGCGTGCATGACAGCGCGGTGTTGATGTTTTCGCGGGCGTACGCGGCGACGTGCGCGGACGTGGACGAATCCCAGGCGTACGGCACACACGCGACGTTCGATGACGCACACGGCGCGGTGATCGCGCGGGCGCACGAGCGGTGCGTCGTGCGCGCCAACGTGCCCGTGGCGATGTTTTTACAGCGCTACGCGCAAGAGGTGCACGAGAAGGCGCCCGAGAGTGGGTTTCATGTGGTGCTCGGTCGTGCGTCGGCGAACGTGGTGATGCATGGACGCGAGGTGTACGATGAGGCGAGCGCGCGCGAGGTTCGAGGGGTTGGCGCGCGCGTGGTGGAGGTGTTGACGCGGTTTTGGGAGGCGGAGCGGAGCGCGCGGGCGTCAGAGTACGGGGAGACGTTAAAGGCGAGGAATCCCAATGCTGGTTTACGTCCAGTGAGTGGTGATGTTGAGTGTGGTGGTGCGGCGGCGTCGACGTCGATGTCGGCGTCGTTGACGAAGAAGCGCGGTGTCGCTGGGGCGACGGCGGCGGCGCAGACGCAAACGAGGACGAGGAATAAAAAGCCGCGCGAGCCTTGGGAGCCGCAGTATAAGACGGCGGCGTTTGCGTTATTGGTAACGTTGCATAAATTAGCACTAGAAGGTAAGGATGTGGTGAGTAAGCGCGAACTCGAGCTCGCGGCGGAAGATAGTGGATTGAGCGCGAATGGAATTTTGCCTCGAGCGCAAGTCGTGACGAGCGGTCGAGGACGAGGACGAGGACGAGGCGCGGCAGGCGCTGCGCAGTATCAATACTGTGGTTGGTCGGCGTTTAATTCGCACTTAAAGAACACTCCACGCGGGCACGACGCGCCCATGGTTCACACGTGGGGGAATCCAATGAGCATACGCTTGACGCCCGAAGGCGAGGCGCTGGGGAGAAAATTGCACGCTTTTGCAGAAATCCGAGGCGATTGTCGGTGCGGACGCATGACTGCGAAGGACATTGAAATGGTGATTCCATCTGAAAAGAATGGCAGCGATGCGATGGTCAATGGTGATGGTAATGGTAATGGCAACGACGACGACGACGACGACGACGAATTGGTCATCATTGAAGACGAAGTCGAAGACGCCGTGACGACGACAAACGTCGCGTCTACGTCCCAAAAAAGCACCCAGGAATCCGTGCCATCGACGTCGACTGTGCGAAAACAGCAACGCTCAGCTGCTGGGTCGTTTCGAAATGTCATCAGTGGAGCTTATTGTCCACCACGGGAGACCACGTACGTGCCTCAGTGCTCGTTGCGAGACACGCCCAAGGTGACATCTATTGTCGATGCGGAGACGCACGACTGGCGCTTACCGCCGCTCGATCCCGGTCAAACGTATGGCGAGGTCTACGAAACCGTGTTCGTGTTGGATTCTTGCGAACAAGCGACGAAGAATGGCGTACGCAAGCTCGAACAGATGGGTTTGCCGTGCTTGATTCACAAGCTTCCATACGGCGACGCTGCATGGATGGCTCGAAGACGCGGCGCCTCGCTCGCTGAATGTTACATGTTGGATTTCATCATTGAGCGTAAACGTTTGGATGATTTACTCGCGAGCATCATAGGTAATCGCTACGATGCGCAAAAGTTTCATTTGCATCGATGCGGGATTAAGAATCTGATGTATCTATTAGAGGGCAACGTGGAGGCTATTCCTGACGACGTCAGTCGTCGTCGCGTGCGCACGGCGCGCGTACAAACGGAGATCTTTGACGAATTCCGCGTCGTCAACACCGAGGGTACGAACGACACAATCGATTTCTTTGGCAACTTCACTCGAGCACTCGATGCTACTTACGCACCGCTCAAACGAAACGAAAAGACTCAAACGTTGCCTTCGTACCCAGAGTTCATCAAGACGTGCAGCGAGCTCGCGGACTCTGAAAAGACACTCCGCACGATTTGGGCGTCAATGATCGCCCAAGTTCCGGGCATCGGTCCAGGTGGAGCCGAAGCAATCGCCGCGCGATACCCCACACCTTCCCACTTGAAGCGTGCGATCGACGCAGACCGAGCGAGCGCCCAGTTTGACTTGGCTGAAGCCGTCGTCAACGCCCGAAAGCTCGGCCCGGCAGCCGCGAAACGCGTCTTCGATGCCTTTTTCCCATCCCATTAGAAGTAGATATAGTACAGTTGGTATAATATAGTAGCCATAGTAACGAGTACAAGATTCAAGCTACGCTACGTGACGTAAAAGCGCAACTTTGCGCTCGCGAAACGTCTTCATGAGGCTCACGTTGTACGGCGACACCTTTCTATCCCGCAACGCCTGTTCAATGCGGTCGGTGGTGGACTCCATGAAATCAATGACTTCTGCCGCTCGCGCGCGAATGGCTGCGATGGCCATATCTTCATCGCCACTCATTTCATTCAAGAGCATAATCAACGCCTCGTCGACAACGCCTTGAGCACCGAGGAACAACCCATCTGGCGCCACGCAGCGCCGCAAGCCATTCTTATCTGGGCGATAGACGCAGTATTTTTTCTCAAACGTCGCCACGATCCGTTTCTTCTCGCGATCCCAAACATCATCGAGTTCATCCACACCACACAACGCCTGATACCAATCGAGCGCGTGTTTGCCGTCGGAGAAGAGCCTGACTTTGTTGTGAGGATTCGGCTCGGGCACAAAGCCGTAGAACAACATAAAGTGTCGGTCACATTGACTGCCATAACTCAGTGTGAACTCTTCTCCGGCTTTGATATCTCGAACAGCGCTAATAACGAACGTTTCTCCGTTAGAACTCCAGTCGCAATTAGCATCGACGGATGAATGATTCAATAAATCCGCCCCAGGAATCATCGCTCGCCGCGTCGGTCGCCTGCCGTATTCATCCTCGATGCGAAACGTTCTCGAGTGCACCATAGCCATGGCCCAACGCCATTCATCCATCGTCAACGTGTCGTCCATCGCCGACTCCAACGCAAACGAACTCTCAATTTGCTTTGCAAACGTCAACATTTCCTCCTTGGCGTTTTTATCATCCCACGTCGCGCGCAGCGCCTCCACGCTCGCCTCGTCGTTGGCCAAACCAATAGTCTCTCGCTCCTTTGGCAAACACTCTACGTACGCTCGCATCAACGACGATAACGAAGACACATCTCGAGTCAATCGTATCAATCGCCGCCCGAGCTGCCTCGACCATCGCGCGTCCTCCCTCGGGTCATCCATCACCGCGTTCGCGCCATCCAACCCGCGTTCGAGCACCGTCTCCCCTTTCGCCACGTCACGCGTCGCGAACGCCCCGCGCACGCCATGCGCGTTAGTCCCGACGACGATTGGATACGCCACCGCCCCGCCGTCCGCGCGCGCGATTTCCTCCAGCACATCCCCCATCGGTGTCGATGTCGTCGTCAACGCCCCGACGACGCGGCAGCCACGACGCGTTTTCCCCGACACCGCCGTGGATGATGATGATGATGACGACGATGACGACGATGACGCCTTCGACGACGATGCGAACGCCGCGCTCACGCGTCGCGCGACGAGCGAAGACATCGCCATCGCCATCGCCGTCGAATGCATCCGCGCGACGCCGTGTGCGGGGCGCGCGACGCGTCGCCGATGGGTGGCTACACTCGGTCGGTCGCCATCACTGCAGGCCGCGTCGCCTGTGCTGTCGACCCGTCGTCGTCGTCGTCGTCGGTCACGCCGTCGGCGATGCGCGATGCGCGATGCGCGGTGCGTCGTCGTCGTCGTCGTCGTCGTCGGTCGGTCGACAGCACAGGCGACGCGCACGTGACACCAACGCGCGCGCATCGAGCGAGCTCGACGCATCGGACGGTCGCGCCGCACCTCGGTGGTTTTTTTTTGGTGTTGCGCGGATCGGCGTTCGCATCTCGCGCGTACGTCACTCGCTGACGCGCTCGGTGTGCACGCGCGACGACGACGACGACGACGACGAACGAAAACAACCAACCAACCATCGCACGCATTCGCCGCGGTGCGATCACGGGTGTACGACGTCGACGAGACGCGCGGGTTGATTTGATTTGATTTGATTTGATTTGATCGGTGTGAACACCAAACCAACACCGAGCCGACGACTATGGGTGTCGTCGTCGATACGCGATTTAAATCGTCGATGAAGGATGAGAGCGATCCGTTGATTATGGAACGGCCGCGCGCGCGCGCGTCGTCGTCGTTGTCGTCGTGGATGAAGCCCGCGGCGTTGATCGTGGGAGGGACGTTGCTCGCGGTTGGGGCGGCGACGTACGTTTCGACGCCGTACTCGACGGGTTTGATGTTGGGTCAGTCGGAGACGGAGCCGGTTCAGGGTCCTCTCGACGGGCCGGGAGGTCCGGACGAAGGCATCAACAGCAGCTGCGCAGACGACGACAAAGCGTGCTTGTATGAAGAAATTTGCGGGGAGAAGAAGGGTGGCTGCGTGTTTGACGCGCAAAGGCGCCAGGAGATCTTGGAGAATACCTTGAGTGAAATCAAAGAGTGCCGAGATGGGGAGCATCACAATGGTGATGTCGTCGTTCAAACTTTGAAGGCTTTGTTTGAAGAATTTTGCGCCGAGCATCAGCAGGCTGACGTGAAGACGTGCAGCTTTGACATCGCGGACTTTGACGAATTCACGCGAATGAACATTCGCGTCGACAAGGCGATGAAGACGCTCAAGTGCGGCAACGAAACCCCCAAAGAAGCCAAGGTGCACCAGCCTGGTTACCCAGGGGAAAACTCACAGCAGCCTGGTTACCCAGGGGAAAAGTCACAGCAGCCTGGTTACCCAGGGGAAAAGCCAGTCGCTCAGAAAGCTATGGAGGCCTAAGATGCCCAACTTGCCCAACTTGCCGAGGCCGAACTTGCCGAACCGGAAGCCAACTTCGGAGCAAGACTAGGCGTACGAACTGACTCCTAAACTAAAGTTCGCATTTTTCTCCATTAAAGCTGGCATGGCTGGCGTGTACATTCCCGATATATATTCCATCAGTTTTGTCCCGCGAGTTGACTGGAACCGAACATAAATGAACGACACACGAGGTATTTCCCGCTGTGACGTGTTTTCAATAATAACATAATGTCTAACAAGATTTAAGCGATGCAACGTGACATAAAAGCGCAACTTAGACCTCGCGAAATGTCTAGGACGCAGCGCGCCAAGTCCCACGACGCTCAACCGTCGGCGTCGCGTGCGCGCACGATGTCATTCATATTCATATTTAACGTTTGGGTATGTTTTGTTACAACGCGTGTCTCTGCATGTCGACGGTGATGTCAACATGATGCGTGTGTGCGTGTGTTTGATATACACGTGCGAAGCGGTGAGCGTCGTGTGTTCTTTGCGCACCCACCGTCCAAAAACTGGCTGGCATCGGTACAGTCGGTACTATTAGTGCTGACCGCCAGACATGGATGAGTTCAATCCTGGCATGATTTGCGGCGTCATCCCTCGCAACGCGCGTCGAACGCCGTGCTCACGCCAGTTCTTACCCTCCTTAAAATCCTCCGGTTCTTCGCGCACGCCCGCCATGCGCTTGGACTTGCGCGCGGTAAACCCGGGACTCGTCGCGAGTTGTCGAGTCATAAAGAACGCGCTCAGCGAGCAAGCGCCCCCGATGGCGACAAAAATAGGATACACCTGCGTCGTTCGTACGCGTGCGTGCGATGCGCATCGCGTGAAGCCTCCTACCGTCAGTCTCGTGTGCGTTCAAACCCAGGGCGATTCATTCACCCCCTTGGATCGTTGCACGATGCGATAGAATGATGCGCGCGTTAGAGCGTCGTGAACACATCCGCGTCCGTCGCGTCGTGGTCGTACCTCTGGTCGTAACCACGTCTTTGCAAACTGACTACTCATCGTCCGTCCTCCGTCGTCGTCGTCGTCGATATCTGGCGCCGCGCGTGGATACTCACAGACAGCCCTACCATAACAATGATGATGATGGATTTTATTCATGAATGAAGATGTGTCGTGAAGTCGCGCCTGGTGACGACGCCGACGATGGCGTCGGTATCGCCACGACCACCGACGATGGGGAGGTGACGGAGACGCAAACGAGAGAAGATGACCCACGCAACGGCAACGGAGACGTCGGCGCGAAGGCACACGGGGGAGACGTGCATGAAAACGGCTAAATCGCAACGCTTGGCGCGTTCGGACTCAGTCAAGCCGATGGCGCGCGCGGCTCGAGTGGAGGCTGCGCGGGCGACGTCGCCGTCGCGGCGTTGGTGGTACGTGCGCATCAAATTCGAGAGTTCTTTGCAGTATTCGGCGATTCGACGTTGGGCGACTTCGTTTTCGGCGTTGAGGGCCAGATTGGCGTCGGCTCGTTCGTCTTCTTCTTCTTCGGCAATCGTCGGTAAGTGGATCATGTTTTCGATGAATGCTCGGCGCGAAAGCAAAACCAAAAGTTGCTTGCGTAAAATCAAGCCAATAACGCGCTTTGATTTCGTGGCGACGATGGGAAAGCCATTGTGTCGCGTTGTTTCGAGCGCGTGTTCGATGACGCCGACGCGTTCGATGGGGCTGAAACACACCACTTCGCGCGAGCAAATGTCGCCCACCGTGAGAGATGGGTCGAGCGACTTTGGCGGTTCTTGATGTAAAAATGGAATGTCCGCCGCGCGCAATTGCTCGGCGTACACCGAACCTCCAAATGATGAAAACACATTTGACATGGCCACGGCGACGAGGCAAGGAAGTAAAAACGCGTGCGTACCCGTGCCTTCGAACATGATGATGACGACTGAAATCGACGCTCCGCGAAACGTACCCGCTAACGCCGCAGTTGCGCCGACGATTGCGTATGCGTGTGGATTCAAGCTGATTTCCCCGAGTGAGGCGAACGAATGCTTGATGACCAGTGACGCCGCGCGACCTGAAATCGCGCCCCACAAAATTGTGGGCATGAACAACCCAGCGGGCACGTACAAATTCGCAGCGGCGCACAATCCAAACAATGTCGTGACAAAGCAATAAATGAGTGCTTTGAGAGAAAATGCGCCGTCGGGCGCGCCTAAAATCCACGTCAGGACGCCGTTGTGATTTGACAGCAGTACGCTGCCGACGTCGTTGTATTCGTCTGGGCTTTTACACCACAAACGCATGCCCACTTCCTCATGCCACGCCTGTACGTCGGGCGATTCCATGGGTTTACACGTGCCACTAACGAAGGCGACGACGTAAAAGATGGACGTGCACAAGGACGACGTCATGAGCGCTTGCGCGACTCGACGCCGATTCGTTCTCGGTGCAGTGATTCGGCTCAGAAGCACGATTGTTCGAGTGAGGACGCCACTCACGACGCCGCAACACGCAGCAAGAAGCGCAAAAAATGGTAGTTCAATCAAGTAGTACGTGCTCGATACGTCTCCGATGACGAGTAACCCTGGAGACGTCATGGATGTATATTGTGAAGATGATTTCGCGCGGCACAACGCCAAGATGAATGTCGCGAGCGTTGCTGCGAACAACGCGCGATGCGTGGTGCTTTCTTTCGACCAATGCGTGCTGGCTTCTTCTAATGCGAACAAAACACCACCGACAGGCGAACCGAACGCCGCGGCGAGGCCGGCGGCGACGCCCGCGCACAAGAAATCGTTGCGCTCTTCGTCGCTCGCGAATAAATCCACGTCAAATCGACGACGTAGAACCACGCCTGATAAGCGTCCACGAGTATACCATGCCGCCACGGCAGTTCCCATGTGTACCAATGGTCCTTCTGGGCCGACGATGAGCCCACTCGACACCGAACAGACGACCCCGAGCCATTTCGCAACCAACGTCTTGGTGTCGAGCGATCGAGGCACGTGAACGCCATTCAAAAAAGACATCACATACGCCATCCCAGCACCCTTCGCCGCGGGAGCGACGTACACGGTGAGCACACTCGCACATAGCGTCAACAAAACCCCACTCACGGCGAACAACGTCAAGCCAAACACCACGTGCACGTGTTCCAATCCAATCCTAAACAACGCCCGACGCACGCGAAACGCAAAACTTACGGCAACATCCAGCGCGAACGCAATGACGCCGATTGAACACCCAATGATGCCAGTCACGATCCACTTTGCCGCAAAACCTCGCGTTTTCCCCGCACTCCGTCGACTCCAATGCGAATCCACGTCGTTGGAATCCAAAGACTCCACGCCCTCGTCCTCGTCCTCGTCCTCGACGTCCCTGTCGTCCCCAGCCCACAACGACGTCGTACGCGCGGTGAACCCGCGCCACGTGCTCGTACGCGCCACCACAGGCACACGACTTTCACCATGCACATTCACATCCACGTCGTCCACGTCGTCGTCATCATCGCTCGCGTATCCGCTCGCGTCCTCGCCGACGCCCCCCGTCTCGGCATCCAACAGCCGCTGCGTCGACATCAATGCGCAATGAACCGCTCGCGTCGTCGTCGTCGTCGTCGTCGACGGCGCCGACACTCGCACACCACGCGTTTTCTTCTATCTTACGATATATCACGCGTCGTCAACACGCGTCGTCGTCGTCGTCGTCGTCGTCGTCGCACAGTCCCGCGTTTTTTCGAATGGGCATATGGGCATATGAATCGTCACACCACACGACGACGACGACGACGACGCGAGTCCCCAGCCCGCGCCTATCCCATCGCTCGACGTCGCATTCCTCGTCGCGACGGATGCCACCGCAGCGCGTCGACGGTCGCACACGACGCACGGACGACGACGGCACCGCCGCGACCGCCGCGACCGCCGCGACCGCGACCGCGACCGACGAACGATGCGCATCATCATCATCGGTGCAATCGGCAAAGATTGCACAGTTGACTCGCGTGGTGTACACGTTACACGCGGCGTGCGAGGATGCGAGGGACGAACGCGACGACGCGGAGTGCGCGCACGCGCGGTCGTTGGCGCTGACGCGATACGAGGCGTCGAATGCGATCGTTCGTGAGGTACAGGCGCGGGAAGATGTGGAGCGCCGGCGCGCGGTGGAGGCGCTGGCGCATCGAGCGCGGACGCGGGCGATGGTGATTGTGAGCACGGACGACGCCGAGGCGCGCGTGCGATGCGAATTGGAGCGCGCACAGAGTGCGTATGCGATGCGTGACGCCGAGCGAGAGGCGTTGAGTGCGCGCGTGGTGCGTGAGATGCGAGAAGAATGCCAACGCGCGCGCGAGGCGACGGAGCGGGCGCGCGAAGAGGCGTTACGTGTGGAAACAGAGACGCGTATGCGCGTCGTCGAGAGCGCGAGAGCGACCGAGGCGCGACTGATGCGCGATATTGAATTTGAGCGCGATGAACGCGCTCGGCTTGAGCGAGAATTCGAGCATGATTTGGCGGAATTACGAGCGACGTGCGCGACGGAGATTGAAAAAGTCAACGCCGCGAGCGCCGCGCGCGACGACGCCGCTCGACGTTTGGTGGATGACAAAGACGCGGAAATACGTGCAATGCGCGATGATGTGGACCGTATGCTCACTGACGAGCGCACCAAGGCGCACGACAAGTACGAACGACAGCGCGTGGCGTATGAGTTTCTTGAAAAGACATTGGGCGAGGCTGAATCCGAGCTCCAAGCGACGCGGGTCGCGCACGCCTCGGCGCGAGACGCGTTAGATGCGCTTCACATCGATCACGCATCACGAGGGGACGCGCTCGATGCGTTGCGCATCACCGCAAGCGCGCATGAAACGCGCATACGCGATTTGACGGGTGAAGTCGAGCGTCTCACGGCGTTGTCGACAGACGCGGCGGAGAAATTAAGTCAAGCGCAAGACGCGTACGTCGCGAGCATCAAGGAACGAAGCGAGTTGACGCGAGTTATGGATGATATGCGCGTCGAACGCGACGCAAGCGATCACGCGCGAGCCGTACAAATTGATGCTCTAAATGTATGCGTGCAAACGACGCGAGATGAGCTCGGGAAGAGCGAATCGGCGCGGCGTCGAGAAGAGCTCGAATGCAAACGAGCGATGGAAGCGCAACAGTCGATGTACGAGCGCGAGCGCGAAGAGCTTTCAGCATCGTATGAAGCGAGGCTCAAAGCGATGGAAGTCGAGTGTGCGGCTCGGCATACACACATTTTAGACACTCAAGTAGAGCGCGTGCGGGCGATTGAGGCAGAGCGTGCGAGCGAGGTGGAATCCGTCGAACGGTCGTGGGCCAAACGCGAAACGCAATGGCGAGACGAGCGCGGCGTTTTGCAATCTGAAATTGAAAGTGCCAACGCACGCGCGCTCGAGGCTAACCACGTCAGTGAAGCGGCACAAATTCGCGTGCGGACGCTTGAGACAGAACTTGAACGCGCCACATCGGCGTTTCGCGTGAAAGAGCTCGCGCTTAAGGATGACGCGCGCGAGTCTAAAATCGCCCTACAATCGGTTGAGGCTTTGGTGCATAAAATGGAAAATGAACTCGGTGAACGAGCGATGGAGTACGAAACGCGGCGTCTCGACGCCGAGCGCATGTCAAGGGAAGAAATCGAACGCTTGAACGCGATATGGGAGCGTAAAACAGCTGAAAACGTCGAGTGTGCGCTCAAAGAGTTGCAGCGAACGCATGAAAGCGCCATGGAGCGATTAACCGCGGAACTTACGGCGAGCGCGCGGGTGGATTGCACTCGAGCCGTGGCAAACGTTTCGGATGCGTATCAAGCCGTCGAACGCGAGTTACGAGAAGAGTTGAGCAGCGCAAAACGCGAACACGATGAGCAGACGATCGAACGCACGGCGCGCTACGAAAAGGACGTTGCAGATTTACGAGCCGATTTTGAGCGACGCGTGAGTTCAATGTCTGCATCGCACGCCAATGAAATCGAGACCTTATCGACGTCTCATGCCGAGCGCCTCGAATTGATGCATGAAGATCACGAACGGCATTTGAAACGTGCAATGTCCGAAGCCGTTCGACTTGCGGTCGGCGAGGTCGAGGCGCAGCATGCGATGCGCCTCGAAGAGTTGGCTGAAAAATCGCGCCTGGACAGGGCGAGCGACCTCAAGCGTGCACACGACGAGCACGCAAAAGAGCTCGAATACTTAGAGCGCGAGTACGAGACCAAGCTCGAATCATGCCTGACAGTCAGCACTGCCCTTGAGCTTGAACGCGAAAGTCTCCGCGACCAAGTGCGGCGCACGCGCGAAGAACTCGCCGCAGAAGCGCTCGAACGATCGATGGAGAATGAAAAGTCACGCGAAGCCTTGGCGGCAGCTGTATACGCGCACGAAAGCGACGTTAGTTCCATCAAGAGCGAACATAAGAATACGATTATGCGCATGCAGAGTTCGAGCGAAGCGGCGACGCGCGCAGCGAATGATGCGTTATCGGCGTCGTGCGCCGAAACGTCTAAATGGCGTGCGATGTATGAAAACCGCGAGGCACGCCCTGAAGATTTGAAACGCATCGAGAACCTCGAGAGCGAGTTGGCACTGACCACAGAGCGACTTGAACGATCAGCCGCGCATCGTAGGACGCTACAGACTGAATTACTAGGACGTGCGCGCGAATTCAAAGTCACGCCAGCGGCGAGGCGAGCGCAAGCCGCGTACGGTACAAGATAAAAGAATGCTGTCGTTATAGTTATTACAGAAATAACACGATGACGCAACTATTTAACGGCATATAGCGTCGTACAAGCGTTAACTAAATTTTTCTCTCCCCACAAACAATTTTTAAAGGCATCCAAGACGACTCCGCGGTGAAAAGCGTTCACCGCGCGTCGCGCTTTGACACCGCACGGCAAAAGTCTATTTACTTCTTCTTACCCGCGACGGTCTTCGTCTTACCCTTGCGCGTTCTCGCGTTCGTCTTCGAGCGCTGACCACGAACCGGCAAGTTGTTAATGTGACGCTTACCCCGGTGGCATTGGATCTCCTTCAAGCGCTTGATGTTCATGTTGATGGAACGTCTGAGCTCACCCTCAATGTTGTACTTTTCCACTTCCTCACGCAACGTCGTGAGTTCCTCTTCAGAGAACTCGCGCAAACGCTTGTTCTCCAAAGACGTCGCCGCCATGATAGCCTTGGCGCTCGTCGGGCCAATACCGTACACGTACGTCAACGCGGTTTCGCAGCGCTTGTTGTTCGGGATTTCAACCCCGGCGACGCGAGCCGCGCGCACTTGCAAATCACCGCGGCGTTGCGCAGTCGGCTGTGCGTGCGTTTAAAACGTAAACCATTGGTCAGTCGCGTATTCGATTGGATGTGAATCGTGAGCGCACGCAAACGCGTGGGACGGGCCGCCAGACGCCCTCACGCGCGCATCCATTTGGGATATAACCCTAAAACCCCAAACGCGCAACATCAACGCCGACGACGCGTACGCAGACGTACCATGACCACCGGGCGAGATTGCACGGAAGCACCGTTAAATTGCGATCGCTGTATGAGACGCACACAAAGAAACACCCGCATCGTCAGTCGCACGTTCGCCCATCGTCGTCATCCATAATCCACGCCACGCGCGATGCGGGCGACATGGGCCCCATCGCCATCACCGACCGTCACCTCCACCGCGCGTCGGCACGTGCACCGAGTGCGACGCGAATATATACCCATCAATATTCGTACTTCACATTCGTCCGTCGACGCGCGCGCGCACCGTCATCGTCGTCGTCGTCGTCGTCGTCACGCCCACACCATGGGTGAGGCCCCAAGCCCTGCTGCCCCGCGCGCGCGCGCCGGCGCACCTCCCCGCGCGCGCGCCCACGCGACGACGACGGCGAGTCAGACTCGACCGCGATTCGATACCAAAGATTCGTACGTACCTTGCCTTGCATGGCAACGACCGTGGTCGAGCACGACGCGTGCATCATCGAAGCCAACATCGTTCGTCGCAGAGTGATGACGCCGGCGACGAGGTCCGAAAAGGTCACCGCGGGCATACGAGACATAAACCCTTATCGGAGTATTGAAGACTCTATATGGCCATCTACATAACCAATGTACGTATATTAAAATACAAAACACTTATGTACGCCACGTTGGCGTCCGCACGAGGCCACGCATTCGACGCGCGCGCGTCGTCGTCGTCGCCGCATTCGACGCGCGCGTCGTGGACGCGCACACGAGGATGATGATGACGACGACGATGTCCACGGTCGCGCTCGGTGCGCGCGCGATGGCGCGTCGTGGAGGCGTTCGTGCGGTGGCGCATGCGACGACGAGGACGACGATGCTCTGTGGACGACGGAGGACAATGGTGACGACGACGACGGTGGTGGCATCGCGTCGCGGTGACATGATGACGACGAGCGCGAAGAAAGGGTTTTTGTTTAGCGAGGTCGAGGACGTGCGTCAGGGCGGTGGCGCCGATGGCGCAAGGGCGAGTGGGAAGCAGTCGGTGGTGTGGAGCGGGCCGCTCAGCGTGCAAAAGTACCCGGCGCCGTGTTTGCGCGCGAAGAATGCGCCCGTGGAAGTGTTTGACGAGGCGTTGGAGCAATTGTCGAAAGAAATGTTTAAGGTGATGTACGAAACCGTGGGATGTGGGCTCGCCGCGCCACAAGTTGGTGTTAATTATCGCATGATGGTGTACAACGAAGCGGGCGAACCCGGTCGCGGCAAGGAGGTCGTGCTGTGTAATCCTAAGATTGTCAAGTTTTCAAAGGAGAAGGATTTATTTGAAGAAGGGTGCTTGAGCTTTCCGAAGATGTATGCCGATGTCGAGGTACGATGACGTTTGATTTGTTTTACTTTGCGCCCAGTTTTTGTTTTTGCGAGCGCCTAGGGGGGCGAGACGAGACGCGTAGCCGATGAGCGACTAAAACATAAATATACGCTAATCCGAGAGCCTACGGGCGTGCGGAGAAACGTGAGCAACTTACGCGAGGCTATTTGGATGGATTTTTTTTTTCTTTCTTCTTTCCAACGAAACTGACGAAGACGACACTGTTGTTGATTTTGTTTCTTTCGTTGCAGCGGCCGATTGGAGTTCAAATCGAAGCCCAAAGCGTCACCGGTAAGAAGTTCAAGATGACGCTCGAAGGCTTTGAAGCGCGCGTGTTCCAACACGAATACGACCACCTAGACGGCGTTTTGTACCACGATAGAATGACACCGGAAGTGCGCGCTGAAGTACAGAGTTACCTCGATTCCTACGTCGAGGCGTACGAAGGCGACGATAAAGCGCTTTGATTTCGTCGCGTCATCGATCGTTCATTCTTTGTCATTGCAACATACGAAACATTTAGCAAAACAATGACTACTCCATGCGTTTCGCCTAAATCACGCGCGTCGCCCTGTCGTCATCGTTGTCCCGTACTCGCTCGCGTTCGCGTGACCACGAGGGTTTGGCACGATCGCGCCTCGGCGCAAGCTTCACACCGTGACGCCGACATCGCGTAGACGTAGATCGTAGGACGAGAAGAAACACGCACAACTCGCCATGTTGCGTCGTTCGAGCGCGGCCGTGGCGCGTCAAACCGTGCGTGGGGCGACGCAGACGACGACTTCGTCAGCAGCTGTTACAATCTCATCGATCGCGTGCGCGGTGCCGGTGAGCACCGCCATGGCGCGCGCTCACGCCTCGAGGCTCGCGTCTTCATTGACAACCTCCTCCTCGTCGTCTTCGTCCGCGCCGGCAACGCGCGGGTTCGCGTCTTCAGCGGCGAACGGGGCTCAAGCCGTCGTCGTCGACGTCGACGACGAGGACATCGCGCGCACGTTACCCGAGTTCCACGCGTGCGCCGGATTAAAAGCGGAGTTTGATTTTGTTCGTAATGAAACGATAGTGAGAGAAGAACCAAAGCCGCCGCGAGGGGCGACGCCATCGAGTGGAGATGCGGCGGTGAAAAGCAAAGTGAAAGACGCTTCCGCGGCGCCAAAAAAACGTTTACTCGTGCGCGGCATCGACAGTGCGCTCGAAGAGGCGATGTCGTCGAACACGACGCGCAGAATTGACGTACGTGGGTCGCGCGGCACCGGTAAGAGCGTGGCGTTGGCGCGGGCGGTGATGAGCGCGCGCGCTCGAGGCGCAGTGGTCGCGTACGTCCCGGATGGACTTGAGCTCACGCGTTTGAGTTATTTTAGTAAGAGCGCGAACGACGCAGGGATGTGGGATACCCCGGATTGTGCCATGCGCTTTTTAAAGCACGTCGCGAATAGCGTGAACGAAAGTGCTTTATCGGCGATTGACGTTCCAGAGATTTCCATGAAGGAGCTTGAGGCAGCGACGACGAAGAAGAAGGCGACCAAGAAAACAAAAGGCAAGGATAGTGAAAGTGATGCGGGCGCGGCCAGTAACGCTTCGAGTAAGGTGGATTTATTCAAATACGCCACGATTGCGTCCACGGAGCCGACATTGGCGATTGATTGTGCGATACACGTGATTCAAGCGCTGACAACGCTTGCCAAGACGAGCGACACCAAAGTCTTCTTCGTCATCGATCAATACAATGCTCTGTATGGACCGTCGGACATGTTCGAAGTCACCGGCCCGCGATCGAAGAAGAATATTCCGGCTCAAAATTTGCGTTTTGTGCGCGCGTTGACGCAAGCTATAGAATCTTCAACGTCGCCAGATGCCAAGCACGTCTCAGTCACCGCAGCGTGCGAAACCATTGGAGTGTCTAACGCCAATACCGCCAAGTCGCGCCCAGACGCCTCGAATTCCGTCGTGACCGTCGTAGATTGTCCGAAGTACTCAATCGATGAAGTTGACGCGATTTTGCGCGAATACAAGCGTGTGGGCTTACTCTACAAGAACATCGACGAGAAAACTGTCGAAGGTATGAAGGCGCTCACAAATGGAAATCCGCGCGAGTTGCAAACCGTCGCATTGACGACGTTGCGTTGAGCCTATATCGTGATATAATTCATTAATACAAAACCTCAGTTGGTACCGCATACGCACACTGCTCCTCACATCATATAACTACAGTCGTCCCAAAGCGTCCCGAGACCTGCGAGCAGTCCGCACACCATGGCGTTGAGTGATCGCGTGACGCTTTGGATTTTAGGGTTCTGCGCATCTGGGACGCTCGTCACACTCACGCTCGCACAAAGCGTGCGCGGAGAACGGGTCCAGCGCGTAAACGCGCTGAACAAAAAGGTTGAATAAGTTTGAAAAGCTCTCGAGTGAGCTTCGCGCTCCGAGATGGATATGCGCGACGTAGGCGATGAGCGCGACGACGTCGACGCGCTCGCCGCCGTCGATGCGCTAATTTCGAACGCTCTGCACGCACTTGGGTCATCTGCGCTCGTGGGCGACGCTGAAACGCGCGAAAGCGCGCGTCGAGTGGGCACGATACGAGGCAGTACGGCGACGTTGGCCAACTGCGCCGTCGGGGCGGGCGTGCTCGCCACCCCGTTCGCGGTTTCGAAATTCGGTACGGTTGGTGGTGGTGCGTTGATCACCTTTACTGCGCTCCTGGCAGCGCTGACGTTGGTTATACTCGTCGATGCGTCGTCAGCGTTGAAATCGACGTCGTATCAAGGCGTGGTGCGGGATGCCTTTGGTCCCAACGCGTCTCGGGGCGTCGCTGCCACGCTCGTGGTGTATCTCTTCGGCTCGTGCGTGGCGTACTTGATTATCATTGGTGATTCCTACGTGCGCGTGATTGATGCCATTGGGTGTGATAACAGTCAGGACGGTTCACGTCCATGGTGGGCGACGCGACAATGCGCCATAGCTGTGGCGGCGATTTTCTTCGTAGCTCCGCTAAGTTTAATGCGCGAGATGCGTCGATTGGCACCCGCGAGTGCGGTGGCGTTGGTTTCTCTGGCGTATACCGCCACGGCGATCGTGTTCAAGGCAATGGAGAAGAGCGACGTCGATGGATCGGCTCGCGCGAAGGCGTGGTCGATATCGTCGGATTCAATTCTCGCAGTACCCATCGTCGTGTTTGCGTTTCAATGTCACATTCAAGTCGTGGCGATTTACGCCGAACTATCTAATGGGGCTAAAGATAGCAATCTGGCAGATGTAGCTGAATTAGATGACGTCGCGTCATCGCTTGAGGATGAGAAACGCACCGAACGATGTCGGTTGCGTCGAATGTACGTCGTCATCGCCCTCGCCGTGGGCGCATGCTTTATCGGCTACCTCTGCGTTGGCGAGTTCGCATACATCGCACACCCTGACGTGACATCGAACGTATTGGATAGTTACGACAAGCGCGACAAAGTGATGATGATGGCGACGATATTCATGGCATGTAGCGCTGTGGCGTCGTTTCCCGTCAATCATCACGCCGCACGCGCGGCGTTGGATGACTTACTGGCCGACGCTTTTGGTTGGGCGCATTGTGCACCCGGGCACGCGCCTGTCATGAGACACGCCTCGCAAACACTCGCATTTGTCGCGCTCACCTCAGTCGTGGCATTTATTGTCACTGATTTGGGCAAGGTGTTTGAGCTCATCGGAGCGACGTGTGGAAGTTTAGTCATGTTTGTCATCCCCGCCGGATTATTGGTGCATCCCAAGCTGCGGCGCCGTGGGAAGACATCGCCACGCGCGAGTGCACTCAATGACGACTTGCGGGACTTAGACGACGTCACGCGAGATTTGCTCAGTTCCGCCATGGGGCTGTTGGGCGATGAACTGAGCGGCGACGAAGAGGACGTCAACGACACAGTAAATGACGCCGGATCTACGGCTATTGGCATCGGCTCGGCTCTAGGTGCGACGGCACTGCTACTCATCGCCGTGTTCGTCGCCACGAGTAACGTGTACGTGCTCTTCTTTCGTCATGTGCGCGAATAAATCAGCTGGCATCTTTCTTTTGTAACAACACATCATTGAAAACAACAAACGTGGTGAGCAATGCGATAACTTTGAAACCTTTTGGTTTTTATTTATGATTCAAATATTTTAGACCCCAAATCATTGACGAGCGCGCTTTGCGGACGGTTGCGCCGCTCCAACCGCGTCGTCGTCATCCTCTTTGGACACCATCACCGCCGCCGCGTGTTGGCCGCCAAAGGATAAATCACTAAAGCACAAACCACCCATGGGCTTGGTGTACTGCATCTTTACAGGTTCGTGCGCGTCTTCTTCGCGATTACCCAAACCAAGTTGAGCGGTGTATTGTGAGCCCCATACATAGACCTCGCCGTCGTCTAAGACTGCGCCGCCGTTGACACCGCCGGCGACAACCTTTGCCGCGCGTCCAGGCAGTGCTTGTACCTTGGTTGGTTCCTCAAGCATTCCATCAGTCGCAGCAGGGACGCCGCTTACGCCGCATCGTCCATCAGTCCAGCGACCGATGGCGATGACGTCGCCGTCAGCGGTGCGGAACAAAGAATGATGCGTCCCGGCGTCGCCGTCGACAATTTTCTTCCCGCTCAAACTTTCGACGAGCTGAGGATAATACGTCACCTGTTCATCGCCGCGCAAGTCTGGATTCGGATCAAATAACCCAAGTTGGTGGCAGTTTGACAATCCCCAGCCGTAAACGTCCGAGTGTGATCCGTCAGCGGTGGCACAAATCGCCAACGAATGAAAATCGCCCGCAACGATGGCGGTTATCGCCGGTTCTCCGCCAAAAGCGCTTCCGAGCGCACCGCCACCGTGCTTAGGAAACGTCACTCGCCCGGGCGTCAACAAGCGCTTCTTCAACGCATCACTCGCGCGTTCGTTCTCCTCGGATTCATCCTTGTCGAATCGCCCGAGTCTGCCCTTCTCGCTACATCCCCACGTGTACACGCCACCCGCGACGGTGAGCGCCAACACGTGGTCCACGCCGCTCACAATCGTCTTCACGCGCTCATCTCGCGCGCTTGGAGAATAAATCTTAAACGGAAACATTGTCTTCTCGCAATCGAGCGTGTTCGGGTTGAACGCCCACGCCCCATTCGTCGTACGAAACGATCCCCACGCCCATACGGCGCCGGCGTCCGTCAACGCGCACGCGTGCGAATCCCCCGTACTCACCATAACAACCTTAACATCGAGCGGTAACTCCACCTTACCAGGCTCGTACTCCGCGTCAGGGTCGGCATTTTTATCCACCCTGCGCCCGAGCGCACCGCCATCGTTATTCCCCCAGCTAAAGCACGCGCCGCCTTTCGCGAGCGCGAGCGTATGCATCCCCCCGCTCGCAATCTGCGTTATTTCCGCCGTCGCCATCACCCCTCGATCGACAACCGTCGGACGACGTCGTTCATCAACATCTCCACCTAAACCGAGCTGCGCGCTGTCACCTTGGCCCCAGACAAACGCTTTACCGGCGCGAGCGTCTGATCGCGCGCGCGCCTTGGCGCACTCGCGGTCGACATCCGCGAGCACATCCGCAAATTCCTGCCGAATCTGCCCCGCGTACTTGATGTAGTCTCGACAAGCGCTGAGGAGAAACGCGCACGCGTCCTCGCGCACGCGTCGCTTGGCGTGCGCGAGGAACTGCGCGTTCAACGTGGACATGTGCGCGGCGAAGACATCGGCGCGGGCACTGGTGGCGGTGCGTTTATACCCGAATTCCGGCGCGTTGTCGTCGTCGTCGTCGTCGCTCGGCGCACCCGCGCGGCGTTTCATGATGCTCGCGTCGATTACGCGCGTCGTCGCTCACCCGCGTCGCGTCGGCGTCGTCGTCGTCACGCCTGCGCGTCGCGCTCTCACGCCACTGGTGCGCACGCGCGACATCTGTTTGTCTCGCCTCATCATGCCACCTCCCGCGGCGGAGTGCACCGATGGCGCGTGCGCGCGCAAGAGCGAAATGTTCACCGCCATGCGCGACGCCCTGCACGCGGTCGACGGCGCTCGCGCGTCGTCGTCACCGCCGTGTCCGTTAGACATTGATTCGCTCGGGACGAGTTCTTGGGGACTGGTGCGACACTTTTGACGACTTTGCGTCGCGCGCTCGCGACTGACCGTCGACGTGTCGCTCGCGTGCACGAACCAGTTTCATACATTGGCGGCGTATTACCCGGTACGTCACGAAAGCTTGATCGACATCGACGACACCACCGTTCGCGCGTTCGACGCGCGCATTCGACGCGCGCGCTCTGACGCGTTCAACCTCGCGTGTCTTTTCGTCGAATAGGACGCGCCATCGGCGACGCACAAGATTCAAGCTCGACGATTTTTCGACGCTTTAGGAGATTTATACCCGTGTTCAACCTGTCGCGCGGATTTGCGCGCGGACATTGACAGAAATCCACCGCGCGTGGAGTCGCGCGAGGCGTTGTCCCGATGGGTGTGCGAACGTCACAACGAAGTCAACGCGAAGCTCGGGAAACCGCGCGTGAGTTGCGCGATTGATGCTCTCGATAAGCGGTGGCGAAAAGGACCGGGGTATTGCGATGGCGATGGCATGCCTCAACGCGACGATGGCGGTGCATAGCAGAAGAATGTAAAAGTAGTGGAGTCGACGACGGCGGAGACGAAAAAGCGTTTGGCTCGCGTAGACTGTGTAAGACTAGACTTTAGAACGCGCCTCGCGCGCGCGCGCGAGAAAATGTTTCGTAAACTAAAACACACCGTCGCGGATGGGATTAAAGAAGCACACATCGCCGTCGCGTCGTCGTCGGCGTCGTCGGCGTTATCGGTAGTTGACGTGGACGCCGTTCGCGGAGCTCGCGCAGACGTCGACGTCGAGCCACGACTCGTTGCGCACTACGGGTGCGACGCATCCACGAGCGCGGTGACGCACGTGAAGCATCAGGGTATTATACTCCTCACGACTCAGCACGGGGTAAAGGCGATCGGAAGCGCCGGGTTTGAGGCGCTGTTCCCGTGTCGTTCGGGCGTGGGCGCGCGCGCAGAGGCAAAATTTGCCCCAGGCGCGAATCGAATTTATCGCGCCTCCTACGATGACGGCGGCACGCTCGCGTCCTGGGACGCTCGAGATTTGCGTTTACTCTCGTGTAATCACGTCGAACTCGCAGATGGCGCCGACGTGACGTGCGTGACTCCATTAAGAGGTACGGCGTTTACGCTGGCGGGTGACGCTTTGGGCAACGTTTCGGTGCTTCGCGTCGGTTTTGACGCGCAGTCGCAAACGACTCAGGCGAAAGTGCGCCCGGGTTATCGCATCACCGCTCAAGAGGCGTTGCATAGGGTGATTGATACCTCGCGCGCGCGCATGCGCGTCGTGGCGATTGAGCAACAGCCCGGATTAATCAACGAATGCTCGCGCGTGTTAATCGCCTGGGCGGATGGCTCAATGGCGGTCTGGCATTTACACGAGCGAAGATCGGTAGCGGTCACCGCACCGGCGACGAAAAGCGACGTGGGCAATGACGACGATGCCGTGAGCGACGACGATGGCGGCACAACGCTGACGACGACGACGTGCGCGACATGGTTGGACGCGAATACATTTGTGAGCGGCCGATCCGACGGAAGCGTCGTCACGCATTCTGTACCGGAATTGATGGGGTGTACGGTGACGCATGAAATCACGCGCGCGCAAGATCTGATTTGGCCCTATAAAATAATCGATTCGTCATACAGCGGGACGGCGTTGATGGGTATTCGAGCGTTGCGGACAGTAGTGAGCGACGACGGCGACGGCGTTCGGCTGACGAGGAACGCTTTGGTGGTTGTCGGTGGTGAGCCGCGAGCAGCACCCGATCCTGTGATTGCGTTGACGCTTGTGCGTGAAAAGCGCGCAGAGTCGTCTTTAGGATATCGCATCGATACCACGCGTGCGAAGGCTTTAGCGTGGTTTGGGCCCGTGATTGACGCCGCGCCGATGTGCGACCGTGACGACGGCGTCGTGGAATGCATCGCCGTATTGAGCGAAGGTGGGCGCGTGCACGTGCATGACGTTCGAGAACAACTCAACCGTGGCGAAAGCGTGCCGCAGTCCCAGCCGCTGCCGCTATCGCCGCCTCACGAAGCACTCTTGTCGCGTCCAATGTTTGCGTTGACGTGCGCGCCGAGCGCGTGCGCGGCGTCTCGCGAAGTCGAATTTATGTTTCGAAGTAATGCGGCGTGTTTGGACATCCCGCGAGCGACTACGGATGCGGCGCACGGTTGGTGTGGTTCGTGTCGATGGCCAGTGTACGGTGGCGGAGGTAGCGATGCAGGTGCCGTCGATGGAGCCGGCGCGCGTGTCATCGTCGGCGCAGGCGGGACGAGCGGTTCTGGACTTTTAGTGTACTTGGATGTCGGCGGACGATTAATCCCAGGCGGGAGCGTGCTTGCAAACGGCGTTCCAATTACATGCGTCCATGTGCACGCTGGAGGTGCGCTCATTGTTGTTGGACGTGCGAACGGCGGCGTTGAGGTGTACGCAATGCGCGCGTACGACATTCGACATCTGAAATCCCGCGAACGCGTCTTCGCTCGACGGCTCGAGGTAGACGCCGCGATATCGGCCGAGGAAGAGCGAGAATTCAATGCTGAAGACACGCGCGCCTTCGTGGATGTTGACTCGGCATCTGCGTGCATGACATCGGTGTATACTCTGATTGGCACGTTTGCACATGAGACGCACGTCAATCGACGCGTAACGAGCGCGCGCTCGAACGCGAGCGCGACGATGGTGGCCATAGGCGACGTAGCAGGCGGCGTGTCAGTCATAGACCTTCATCGCGGCGCGGTGGCATGGAGTGCGCCACCGCCGCCAGCGTCATCAGCGTCGTCGTCTTCGAATTCAAAGATCGACGTTTCACAGGCGTGCGCCGGCGTCGCCGCGTTTGGTTTCGGCTTGCCTCTGCCTGAACGTCCCGACGACGACGTCTTAGCCGTGCTCGACGTCGAAAGTGGTGTGCGTTTCCACGCCTTACGCACGGGTACGCGTATCGGCACGCCCATGCGCCCAAAATCGCCCACCGCGGCGTTATCAATCGCGTTGCTCAAGCTCGATGGTTCGCCCGCGGACGCGTGCTCACCTTCTTCTTCGTCATCTTCGTCGGCTGGTTGGTTCACTCCGCCGGCAGACTTTGCATATTCATTTTTAGCTGCCGAATTCACGGTTGATGACGACGTCGACGATGAAGACAAGGTGTTGTCGACGGATGAAGATGAATCTGATGTTCCGGCGCCGTCGATTCCCAAGCGTACGGCGCTCGTGGCAACCATCGGTGTGAATGCGCTGCGTGTATATTCCGCGTTAGGATGCGCTCGCGGTGAGCGATTTACTTTGCGCAAGATACGTCTCGATGAACCACTGGTGAGCGCGGAGGTGGTGAGAGGCGGTGATTTCGGGCACAGCCGGGACGAATGTTGCGTCGTCGCGCTCACGTCGTACGGTCGGCTCCTAGCGTACGCGTTGCCGTCGTTCGCGCCATTAGGTGCGCCGTTTGGTCCAGTGCCAGCTTTGTCGAATGCGAATTTCACAGCCTTTGCTAACGATGGAACAGGCGTGGTCGTTACCGATGAAGGTGCGACGATTGCGCGATTAGAGACGTTTCCGAGCGATTCGGCTCCGGCGGCGGGACGCGTCATCGATGATGACGTCGCCGCTGCCGCCGAAGCCGCGCGTGTCGCGCGTTTCGCGATGGAAGAAAACAACTGCGAAATAGCAATGGAGACGACGTCGAAACGTGCGTCGACGGTGGGAACACCGTCGGCGACGTCGGCGTCGCCAGCGGGTGGCACACCGTTGAGAAACAGGATGCTCATGCTTCGCGACCGCGCCAAAGTCGCCATTGAAAAGCTCGCCACGGTGACGCCGACAAAGGATGACGCATCCCATAAACACCGCGACGAGCCGACGTACACGACCACGGACCTCGCGCTGTTGTTTGCTGACGTGCAACTCGACGCTCCGTCTCCGCTCGGCAAAATGCAGCCGACGGAATCGAGCGAGCGCGCCGAATTATTCGCGGGATCGTCCTCACGTTCATCGTCAAACGTCGACGTCGCACCCGTCAAACGTTCTGCACACGACATTCGCGCAAAGTACCGCGCGAGCGACGCCGCTGCGTCGTCATCAACTACGGCATCCAGCGTCAGCCAAACCCGCGACCAAATGCTCGAGACTCGCGACAAATTGGTCGAACGCGGCGAGACGTTATCGCGTATTCAAGATAAATCTGCCAATCTCGAGCGCGACGCCGCATCGTTCGCGGACATGTGCGCTGAAATTCGCAAGAAATCCGAACGTTCGTGGCTTTAGCGCGCTGTAATGTTGTAATGTACATGTCGAACTGGTACATGTACATGTACATGTACTTGTACACGTCGACGATGAGGTGCACTGCAAAGCACGAGCCTCCGCAGTCGACGACGCGCGCCGATGCCGCCGACGAACAACTGGCCCAAGTGGGCGAAGAAACGCCACGCGCGCGACTTCACACACACGTCCACGGTGACCACGGAGCTAGGAAAGAAGGAATATCACGGCCGTAAACTCCTCGCGCGCGCCTTTAAAAAGGCGAAAACCTTTGACGAGGGCAAGCTCAAACGACGATTACGCGCACCCGAGGACGCAGACAAGCTCGCCGACGCGCTCAAAGCCACGCGAGGTGTTGATGTCGACGTGTTAGCCGCGCAGTGCGCGCGGGCGTGCGCGAAGCGCGTAGAGGAGAGCGTGCGCCAGGCGCTCGAGGAGGCGACGGCGCGCGCGACGGCTGACGACGCTGAGGCGGCGCCACCCGCATGCGTCACCGAAACCGTCGATCTCGGTGACGGATTCGATAGCAAAGATGTTATTCGTGCGTTATTCGACGATGCCGCGGGTGCACTGGGCGAGCGCGTGGTTGACGGTGAAAATGCTTATGTCGCGGCGGCGAGACGGTTGGCGTCGTCAAGCGCCGTCCGAAGCGAAGTCGACGCCTTACGTGATCGTCTCATGGCTATCGCCGAGCGCATGAATCGCGCGGTCGAAACCAAAAAGAAACGAGACGCGTGGGCGCTCGAAAAAGAAGCGCGCGAGGCGAAGAAGGCGGCTGAGAAGGCGCGAGCTGAGGAGAGAGCAAAGAGGCGAGCGGCAGGCGAAGACGTGTCCTCGAGCGAAGATTCGGACGACGGCGACTCAGACGACGATGCAGACGACGGTAATAATCGAAATAGTAGCGATAGTGACTCGGAGAGTGATTCTGAAATCGATGAATCGGGATATGCGAGTTTGAGCGAAGAAACGTTGGCGGAAATGCGCGCAGCCAAGCGCGAGGCGAAATCGTCAAAAAAGACAACGAAACAGAAGGGTGCCGATAATGACGACGCCGACGAGTTAGATTTGGCGCCCAAGAAGAAAAAGGTCAAAAAGCGCATGGGCCAGAGGAAACGTCGCGAGATTGCTGTGGCGAAGTTTGGCGCCAACGCCGCGCATCTCATCGCCGAACGCGAACGCGAACGCGCGGAGGCGCGCGCCAAGGAGGAGGAAGAACGCAACATGCATCCGTCTTGGCGTGCGAAACGCACGCAGGCGCCTCTCATCGTGCCATCCGCGGGTAAGAAAGTAAAGTTTGATGCCGATGCTGATGATGGTGGTAGTAGTCAAGGGGCGAACAAGTTTGCCAAGCATGGCGTTCAGAAGAAGCGCGACGGGTCGAAGCCGTCGCGACCAAAATCGTACGTCCCCCAAACCGAAGCCGACGGACCATTACATCCGTCTTGGCAAGCGAAACTTAAAGCCGACGCCCAGGCGTGGGGTGGTGGCGTGAAACCTGAAGGTAAAAAAGTCGTCTTTGGCGACGACTGATCTATCAATGTACATCAATGTATTTACTTTTTACTTTACACCGTTTACACAACACGAATTTTTATTCGTCTACGTCTACCGCGCCGTTGCCGCACGCTTCTAAATGTCTAAACAATTTCGTACGACTCGAAAACGTCGCCGCGCACTGTAAACACGTCAATCTCGTCGAGAACTCCGCTTCGTTGCGTCGAATATTGGCGACACTCTCGAGTTGTCTCGGCATGGAAGACGTGCAGGCGCGACACGAAGCATCGTGCGCGTACGGCGACCGCCCGCTAAAGTTAATCAACCCACGTACGCGCTTGGAAAACTCCGCGAGTGGAACTTCTCGCGCACACGTCACGCAACGCGCGTGATTGGGTAACCCACATCGGAATTTAACGACGCATTTCACTGCAAAAATCTCCGCTTCGTCCCGGAGTGTCTCTCGCGGCGACGGCTCATCAAACGCGCACGAATTCAATCCTTCAACCTCCCACGAACGCAAGTTCTCCCGAAGCAATTTCGCCTTATCTTTAGACCCTATGCGAGCATTCGCGGCGTCTAACACCGCGAGCTTTGCCACGACGTCATCGACGCCAACTTCTAAATCATCAAAATCTGCACCCGCCACGCGCTTTATATCCACTCCCGCGCGTTGACAACGCATAAACTGCGCGTGGTCTTCGCCGCCCCATCCCCAGAACGTATTCGGATACCCATTACTTGCAATGTATGCGCGTTCGTCGTACACGGCGACGCCGCCAAAGCACCCGTCGCTAGAGTAACGGCATCCCTTTGCGTCGAGAACCGTCACCGACGCGCCGCCAGCGCCCGCCTTCTTGCGCTCGCTCGCGCCGTAATGCGCGCCGCAGCTCGCGTGAGGCGCCATGTCCACGTCATGACACACGTACGCACACCCGTCGCCGTCCACGTAGTGCTCGCGCGCAATGGTAAACGCCGCATTCAGACACGCGCCTCGGTTGAATCGAGCGCCATCGCTCGCGTGTTCGGCGACGACGACGAGTATCGGGCGCCGCGGGACGCCTTCGAGCGCGGCGAGGGCGTCGAGCAATGTCGCGAGTTGCGCCGTGCGCCCGGTGCCGTCCTCGCGAAACGGCACGAGGATGGCGGCGCCGTATGCGCGGCGAGACATGTCAGAGTGTGACGTTTTGTTTCTTCTATACACACGAATGACGACTTCTAAAGCTGTCCTAGGAGTGACGCGTGTGCTTCACACACCGGTCATTATCGCAGTTCTTTCGCTTCGAACTCTTTGTACGCATTCTTGATGATGTCGAAGACTTTGTCCGCGATGAAGCGTTGGGACGCGTCGCCGCCGGATTGCGACACCTTGTCGGGATGAATAATCACGAGCGCCTTGTGATAGCTCTTCTTGACGCCGCTCGGGGACATGAGCGCTCCCATGGTTGGGTTGACGTAGCGATGACCGTCCCACAGCACTTCGGCGAGGTTGGCGAGAAGCGTGCGAATGTTGTGTTGATTCTTCTTGGCCCATTCGTCGATGTCGGCACCGATGAGATCCTTGAGCATTTGACGTTCGTTTTGTTCTGAACGTATGGTTTGTTCGCGTGCGCGCTTTTCCTTGAGCGCGGTTTCAATGCGCACACGGTTGCGCTCGTGACGCGCCTTGCGCAGCGCGGCTCGTTCGGGAGGCTCGTTCGGATCTATCACCTCCGTGTCCTCTGGAGCGTACGCGAATGCGGCGCTCGTGGACTTCGTGGATGCGACGCGAGACGTAGAATCCATGGTTCCGAATACATCATCCACGACTCCACTCGCGGGCACGTTTGCCGAGCCTTGCGTCGTCGTCGCGCTCGAGTGCTTCACCGTGAACATGGCTTCTATGGGATCGAACGACGAGCTCGCCGCCGGTTTGGCTGCCGGTTTTGTCGCGCTCGCGCCGGCGCTAAAGAAATCATCCAAATCCTCCACCGACGACGCGTTGGACGTTGGTTTCGGCGCCGGCTCTGGTTTCGGCGCTGGCTTTGGTTTCGGCGCCACTATCGGTGGTTCTTTACGCTCAACTACCTTGGGCGCAGGCTTTGGCGCCGAAACCGGCGGCGGCGGCGGCGGCTCGCGAGCCTTGACTGGCGAAGACGCCGGCTTTTTGGATGGCGACGGCGGCGCTTTGGGCTTTACCGACGCGTCTTCCGCGTGCGCCTTCCCGGAAACTTCCGCGGTGAACTTTTCTGTAGTTTTCACCGCCGCCTTAAACAATCGCGTCACGCCTGCTTTCATCGATGCACCCACCTCGGCCACTTTCGCTCGAGCATGCGACGCCGTGTGGCCAAAAAATTCATTCATGTCGGCGTCGGCGTCGTTGAAACTTCCGGACCGCGCGTGCGCCGCCGGGGCTGGAGTTGCGCGCTCAGGCGCCACCTGCGGAGACGACGCGCGAGACGGCGGAGATGGCGCTTTGGCTTCCTTAATGGGCGGCTTCGGCGTCGGAGACGACGGCGAACGTTTCGGCGGCGCCGACGCGCCGATGGACACCTCGCCTAGAATTTCATCCAATTCATCAATCAAGCCCGAATCGCTCGCGTGCGACATCAACGGCGCATGTGTACGCGGCAAAATCTCACTCGCATTCGCCTTCTGATGCACCGGGGGCACGGTTTTCGCCACGCCAGGCGGCGATTGGCTTCGAGACGCGAAATCGGCTAAATCTGCGACGCTCGTCGACGCTGTCGGCGTACTCGAACCACTAAGTAAATCAAACAAGTCCGACCCCGCGCTAGGCACACGTGTCGCACTATTCATACTCGTGCCATTATCGCGTCCACGCTGCGTCGTCATCGACGGCGAGGCTACCCCGCTAAAGAAATCGTCCAAGTCATCCTTCGGCGCCGCCGACGCGTTTTTCAACGTCGTCGTCGTCGTCGTCGTCGTCGCCGTCGTCGTCGACGTCGCCGTCGTCGTCGACGTCGACGCAAACGACGCAAACGCCCCGAACACATCATCATCCACCGCGCGACTGCTCGTCGTGCCCCGCTCCTTCGCCGTCGTTTTCGTCGACCCAAAGAACGCTTCGAGATCCTCCCCCGACGCCGCGCCTCGACTCAACCCACTCCCCGTCGCCGTCGCCGTCGCCGTCGCCGCTGCGCCCACACCGCGCCCGCCCACGCCGCTCGCGCTCTTGGCCTTCATCCCACTCAGCGTCGCGTTCGCGCCGCCGCGAGCGCTGCCGCGAGAGATATCCAACAAATCCACACCCCCGCGCATCAACTCATCAACGTACGATGACGACGACGACGACGACGCCTTAGTCGACGGCGTCGACGGCGTCCTGGCCACCGATGCGCGTCGTCCATCGTCACCACCCATCGACGCCATCGCGCCGCCGCCGACGACGACGCAGCGACGAGTTGTGTGGACGGCATTGGGTGACGCGTCATCATCATCAACCGTCCCATGACGCGCCCGAACACCGCCGACGACGCCGACGACGCCGACGACGCCGCGCGCGAGACGCCATCGCCCGCGCTCGCATCGCGCGCGCCCGCGACGTCGTCCTGGTTCGATGGCTTGAGCGATAAGCTCCGCGAAACGGCGTCGATCGTCGGGTCGCGGTTGGATGAATTTGATGAAAATCTCGATGCGTTCGCGCGTCGCGCGCTCGGCGACGAGGACGACGGCGAAGACGGCGGTGACGGTGATGAAGACGCGAACGCGTCCGCGGTGTCGTCGTCATTGCGCGTGGAGTTTTCGAGCGACGACGTGGACGCGTTGCGCGAGGCGTTGTCCATCGCCAAGCAAGAGCTCGCGGCGCGCGATGCGTCGCTCGCCTTGGCGCGCGAAGAGACGGCGAAGATGCGCGAAGCGGCGATAAAGGCGGCGAAAGAGCTCGCGAAGCGCGTCAAGGCGGAGAAAGCGAGCAAGGCGGAGCGTGGGGTGGAGGATGACGGGGAGCGAGGCGCGTCTTTGGCTTCGGACGCGGCGTCGTCGGCGACGTTTGGCAATGAACTCGCGCGATCGCGGGAAGAAGTCGAGTGCTTGCGCAAGGAAATGAATGATGAGCTCGAGAGAGCGCGCGCAGAGGCGGTGCGGGCGAGCGAAGAGGTGATTGAGGCGCGCGCACGGTTGGCGAGTACGGAGACGACGATGTCGAAACGTCTCGACGAGGCGCGCGCTGAAGCCGAGGCTCAGAACGCAAAGGCTCAGAAGGAGCTCGCTGAACTTCGCGCAGAAGTTTTAGCGCTTAAAACAAAGGAAGAGTCGAGCGGCGGTGGCGGTGGCGGTGGCGGACGAGGCGGTAAAAAGGGTAAAAAGGGTGGCGCGAGTCCCAATGTCGCGTCGTCGTCCAAAGACGCCGAAGAACTCGCGGCGTTGAAAGCGCAGTTCGCAGCCGTCGAGAGTGAGCTCGCGAGTACAAAAGAATCGCTGCGTGGGACGCGCGAAGAATTGGACGCCGCCAAGACGTCATCCAGCGGGGACGCCGAAGTGCGCGCCGGAGTCGTCGAAGCGTTGAACGCCGAAATCTCAAAGGTGAAAATTGAGTGCGAGGAACTCCGATCCGCGGCGGATGACGCGCGAGCGGCTTTGGATGCCGAAAAGCAGGTTCGGGCGGATGACATCGAGCGCATCCGCGCCGAAGTCGCTGACGCCGAGCAAAGTTCCGTGGGCGAAGATGTTCAAGCCGCCGAAGCTCGCGCCGCCGCCGCCGAAACTCGCGTGCAACAACTCGAAGGCGAGCTCGCCGAGGCGAACGAATCGTGCGCGACCGCGCGAAGAGAGTTGGATACCGCGCGAAGAGAGTTGGATGAAGCGCTCGATCGCGTCAGACGCGCCGACGCTGAAATGGCTCAAATCAAGGATGAATTGTCAGATGCCATAGCGGCAAAAGAGGACATGGAAGGCGCGGTGACGCGCGGCGCGGTGAGCGCGGCGAATTCTGCGGCAAAAATGAATGCTGCGGAGAAGGCCAAGGCTAAAGCCGAGGCTGAACTCGCGGAGATACGCGAACAATTGCGTCTTATGGACGCCACGAGTCGCGAAGCCGCCGAGTCCATCGCTGCTCGAGAAAAAGCTGAGCTCGTGTCGAAACGCGCGGTGGCGCAGCTCGCGCTCGCAGAAAAGACGGCGGAAGAAGCTCAAGTTGCAGCAGACAAAGCGGCCCGTGAAGGCGAAGAACGCAATCGTCGTTTCGCTCACGTGCAGGCGCAATTTCAAGTCACCGAAAAAGAGCTTCGTGAGAAGATTGACACGGTTGAAGCTGAGTTGAAAACGCTTCGCGCGAATGCAGACGAAGCGACGCAAATGAAAGCAGACGCTGAATCTATCGTCGCCGAAGCGCGAGAAGAGGCGGATGAAACCAAAGCACAATTGGACGCACTCACTGAACGCGCAGAGCGCATGGCAAAGGCGCTCGAAGTCGCCGAAGCCGAAGCGATCGAGGCTCGCACGCGACTGACGGTGTTGGAAGAAATGGCTGCGTTGCGTAAATCGCAACCCGCACCAGAGCCCGCGCGCGTGCCTCCACCGACAGAACCCGTGGCGACGCAAACGGAAGCCACACTAGAAGCGAGTGCGAGCGCCGCATCTGAGACGAGTGAGACGCATATCCGCCGTCGTCTCGCGTCGATTATCAATCAACTGAACGCAAACGTCGAGCGTCCCACTGCACGGACCAGCGTCGACGAAACAAAGTCTTCCGGTTCTATTTGGGGTATGTTGGGCATGGGTAGCGACGCCGACGAAGCGCGAGACGCCGACGAGCCGGACGCGTTCGTTTCGACGCCAATCGACGACTCGATGGATTTGGATGCGTTGTTCGACCGCATCGAAACGTTGGCGCGCGACGCGACTGCGTCTCAGTCGGTACAACGATCAGCGCAGCCATCATCCGCGCCGGCACCTGCCGACGTCGACGTTGATGCACGATATGAGCGCGAAACGCAAGAGGAGCTCAGCGCGCTCAAGGCAGAGCTCAGTGCGCTCAAGGCGGGATTGGGCGAGCGCTCCACCGCCTCGCTCGCCGCCGTCAATCGCCGCGCGCAAGAAGCCGAACTCGCCGCCGCAGATGCAAAAACCAAACTCGCCGCGGTGGAGAAAACAAACCGCGAGCTCTCGTGGCAAATTTCCATGCTCACCGAACAAGACGAAAAGCAGCTCCGTCCAGTGCTCGCATCGTCGGGATGGCTCGCGCGCGCCACCGGCGCCGTGTCTGGATGCACCGCGCCGCGTCGTCAACGTTCGGTGCTGCTCCAACAACACCCATAGCCCTCATCACTATCGCCGTCGTGCATTCACCATCCTTAGTCGCGTTGGTGTGTAAAATAAAAGTATACATTTAAAACGCGACATCCGCGCGCAAACGCTTCAGAGCGTGACGCGCGACAGTCAGTCACTCATGCGTCTCGCCCTCTGCGCGCAGCGCATCGCGCGTCCGCCACGCGCGACGCACGTACGCGCGCACGCGTCGCGATCGCCCGTGCGCGCGTCCGTAGCCGCGCCCGTACGACGTCGCGGTGACAACCAACGCGCGCGAGTGTCGGACGCCAAAAAAAATCTCGACGCCGCGATGGATGACGACGCCGGCGCCGCACCATCCGCCGCCGCGGTCAAGCGCACGTTCGAATGGGACCGCACCGACGTGTTCACCGCGTACGGCACGTTCGCGACGATCCTCGCCGTCGGGTCCACGGACGCGGCGTCGAGCGCGCAGTACGCGTTCGTCCCGTACTTTGCGGCGTTGGCGCTGAGTTCGATGTACATTGGCGCCCATCGCGGGTTAACGCGCACGTTTCGGGAAACAATTAGCTTTGAAAGCTCGCTCGCCGGACCCGTGGTGCTTTCGGTGGCGCTGTTCAGCGCGTATCTCGCGTTGGAGGTGTTTCATTTGGATATATCTTGGTTGGTGAATGGATATTTTTTCGTGCTCGGCGCGATTGCGGTGGGCGGGAACGCCGTGGAGCCGCTCAACGCGATCGGGACGTGGTGGAAAACGGGCGTGGTGGAGTGGAAAGTCCCAGATGGATGGGCGGTGGATCCAAAAACGGGGGATGTGGTGAAGGATGCGGAGGTGAACGTGACTCCGGCGCAAATTCTCGGCGGCGTCTTTGGCGTTGCGTTAGCCAGTGCCGACGCGGATGCGGGACATTTAAATTTTACGTTGAACAACGCCATCGCGTGCATGATTGTGACGGATTTCTTGTCCGTCATTGGGTTTGGGTCATTCAAATCTGCCGCGACGTTGCTTTCAGGATTGCTCGTCTACGACGCGTTTTGGGTATTTAAAAGCGAGGAGGTTTTGGGTCAAAACGTCATGATGAGCGTGGCGACGAATCAATCATTCAACGGCCCTTTTAGATTGTTATTTCCTCGTTTTGAGGACGTGTTGAATCCAGCACCGATTGATGCGTTTCCGTTTTCCTTGGTCGGTTTGGGCGACATTGCCGTTCCTGGCTTATTGATTAGCTTGATGCTTCGATACGACGCGTCGCGGGCGACGGATTTACGCGCAAGAGCGTCCGCGGCGGCGGATGCATTTATGGGAATTTTCGAAGATGAACGCAACGAGCGCGACGCGGGGCCAAACATGTTTGACAGCACAAACGTTGATGGAGATTACGAGGCGGATGGCTACCGCACGGGCATTGGTAAACGCGCCGCCATCGCCGCGGAGCAAGCGTACGACGCCGCGGCTGAAGCCAATGAAGATGCCATATTAGTCCCTAGCAGTTTATCCGGCCGAGCGTTCTTTTCTGCGACGCTCAAGGCATATCTCGCGGGTTTGCTCGTCGCAGTCGGCGCAAACGTGGCGACGGGCCAAGGCCAGCCGGCGTTGGTGTATCTCGTTCCCGCGACTTTGGGCGTCGTGGCGTACACCGCGTTTACGCGTGACGAAGTCTCTCGCGTGTTTGAATTCGTAGACGAGTCCCGCGAAGAAGGGTCATTATTGTAAAGTGTATTCATCATTTAATTTCTACCTACCGGTATGTATGCGTCGCGTATCGTAAATGTCTTGTCAGTCTTGTCTCATTGGTCTTGTCTTGTCTCATCTTCGCCGTTCATGCTCGCCGCGCGCATCTTGGCTGCTATGATCTTAAGTTGATCGAAAGCAATTCATACACGACATAGTCATAGTCATCGTCATCGTCATCAGTGTCGTAGTAGCTTGCATCGGTGTCGGTGTACCAATAGGATTCATCGCTTTCATCGTTGTCATCGTCATAGTCGTCGTCGTCGTCGTCGTCGTCGCTGGTGACGGCATCGCTAGCGGCAGCGGCGTAATCGACATCGTCCTTGATCCAAGGCCAGCGATCGGGAAAACTCGTCCAATTCGACACGAGAGCACGCGCAAACGCGCCTATATTTTTAAATCCAAGAACTTCCTCACACGCCGACGTCCACGCCGCCGACGCGTCGCGTTTCGAGTAATACTGTTTCTTCTTCCCGTTCGTCCTACGCAATTTAGCTTCAGACGCCTCATGCACACGCGCGCGCGCATCCTCCATCGTATCTCGATACTCATCGCAATACTCGTGTATGTACCGCATCTCAGCCACTCTCCGCGCCACCGCCTCGGCGTTCCATTTCTCCAACGCCCGCGCCCGCGCCTCCCCCTTCACCCCCGCAAACGTCTCCGCCTCGACGAAATTTACACATAGCACGCTACCCTCACGTACCTCACACCCCAACCTCGCACACGCCTCGCGTAAATCCCTCTTCCGCTCCCTCCTCGTCTGCCACAAGTGTTTCGTACGCGCGTACGCCAACCGCCACTCCTCCACGCGCACCACGCCTTCGATGCTCTCTCGAACGTCTCGCGGGGCGTCGTACGCATCGTACACGCGCATGCGCGTCGCGATCGTGCGCGCATCGCGATGTTTTACGTAATCTGCGTAATGCGCGCGCGTCGTCGCGTCGTCCGTCGGCTCGGCGCGCATCGCAATGTCGACATCGAAGTGCACTTTTTCGTCGTCACACACAAAAAAAAACGCACGAAAATGGCGACAAAAACGCATGGCTCAATCAAGATGCATCTTGATTGCGTGACGCACACCA
>Ga0255753_1001008_pt1 | contig 34926 bp, 25 predicted proteins | sample 041ome_10_FD_179953 | JGI IMG/M metagenome (GOLD analysis project Ga0255753, IMG submission 179953) | Coastal salt marsh microbial communities from the Groves Creek Marsh, Skidaway Island, Georgia - 041412US metaG (version 2) | ecosystem: Environmental > Aquatic > Marine > Intertidal zone > Salt... | reverse complement strand
TTCTTTTCCTTCGATCATCAGCGTGAGAATTCCCTGGTAAGCAGGAGGGGTTTTGGCCTTACCCTTCCATTCTATTTTTTCGGTAGCGTACATGCCCTGACTTCCTTTTTTTGTCAGCCAATAGGGGCTGCTGATCGAACCAATCACACTGGAATCAAAACTCTTGCTAAACAACTGATTAGTTTGTAAGGGCGTATTTAGTTCATGGGTTTCGTCTTTCCAACGCATTTGTTTTAGATGCACCTTCAATGGACTGCTTTGGTTCACCAAAAGCCTTAAGGGCAGTCTTTCTCCAACAACCCCATAGGGAATTTGGGCATTGAATTGAAGTTCGATTCCCAGACAGCTTTGGATCAGGGCATTGACTTCTTTTATTTTAATGGTTTTCCAGTGTTCGTCTTTCAGTTGGGAAATCAGGGTTTTTACTTCCAATAGGGGAACCACACTTTTGTAGGGAGCAGAAAAATCAAAATCTTCGATGATTTTTTCAATGGCCTCTCCAATGGGTGCCCCTCCTTTTACTCTTGTCCAACGGGTATTGATCCCATCAAATGGGTCGTTATGGGTCAGCATTTTTCCCCTGACCAATTCCAAATACTCTAATGTTTCCCCCAAGGCAGGAGCACTGCCAAAACCCTGGGATTTGTGCTGACTCCTGCTCTTTGCTGCGATTTCGGAGTTGGTTTTTCCAGACAGTGGATCGAAAATCCCCATGTCAATGGCGATCATTCCTTTTTTACTGGCTTTGTCAAAATTTTCTCTGCTGCCATAAAAATACCATGAGGTATTGTGGAAAACACGTTGAGGATGCCAAGCATTTTGGTCATCATTCAGTTGGTCAAAAGCCCATTCACTGATCATGGCTGAAGCGGTGTGATGACCGTGGGTTCTGCCAGCGCTTCCACTACTGAATCGGTTGATGATGATGTCGGGTTTGAATTGTTGAATGCTGGCGATTGTTTGATTTAAAACTGCTTCTTTGTCCCAAATAGAAAGGGTTTCGGTAGGGTTTTTTGAATAACCAAAGTCGTTGGCCATGGTAAAAAACTGCGCGCCACCATCAATTTTTCGAGCAGCTAGTAGTTCTTGCGTTCGAATCAATCCCAAACCCTCTCGAAGTTCTGGTCCGATGAGGTTTTGTCCCCCATCACCACGGGTCATGGATAGGTAGGCAGTTCGTGCCATCACATGATTGGAAAAATACGAAATCACCCGGGTGTTTTCGTCGTCGGGGTGAGCAGCGAGATAGAGTACCGAACCCAAAAAATTAAATTTGTGAAATTGTTTGTAAATCTCAGACGATGACTGGGCTTGAACATTTTTTGCAAATAGTAGCAATAATATCCAATGGACTGCTTGAGTCAAAGCGGGTTTTATTAAAAAGAATTTTCGAGCTTCAGTACCGTATAGATTCATTTTTTTAAATTACAAATTTTTAATTCAGCCTTCTATTTATTTGTTGATCAAATGTTCAATTTTTTCTTTGACCTGAGCTAAGGGGAGGCCTACCACATTGGTATAGCTTCCTTCTATTTTGGTGATACCGATGGTTCCAATCCAATCCTGAATGCCATAGGCTCCGGCTTTGTCCAGTGGTGGTTGATGTTCGAGATAGTGATCTATTTCCGCCTCTGTAAGTTTTTTAAAATAGACTTTGGTTACCTCTGAGAGGAGCTCAAATTTATGGGTGGTCAGAAAACCCACTGCTGTTATGACTTCATGAGATTTACCCGAAAGCTGCTCCAACATTTCTTTTGCTTCTTGGATGTCTTTGGGTTTTCCCAAATACCTTCCCTCACACCACACAATGGTATCAGCTGTGATGACAATCTGGTGGGGTTGGATGATTTTTTCAAAAGGGGCTTTTTTTTGTTTGACTATAAACTCAGCAATGGCTTTCCCTTGGAGGTGATCGGGAAAATTTTCTTCTACCGAAAAAGTTTGAACGGTAAAGGGCAGTTTTAGACTTTCAAGAAAAGATTTTCTGCGGGGCGAACCAGAGGCAAGGATGATTTCGTAGCCGTTAAGGGGATCCATCTTCGAAATTAGGATTTTGTGTTTTCGGGGGTCATCCATTTCCCTTGCACCCTAAGTACCTGTTCCAAAATTTCACGAACACAACCATCTCCTCCTTTTTTGTGCGATACATAATGAACGATTTTTTTTACATCTGTAACAGCATCTTGAGGACAAGCAGCCACTCCCACCTTTTGCATGACGGCTATATCAGGAATATCATCACCCATATAGAGCACTTCATCTGCTTTTAGATCATAATTTTTGATGAAATCTTCAAAGGCCTGTTCTTTTTCATGCATTCCCAAATAAACTTTATCCACTCCGAGAAGCTCCAGTCTTTCCTTTACGCCCTGGTTGATTCCTCCAGAAATGATCCCCACCCTAAAACCTTTATTCAAGGCGTATTTTAGAGCATAGCCATCTTTAGTGTCCATCTGTCGGAGCATTTCACCCTCGGAGGTAATCAATATTTTTCCATCGGTCAAAACGCCGTCGACGTCAAAAACAAAGGCTTTAATTTGATTCAGAAGAATTTTGTAGTTGGGATTGTTCATGAATTTTTTGGATTGAAGTGGTCAAATTTATGTATAGTTTTTTAATGTGTTCATCCGATAACAGATCAAGATGGTTTTGTATGCTATTTAGGTCATTTCTTATGGCAGGACCGGTCTGGGCATGCTCAGGCCCTAAATCCAATGCTTTTTTATAGGTTTCTTGAATCAAAGGTTGAAAAATTTCAAAAGGGAGATCATTTTCTAGGCATAATCTTTTACAGAGGTGCAGCAGATGATTTCCAAAATTATTGGCAATAACAGCAATCATATGAAGCGTGGCTCGCTTTTTTCCGTTCATTTTGTAGGGGATTCCACCAAGGAGTTTGGCCAATTCCTCCAATAGGGATTGGTCTTTTGGATTTTTGGTTTCGATACAAAAGGGGAGGTCATTGGATTGAAGTGGGTGCTCTTTTGAAAAGGTTTGAAGGGGATAAAATACCGCAGCTCTCGGTTGACCTTTTAAACCATCCAAAGCAACCGCTCCTGCACAATGGGCAACGATCCCTTTTGCCTGGATTTTTGTGCTGAGGGATTCAATTTGGTCGTCATTGACACAAATCAGGTATAGATCGGCGGTTTCCAGCTCAGAAAGTTGGTCAGTGATCTTTGTTTCAGTTTCTGCAAAACGAATTTTTTCAATCTTTCGACCGTACCATTGGATCAGATCGATTGCTTTATTGACTTTAAATTGTTCGTAGAAATAAAATGCCAAATTCCCTGTTCCAATCAATACAATTCTTGTCATATTCCAAAAATACATAAAGAAATTTTCACTATCTTTATATAACCTAAATCTTATCATCATGAAGCTTATTTCAGCCTTCCGTGGCCAATTTTTCTCAAGATTTTATTTGATGATCCCCATTTCAATTATCGTTCTTGCCTGTACGGGTTCATTTGCTGTTTACTTTATTACCATCAAGGGGAATTCACCCTTTAATTTTTTTCAAATGCTCGTCAGCGTTGTGGCAGCCATGAGTTATTTAGCTGCATTGTTAGGACAGTTCAAGAAGCAAGTTTTATTTAATGTTTTGATGATTGCCATGTTGATTGAGACCCTCTTACTGATTCTAAATTTGGCCTTTTAAATTGCTAATATTTCCATTTCAAGCGATATCTTTGTAGTGAAAATGAGGCGGTGAAGATTGCATGAAAGAAAAGTTTCTAAAGTATCTATTTTCCAATCAGTTGATGGCATTATTGTTCATCGCATTTTCTACAGCGATGGCTTTCGGTACATTTATTGAAAGCTGGTACAGTACCGATACTGCCAAGATTTGGGTCTACAACGCTTGGTGGTTTGAATTGATATTGGCCCTTTTCATGGTCAATTTTTTCGGAAATATTTTTAAATATCGACTGCTGAGAAAAGAAAAGTGGGCCACTTTGAGCATCCATTTGTCATTTATTTTGATCATTTTCGGTGCGTTCATTACCCGTTATTTTGGATTTGAGGGTGTCATGCCGATTCGGGAAGGTGCCTCAGAAAGCACCTTTTTGTCAGAAAAAACCTATCTAACAGTTTTTATCGAGGGTGAGATCGATGGTGTTCCTCAACGTAAGACCTTAGAAAAAGAGTTTCTTCTTTCTGAGTATACTGACAATTACTTCGAGTGGAACAACGAATTCAATGGTCAAGATTTTTCCATTCGATATGACAACTTCGCCGAAGATGTGAGCGAACAATTAGTTTTGGACGATGAGGGGGAGCGTTACATCAAAATAGTAGAGTCCTCCGATGGAACCCGACATGATCATTCCTTAAAAGAGGGAGAAGTAGCCAATATTCACAACCTGCTCTTTAGCCTGAATAACCCTATTGCCGGTGCGATTAACATCCGATCTGAAGGGGGATTGCATTACATTACAACCCCTTTTGATGGTACTTATCTGCGCATGGCGGATCAACAATCTGGAACGGTACAGCAAGGGGTAGAGCAGGAGTTGCAATTAAGATCTCTGTATAACCTAAAAGGTTTTCAGTTTGTCATTCCTGAACCGCCCTTGAGAGGTAAATTTGATTGGGTTAAATCTGAGCAAGGCGCTCCTGGAGTTCAAGATGCCCTAAAACTCAATGTGGTCTCCAAGGGAGAAAATTCATACATCACTGTTTTGGGGGGTAAAGGCATCGTCAACAATATGAAAAAAATAAGCGTCGGAGGATTGGACTTTTTTTTCAAATATGGTTCCAAAAGGTTAGCCCTGCCCTTTGCCATTCGACTCAATGACTTTATTGCTGAAAAATATCCCGGAACAGAAAAAAGCTATTCCTCTTTTATGTCTAGAATAACAGTCGAAGAAGAAAAAGCTTTTGATTATGATATTTATATGAATCATGTTTTGGATCACAAGGGTTACCGATTTTTTCAAGCCTCATTCGATCCGGATGAGAAAGGGACGGTACTTTCTGTAAACCACGATTTCTGGGGTACTTGGGTAACCTATGTCGGCTATATTCTTTTGTATTTAAGTATGATGGGCATTTTCTTTATTGGAAAAACAAGATTTAAAGACTTGTCCAAGGCCCTTGATAAAATCAAAAATAAAAAACAGACGGTGGCTTCTCTTTTATTTTTCACCTTCTCATTGGGGCTTAATGCCCAAGCCCATGATCACAGTCCCAAAAGTCCTTTTAATTTTGACTCCATCGTCAATGCCAATGCCATTGATAAACAACACGCGCTCAAGTTTGGGAGTTTGGTCATTCAAGACCTAGGAGGGCGAATGAAGCCGGCCAATACCTTTTCCTCTGAATTGCTTCGTAAAGTGAGTAAAAAAGATGATTTCGGTACGCTCAATGCAGATCAGGTGATGATGTCCATTGTAGAAAGTCCTGCCTTGTGGTACAATGTTCCCATCATCTACCTTAAAAGAGGCAATGACAGCCTGCGAAAAATAATTGGAGTGGACTCCAAACAAAAGTATGCCTCATTGGTATCTTTTTTTGACCCCCAGGGGAATTATAAAATTTCATCCCAATTGGAAGGGGCTTATCGGGCCGCCGTCCCCAATCAATTCCAAAAAGATTTTATCGAAGTTGACAAAAGGGTCAACCTTTTGTATTCGGCATTGGAAGGAAAAGTAATGAGGATTTTTCCCGTACCCAATGATGCATCTAACAAGTGGGTTTCCTATCCTGAGTTGAATGAAGCCACATTTAGAGGCAAAGACTCCCTTTATGTCCATAATATATTACCATTGTATTTCAATTCTTTGAGGTTGGCCAGAGAAGACGGGGATTATACGCAGGCCGATAATTTACTGGAGAGCCTTGAAGGTTTTCAGAAGAAATTTGGAGGGAGTGTTATGCCAACCGAGCAGAAAATAGAAGCAGAGATTTTATACAATCAATACGATATCTTTAAAAAGCTTTTCAGCTGGTATTTGTATGCTGGTCTGTTGTTGTTGGTGTTATTGGTACTTAAGATTTTTAGAGAGAGTAGTGCAATGTATTTTGCGGTTAAGTTTTTAGTAGGTGTCGTTTTGTTGCTCTTCTTGCTACATACTGGAGGCCTGGTGGCCCGTTGGTTTATATCAGGACATGCGCCTTGGAGCGATGCCTATGAATCCATGATCTATGTGGCTTGGGCCACCATGTTTTTTGGCTTGATTTTCGGGAGAAAATCTGAGCTGACTCTAGCAGCCACTACATTTGTCTCATCGATGGTATTGATGATTGCCCATTGGAATTGGATGGATCCTGCCATTGCCAATCTTCAGCCTGTTTTAGACAGTTACTGGTTAATGATTCACGTTGCTGTGATTGTGGGCAGTTATGGTCCTTTTGCCCTGAGCATGATCATCGGTGTGGTTGCGCTCTTGTTAATTTCTATAGCTGCCAAAAAGAACAAAGCTAAAATTGATCTCAACATCAAAGAACTGACCATCATCAATGAATTGTCCTTGACCGTTGGATTGATCATGCTAACGATAGGAAATTTTCTCGGAGGGATGTGGGCCAATGAGAGTTGGGGTCGATACTGGGGCTGGGATCCAAAAGAGACTTGGGCGCTGATAAGTATTTTGGTCTATGCTTTTGTGATTCATATGCGATTTGTCCCAGGTTTAAGGGGAAGATGGACTTTTAACTTTATGAGTATCATTGCTTTTGCCAGCATATTAATGACCTATTTTGGGGTGAATTTCTATTTGGTTGGTTTACACTCCTATGCGAGTGGAGATAAAATCATTACACCCAGTTTTGTTTACTACGCCATTTTCGTTGTCGCCCTGTTGGGAGCCGTTTCCTATTGGCGTTACCAGAAGGTTTTTAAATCCTAGGTTTGGCATGATATTCGAACTGGTATGTTTAGCCTCAAATTCGACTTAAAATGAAACCCTACTTACTTTTTTTTTCAATCTTTTTATTTTTTTCTTGCAACCCCGAAAACCCAGTAACTTTGACGGATTTCGAACTCAACAAAAATAAATGGGAGGTCCTTGCCATTGATTCATACACTTGTACCTTTCAAATCTCTTGCTATTGTATCAGGGAGGCTACCCTTCCTAAGACTGTTCAGGTTGTCAATGGAAAAATAGTAAAAGTCGATGGAGCTTCCTATGATCAAGATGAGCATTGGGGGGTTCAAACCATCAATCAATTGTTTAATTTAATTGAGCAAGCAGAAAAAGACAAGGTTCACACTTTGGAGGTTGATTACCATCCTTATAAAGGTTTTCCCACTATGCTTTATATCGATCGAGATGAAATGATTGCAGATGAGGAGATAGGGTATTATGTAAGTGACTTAAAATATTAAACCTTAAAGGTTGCTACAAAATCGTCTTGGTCTATCCCTTTGGATACCATTTCAAGCGCAGTTTTTACAACCTGACTGGCTTTGTCCGCTTCAAACCCCAAACCCAAGACCATTTTTTCCAATAATTTCTTTTCGTTGTCATCGGCAATGTTATCCGCATAAATCATTTTACTTAAGTCGTAAAGTCTTTCAAGACGGGAGTTTTTATCGGAGGGAGGCTCAGCTTTGAATTGCTCTGGGGACTCCATAACTTTTTGAACGACTTCAGGATCAATTTCAAGAAAGATGGCCAGCCGATCAATAAAGGCTTTCTCTTCCTCAGAGATATGACCATCCGCTAAAGCCAAATTGACAATAGCGGCAAAATGAGCTCTGTTTCTGTTTTTAAATCCTGGGGTGTAAAGCTGAGTAAAATCCATATAAAGTCAATTAATTTTTTTAAAGTTTCCCGTTAAAAGTAATCAGAATATCAAAAATACAGTCAATAAAAAATGATTTTTACTGTGTGTTTTTAAGAGGGGGATTGGTTTGGGAAGTATATTCAAAACACTGTAGTTCAAAGAAAGGTAGGGCGGCCAGAAGATGATCGAATATATCAGACATGATGCGTTCATAATTCACCCAAACTTTGTCCTTAACAAAGACGTAGACCTCAAGTGGAACACCTTCAGGGGTGGGTGCCAATTGCCTTACCATTACAGTCAAATCATTGTTGATTTCCGGGTGATTTTGTAAATAAGCCAAAGCATACCTTCGGAAGAGTCCAATATTGGTCATATTTCTTCCGTTGAGCAAAAGAGATTTATCCGTGCCTTTGGCATTGTTTTCCTCATCGATTTCTTTTTTTCTTTGAGAGATATAGGGAGCAATTCGCTCGATCTTCAAAAGCTTTTGAAGCTGTAAATCATTAACAAAATGTATACTTGAGACCCTAATTAGTATTGCTCTTTTGATCCTCCTTCCCCCAGATTCGCTCATTCCCCTCCAGTTTATAAATGAATCTGAAACCAGTTTGTAGGTAGGAATAGAGGTGATGGTATTGTCAAAGTTCCGAATTTTGACTGTTGAGAGATTGATTTCTATCACATCTCCATCGGCGTTGCAGTTCTTCATGGTGATCCAATCCCCAATCCTTACCGTGTCGTTGATTGTTACTTGAATGCTGGCAACAAAACCGAGTAAGGTGTCTTTAAAGATCAACAAAATCAGAGCAGAGAGTGCCCCCATTGTAGCCAAAAAAGTACCGATGTCCTTTCCTGAGAGTATTGAGAAAATTAGCAGGACCCCAATAAACCAAACAAAAATCATGATGACTTGAATATAGCTGTCAATGGGTTTGTCTTTAAAGTTTTTGAGCGTTTTTAGGAAGTCTTTTAACGCATTCAGTAGCCTTCTTACCAAAACAATGGTCAAAACAGCTCCAAAAACATTTAAAAGGGATTCACTCAGCTTAATCATAGAGGGAAAAGAATATAGTGCAGGCTTGACAAAGCTCATCAAAAAGAACAGTGATGGGAAGTATGATAGGGTTTCAGGAATTTTGTTAATGATGAGATAGTCGTCCAGCTTAGATATTGTCTTCTTAGAGATCCTAACAAAAACCACCCTCAAGATCCGTTTGCAGATCAACCATAGGACACAGGCAAATACACCGATAAAAATTAAAAAGGTTATTGCCTCAAGATTTTCGGATAAATTTTTACTGAGTCCCACTCCTTCGAGGAAATCCTTAACTAAATCTTTCATGGTATTATTTTATTCAAATTCAAAATTAGATTAAATCGTCGCTATATCGAGGTGAGATTGAATAAAAAAACCCCTAAGTGAGGGGTTTAATAAATGGTTTTGGTTAGTTTATAGAATCGTAATGGGAATCTCTACCCTTACATTTCCCCAGCCACCATGAAGCACTACATTATTTCCTTGTCCACTAAATGCAAATGAAAAGGCTTCTATGTACTCCGTTGATTCCATGACAGGAACTTCAAGTCTTGCAACGTCTTTTGATTGGTCATAGTTATAGGCTCCCCAAACGTTAGTGGCAGAATTAATGATGATTTCTGAAGTGTTATCCTTGGCATAGGAGTACATGGTGTATGTTCCCGCTTTGATAACGGTATCTCCTAATTTGATTGATTTATAAAGTCTAATTTCGGTTGCTTCATTGGCACCGGTTCTCCAAACTTTGTATGTGGGAACTAAATCCCCTAAATCTCTTCCTTTCAATTGAGGTCGGCTGTAAGTGATCACAATAGCCTTATCCGTTTCACGGTTGGAGGCAGGGTAATAAACTCGATCCATTGGACTCTTGTCCAAACCTTTAAAATCTTGAGCTTTGATTGTCGAAGCTGAGGCTACAAGAAGAATAATGAGTAGTTTTTTCATTGGGTAATTTATTATGTTAAAAATTTAATTGTTGCAAACCATCTCGATACCACAACAAGAGGGAGATTTGATCTTACCTTCACATTCTGGGCATTTTGATATTTGGATTGTTGTTCCATCGTCCAGTCTTAGAAGGTCATCAACCAAAGGTTGATCACATTTAGCACAGCTGGCATTGACGGCCATTCCACAATTATTGCATTCGTAAGTTGCCATTGTTTTTTATTTAAAGTTAATCATTTGAATTAAATTGGTATGCATTCAGGCAATTTATTTCACTTCTAACAAGTGATTTCCAGAGGGAAAGTTTTGGAGGTGAAAGCTCCCATTGTCAATATTTGCATTTAAGATGTTTCCATTCACGTAAAGTGACTTACTCCCTTTGGATGCGGGGATTTTAATATCTGCCACAACTCCACCAGGAATTTCTACTGTAAGGGAATATTTGTTTTCAGTTTGTTTGCACTCTACTGCTACACTACCACTGATAAAACTTGTTTTTAGACGGGCAAATTCCAATTCTCCTATTTTGGGATGTATTTTAATGTGTTGGGCACCAGGACTGATCGGTTCCACACCCATCATTTTTCTTACGATGATGTTGGCTGGTGCACCGCCCCAAGCGTGATTCAAGTCTAAATTGGGCTTGTAGCGCTTGTCCCAAGCTTCCATGGTCATGGTTGATCCATATCGGATCATATTGTACCAGCTTCGCTCGGTTTTTGCTGCCATCAGTCCAATGGCATGTTGTTCTCCGCCATTATCAAATAACCCTTCCAATAATATTTGAGAACCATAAACACTACAAGACATTTTTTTCTCACCAATGAAATCAACCACATTTTTGACATCTTTTTCTGGAATCAGACCGAAAGTCAAAGCAAACATATTGGCGTGTTGAGATTTGTGTGAGGTATCCTCTCCGTCATTGATCAGGCCATTGGTTGAATCTTGAAAGGTTTCTAAAAAAGCAACTTTAAGTCGCTCAGCTTGATCATTGTACAGGGCCACATCATCGCTTTTATTGAGGTCCTTCGCTATGTTCACCATTATTTTTAGTGCCCCATAGTACAGTGCATTGACCACAGCGTTGTAGGTTTGATATACATATCCATCATTTTCTCCAGGATGTTCTTTTTCTGTTCCTTTAAAATGATCCAGGTTGTCATAACCACCCGGGGGAGCGGCCTGTGGCCAGTCGACAATGTCTCTCAGATTGTTGTTTTTTCCCCAATGGTTTTTGTGTAATTTCTTAAAAAAAGCTTCAGTTTGTTTGCCCGTTAACGTGCTGATCAGTCCCGTCTCGTCTGACAGATCCATGAGGGTTTTGATTTTCAGCTCATCATAATATTTTAAGATAAATCGATTGTCACCAGTATAAAGATAATCGTACCAAGCCATCAATATATTGTAAAGCGTCCACTCGGTGGGCCAGGTTGGGTTGAACAACAGATGCTTCATGCTCCCCCTCGCAAGGCCATACTCTGCATCCACGGCATAGTGGGAAAGTTGATTGATATAAGCATCAGCTTCATAAGGGATTCGCTCTCTGTCTCCGTCAACATAATAGCCACAGAAACTAGTAGCTTTCATGGAGTATTTACAAAGATCCCAAACCTGGTTTAAAACCTCATCACTTGAATCGAATGAGGAGGCAGTTTCATCAAAAGTATAGTTTACCATTGTCCTTACCACATCATCTGATTTCAACTCGCCTGAATAACCTTCAACTTGCAAATATCTGAAAGGATAAACTTCTCCAATGTAATCTGGCATTTGAATCATAAACCGGTTGCTGGCCCTTTTTTTGTTTACAGGCCAATTGATTTCATACCAATGCGTTCCTGGTTTCAGTAAGAGTTGGCTTTGGTGATATCTTATGTTTTGTCCAGGTTTTGGATCGATTGAAAATTTATTTTTTTGTACCATTTCACCCACACTTATCAAAATGGTGTCTTCTTCGCTGGCGGTTAAAGCCAACTTGAGCTTAGCAAAAGCTGCTTTTTCAAAATCAATAAAATAACCCAGCTTTGTTTTCTTGACCATTTTCGGAGATTGATCAGTGGCAATAAGGGGTTCTTGGGAAAATTTTTCATCGCTGGGATTGGGGGCAACAACAAATGCCTGGGGCTGGGAATAGCTTGATGTTTTCTCTTGTTCGTCCCAATATCTTAGCTTCCAATGGTATACTTTGTTTCCCTCTAATTTTTTTCCTTGATAAAGGGTTGAAGCTTTTTGAGAGGATACCTTACCGCTATCCCATAGGTCTCCTTTGTTTTGATTCAATAAATCTGGATTACTGCTCACCAATAGCTGAAAAGCTGAGGTTTCCTTGGAACGATCATCCAATTTCCAATGGAAGATAGGATTATTGGATTGTACTATGGCGATCTCATATTGATTTTTGCTTAAAATGTCGTTATTCAAACCAAGGTCTTGTTTTTTTCCTTCCAATCCGACATAGTCGGGATGACGCATCAAATCGGTGCGGAGGCCGGTGGGTTGAATAGGAGATTGGCAACTCAAAAACAGTGGAATTAAGATCCAAATCTTTAGATAATGTGAAATTTTCATACTTATAAATTTAATTTTTTTAAAAACATCTGAACTCCTCTATACCTCACTCCATTAACTTGTCTGAATGGTTTACAAAAAAAGCAGTATGGGGAATCTATAGAATCAGTTACTTCAACGTCTTTTTATGGGTTTTGTTTAGTGGTCTTTTTAGAATTTCATTGAACAAAAGAAGCCCTTTGAGTAAACTATCCACCAAAAAAATTAGTCAATATATCTGTTTTTACCCTTGGTTTTTTCCAACTCAAAACGATCAAACATTTCACCAGTAGCGGTAAATGATTTGTAAATCAATCGATTGCCATCAATCGTTATGTGTTGAAACAACTGAGTTCGTTCTCCGGTTTTTTCTTTTGTGGCTCCAAATTCTCCCCAGCCAGACTCACTCAGGCTATACATCTTTCCTCCACTGACCGAGACCACATAAACCGGGCCTACAACATATTTTTCTTCTGTAATATTGTCTACTGCAATAGGGTTTTCATAGACGGCCCCTCGGGCATAACTGTGGTCGTGTCCTTGCAAAGCAAGATCAACACCGTATTGATCAAATATGGGTTTCCAATGTTTCCTGAGTTCCTCATTGTCCCGTCCTCTTGAAGCTGAAAAAACAGGGTGATGGTAGGTTACAACGGTCCACTTTTTGTCATTTTCCTCCAATACTTTTTTGAGCCATCTAGCTTGGAGTTCTATATCTCTATTACTGTTTAGTCCTATGACTTTAAGGTCTGGGTAATCAATAAAATAACAGGTTTCAAGCAGCTCCTCAGGTCCATTATTTGGGAGGCCAAACTGTGCGTTCCATTGCATGGAGAGTACTCTTTCCCCTTTGGGTGTGTTGGAGTCCATACTGCGGTATTCGTGATTTCCTGGAACTGCAATGGCAGGGATTTCACTGTGTATAAATCCTCCAGCTGCAAACCACTCATTCCACTCACTTTCATCATGAGCATTGTTCACCAAATCACCCGCATGAATAAAAAAATCTGCTTCAGGGGCTTTTTTGTAGGCATTTCTGATCACTCTCGACCATAATTCTAAAATATAATTCTGTGCATCTCCTACATATAAGAATGATAGGGGTGCGGTTTGGTCATTGGCTGTAGTAAATTGGTGCCACTCACTTTTAAAATCATCATTTCCAACACGATATGCATACAGTGTATTGGGGCTCAAACTCTCAATTTGAACCTCAAAAAAAGAGGATTCAAAACCATCTGGTGTGGCGTTGGCAGAATTGATGAGTGTCCTTTTGGCAGTATGCGTCTTGCTGTTTTCCCTAAAATCAGGTCCCGGTCCGGCTGGAGCAATTTGAACATAGCCAACTTTATTGTCCGCATGGGTTCTCCAGTTGATGGCAATGGATCGCGCAGGATCTGAAGTAGCACTCAAAATCACATGATCTGGAAAATGATTGGGAGCTGCCCATTCCTTAATGATTTCATTAAGTTGTTGTGATTTATCTTGACCAAAACCAAAAGAAAGGGTAAAGAAAACCAACATCAAAGTGAAGATTGTTTTGATCATAATTTTAATATTGACTTAGTGTAAGGTATAAAAAAACCGCAAACAAAATATTTGAAATTTGGATAGTGGTTCAAATTTTAAAAAAGGTTTAGAAACTTGCAATATCGATCGACTTGTACCATATTTCCATGTCTCTATTGCCGTGCAGTTGAAGACCAACTGGCCCTGATAAATTAGCATTTTCCATACTGTAGTCCATCACTTGTTTTCCGTTGAGCCATACACGATAACGGTTGCCGATTGCTTCGGCTTCCATTTTGTTCCAACCCTCTGGTTTGAGAAGTGATGCTGCTAAGGTGGCTTCTTTTGGATATCCTTGTTTGGGGACATATGGAGAGCCAGTCATGTCTCTTTTAAGTGAACCCGAAATTCCAATTTGAATTTGAGGATTGCTGGCATCGTCACCACGCATAAAAATCCCCGAGTCGACTGTGCCTGGGCCAAATTTAAATTTTAAACGAACGCGGAAGTTACCAAAGCTGTCTTTGGTCCATAGGGTTGATCCTTTTTGGTCAGGACCGCTTTTGACTTTTAATATTTTATCTTCAACAGACCACCATATATTGTTTTCTGGTATAATCCACTGATCCAAATTACTGCCGTCAAAATAACTTGTGTACTCTTTGGCGACCAAAGAAAATTTATTGATTTCCTTTGGATTTAAAACGGAACCATTGTGAATGAGCATTCTGTAGTGAAAGCTCACGGATTCACCGTTTTTCAACGCGAAATTTAAGGCTTCTTTTCCTTCAGAGAAAACCGCTTGCCCTAAGGGATTGGCAGAGAACAGACCATAGTCTCTGGCATGCCAATAGGTTGGATATCCCACATTATTGGGGTGGTCCATGATGGTAATGGATACCGGTTCTCCATCTATGGTGCTGTAAAGTTTTACCCATTCGGCACGAGTCCCCCAAACATCGTTCCCCTCGATTCCCTCGCTGCTGAGGTAATTTCCATTGACTCCAGTATTGTCCAATACCTTTACCTCTGTAGGGTTACCTTGTGCATCGACAAAAATAGCCGGTTTTTTCGCGGGCAATTCCATGGCTCGGGTAACACGAACACCAAATACACCCTCTTTGTTGTCCTTAAAAGAAATATCTTGAAGTGCTTTTAGCGTGGTGTATCGATCAATCACTCGGGTGTTGCCTTCTTGAGAAAATATAAGAACCGTAGTCTCCTCTAACATGGATTCACCAGCAGTGCTTTGCCAACTACTTCTGGTAGTCAAACTTCCATTTTGCTGATCAATCTTAACGATCTCGTTGTGTACAATTTTACCATAATCCTTTAATTTCTCCTTTGGGATGGCATCAGAGTTGTTCCAAAAATCAAGTCCATTAACATCACCATAGTTGAACCAATGCCCCATATGATGAGGGTGATCCACGCGTTCCCCTGGTTTGGGATCGATAGGAAAACCTCTTGTTAAGGTTTTACCACTGGTGGTCACCAAGGGAAAAAGCACTGGTTTTGGTAATGATGCTTCATAATGATAACTGCTGAATAGAGACCCATTGAGTAGGACGTCGATTTTTTGATTGGGCTGATCGTTAACAAAAACAACCGAAGGACTTTCTCCTCCGGTTTTTTTGGTTTGTCCCTCGCACGAAATCATACTGATGCCTAGGATAAAGATTATAATAAAAACCCTTCTCATCACACTGTATTAATATTTAAATACTTTACCGCCTGCCAAAACTTCTTGATTTTCAACATCAAAAGTGGCCTTAAGTCCTGTTCTCATTGATGCTGTAGTCATGATGTTGGCGATGGAATGGTTGTAACCCGCCTCTACAGGTGCGTTGGTTTTTTCTCTGGAACGGATACATTCCAACCAGTTCAACATATGGTTGGAGGTCATGTTATCCACACCGGTATTGGCCGAGGTAACGACTTGTGTATTAATTTCTGAAAGTGAGAATTCATCCAAAAGATTGGGTTTCATATTCATTGAACTTGAGTGACGTTCTACAAGTCCACCGTTGGGAGTTACTTTGTTGGTTTTCATGTTCAACTCACCTCCATTTGAATAATAAATTTCTTTGGTTCCCCCTGCAGAGTTGGTAAATCGAGAGGAATATACCACTTGGAAACCTGTGGTGGTATCCTCCAGAGGTCCATAATCAAAAACAGCTGTCATGGTATCGAAATTCGTGCGGCCGTCTTTCCAAAGATAGATTCCTCCGTTGGCGGCTACACTTCTGGGGTGATCCAAACCTGAGAACCAGTGAACAGTATCAATCTGGTGGGCCATCCACTGTCCAGGAATCCCAGATGAAAATGGCCAAAACAATCGGTATTCCAAATATTTTCTAGGATCCCATTTTTGATAGGGCCGGTTCATCAAATACCGTTTCCAATCCACATCCGATTCTTTGATGTCACTTACAGCATTGGGATACACCCTCCATCTTCCAGGTTGGTTGACATTCCAAGTCATTTCGACCATGACAACATCACCGAAAGCACCGGATTTGATGTACTTTTCCGCGGCATGGTAATTTTTTCCGCTTCTGCGTTGGGAGCCCACTTGAAGAACAATACCAGCTTCATTGGCCGCTTTTTTACCCAATCTAGCATCTTCCATGGTCTCTGCAAAAGGCTTTTCTACATAAACATCTTTTTTGGCATTTGCCGCTTGGACTGTATGCAAAGCATGCTGGAAGTCTGCAGTTGAAATGATGACGGCGTCAATTTCATTTTTGTCATACATTTCCTCATTGTTTCTCCAGGTTTTAATTGGGTTGCCTGTTTTTTCCTCAAGGAAAGCTTTTCCCTCGTCTCTTCTTCTGTTCCAAATGTCTGAAACGCCAACTATTCTGCAATTCTGTTGTTTGGAGTGGGCTAGAAAAGCAGGAATTAATGATCCTTTTGCACGGTTTGAAAAACCAACAATTCCTACATTGAGTCGATCGTTAGCACCAATAATTCTTCTGTAACTTGCTGCGCTCATAGCACTACTGGCTGCACTTACACCACTTACCCCAGCAATGACACCTGCAGAGGCAAGGGAGGCTTCTTTGATAAATTTTCTTCGGTTTAAATCCATGATGATGTTGTTTTAATATTGTTGTTCTATTTATAGTGTGCGTACACGAACATACCAATCAAAAATAATTTTTTTTTTTGATAACACAGCCTTTTTTCTAACATTTAGTAAAATAATTGCTACTAATCCTATCGGTTTATCTTACCTCATTATCCGTTCCCCTGAGTTGGTTTAATCCATGATTGAGTACCCTTACCACATATTTATTGTAATCCGTTTTGATCAACTCTTGTGCTTTGTCTTCCAATGTTTTCATCACTTCACTAAAATCATCCAAAACCAAGGCGGTCTGAAGACGGGTCCATTCGTTATCACTCTCAAGCCCACGGACCAATGTATTGATGATTTGTTTGGATGAATGTTGGTTTTTGAGTAGCGCTCGTGCCGCACTTATTCCGACGTTGATGATGGAATCATTTAGTTTTTTGTAAAGTCTCTCTACAGTGAAATCGCTGATTTCCTGATCCAAGTTGTATAATCCTTGTCCCGCCCAATATCGAACGGCTTCATTGGGATGATTCAAACCTTTATACAAAAAGTCTTCATCTTCCGATGATGACATTTGAATTAAAATTTCATAAAAATCACCTTGTTTTCTTATCCAATCGTATATGGGCTGACCGCTCTTTTCCTCCCAATTTCTCATTATAGGCTCGGGAATTAATCCTACGTCTTTGGTTTTTATCATCCATTGATCGTGAACCTCCCTCAAGCGTTTTAGTTGGTTCATTTGATTGGGGTCGTTAGACAAGTCATTCAATTCCAATGGATCTGTATGCAAATCGAACAAAGATTCTTTGGGTTTTGTAAGGGATACCAATTGAAGTGCCTCGGGACTGAGGGCTCCATTCTTTTCAGCCTTTCTTAATTCGGTCATCAAAGGCCCTTTTTCCGGGGTATTCATGTATTGAATAAACGATTTTTTGGGCTCATAGTATCTCAAATATTTATAACGTTTTGTTCTTACTCCCCTTTGCATGTCGTAACGTTCATCCATTCTTCCTCGGGCAATAAAAACGTATTCTCTTTCTGTTTTTAAATCTTTTCCTAAAAAGGCCTGACCTTGCATATTGGATGGAATTTGTGCCCCTGCAAGATGCAAAGCAGTGGGAGCCAGGTCAACAAAACTGACCAATTGATCGACTTCGTCACCGGGTTGACTTGGATAAAGAGATTGAAATTTTTCTGGAATGTAAACGATCAATGGCACTTTTACGCCTGTATCAAACAACCATCTTTTGTGTCTCGGTAATCCTGTACCGTGGTCAGAATAAAAGAAAACAATCGTATTTTCAAGCTCTCCAGCTTCATCGAGTTCCTTGAGTATGCTTGCCACCTTGCGATCCATGGTAGCGATATTGTCGTAATGTCGAGCCAGTAATGTCCTAATGGTGGGGGTGTCTGGATAATAGGGTGGAACCGCGACCATATCAGGATTTGTTCTGAGAGCAGTGGGTAGGTCTTGGGTGAGTCTGTCATGTTTTTCTTTATTATTGATACAACTCTCATGGGTCATGGTGAGGTTAAATATTGAAAAAAAAGGGGTTTGTGAATTGGGTCTGTTTTTCCAGTGGGCATTTTTGCTGGATTCATCCCAAATATTTCTTTTCAAGTCAAAATTATAATCCTCTTTGCTGTTGTTGGTACAGTAATAACCGGCGGCTCTTAAAAGCTCGGGGTACATTTGAATGTGATCAGGAACTCTACCGGAGCTTTTCATTTCCTCAGAGAAAGACCGCATATGGAGTGTTCCAAGTGCTGAGGGATACATTCCGGTAATGATGGCGTTTCGTGCTGGAGCGCAAACAGGAGCGTTGGCGATGGCATTACTGTATCGAAAGCCTTTGGAGGCCAAATCATCCAAGGCTGGAGTTTGAGCCAATGGGTCACCGTAGCAACCTAGATCAGGGCTAATGTCTTCCACAGTAATCCATAGAATATTTGGAGGATGGGATGAAACGTCCAAGCAGCCGGTAAGCCCCAATCCTATTAGTAGACTGAAGAAGTATTTCCTCATTTTAATTCGATTCCCGAATTTTTTCCTATGATTTCAACCTCTTCATCCGTTATGATTTTGATGTTTTTTACATCTTTAACAACGATCTGTTTGGGGTATCCTTCGCCTTTTATCTGTAAGGCTGATAAATTTGAATTATTTACATCATCCAAGACAATTGAGGGTCTATAATCCGCTTCCTTGGCTTCAAGCCTAATGTTTTTTAAATTAAGACCTGACACATGTCTTACGTACAACCCCCAAGCTGGTAATTCCCCAAACATACTGAACTCGGGGTAACTTTCTTTATTTTCGGGTACTCCCTCCATACGCCATGTAGGCATATTGGCATAGGCTTGATTTCCACCTCCAGGATATCTGATGACTACATTTTCAATACTGACATTTTTTACATAATATCCTGGAATACCAGTGATCGAAGAAGGGAATTTATTGTGAAAGAAAGGCAACATGGGTCCTCTGATTTCATAATCTTTGTCGGGAATCTCTTTAGGGACAGTTACATCAATATTTTTGATCTCTACATTTTGCAAACTCCCTACAACACCGGGTGCGTTTCGGTGACCCAATTTTATAAAAATAGCATTTCCCGTGTTAACAGCTTTGATATTACTCACTTTTACACCATCTATAAAGCCCCCATCTACGGCCTCTAAGGCAATCGCAGATCGATAGGTGTCGTAGATATTTAGATTATTTAATTCAATATTTTTGAATCCTCCATGGGAGGCGGTACCGAATTTTACAGCACTGGCACTGGATCTGATTTTGCAGTTGGAAACGTAGATGTTTTCGCAATAAGAGAACTTATGATGTGATTTAAAACATATTGCATCATCTGCAGCATTGATGTCGCTATTGGTAATTCGCACATTTTTACTGTCGACTAAATCTATTCCGTCATTATTCCAATAAACATCACTTTCCAATTTTATGTTATCGATTACTACCGAGTCACAAAGCTCGATTCGTGTGACCCATTCTGCACCATTTTTTAAGGTAACACCTTTAATCTGTATGTTTTTGGATTGATTTAAAAAAATAAGGTTGGGTCTTCCTCCTTCGTTGGGTCTTTTTCTTCTTTCGTTATAACTCCTTGAGATTTTGAAATAAGAGTCTGGATCTGCATAGTACAGACTGTCCAAAGCCAAAGCCAAATATCCTCCCTGACCATTGACCGTTCCGTAGCCGGTAATTTTGACGTTATTTCTTAAATGAGCACTGATTAATGCAGTATTGTGGCGGGTCGATAGGGTGTCCTTTGAGACTACTTTTTTATAATCAAAAGGATTTTTACTGCCCAATAAAACTGCTCCTGCTTCAAAATAAAGCTCAATTTCGTCCTTAAGTTCAATGCTCCCGCTCAGAAATTTTCCAGCGGGAAAAATAATTTTTCCTCCCCCATTCTTACTCACTTGATCAATCAAATTTTGAATGTTCTCTGTGTTTAGTGTTTTGGCATCTCCGATAATTCCATAATCGGTCACCAAATAATCAGATTGGTAGGAGGTTTTAAATGATAATAAGATTAATACCAGACTAAGAAAAATGAATTTTGGATTCATTATTTTATAAATTTTATGCTCTATTTTATTTCGAACTGTTTTGCCCATTCGTGGTAATGTTTTTTGAGTTCCTCAGCTTTTTCAGGTTCCTCTTGCATCAAATTTTTTTCCTCAACAGGATCTGTTTCCAAATTATACAACTCCCAGTCGTTATTATAAGCAACCATTTTCCAGTTACCCTCCCTTACAGCTTTTCCACGATTCCATTGCCAAAAGAGGGGAGTATCCCTTCGGTCTGATTCATCTCCGAGTAATTGGGGTAAAAAACTTACTCCGGGACTGGGGAGGATGTCCGTTCCCTTGAAATTTTTTGGATACTGAGCTTGTATAACCTCTTGAAGGGTGGGGAGGAAGTCAATAAAATGAACTGGCAAGTGAGATACAGCCCCTTTATTTTTTATTTTTTCCGGCCAGTGAGCGATAAGGGGGGTTTTGATGCCTCCCTCGTGGCTCCAATTTTTATATTGTCTATAGGGAGTATTGCTCACATTGGCCCAATTTTTACCCAAAGATTTCCAATTTGTCAATTCACCGATTTTTCCAACTCCATTGGAGAGACTTACCACTTCACTTGATCCACCGTTATCTGAGGCGAAGAGAATGAGCGTGTTATTGAGTTTTCCTTGTTTTTTAAGTAGTTCTAATACCCTCCCTACGTTTTGATCCAATCGATCTATCATGGCAGCATAGACAGCCATAGTTCTACTTTCTTCTTCACGTTCTTGGTCAGTAAGTGTGTTCCAAGGGGTGTGTTCTGCCTGGGACAACTTTGCGTTTTTAGGAAGAATCCCTAATTGTTGTTGTTTTTTAAACCTTTGCTTTCGGATGACTTCATAGCCTTCGGTATATCGATTTTTGTATTTCTCTATGTCTTCAGGCCAAGCCATCAAAGGGTCATGGGGGGCCGTGTAGGAGAGGTATAGAAAAAATGGCTTATTGGATTTTACATCATTCAACCATGCCAAGGCATAATCGGTAAAAACATCGGTAGTGTAAAAGTCTTTAGACTTGGGCGTATAGGGATTGAATACTTCACCTTCGATGACCCAATTCCTGTAGGTGACGTTTGATTTTTTTAAGCCTTTTTGTGCAGGTTGACCTTCTCCGGCCCGCCGAAGTCCGGGGTTAAAATGATTTGCCGCTCCGTCCAGCAATCCGCTGTAGTGATCAAAACCTCTTTTAACAGGGTTTTCTCTGCTGTGGTGTTTTCCCGACCAAAGGGTTGTATATCCTTTTGATTGAAACAACTCCCCCAAAGTAATGGCATTGCGCATGGGTTGAGTAAAGCTCTCGTGGTAACCGGTTTGTTGAGAATAAAGACCAGTTATCAAGCAGGCTCGGGAAGGAAAACACTTGGAGGTATTGTAGGCGTTGGTAAACCTAAGGCCGTTAAATGCCAACCGATCAAGATGAGGGGTAGCGATCTCACTCCCATAAGAACCCAAATCCGAAAAACCCATGTCGTCAACCAAGATAAGGATGACATTGGGTGGGTTTTCCAAACTGGAGTTTTCTTTAAAACCACTTAAAGAAAAGGCTATGATTAAAACATAACCAAATATTTTAGAATTCACGAATTTTTATGTTCTTAAAGTATACATCCCCTGGACTGTGGTCTTGAAGCAAAATTCTTCCACTGGATCCCATTCCAAATCCTTTGTGTTTTGAATACTTGCTCTTTTTGATCAGATTTTTCATGCTTTGTGAAAATCTATCGTATTCAACTACTTTGATGTTATTGATCCAGTGTTGTACTTTTCCTCCATTGACAACGATTCTCGCTCTGTTCCATTTTTCTGCTCCATTGGCTCTAATGCTTCCGCCATTTTTCTCCGAGAGGTTTTCGGCAGTAATGAGATCGTATAAAGAGCCGATGGTTCTGTTACCGTCCATTCCCTTGCTATGATCGGGATGGGCCTTGTCCAATATTTGGTATTCTAATCCTATGTTCCTGCCATCACCTTCTTCCAATGCATCGACAAAATATTTGATACCGCTATTACTCCCTTTTTGGAACATGAAATCGACTTCCAATTCAAAGTTGTCGAATTTTTCCTCGGTAACGATGTCCCCCGATTTTTTTGAATCTTTGGTGCTTTCGTGTTTTAAAAAGTGCAGCGCTCCATCAACGATTTCGATCCCGTGTTTTGGGAATTCAGCAGATTGGGCACCTTTCCAACCTTTGGAAGTTTTCCCATCCCATAGCAGTCTCCAACCTTTTCGTTTTTCCTCTGGGGTAAGTCTATTGGTCAAATAGGAGATTTGTCTGGCGTTGGGCTGGTTTTTTGTTTGGTATTGCTCGAGATTTTCAGTGAGGATTTTGATATTTTTCCATTGGATGGTTTTTCCCTCTTGCGACTTATCTCGGATGGAATGTACTTGCAAGGCGATAAAGCCTTCGGAAGTCATATCATCCACCAAATTAGCACATTGCACCCCATTCATGAAAGTTTTAATCGTGTTTCCGATGGCCTCAATTCTCACTTTGTTCCAATCCCCATTTCTGAAAGCATCTCCCCCCTGGGTATTAATTGTAAGGGGATACAGCCAGCCTCGGCGACCTTCGTCATAGATACCTGCAGACCATTTTCTGTTGCTGGTGTCCAACTCTGACTGATAGCCGTGTACCCGCCCATTTTGATACTCTTCCATTGAATTGGATCGAAATTGGATTCCCGAATTGAGTCCTGGTGAAACCATTACTTCTAACTCAAGGATAAAATCACTGTACATCTTTTGAGTACATAAAAAAGTATTGGGGGTTCCAGTTTCGGAGGTTCCAACTATTGCACCATTTTCAATGTGATATTTGGCATTTCCGTTTTTTACTTCCCAACCTGATAAATTTTCTCCATCAAAGAGAGAGGTCCACTGGGATTGAGCTACCAACGGCATGAAAAAAATAACAATGCAGTTGAACGGTTGTTTAAAAAAGTTAAATTTGGTTTTCATGTTTTATTGATTAATTTTAGTGTGTGCGTACACGCAAATGTAATTAAATTTGTCATAATACAATATTATAAAATAAGATGAGACACTGCTACATTATTTTCTTGACTTTAATAGTTTTGGGCTGCACAAATCCCACCACTCAAAAAAAGGAGCAGCGTCCTAATATCATCTTTGTGATGTCTGACGATCACACCAGCCAAGCATGGGGCATATACGGCGGGGTTCTTGAAAACTACGCCATTAATCAAAATATCAAACGTTTGGCCACTGAAGGGGTGGTATTGGAGAATGCTTTTTGCACTAACTCCATCTGTGTACCCAGTCGTGCTTCCATACTCACAGGTCAATACAGTCACAACAACCAAGTATACACCCTTACCGATGCCCTCGACCCCAATCGGCAAAATGTAGCTCAACTCATTCAAAAATCAGGCTACCAAACTGCCCTTATCGGAAAGTGGCATTTAAAAGACAAACCCTCTGGTTTTGATTTTTTCAACATATTACCGGGACAGGGCAGGTATAACAATCCTATTTTAAAAAACAATGACAATTGGGAATACGGGAATAAAGGTGGAAAGCCCTACGATGGATTTTCCTCCGATGTTATCATGGATGAATCTCTCAAGTGGTTGGATCAAAGAGACAAAGAAAAACCCTTTATGCTGATGACCCATTTTAAAGCTACCCACGAACCCTTTGACTATCCCGAAAGATTCAAAAATTTATTTGAAAACGACACCATACCCGAGCCTGTTTCACTACTCGATTTTGATCCCCAAAATTCGGGGAGAAGCTTTGAAGGGCAAATTCTTGAAATTTTGGCAGAACGATGGCGGCAAGCCTCGATTAAAAACAAAGGTAACTACCCCGGACTTCCTTTTGATACAGATGGATTGGATGCGGTTCAGTCAAGGAAAAAAACCTATCAAAAGTTTGTCAAAGACTTTATGAAGTCTGCTGCTGCCATTGATGACAACATTGGGCGGCTATTGGACTATCTCGATCAAAACAATCTTTCACAGAATACCGTAATCATCTACACCTCCGATCAGGGATATTTTTTGGGGGAGCATGGAATGTTCGACAAGCGCATGTTTTTGGAAGAATCCGCGAGGATGCCATTTGTCATTCGTTATCCTAAAGAATTACCTGCGGGGAAAAGAGTAAAGGACATCATACTGAATATCGACTTTCCCTCCCTGCTTTTGGACTATGCGAACATTTCGCAGCCAGAGGAATTCCAGGGCGAGAGTTTTCGTAAAAACCTCATCATGGAAACTCCCGATCAATGGAGGGATAAGATGTATTATCGTTATTATGCTCATGCACCCAATCGACCAGCGCATTTGGGGATACGGACAGATCGCCACAAACTGATTTTTTATTATGGTCTTTCATTGGGACTCAATGGAACTTACACCGATGAAGCGACCCCTCCTGCATGGGAGTTTTACGATTTGGAAAATGATCCGATGGAACTCAAAAATCAATACCAAAACCCCAACTACAAAACCATTATTCAGCAATTAAAAAAGGATTTGATTGGGTTGAGAGAAAACTATGGAGATGCTGCGACTGATGGTGCTGAGATGAAAAAGGTAATTCAGGATAATTGGTGATCACAATAAACAAACCCAATTCATATCCAACTAAAGGTTAACGGTATTATAAAAAAAAGATCATGGGATAAATACAGGAATTGACAAAAAAAATGAATGGTGCTTTAATCCGAATTTGGATTGAAGCCAATGAAGAAAAATCCAACCAGAATCTTAAACTCAAAAAATGAATCATTCAAGGAGAAAATTTATAAAGCAATCCAGAGGGGCATTACCGCTACTTCATACCCCCAGTCTATTCTCTTACTCCTCATTGGCCTCCTCTAAGGAAGTAAGGATCGATGCAATCAATTTATTTCTCATCAACGTCACCAAGGAGCAAAACTTCGGCTTTGGCGTTTGGAAAAAGCGACTTACCTCTACAAATAGGGGAAAGTAGTTGCAGATTTTAAACCCGGTTTTGGACTCAAAGTTGATGAACAAAAATTAATTTCAATTACTAACGATCAATTAAATATTTAAAATGAAAAAAATAAAATTAATTATCCTATTATTTGGAACGCTGATCTATGCACAGCGACCCGTAGATTTGGTAAACCCTCTGATTGATTCTGCCAATTCCAGATGGTTCTTTTTTTCCTCCGCCACCCGTCCATTTGGAATGGTCAATTTAAGCCCTGATATGGGAACTTCTGGAGCTTGGGAATCTGGCTATCGCTACAACCAAAAAACCATCAACTTTTTTAGCCACATACACGCATGGCAACTGTCGGGGATACCTGTAATGCCTACTACCGGTAAAATCAAAGCCCATTTGGGACCTAAAGCCTATGGGTCAGCCTACTCCCACGACAGAGAAACCGTTGAAGCAGGCTACCACTCCATTGTTTTGGATGATTACAACATCAAGGCAGAATTGACCTCGACAGTTCGTGTAGGTTTTCATCGTTACACCTTTCCAAAATCCGAACAAAGTGCGGTTATCCTGGATTTATCGGCCCAATTGGGTCCCAGTGGTACCAGAAGCGGTTATGTGAAAAAAGTATCTAACAAAAAACTTCAGGGCCATGCGGTAATGGAAAAAACCATTAGAAGACCCAAAGACACCAAAGTCTTTTTTTCCATTCATTTTGATAAACCTTTTGAGGACTTACATGCTTTCCAAAATCAGAAATTATTGGGTAAAGTAAAAGAATTCGAAGGTGAAAATGGAGGGGTATATTCTGTATTTAAGACCAAAGAAGGGGAACAAATTCAGATGAAAGTTGGGATTTCCTACGTCAGTGCGGAACAAGCCGAACTCAACCTCCAAACAGAGTTAAACCATTGGGATTTTGATGCGGTGGTTAATGATTCCAAAAATCAGTGGAACGACTATCTCAGTAGAATCGAAATCAAAGGAAATACCCAAGACCAGCAAATTCGGTTTTATACCGATCTGTGGCACGCCTTGCAGGGGAGGAGGATCATCAGCGATGTGAATGGAAAATACAGCGACATGACCGGAGCAAAACAACGCATCGGTCAAATCCCTCTTAATCAAAACGGAAAACCAAAGTTTAATCACTACAATTCCGATTCTTTTTGGGGCGCACAATGGACCCTCAACACGCTCTGGCATTTGGTTTATCCCAGAATCTCTGAGGAGTTTGTCAATTCTATGTTGTTGATGTACGATGATGGTGGATTAATCCCAAGAGGACCTTCAGGAGGAAATTATACCTACGTAATGACTGGAGCCTCCACCACTCCTTTTATAGTTAGTGCCTATATGAAAGGCATTAGAGGTTTTGATATTGACAAAGCCTATGAAGGGATGCTTAAAAATGCCCTTCCCGGGGGAATTATGAGTAAGGTAGGCTATGAACACAACACCAGCAAAGGGGGCGGTATTGAATATTATATTGATCGGGGATACGTTCCCTTTCCTTTGTATGATAAGGAATATGGATTTCACCAATGTGGACCTGGTGTAACTATGGAATATGCCTATCAGGATTGGACTTTGGCACAGTTGGCTAAGGCACTTGACAAAAACGACGATCATAAAATGCTACAAAAAAGAGCCCACAATTATCGCAATATTTATGACCCTTCATCGGGTTGGATGCGGGGAAGGACCATGGACGGCAATTGGATAGAACCTTTTGATCCTTTGGTATACGAAGGTGACTACAAAGACCCTGTAGGATCTGGATTTGTGGAAGCCACAGCCGCAGCGGCCACTTGGTTTGTACCCCATGACTTGGCCGGACTGGCGGATCTGATGGGGGGTAAAACGGTTGCTGCCAAAAGACTCAATCAATCCTTTTTGATCGCTGAACAGCACAATTTTGTGACCCATCACTATCGTACGGATAACTTTGTGGCCAGTTTTCGTAAAAGAGCATTTATCAACTATGGCAATCAACCTTCCATGCAAACAGGATATATATTTAATTACTTCGGTCAACCTTGGCTCACTCAGAAATGGGTGAGAGACGTTATTGAGAAAGTTTACAGTGATAATGACCCTCAAAACGGATACAGTGGTGATGAAGACCAAGGCCTGATGGGAGCACTATCCGTATTGATGAAAATGGGACTCTTCGAAATGAAAGGGGGAGCAGACATCCAACCTGCCTATGATCTCTCCAGCCCAATTTTCGATGAAATCACAATTCATCTTGATTCCGATTATTACCCAGGGGGGAAGTTTACCATCAAAACTCAAAGTAACAGTCCTGAAAATAAGTATATTCAGAGTGTAAAACTCAATGGAAAACCCCTCAATCATGCTTGGTTTTACCACAAGGATTTGGTAAAAGGGGGAGCTTTGGAGTATGTTTTGGGTGAGAAACCCAATTTTGAATGGGCGACTGCAGAGGAATTACTCCCGTCGAGTATGTCCGATAAAAAATAGGTCTGGTGGGAAAAAAAATCGGATTTGGAGTTATTGGAACGGGTAACATCGCCAAATTCCATGCGGATTGCATCGAAAAAATACCCAATGCACGCCTTTGGGGGGTATTGAGTAAATCCGAGACCCGAGCCCTTCAAGTAAAGGAAGATTACAATGCCCCTGTTTTTTGGGAAATGGATCAATTACTCTCCCACCCTGAAATAGATATTATTTGCGTTTGCAACGAAAGCGGATTGCATGGAGCGACCATTGCCAAAATCGCAAAATGGGGCAAACATATACTTTGCGAAAAACCATTAGAGACCACGGTAGAAAAAGTCGAACAAATTGCTAAGGTCGTAAAATCCAGCGGAATCCAATTGGGCTGTGTCTTTCAAAACCGGGAGAACCCAGAATATAAAAAGCTTAAAAATTTTGTAGAAACAGGGACTCTGGGTAAAATATTACTGTGTCAAGCCAGTATCAACTGGTACCGTTCCCCTGATTATTATAAGGACTCTTGGCGGGGTACACTGGCCATGGACGGTGGGGCTGCCCTTATCAACCAAGGCATTCATACCATTGACCTGATGCTCGATCTAATGGGAGAGGTCGTTCAGGTCAGCGGAATTGTCAACACCCTGTTTCACCAAATCGAAGGAGAAGATGTTGCAGTAGCTGCCTTACAGTTTGAGAGTGGCGCATTGGGTACGCTCTCTGGTGGTACTGCTCTTTTTCCCGGGGAACCCGAGTCGATTACCATTTATGGTACACTGGGGAATATTGTTTTCAAGGGAGGAAAAATTACTTCTTCAACCGTTAACTCCCTGAATCAAGCATTGAACAATACCATTGAAGATTATGGTTCCGGTGCTTCTGATCCCATGGCCATTAGCGATCAATTTCACAGGGCTGCCATAGAGGACATGATGGATGCGGTGAGAAATAACCACCCTCCAAAAGTAAACATAGATCAAGCCAAAAAGTCCATTGCACTGATCAACGCTATTTATCAGTCGAAGGGAGACAGAACAAAACCAAAAAAATAAACCAATCCTATGCGGAAATTTCTCTACTCAGCTTCATTAGTCATTGTTTTCCTTTCGTCGACGATGATGTCTTGCCAATCGCAACAAAGGGAAACCACAAACCCCAATGTTATTTTGATCATGGCCGATGATATCGGTTTTGAATGTTTGAGTATCAACGGCAGCACATCTTATAAAACTCCAGTTTTGGATTCCTTGGCCCGTAACGGAATCAATTTTACCAAAGCCATTTCACAACCCCTTTGCACCCCATCGAGAGTAAAAATAATGACAGGTAAATTTAATTTTAAGAATTACGATTATTTCACCTACCTCAATCCAAAAGAAAAAACATTTGGAAACCTTTTTAAAGAAAATGGCTATAAAACTGCCGTTGTTGGCAAATGGCAGCTCAATGGTCTCAAATTTGAATTAGAAGGCCATGATGACAATACCAGGCCCCACCATTTTGGTTTTGACGAGTACAGTTTATGGCAGCTAACTAAAAATAAATCTTTTGGGGAGCGTTTTGCCAATCCTTTGATTGAGCAAAATGGAAAAATTTTGCCAAGAGATGAAAATGCTTATGGCCCCGATATTGTTTCTGATTATGCCGTTGATTTCATCAAAAGAAACAAAAACCAACCCTTCTTTGTCTACTATCCCATGCTGCTGGTTCACGATCCGTTTGTACCTACTCCCGACTCGCCCGAATGGCAATCTCCGGATACCCGATCCAAAAAAGACAACCGCTTTTTTATTGATATGGTGGCCTATATGGATAAGATTATTGGTAAAATTGTCAATACCCTTAATGAGGAAGGGATAGCAGACAATACCCTTATTATTTTTGTTGGTGATAATGGAACCAATACGAAATTGGTGTCTCAAACTAAAAAAGGACCAGTAAAAGGCGCCAAGGGAAACACCATTACCCATGGCAATCACGTTCCTATGGTCGCCCATTGGCCCAATCAAATTAAAACTCCAAGAAGTTACCAAGGTTTGATTAATTTCACTGATTTCTATGCTACCTTCTCCGATATTTTGGGGGTACCGCATCAAACCGATGGGATGAGTATGACGAAGATATTCGGTGGACAAAAATCTCTTGATCGGGAAACAGTAACAACTTATTACAATCCTATGTGGTCCCCCAATGTGAACAAATACAGAAACGTTTACACTCAAAACACCAGATACAAACTATACAAAGACGGGCGCTTTTTCGACATGGAAAATGACATTTTGGAAACACAACCTCTCTTTGACAGGGATTTGAATGTAGATCAAAAAAGAATCAAAGCAAGCTTGGCTAGTGAATTGGAAACTTTTCCCTCACTTCCAGAAAATGAAACCAATAACAGCAAAAAATAATGGTTGCAAACCAGCAAAATCATCAATATAACCAAGCTCTTTTTCAGCAACTGAAATTTAAAAATGCGGAGCATCAATTAAAATCAATGAAAAATAATTTTTTAACCTTATTGGCACTTTTTTGTTTGACCTCAGCATTGGTCAGCGCACAAAAAAAACCAAACGTTATCATCATTTATACCGATGACCAAGCCACCTTGGATGTGAATGTCCTAGGAGCTAAAGATTTGGTCAGTCCACACATGGATGAACTTCTTTTGAGTGGAACCACTTTTACCCAGTTTTATGCTTCCCCGGTTTGTTCTCCATCTCGGGCCTCCTTGCTCACAGGCAAAAATCCCCAAAGGGCAGGTGTGCCTGGAAATGCAGGGCAAGATTTAAGTGCAAAATCTGGACTCCCCCCATCGGAATATACCATGGCCGAAATGTTTAAGGAAAATGGCTACAGCACCTACCTCATCGGCAAGTGGCATTTGGGTTATCAGCCAGAAATGCGTCCGAATAAACAAGGTTTTGATTATAGTTTTGGACATTTGGTGGGCTGTATTGATAACTATTCCCATTTCTACTACTGGGGGGGCGACAACAATTATGTGGGAGGCCCCAACCGTCACGACCTTTACCGCAACGACCAAGAAATTTTTCTTGACGGTCAATATTTCCCAGATCTTTTGGTGCAAGAGGCAAAGCAAGTCATAGAAAACAAATCGGAAAAACCCTTTTTTATCTTTTTTGCTATGAATACCCCCCATTATCCCTATCAGGGCTATGCCAAATGGATCAAATATTATAGAGAAAAAGGAGTGGCCTCCCCCAGAGATTTATATGCAGCATTTTTAACCACTCAAGATGAAAAAATAGGAGAATTGATTGGGCTTTTAGAAGCAAATGGCCTTAGAGAGGATACCATCGTTATTTTTCAATCCGATAATGGCCACTCCACGGAAACCCGAGCCTATCACGGTGGAGGTTATACTGGTCCATATAGAGGAGCCAAGCAGTGTTTGTTTGAGGGTGGCATTAGAGTTCCCGCATCCATATCGTGGCCCGGTAAAATTCCTGCCAATCAGTTCAGAGATCAAATGAGTGTCAATGTAGATTGGATGCCGACTTTAATTGAACTCTGTGGTTTTAAAACCGATACCTCTGATATGGACGGTAAATCCCTCATGCCCATCATCCAAAACGAAAAGGCATCCTCCAACCACCGAGATGGATATTGTTGGGAGTTTCGTAATCGAGGAAAATTGAGTTGGGTCGCCCGAAAAGGCAAATGGAAACTCTACGCTCACCCCTACGATACCAGTAGGAGAGATTATACCTATTCCGAAGAATTCCTCCTTTTTGATTTGGAATATGACCCCGGAGAATCCATCAATCTATACAATCAACAGCCCCAAGTGGTAGCAGAACTCACAAAACTATATCAGGAATGGAAAAGTCAACACAGAAAATGAAACTTACTCAACTTCCCTTTTTTTTATTATCGTTTTTTTTCTTTCAAAGCTGTGAGCTGAGTCCTAAGAAAATTATACACCCTAACATCATCTATATTTTGGCCGATGATCTGGGTTATGGAGATTTGTCGATATACAATGAGGCGTCAAAAATCAAAACGCCTCATTTGGATCAATTGGCACGCCAAGGTATGCGTTTTATGGACATGCATTCTACTTCTTCCGTTTGCACGCCTACCCGCTATAGCATCCTTACGGGAGAATATGCCTGGCGAACTTCCCTAAAAATGGGGGTATTATGGAGCTATGGTCCACTGATGATCCCCGATGAAAAAGAAACCGTTGCCAAACTACTAAAACGCAATGGCTATCAAACCGCCGTGGTAGGGAAGTGGCATTTGGGATTGGACTGGCAATTGAAGTCGGATCCTCAACCGAATCAAGTCATTCAAAACGATTGGGGTTTGATTACCGATTATAAAGAAGAAATCATTGATTTTTCCAAAAACCCCACCAAAGGACCCACACAGGTTGGTTTTGATTACAGCTACATTCTCCCTGCTTCACTTGATATCCCCCCCTACGCCTATCTGGAAAATGAAAAACTCACCCAACCCGTCACTTCCTATACCGATGGGAGTAATCTGGAGGGGGACAGAGATTATGATTTTTGGCGTCCTGGGCCCATGGCTGAGGGATTTGATTTTTATGAAGTACTCCCCAATTTTATCGACAAGGCCAAAGCTTTTATCAACAAGACCCAAAAGAAGAAAGCACCATTTTTCCTCTATCTACCCTTGGCGGGTCCTCATACCCCTTGGGTACCCAAAGCCAAAGCTCCCTACTCTTCCAAAGCGGGAATGTATGGGGCATTTGTGGAAATGGTAGATGAACAATTGGGGCAACTTTTTGCATACTTAGATGAACAAGGTATAGGAGAAGAAACCATGGTGATTTTTACCAGCGACAATGGTCCCTATTGGAAACCCCATCACATTGAAAAATACAATCACAAGGCTGCGGCACAGCTGCGGGGGATGAAAGGTGACATTTACGATGCGGGACATCGGGTGCCTTTTCTGGTTCGGTGGCCAGCTAAGGTAAGCCCAGGTAGCATGGCTCAGGGCGCATCCTCTCTGGCCAATTTCTATGCTACTGTCGCCGATTTACTCGGGATTCCCTCAAAAGCATTGGACAGTAACAGTCTGTTGGGGCAACTTACCGATTCGGATTTTCAGCAGCAAGCTCAACCCGTCATCCATCATTCTTCCAGAGGACATTTCGCCATTCGCTACGGGGACTGGAAAATGATCGAAAAAAGAGGCTCGGGAGGTTTTACCCCACCAGCAAGCCAACCCACGCCCACCGGGGAAAGACCCCAACGCCTTTTTAACCTCAAGGAGGACCCCTCAGAACTAAACGATGTTTCCCAAGAATACCCCCAGAAATTGGAGCAACTCATACAGCAACTTGATTCCATAAAACAACGCCACTCAATTTCCTTAAAATGAAAACAGCATTTCCAATCGTATTTTTTTTACTAACCATCACCAACTCCTTCGGCCAAACCAAAAAGGAAAAAAAACCTTTACCCAATATCCTCATTGCCATAGCTGACGATCATTCCTATCCCCATACGGGAGTTTACGGTTTTGCCGAGACCCAAACCCCCGGTTTTGATTATGTTGCTCAAAACGGTGTTTTGTTCCACAATGCCTTTGTTGCAGCTCCCCAATGCAGTCCCTCAAGAGCCGCCATGCTAACTGGAAAAAACATTTGGGAGCTTGAAGAAGCTGGCACCCATGCCAGTAATTTCCCAAAAAAGTTTAAGGTCTTTACCGAGCTGTTGGATACGCACGGTTATTTTGTAGGCTATACCGGAAAGCCTTGGGGCCCCGGCAACTGGCAGATCAGCGGACGCAAACAAAACCCCGTAGGAAAACCCTACAACTCACATCAATTGCTTGACCCACCAACCAAGGGTATCAATTCGAATGACTACGCAAGAAATTTTATAGATTTTTACAATCAAAAAGGGGAGGGGAGCCCTTTTGTGTTTTGGTATGGAGCCTTTGAACCCCATCGGGTTTATGAATATCAAAGTGGTATCAAAGCAGGAAAAAATATCGAGGCCGTTCAGTTACCAGAATTTTTACCTGATACTGAAGTCGTTCGCAATGATGTAATCGATTATATATTGGAAATCGAACATTTTGATAATCACCTGCTTCAGATGATTCAATTCCTGGAGGAAAAAGGTGAGCTGGACAATACCTTTATTGTGGTCACTGCCGATAATGGCATGCCCTTTCCCTATGCCAAGGCCAACGTTCAAGAGTTTGGTACACATGTGCCCTTGGCAATTTCCCTGCCTCACGGCATCAAAGGAAAAGAAGTGCAAGATCTGGTCGGTTTGATCGATTTGGCCCCTACCTTGATGGAGCTAGTGGGATTGGAGGATGCCATGACCACCAGTGGAAAAAGCCTGATGCCGGTACTTACGCAAGCTGAACACCCCACCCACCGTAGCCATGTTCTTACCGGAAGGGAACGCCACACCCACGCGCGGCCAGACAATTTAGGTTACCCCGCAAGGGCCATCAGAACGCAAGACTACTTGTATGTACATCATTTTAAACCCGATCGCTGGCCGCAAGGCGATCCCGTTCCTCAAAACTCAGAAAATGACCAAAGGAGCAAGGCAAAAGGTTTTAAAGCCCTCTACCCTGGCTACCACGATATAGACCCCTCACCCTCAAAGGAGGTGATCATGGCCATGGAAGGTTCCTCCTATTTTAAAAGGGCCTTTGCCAAAAGACCCCAAGAACAACTCTATGACATACAAAAGGATCCCTATTGCATGCACAATATCGCCACTCAGCCGAAGTATAGGGAAGTACTCAGCCAGCTTAAACAACAGCTATTTAGGGACTTGGAGGAACAAGGCGATCCACGGGTGAGGGACAGCCCTGTTTTTGACAGCTATCCTCGATATTCTCCGATGCGCAACTTTTCTGGATTCAACAAAAGAGGACAGTATAACCCAGCCTTTGACCAATAGCCAACTTTAATATGATTCTGGAAGAAAGAGACCGGGAACCTCTGAGGGAAGGTTATAGATGGTATGATTTCACCCGAACAGTTACTTTGGTTGAGGGAGTGAAAAAATACAACAACGATGCTAAGGAAAACATCAAGGCGCATCATATCATT
>Ga0255753_1000998_pt1 | contig 35093 bp, 34 predicted proteins | sample 041ome_10_FD_179953 | JGI IMG/M metagenome (GOLD analysis project Ga0255753, IMG submission 179953) | Coastal salt marsh microbial communities from the Groves Creek Marsh, Skidaway Island, Georgia - 041412US metaG (version 2) | ecosystem: Environmental > Aquatic > Marine > Intertidal zone > Salt... | reverse complement strand
CTGTACTGTTTGCCATTGCCGATGCCCTGGGCAAACTGGTAACCCAGGGCTATCCCCTGTCCCAGGTGGTCTGGCTACGCAGTGTATTCGGTCTTATGTTGATTGCCCTGGTGATTCTGGCCAACGGTAAACCCCGGGATTTTAAAACCTCGCGCCCGCTAAACCATCTGATTCGCTCACTGGTGGGGATTAGTATGACGGTATGCATTCTGGTCGGGCTGAAATACATTCCTCTGGCGGAAGTCACCTCACTGGTGTTTGCAACGCCACTGGTGGTAGCGGTTTACAGTATTACCGTGCTCAAGGAACCCATGAACAAAGGCATGTTAATGGCGATCATACTGGGGCTGGTTGGAGTCATCATTGTCGTCAGGCCTACCCCGGACCACTTCCATATCGCCCATCTGGTGATGTTGGGGTTTGTGCTGTCATCTGCCTATCTGAGCATTTCAGCAAGGGCTCTGGTCAAAACCGAATCTGCCTTAACTCTTAATTTCTATATCTACCCTGCCACCATAATTGCCGGGGCCTGGTTTGCCTGGCGTGATTGGGTAACACCGGACTTCCAGTCCCTGGCCATGCTTTTTGGAGTGGCGTTTTTTGCCACTCTGGCCCTGCTGTCCATTACCAAGGCCGTGCATTGCGCCAGCCCGGCAAAAGTAACACCCTTTGATTATTCGCGTATTATCTGGACCCTGGCCCTGGGGTTTTTATTCTGGGGGGAATTACCTGATTCAGTGACCTGGATAGGAATTGCCGTGATCATCCTGAGCGGGCTGTATATCATCAGTAAAGGCAGAACCAGGACTGCAAAGCAAGAAAAGTAATGCAGCAAGGCCCCGACCAGCACAGCCGCCTTGTAGGCACTAAATCGTTATTTCATGCTTCATATAAAGACTGTATTGCTGTAATGTTTTGTGCCAGCAACGATCAGATTGAGAGACAGGGGAAAGACTATGGAATTACAAATCAACAATGAAACCCATGAAGTAGATGTAGAAGCAGATATGCCCTTGCTTTGGGTGCTGCGGGATATTATGAACCTGAAGGGCACCAAGTTTGGCTGTGGCATTTCACAGTGTGGCGCCTGCACTGTCCATATTGATGGTGAACCGGTGCGCTCCTGCTCTTTTCCAGTGGCGGCGGCGGCGGGTAAAGCCATCACCACCATCGAAGGTCTGTCAGCGGATGCTTCCCATCCTGTGCAACAGGCCTGGGTCAAACACCAGGTCCCCCAGTGCGGTTATTGCCAGTCAGGACAAATCATGACAGCCGTCTCCCTGCTGGCGAAAAAACCCCAACCCTCTGATGCAGATATCAATGCCGCCATGACCAATCTCTGCCGGTGTGGCACCTATAAACGCATTCGGGATGCCATCCATGATGTGGCTGGCAATAATCCTGAAAACACACTGGCCTACGAAGCATAAGGAGCGGATCATGAAAAATTCAACTATTAATTCATCTCGACGCCGCTTCATCCTGACCTCTGCTACTGTTGGCGGTGGTTTTGCCCTAGGACTGCATTTGCCCGGTAAAGCGCAGATGGCAGCCGATGGCGGCAGCGACATCAATATCTGGGTACAAATCAGCCCTGATGATCTGGTTACCATAAAATATGCCCGTTGCGAGATGGGCCAGGGCAGCATGACCTCTGCCCCCCAGCTGGTCGCCGATGAACTTGATGCCAATTGGGAACAGGTCAATATCGAATATGTAGATGTGAATGAACATATCCGCATGGATCGAGCATGGGGCGCTATGGTCACCGTTGGCAGTCAGACCATTCGTAACTCCCAGGAATATCTGCGCAATGCCGGTGCAAGTGCCCGCGCCATGCTGGTAGCTGCTGCTGCTGATACATGGGGTGTGGATACCGCTGAAATCAATGTCAGCAACGGCATAATCAGTCATGCCGGCAGTGGTCGGAAAAGTGGCTTTGGCGCCTTTGCCGCAGCTGCAGCCGCCCAACCAGTCCCGCAATCAGTGACACTGAAAGATCCAGCCGACTGGCACATCATCGGACAGTCCTTCCCGCGCGTGGATATTCCCCCTTCCGTGGACGGCTCCCAGGTATATGGCGTAGATATAGAATTACCCGGCATGGTGTATGCCTCGATAAGGCAGTGTCCGGTTTTTGGTGGCACGGTGAGATCCTTTGACGCCAGTAAAGCCAGGTCCCGCAGAGGAGTCATTGAGGTCATGAGCATAGATGACAATGCTGTGGCTGTAGTAGCGGATAACTGGTGGCGCGCCAACAAGGCCCTGCAGGAAATTGAAATTGAGTGGGATAGCAATGGTAACGGTGATGTCAGCAGTGATGACATTCTTGCTACCTTCAAAGCCAGTCTTGATGCGCCTGAAGCAGCGCTCATGCCCAATAATAGTGGCGATGCTGATCAGGCTCTGGCCAATGCAGAGCAGGTACTGGAAGCCGAATACTTTACCCCTTTCCTGAGCCACTCCCCCATGGAACCCATGGGTGCTACCGTTCGCATTAACCCTGATCGAATCGATATCTGGGCTTCCACCCAGGCACCTGAAGGCCTGGTCTCAGAAGTCGTCAATGCGCTTGGTGTGGAACAGGAAAATGTCTACGCCCATCGTGTCCAGGCCGGCGGTGGCTTTGGTCGTCGCGGTGGCTCCAGTGACTATGCACGTTCCGCAGCATTGATTGCGGCTCAGCTACCCGAAGGTACGCCGGTGAAGTTGCTCTGGACTCGAGAAGAAGATACCCAACATGACTTCTACCGTCCCCTGGCAATGTATCGCCTGAAGGGCGGACTGGATAGCAACGGCAATATTTCAGGCTGGAAAGCGCGTATTGCCAGTGGCTCAATTCTTAACCAGATGCGTGGTGTGCCCCTGCGCGATGGTGTCGATTTCACTGCTGCGGAAGGATTTACCCGCCTGCCTTACCGAATACCCGATCAGTTTCAGGACTTTAAACTTACCCCTACCCATGTGCCGCTGGGTTTCTGGCGCACCGTTGGCTGGTCGCAAACCCCCTTCGCTCGTGAACAGTTTATAGATGAACTGGCCGTGGCTGCCGGCGAAGACCCCTACCATTTCCGCCTGAAACACATGGCGGAAGATGAATTATCCCGCCATATTCTGGAGAAGGTCGCCGATGCCATCGGCTGGGATGAGGCGCCTGCAGCAGGCATTTATCGTGGTATTGCCACGACTGAACCCTATGGCAGTTATACCGCTGCCGCTGTGGAATTATCGGTTAATGATGCCGGGGCCATTAAGATTCACCGTGTCATCCAGGGCATTAATACCGGCCATATGGTCAATCCGGATAATGTGACAGCCCAGCTTGAAGGCGCTACCGTTTGGGCCATCAGCGCCGCCATGTGGGGTGAGATTACGCTGCAGGAAGGTCAGGTTCAGGAAAGCAATTTCCACAACTACCGGCTCCTGCGCATGGCAGAAATGCCAGTGATTGAAACGGTTCTGGAAGCGACTGGCGGTTTCTGGGGAGGTGTGGGCGAGCCCGGCCAGGCGCCAATCCTGCCCGCATTTTGTAACGCCATTTATGCCGCTACTGGTACCCGTGTCAGGTCCCTGCCGCTAAAACATCATGGTTTTAGCCTCGCCTGATAAGCACGTCTCGTTCACGGCAGACTTTTCCCGACTACGCGTCGCGGTCAAGTCTGCTGTTTTCAATTTTTCTGTTTTACAAAGAACCTAAGCAGGCGGCTTTGTTCATCCTCATCCTGTCCTGAGTTTGGGCTACTGAACTAGACAGGAAAAAATATGGGAATCATGAAGCTCAGACTTACCCACATGATCACGGTCAGTGGAATACCCACCTTGAGAAAGTCATTAAAGGAATAGCCACCGACCGTCATCACCAGCAAATTGGTTTTATAAGCCATGGGAGTGGCATAGGACATATTGGCACCAAACAGTACCGCCAGTACAAAAGGCTCCACAGCAAGCCCCTGCTGCTGGGCAATACTCATGGCAATGGGTGTACCGATCACGGCAGCGGCATTGTTGGAAACGATATTTGTCAGAATAGCCATCAGCAGCATCAGGCCACTGAGTTGCAGGGTAATGGAGGAATCCGAGGTCATACGAACAAACTGCCCAGCCATGACATCGGCCGCGCCGGTATTCAGCATGGCGACGCCCAGGGCAAGGGAAGCCGCTACAATTAATACTATCTGGGTATTCACCGCTTCCCCCACATCGCGCCAGCCCAGACAGCCACTGACTATCAGCAGTAAAACCCCCAGCACAGAGCTGATGGCAATGGGGAGTAACCCGAGAGCCGCCACAGCAACTACCAGCACCATAATGCCAAGAGCCACTGGCGCTTTTTTCGAATGAGGAAGATCTGCTGTACCATCAAGCACCAGTATTCTTCCCCCTTTTTTCAATTCGACAATCTTCTCACTGGCGCCCTGAACCAGCAGCACATCACCGATCTGCAGTGGAATATTTGACATTTCCGACATCAATTTTCGATTCTGCGAACCGGCACGATGCAACGCCAGTGTCGCTACCTGGTAACGATCTGCAAAGCGCATATTGGCCAGCGTCCTGCCCAACAATGGCGAGTTCTGGGTCACAATAACTTCTGCCATTTGCTGCCCTTCCGCCTGTAACGGATGATCTTCATCCACACGGTTATCGCTGCTATAAAGTTCTGCGCCAAGCAGTTTCTCAAAGGCCTTCAGGTTGTCAGGGGTATCGCGGACCAGTAACTGATCCCCAGCACCAAGCTTGATACTGCCATGAGGGACAGACAGGTAATCGCTGCCTGCCCGTTTTACATAGAGCACCTTGATTTCATTATCAGTTTTTTCCACCGCTTCCTTCAGGGTAAGTCCATCGGTGACGCCCGCTTCATTGATACTCAGTGCTCCGGAATAAATACGCGGTGAAGAGTCCTTCAACTCCGAATCCCGTTCCGGCAGGATGCGCGGGGCAATCAACCACAGGTAGGCAATGGCCAGAGTGCTGGTAATGGCCACGGGTGCCAAAAACTCAAACATACTGAAGCTATCCATGCCCATGCTCACCGCTACCGAAACCACCAATAAATTAGTGGAAGTACCGATGGTCGTTCCCATACCACCGATAAGTGTCGCAAAACCCATTGGCATCAGGATGCGCGAAGCAGGTGTCTGGGTTTTCAGAGAGACACTGGTGAGTATGGGCAAAAGCAGAATAACGATAGGCACATTATTGACAAAGGCACTAAGCCCGGCGCCAACCAGCAGGGTGAGCAGAAAAGACAGTTGCGGGGAAATTTCCCAGAACCTTGCCAGCATTCTGCCTATTGGTTCCAGGGCACCGGTACGTGCCAGGCTATGCCCCACAATCATCAGTGCGGTAACAGCCACCAGGGCCTCATGACCGAAGCCGGAAAAAAAATCTATGGCGTGGAGTGTCTCGCCGTCATGGCTGTAGGGGAACAGTTCAAAACCTGCCGTCAGGGTCACCAGCACAAACAGACTTGAGGTTTCCAGCGGGATTTTATCGCGGGTAAAAAGAACCAGCGCTAGCACAGTAAGTACCAGCACACCTATGGCATGAGGATTAAGAGATAATTCTATCGGCATATTTTCGGTATACTGCTGCCGCTAAACAAGATATCTATACTAAACCATCGGCTGACTATAAAGACACCACTGATATTCAAATCATTAATATTTATCTCACAACTAATGTCTCAACTAATGACACATCCCCTGGACTATCTTTTTGTATATGGTACTTTGCGCAGTGACTCTGACTCAGCGAATTATCACAGGCTGATAGCCCCCGAATTTACCCTGATAAGTCGCGCCACCTTGCCAGGCAGGCTGTATCTGATAACAGATTATCCGGGGTTGCTGCGCGCGAAAAACAACAGCGAATATGTTGTGGGGGAATTGTATGCATTTAGTGGCGGGAAATCCCGACTAACGGCTCTGGATGAGTACGAAGAATGTGCGGCACATTCATCGCAACCTCACCTGTATACCCGTAGCCGTGAAAGCGTTTCATTACCTGATGGTTCTGTCTATTCTGCCTGGGTATATTTCTACAATCTACCGGTCGCTGAAGACAGTCTGATCAGGTCCGGTGACTTTCTCGATCCGTTCTAGACAGATAAGTAAAAACATTCTGCCAGAGCAGGTTGTATTCCTGTAAACTCGCGTTTTTTTCTCTCCGGACAAGCAAGCCATGAAAGATCTCACTCAGGGTTCCATCACTCGTACCATACTGACCATGGCGGCGCCCGTGGCTGCCGGGATGATTTTCCAGACCCTGTATCTGCTAATTGATCTTTATTTTGTCTCTGCCCTGGGGGATGCGGCTATTGCCGGGGTCGGTGCCGCTGGCACCTTGTTTTTTGTCGTAATGGCGTTAAGCCAGGTACTGGGCGTGAGTTCTGTGGCCCTGATTTCCCAGGCCGTAGGTCGCAAGGACCAGGATTATGCAAACCTGGTATTCAACCAGTCCATGGTACTGGCAGCCCTGTGTGCCATCTTCACTCTAGTGGGTGGCTATACTCTGTCGGATCTGTTTATGAGCACTATTGCCGCTGGAGATGCTCAACGTCAGGGCGTTATCTTTCTGAACTGGTTCCTGCCCGCCATGGGCATGCAATTCGCCATTATGGGAATGGGCTCTACCCTGCGCGCCACCGGTATCGTCAAACCCACCATGATGATCCAGGTCATAACCATCATTCTTAATATTATCCTGGCCCCAATTCTCATTGCTGGCTGGGGACCGGGTCCAGCGCTTGGCGTCATGGGTGCCGGCCTGGCTACCACTATTTCCAGTGCAATCGGTGTTATTTTACTGCTGGCCTATTTCATCAAGCTGGAAAAATATGTGTCTTTCCAGCCAGGCCTGTGGAAACCCCGTTTTGCTATCTGGGGCAGAATGCTCAATATCGGACTGCCGGCGGGCGGCGAGATGCTGCTCATGTTTGGTTATTTTGCCATCGTCTACTGGCTGATCCAGGACTTCGGCGAAGCCTCCCAGGCGGGCTTCAGTATTGGCGGGCGCATCATGCAATCCATCTTCATGCCGACCATGGCCATTGCCTTTGCCGTGGGCCCCATTGCCGGGCAAAACTTCGGAGCCGGCCATGGCGATCGGGTTCGCGAAGTCTGTTACAAGGGCATCATGCTCAGTGCCTTTGTTATGTTCGTAGTTACCCTGGTGCTGCAATTTCATCCTGAAACCATCATTGCCTCCTTTTCCGAAGAAGCTGAAGTCATCAGTGTCGGGGCCGGATTCCTGCAGATCATTTCCTGGAATTTCGTTGCCCAGGGCATTATTTTTACCTGTTCCGGCATGTTTCAGGGGCTGGGCAATACCAAACCGGCCATGCTTAGTTCCGCCAGCCGCCTGATTATTTTTATTCCCATTGCTGTATGGATGAGCAAACAGGACGGCTTCACAGAAAACCAGATCTGGTATGTCTCGGTATTGTCCGTCACCTTGCAGGCAGTAATCAGTTTTCTCCTGGTACAAAAGGAAATGGCAATAAAACTCAAAGGACTGCAGCAACCCGAAGCAATGGTGACTATCCCAACCTGAGACTGATCCTGTTAGCATGAACCCCGGTTAAAGTCGGATTTGCGCGCTAGTTTGCGCAGGCAAAGCGACTTCAGCCAAAACAACATCCAACGTGAGACATACTCGGTACCATGCCCCTACTTACCCTGAAAGATATCCATCTGGCCTATGGGCCACAGGTCTTGCTTGAAAAGGAAGCCATGACCATTGAGTCTGGCGACATTGTCGGCCTGCTCGGGCGCAATGGCGTTGGCAAAACCTCCCTGCTGAAAATTCTGATAGGAGAGAACAAACCGGACAGCGGTGAACGCTGGGTAAGTCCGGGCATACGCATCGCCGCACTGGAACAGGAACTGCCCTTCCAGGCAGAAGAAACTGTCTATGAATTTATCGCCGGCGGTCTGGAAAAAGTGGGTCGCCTGTTAAAAGAATATCATCAGCTGACAGTGCTGACAGAAGGCACTGTGGACATGGATAAACTGTCAAGACTGCAGACAGAAATCGATGCCATTGATGGCTGGAAAATTCAGCAGAAAGTAGAAACCGTTATCAGCCAACTGGACCTGCCCAGTGATAGCCCGATGTCGAGTCTCTCCGGTGGCTGGTCGAGGCGGGCTGCACTGGCAAGAGCACTGGTGCTGGAGCCGGATATTTTACTGCTGGATGAACCCACCAACCACCTGGATATTCCCGCTATCGAATGGCTGGAAAAACTGTTACTGGATTTTCGCGGCGCCATTGTTCTGATTACCCATGACCGAACCTTTCTGCAGAAAGTTTCGAATCGCATCATGGAGCTTGATCGTGGCCACCTTATTTACTGGCAGCATGATTACGAAGGCTTTTTAATTCATCGAGATCAGCAACTGGCTGCAGAAGCGAAAACCCATTCTGAATTTGACAAGAAGCTGGCCAGAGAAGAAGTCTGGATTCGCCAGGGTATCAAGGCCCGACGCACACGTAATGAAGGCCGCGTTCGTGCCCTGGAAAAAATGCGCAATGAATTAAAAGCGCGCCGCAATGTTCAGGGCAATGCCAGAATTTCTCTCAACAAAAGTGACGCTTCTGGCAAGATCGTGGTTGAAGCGCTGGGCATCAAGCATGGCTATGATGACAAACAACTGGTGAAGGATTTCTCAATTACCATTATGCGCGGAGACCGTATTGGCCTGATTGGTCCTAACGGCACTGGCAAAACTACCCTGCTGAAAATATTACTGGGACAACTTACCCCAGACCACGGCAAGGTCAAAATCGGTACGCGGATCGAAATTGCCTATTTTGACCAACTCAGGGAGCAACTTGAACTGGAAAAAACCGTTCAGGATAACCTCGCCGATGGTGGAGATTTTGTCACCATTAATGGTCGCGATGTCCATGTCATCAGTTACCTGCAGGATTTCCTGTTTACACCTGACCGCATCCGCCAGCCGGTAAAATCTCTTTCAGGTGGCGAACAGAACCGCCTGATTCTTGCGCGCCTCTTCAGCAAGCCCGCCAACATGCTGGTTTTGGATGAACCAACCAATGATCTGGACATGGAAACCCTGGAATTGCTTGAGGAAATACTGTTGTCTTTTGATGGCACCCTGTTACTGGTCAGCCATGACCGCGCCTTTCTCGACAACGTCGTCACCAGCTCCATCGTGTTTGAAGGTGATGGTGAAGTGAATCATTATATTGGTGGTTATCAGGACTGGATTTATCACGGCGGCTCTTTTAATAGTGAAACCAGTACAGGAAAAAACTCTGGAACGAGCCAGGAAAAGCCGGAGCAGCCAAAACCACTAAAACAGCAGTTAACCCAACCGCGCAAACTGTCATATATGCTGCAACGGGAGCTTGACCAGTTACCTGGTAAAATTGAAGAGGCCGAGATAGCACTAGGACAGCTGGAAGAGACTATTTCCAGCCCCGAGTTTTACCAGCAAGAGCAGTCCAGAATCGACGATGTACTGAAACAGGTCTCTGCTGCACAGGAAAGTCTGGAAAAACTCTACGCGCGCTGGGAAGAAATAGAACAGGGTCAGCAATAATCCATGAGCCGACCCGATAACATCAAGGTATTGAGTCTGGCTGTTCTTCCTTGCTGTCTTTTTTTTAGTGCTTCATCAGGCGCCCACGTGAAATGGTTTTTGCCCGTTGAAGGAGAAATCAGCTCTGCCTATACACCCTATGGGCTATTGGATACCCCGGTCTTAATCTGGTCCGGCATTGCGCTTCTTCTCATCCTTTACTCGGTTTTTCTTGATAATAAGTTTCCGATTTTACCACTGTTAAAGAATGTGCGTCAGGATTACCTGATGTATCTCCTTAAAATGTGCACTGGTCTGTCCCTGCTGATGTCAGCCTACAGTGGCGTTATCTTTGCCCCACACCTACGGGCAAGTGCTGGCTTTGGCGAAGTCCTGGTACTACTGGAAGCCGTCATCGGGCTTTTGCTTGTAGCAAACTTCCATATTTTTGCTGCCACCATCATGCTGATGATCCTGTCACTGGGGGTGGCGCTGCAATTTGGCATTATTGCCGCCATGGAATACCTGAACATCTTTGGCATTGCCTGTTGTCTGTTGCTTTTTCATTTTTACCCGATGAAATACCGAGCCCAGTTAAAAGCCTATTCGATTTCAGCGTTGAGAATCCTCACCGGTATTGCAATTATTACGCTTGGTCTATCTGAAAAACTACTGAACCCTGAACTGGGTGAATTTTTTGTCATCAAATATCAGTGGAATTTAATGGCCAATCTTGGCGTGACACAATTCAGCAACCAGCTTTTTGTCTTATCCGCTGGTGTGATGGAAGTGGTTTTTGGCATTATCCTGGTACTTGGTACCACCACCCGAATTAATATCCTTGTGGTCTCAGCCTTTATGCTGGCTTCCAATATTACTTTCTTTGCCAGTGGCGAATATAGCGAAGCCTTGACTGAAATCTTTGGTCACTTACCGATTATTGCAAGCGCCATGATTCTTATTTTCTTTGGCTCGGGCAACAAGCTCAAAGTCACTTCACTTTGGAATCGACAGGTTGCAGATCTGAGTAAATTTGAATAAAGGCCACCACAGGCAGTATCCTGAGCGTCATGACTGAACTCTTTATTCTGCTACTCATTGTGCTGGTTGTCTCCATTGGCATTTATTACCCTGGCTGGCGCCAAAAACGCATTCTCAAGAAACCATTTCCTGACCAGTGGCAATCCATCATTGATCAGCGTCTACCTTTTTTTCAGAAACTGACAGCATCAGAACAAGTCCAGCTTAAGGACATGGTGAAGTTATTTATCGCCGGTAAAACATTCTATGGCTGTGACGGGCTTGAGATGAATGACGAGATAAGAGTAACTATTGCAGCGGAAGCCTGTCTGTTACTGCTAAACCGGAAAACCGGAATCTATTCCCGCCTGAAACACATTCTGGTCTATCCCTATGCGTTTCGTGCCAACCATGACCAGCATGGTCCCGATGGCACTGTGGCTTCTGGTGAGCGGGGTTTACTGGGTGAATCCTGGCATTATGGCAAGATTATCCTGTCCTGGGATGATGTTGAAAAAGGCATCAGGAATTTTCAGGACGGGCAAAATGTGGTATTGCATGAATTTTCTCACCAGCTTGACAGCGAATCCGGTTCAGCCAATGGCGCACCCATTTTACACAGCAACAGCTACACCACATGGGCAAACATTCTTTCGAAAGAATTCGAGGAGTTGAACAAGGATTTTACTCATCACCACAAATCAGTAATGGATTATTATGGTGCTACCGATCCAGCCGAATTTTTTGCCGTGGCGACAGAAACCTTTTTTGAGAAACCTGCGAAGCTCAGGGAAAAGCACCCGGAGTTATTCGAGGTGCTGAGAAAATATTACGCGTTAAACCCTGCAGACTGGCAATAGACCTTTTCCAGAAATTTATTGAGATTGTCTCGTTATAAATTTCAGAACAAAAAAAACCAGCCATGAGGCTGGTTTTTAAATCATCAAAAGTTTTATTTGATAAGCATGGCGTAAAGTTCATCTTTCAAATGCAAGCGGCGTTTCTTCGCCTCTTCTTCAGTCATGGAGGATACCGGTGTTACCTCGTTCTCCATGTTCTCCACTTGCGTTGTTAGCTCATGATACTCATCAAACAGCCTGCGAAAATGATTGTTATTTGTCTTCATTTCATGAATTTTATCATTCAATTCGGGAAATTCATGGTGTAGATCATGATGTTCAACTGACATAGTGTCTCCTTATCAGCTGAGGTCTGGCTCGGTAAATTAATTCTTGATACTAATTATCTGACAGGAAAATCTGATGGGCAAATAGTAACCTTGGGGTAATGTTACCATGTTGATTTACATCATTTCACTACCAAACATTATATAGATAAAGCACTGGTTTTACTGATACGTGGTGCACCGGCATTATGGAGTTTCTGGCAGATGTTTTCTCACTATTGGTGTTTAATCCATATTTGCTTACTATCAGCTAAATTCGTAACAAATATTTGACCTGGATTTTGAAAATGAAAAGTTGCTACAGTAATTGTTCTATACGCTTTATCGCCTTGCTGGCTCTTCTACTTTTAACAGGGGGAGTCAGTGCACAAGCGGATCTCGACCCGACACGCTGGGAAAGTGATATGCAGGCATTTCAGCGTCAGGATGAGCTTAATCCCCCGCCGCAGGGTGCTATTGTGCTTACCGGCAGCTCCAGCATTGCCCGCTGGAATGATCAGGCTGCGGCAGCCCTGGCCCCGCTAACCGTTATTCCAAGAGGATTTGGTGGCAGCGTCATGGGAGACCTGTTGTTTCATCTGGACCGTGTAGTACTAAAGTACAAGCCTCGGGCCATTCTGATCTATGAAGGTGATAACGATACCGCCTATGGTGTTCCTGCAGAAACCATCCTTGATCAGTTGCAGCAGATTATCAGCCGCATTCACGACGAGTTACCGCAATCCCGCATTTATGTGCTTTCCGTAAAACCCAGCATATTGCGTAAAAATATCTGGCAAAACGCACAGCTGGTAAATGCTGGCTACCGAATGATTGCCGCAACTGACCCCCTGGTCCATTACGTTGATGTGGCCAATCCTTTCCTGAAGCAGGATGGAACAGTGATGGACGATATTTTTGTCGCCGACGACCTCCATCTTAATGCCATGGGCAACCTGATCTGGGGGGCAAGCATTCGTGCGGCATTGATGCCTCTGGAAGCCCGGCATGAAGCGGCATTAAAAGACTGACCGGGCACCGCGCCAAGCCATAATCGAGAGATAAAACAGGGCTCTGCCATGAAAATAATTTATACGCTTTTACTAACGCTGTGTTGCACACAGCTTGCTGCAGAAGTAGCTACTTTTTCTACCAGTGACAACACCCTGACGGTTCCTCTGCTGGTGATTAACGGAAAAGTGTATTACGAAGATGTCTCAATCGCTCTGGACAGTAAAACCGGAGACTTCAGCATCCTTTCCGCCAGCAAGACTGACGCCGCTTCAGTGGGGGCTCAGACCGTGACATTATCATCAGCCGCATCAGCTGTTCTATTTACCAAAGATACTCTGACCCTGCTGGATATTCAGGATTCACGCTGCCCGCAAGACGCTCAGTGCATTGTAGCCGGCGAGGTAATTATTGGCCTGCAATTACAGGACCATGTCAGCAATAGCATTACCCTGATGGAACTGACACTTGAAGGCAACGGGGATGTACCGGGTGAGTCCGTAAAAACCGAGGATTACAATTTCAGATTGCTTGATGCATCACCCTACCCGACCCTGACCGATACTATTACCGAAGAGGATTACAGGTTCAAAATAGAATATTCACTGAACCTTGATTAACACTTGCCAGAAAAACCAACGATCTAAAGGGAGATATCCTATCGCGAATAAAATTGCCGTCTTTGTCGATGTGCAAAACATCTACTACACCACCCGCGAAGCCTATGGTCGCCAATTCAATTATCGGGCTTTCTGGCAGCAGCTGAGCAAACAGGGAGAGATCGTCGTCGCCAAGGCCTATGCCACCCATCGCGGTGATGAAGGCCAACTCAAATTTCAAAGCGCACTTAAACATATCGGCTTTACGCTTAGACTCAAGCCCTATATCCAGCGCAGTGATGGTTCTGCAAAAGGTGACTGGGATGTGGGCATTACCATTGATGTACTGGATGCCGCGAATGAAGTCGACACCGTTGTGCTGCTTTCCGGCGATGGCGATTTTGATCAGTTACTGGATAAAATCATCAAGGATTGCAATATCAGCGCCGAGGTTTATGGCGTGCCTTCTTTGACAGCCACCTCATTACAGCAATCTGCCTCAGCGTTCCATCCTATTACGGAAGCCTTGCTGCTTTGACCAATCTTCAATGACAGCCAGAGCAAGATCTTCGATCAAATCAGGAAGCTGTCACTTTTTTCCTTTATCTTTTATCCTTTGTCTTTGATTGATTATTCTGGATTCAAGAGTTTCTTCGAAATATGAAAAGCATCATTCCAATTTTCGCCCTTGCGCTGCTCAGCGCCTGTTCAGCCGAACAGCCTCCTTCCGAGCCACCTTTAGCAGCAGCATCAGACATTAGCGAAGCCCTTGAACAGGCTGCTGTTGCAAACAGCAATCCAGATGAATATTTCGATACCGACACCTCTGTCCTGACCCTGATGAATGCCATTATTCAACCCAGTGCACTGGAACTGTGGCAGGCGGTACGTTATGTGGTGACAGCAGACGGTGTTGAAGAGGATATCCGCCCGCAAACTGATGAGGACTGGTTTCGCTTGCAGGCCAGTGCTATCAGCCTGATAGAAGCCGGTAATGCCTTGCTGATTCCAGGACGTGAAATGGATAATGCGCCACTTGATCCGGATTATCCCGACTACCAGTACCAACCTGAGGAAATCCAGGCACTGGTGGAGTCAGACGCAGAGAATTGGCGCGCTTATATCAAGCAGATGCAGTTTTTCACCAGGACTACCCTGGAGACTATTGAAGAAAAAGATTTACTGGGCCTGATGGAAACCAGTGCTGCCATCAACAATGCCTGTCAGGGTTGTCATGCTGAATTCTGGTACCGACCAAATAACTGATTCCACTGTCGGCAAAACCGGAACCCCTGAATGTCAGTGTTGATGACCACCCGGGCCATGGGCGTGACCATGGCTGAGTTCTTCTGCGCTGGCCGGGCGTACCTCGACGATTTCCACACTGAAGTTTAACGCTTTACCTGCCAGCGGATGGTTGGTATCCACAGTCGCCATGGTATGACCTACCTTGAGTACAGTTACCTGACGCTGACCTTGCTCGGTATGCACAGTGGCCGTCATACCCGGTTTCCATTTACGGGCTCCACCCAGGTGTTTTAGAGGTACACGCTGTTCGGCATTGTCTTCACGCTCTCCAAATGCTTCTGCGGCACTCAGCCTGACTTCCACCTGATCACCGCTGGATTTGCCAGCCAGGGCATTTTCCAGCCCGGCCATCAGCCCACCATGACCATGCAGGTAGGTCATGGGACTGGATTCATCGGCACTATCAAGCACATCGCCACTGTCATCTTTCAGGATATAGTGGAATCTGACTACGCTGTCTTTATCGATATTCACCTGTTACTCCAATAATGCAAAGGCTGCAGAAAACTCGCTCTTTCAAAGCGGACCTGACTGACTAGGTTCTGACGTAAGTATTAAACCAACCCAGCATTTGTTGCCATGCCTGGGTCGCTGCCGCTTCGTTATAGCGCTCCGGCGTGGCGTCATTAAAGAAACCATGCACCGAGTTTTCGTGGACATGACCTTCATGGGTTACACCGGCATCGGCAAGGGCTTGCTGATAGGCTGGCCAGGCACCAACCAGACGTGCGTCCAGCGCGCCATGTTGTACCTGAATGGCTGCCTTGATGTTTGCTACCTGATCCAGTGGTGCGCCACCGCCATAAAAAGGGACTGCTGCTGCCAGATCGGCACCCAGACGAACCGCCATTTGATTGGAGACACTGCCGCCATAGCAGAAACCGGTAATACCGATCTTGCCAGTACAGTCATCACGATTTTTCAGCCACAGCGCGGAAGCCACAATGTCCTCCAAACGCTTGTCAGGATCCAGGCCACTGAACAGTTGTCCGCCCTGGTAATCGTCACCGGGATAACCGCCAACGGAAGTAAGAACATCAGGAGCAAAGGCCATGAAGTTCGCTAGCGCAAGGCGCCGTGCTACATCTTCGGTATGGGGATTAAGACCACGATTTTCATGCACTACCACGATTCCCGGTAATTTTGCCGGTTCCGCAGAGCGACTGTCGGCGCTATAGGGCCGCACCAGATAGCCACGAATAAAGCCATGACCCTCAGGGGATGGCAGCGTCACGTAATCGGCACGGATACGTTCGTCATCGCGAGCGATCTGCTGCCCCATGGCATAGTCCGGCATGAGTGCATCAACGATGGCTCCGGCGCTCAAACCGGCCACGGCAAACTTTTTCACGCCATTGAGAAAACTGCGTCGGTTGATCTCACCGTGAATAAATTGGTCATAAAGCTGAACGGCTTCGCGGGGTACCGTACGTCTTTCCTTACCAGACTCTTTAGCTGACATTATGTCTCTCCTATAGAAAATGTTTATTACCAAAATTGCACTTTCAAAATTACTTCAAGGCTGAATAATCCGTGTTGCTCAGCATAAACACCTGCGGGCGTTGCAGGGGAACGTTGTATTTCAAACGCAGGGACTGCCACGCGGGATCGGCAGCAAAGCCCTGCCACACTTCCTCGCGATGGGCACGGTCGCGATAGGCCAGCATATAAACCAGCGTATTGGGACTTTCCACATCCTGCCAGGCACCGATAATTTCAGCTCCATTTCTTTCGAAGATAGCCACTTCCTCTTCACGGAAGCGTTGATGCAAGGCATCGATACCGCCATTAAAATCACCACTGCCGACGCGTTCGGTGTCAACGGTATACATGCGCAATTCAAAGCAACGGGCATTAACATCCACATTGCTGGCCACTTCGGCCGGCAACTGACCGCGGGGACCACAAGCAGACAGCGGAGTGTCATTTTGTGCCGCCATGGTTTTAATCGGTTGTATTGCGCTATTCATGACAACAAGCATAACTATAGCGCAAAGAGAGCCTGCGCCTGCCAGCATTTTTTTGTTCATTTTCATTCTCCGGGAATTGAAATAGTTTTTACATAAAGGAATGTGTGGCCACGACTTCCGTCAAGCGGCAGTAGTGCCAGGCTTCATCCGCCGGTGTCCAGGTGCCGTTTTCATAAGCCTCACAAGATTGCGGTATTATCAATGGAAACTCTTCCAGTGGATCAGCATCAAGATTATAAAACTCACAGGCCTCGGAATTAACCCCGCCAACACAGACAATCTTGTGACTGCCATTACGCGCCCCCAGATGCAGAGTACCCCCGGTCATCAGGTTAGAAGTTTCCGTCAACAGGTAGCCAGCATCGGGATCACGCACATGATCCGCCTGTCCCTGCAGTATCGGCGTCAGTGAAACCGAATCCAGTGGCAACATGCCGGTACCCTCACTGTTGGAAACTTCAACAGGCGGAGCGAGACCTGCCAGAGAAAGCGAGGTGGGAAATACATCCGCCGCACTGGCGTATTCCTGGCTACTGCCCTGCGTAATGCCCGGGCCTTTGACTATCATCGGCACCCGCACTCCGCTTTCATAGGCAGTACCTTTACCGCGTCCGCTTCGGGTGAGATACATATTGTCGATGAAATTCAGATTGGGCCGGCCATACATGGGCGTGCCGTTGTCGCCAATATAAATAATATAGGTATTTGGATCGATCTCTTCTACGGCCTCAAACAATTTGCCGACAACCGTATCCAGGGCATTGGTCATGGCACGCATCTGGGCTTCACCACTGCAGGTCCCGGTATTCTGGGTACCGAATTCGCCACCGCAGGCTTCGATTTCTGCCAGGGTCAGCGCACCAAGGGTATCTCGATCCGGCACCGCCATCTGTGAAGGCTGACTACTACGGGTGGCGTGGGAAAGATTAAAAGCGACCCAGGCAAACCAGGGCTTGTCCGGATCGGTTGTTTCATTGGCGCTGATCCAGTCGATGGTATCGGCTATCTTTACCACCGGTGCGAAAGTAGTCGGGGCAATCCCGGGCAGGGATCGCTGCGGCGGGGTTTCGGCGCGCCATTGATCAGCTGTGGTAGTGTCGTCCTGAATTTCATAATCGTAATCCCAGAAGGTATTCAGTGCGGCATGCATATTGCCCTTGAATAAATCAAAGCCGGCCTGCTTCGGTTTCATGCCCGGGTAATTCACTTCCTGACCCGGCAAACCCGCCATGTGCCATTTGCCAAAAGCTGCGGTGCTGTAACCGCCCTCTTCCTTCAGCATTTTCACAAAAGAGGTATGGTGCTGCGACAGTGGATCGGCGTAGGTAAATACATGGGTTGCCGAGTAGAGACCGGTAAGAATTGAGGCCCGCGTAGGCGAACAGAACGGATGCGCCCAGACATTGGCAAACAGCATACCTTCCTGCGCAAAGTTGTCCAGTACCGGGGTAGAGGCCGGGCTACCGGCAATGGACTGGTAGGCCGGATGGTTGAGTCCGTTCGGCCCATACTGTTGTATCAGCTTATCGACCATTCCGGGGGACATGCCGGTAGTCACATCCATGCCGATATCATCGGAAATGATAAGCAGTATATTGGGGGCAGAAGGACTGGATTTGTCAGCATGTACATCCAGTGCAGGCTGATCAGGTTCGGAACAGGCTAGCAGCGACAGCAGTATCGGCAACACTGCAATGAAACGTCCATTCATGGAAGCCCTCCCCTTTTAATTATTATGCCTGCAATACAATGCAGTATATGAAGCCCGCAAGGTATTATCCAGCCTGCCTGATACATATACAGGGCCGGCGACAAAATCTATACTTTCATCCAGTCAAGTTTCCATTAAGAGGAATGCCCTATGAACTATCGTCAGATTAAACTTGTCAGCACCCTGTTACTTGGCCTGTGTACCAGTGGCGTCATGGCCCAGCCTGAGGACAGCCCAAATCAGAATCCGGAACAGAACTATAGCCAGGATAATCAATGGGGGCAGTCATCCGCCGGCCCCTGGGACGGCTCTACCTCCTGGATTACGGTAGATGGCAAAGGTCTTGTCTATGTGCTGGTAAGGATAAAGCCCTACGTGCGCATCTTCGATCGTGAGGGCACATTTCTGCGTTCATGGAGTGGCTCCGAAGAACTCGGCAGCGCCCACAGCATCACCATTGATAAGGAAGATAATGCCTGGATCAGCGATTCCGCCCGCCATGTCATTCGCAAGTACAACACAGACGGTGATCTGCTGATGACCCTGGGAATCGCGGATCAACCTGGCGACAACAGCTCCCGGAACAAATTCAATCAGCCCAATCACGTCTATATCGCTGACAACGGGGATATCTATATATCCGATGGCTATGTGAATTCCCGTGTCGTGCATTTCAATCCGGCGGGGGAATTCATTCGCAGCATCGGCGGCGTCAAAGGCAGTGGTCCTGGTGAGTTTCAGGCCGTACACGGCGTAGCACTGGACTCAAAAGGTAATATTCTGATCAACGACAGTGAGAATTTTCGGGTAAATATTTTCGATGCTCAGGGTAATTACCTGGAGACCTGGCCCTATCCGTCCAGAGGTGGCATCGAGGTGCGAAACGATGATGTGGTGTATATCAGCGATGTTAATGAAGGCAGGGTAAGCATCGTCAGGAACGGCGAATTGCTTGATACCGCCTACGCACCGCGTACCCATGGTTTAGCCGTAGATTCTGACGGCACGATTTATACCTCCGGCGCTTCGCGCATGAACGTGTATAAACTCACCCCGAAAAACCGGTAAAGCTTAAGTTCCGTATAAACCTGCATACGATGTCGAATGACGGCTTTGCAAGCCTTATCCGACCTACAAAAACATTGAAGCTTGTGACTTGAGACTTGCTACTTGCGACTTTGTCTAAGCCATCAAGTCGAGAATTTCTTTAGTCTTCTCTTCCATCAAGGCAATATCACCCCGTGACTCAACGTTGAGGCGCACCACCGGCTCAGTGTTGGACATGCGCAGATTAAAGCGCCACTGTGCAAAACTGACACTGACACCATCGGTATAATCGATTTCGTCTGCATCGTCTTTATAGTGAACCAGAACCTTATCAATTACGGCCTTGGCATCGCTCACTTCACGATTGATTTCGCCACTGGCAGGGAAGCGCTCGATACATTCCTCTACCAGTTGCGAGAGCGGCTTGCCAGACTCGCTCATAATTTCCAGCACCAGTAACCAGGGCACCATGCCACTATCGCAGTAATAAAAATCACGAAAATAATGGTGGGCGCTCATTTCACCGCCATAGGCAGCATCCACTTCACGCATTTTCTCTTTGATGAAGGCGTGGCCGGACTTGCACTGAACAGCTTCCCCTCCATTGGCTTCCACAACCGCCTGGGTATTCCATACCAGGCGCGGATCATGAATAATCTTGCAACCCGGCTGTTTCTTCAGGAAGGCTTCAGCCAGCAAACCAACAATATAGTAGCCCTCTATAAAACCGCCCTTTTCATCAAAAAAGAAACATCGATCAAAGTCCCCGTCCCAGGCGATTGCTACATCGGCCCCTTCTTCCAATAATTTGTCGGTAGTAGGCTGGCGGTTTTCCTGTAACAGCGGATTGGGAATGCCATTGGGAAAATGACCATCAGGCTCGTGATACATCTTGATGAATTCAAAAGGCAGATGCGGCTCAAGCAAATCAATTACCGGCCCGGCGCCACCATTACCGGCATTACACAACACTTTTAGTGGCTTTAGTTTTTTCACATCAATATAGGAAAGCAGATGCTTGATGTAATCCTTCTTAACATCTACCTGGGAGTTCGTGCCCTTCACCGGCGCCATGTCAAATTTATTCATCTCAGCCAGTTTACGAATATCTTCAAGCCCTGTATCGGCGCTAATGGGTTTGGAATTCTCGCGAACAAACTTAATGCCGTTGTAATCCTTCGGATTATGACTGGCAGTGACAACAATGCCGCCATCCACACCAAGAAAACTCGTAGCGAAGTAGATTTCTTCAGTACCACACTGCCCTATATTGGAAACATCGACGCCGGAATCGGTAAGTCCACGAGTCAACGCGGCACATAAAGCCTGGCTACTCAGGCGTATGTCATAACCTACCACCACTTCCTTGGGTTTGATAAAAGTCGCATAGGCCTGACCAATCCGGTAGGCAACTTCCTCATTCAACTGATCCGGTATTCGCCCACGCACATCATAGGCTTTAAAACAGGTAATGGTTTGCAAGGTTTACTGCTCCCTTTAACTTACAATAGATTATTGTCTGGCGATTTTTTTTAATACAGATTGTTTTCGAAATAGAACTTGCTGGCATCCATGAAACCCGGGACCGAACCGCAGTCAAAACGCCGGCCCTTGAATTTATACCCCAATACACCGGCACCCTGGGTAGCCTGGGTCAGCAATGCATCGGTAATCTGTACTTCGTTATTTCTGCCAGGTGGAGTGTCACGGATAATGTCAAAAATATCCGGAGTCAGAATATAACGTCCAATGATAGCCAGATTACTAGGCGCATCGGCGGGATCAGGTTTTTCCACCATATCGGTGATTTTAATCAGGCCGGGTTCTATTTCATCGCCGGTAATGACTCCATACTTATGGGTTTCATCTTTTGGCACTTCCTCGATGGCAACAATACTGCATCGATGTTTTTTGTACAGCTCGACCATCTGCGACAGCACGCCCTGATCCGGGGAATAACACAGATCATCCGCCAGCACGACGGCAAATGGCTGATCACCAATCAGGGTTTCACCTGTAAGAATGGCATGCCCCAGACCTTTCATCTCAATTTGGCGCGTATAGGAAAAGGTGCAGTTATCAATGATATGTCGGATCTGCTCAAGCAACTCTTCCTTGTCTGTCCCTGCAATCTGATGTTCCAGCTCATAATTAATATCGAAATGATCTGCCAGTGCGCGTTTGCCACGACCAGTAATGATCGCCATGCCATTCATTCCTGCTTCCATGGCTTCTTCCACCCCATACTGAATCAGAGGTTTGTTGACGACAGGCATCATTTCCTTTGGCATGGATTTCGTTGTCGGCAAAAAACGCGTGCCATAACCTGCTGCCGGGAATAAACATTTTTTTATCGGAGAATCAGACATGTGTTCCTTTCCAGTTTATTTAAAATTTACGTTTCTGTTTCTTCTCTAAAAGGGATAAAGGAAAAAGGAAAAAAGATAAAGGGGTAAACTTTCGAACTTACCTGAACCTGCTTGCCTTTATCCTTTTTCTTTTATCCATTATCTGCTTTTAAGTCTGCACGCGCCCGTAGACATCATCAAATCTTACAATATCATCTTCACCAAGATAATCTCCGCACTGTACTTCAATCAGTATCAGCTCATGAGTTTCACGGTTTTCCAGGCGATGTTTAGTGCCTATCGGAATATACGTAGACTGATTCTGTTGCAGAATGACCTCTTCTTCGCCCACGGTCACCAGTGCCGTGCCCTCTACTACAATCCAATGCTCGGCACGCTTATGGTGCAATTGTAGCGACAGCGCCTCACCAGGGTTCACCCGTAAACGCTTGACCTGAAAGCTGCTGCCATCTGCCAGCCACTCATAGGATCCCCAGGGGCGGTAGACCCTGATATGACTGTCAGTTTCCGGCCTCCCGGCCTGTTTGATGATATCGACGATATCTTTAACTTCCTGGACCCTGTCTTTAGCCGATACCAGCACAACATCCGGGGTCTCTATTACTACAGCATCTTGCATGCCAATCACCGACACCAACCGGGATTCAGCATGAATATAGGAGTCACTGACATCTTTCAGAATAACGTCGCCCTGGCTCACATTCCCTTGTTCATCTCCTTCACCATGGTCCCAGAGCGCGGACCATGCGCCCAGATCATTCCAGCCCGCATCCAGCGGAATCATTACCCCATTTCGGGTATGTTCCATCACCGCGTAATCGATGGAATCCGCCGGACAACGCTGAAAAATCTCCTTTGGAATACGCTTGAAATCAAGATCATCCGTGCACTGCTGCCAGGCCTCTTCACAAATCTTAAGGATTTCGCCAGCGTGACTCTCAAGTGCTGTAAGGTAGGTACTGGCGCTAAACATGAACATGCCGCTGTTCCAGTAATACTCGCCACTTTCAAGGTAAGCCTTTGCAGTCTCCAGATCCGGTTTTTCCACAAACCGTTCAATGCTGAAACCATCACCTGCCACCGCGCCACGACGAATATAGCCATAACCGGTTTCCGGCTTCTCTGGCACAATACCAAAGGTAACCAGAGCACCGGTAGCGGCCTGCCCGGCTCCCTGGCCAATGGCTTTATGAAAGGCAGGGATATCACCCATGACGTGATCTGCCGCCAGCACCAGTAAAGTCACATCATCGGCGTCCTCACCTTTCTCTGCCGCCTCTGCCGCTGCTGCCAGAGCCGCAAGGGCAACCGCAGGAGCAGTATTTTTACCTTCCGGCTCCAGGATGATAGTGACATCTGCTGCCTCGTAATCGAGAGCAAGACTGCGTAGCTGTTCCGCCACCAGAAAGCGATGTTCATGGTTGCAAACAACAATGGCGGGACCAATATTATCCAGCCCTTGCAGACGCATAAGACTTTGCTGAAAAAGCGAAGGGGAGCCCGGTTGAAAAGAGACAAACTGCTTGGGATACAACTTGCGCGAGACTGGCCATAACCTTGAGCCAACGCCACCCGCCATAATGACCGGTCTTATCATTTCTTATCCTTTTCAAAAGTCAGCGGCTTTTCGCAAAACCCGTTACTGATAATTTCGTACTTCGCTTGAGCAAATGCGCGATTATAAAGGCAATGAGGCAAATAATCAGGAACTATGCCCTGATCAGGCCATAAAAACGAAAATCAAATAAGCTCAATAGCCCCTAGGGTTTCAAAAGAGATATCTCTATAATAGCGAGTTTTTGCAGGGAACCCGGTCACAGCCGGAACTATTGTATGTCTTCAGCTATATTTACGCCTAAAAGCAGTTATGAAAAAGATGACTTAATCGCCTGTGGTCATGGCGATATGTTTGGCCCGGGCAATGCGAAGCTGCCTACTGACAATATGTTGATGTTTGACCGGATTCTGGAGATCTCGTCTGACGGTGGCAGTGAGGGCAAGGGGCATATTATTGCCGAACTCGATATCAATGCCGATCTGTGGTTTTTTGACTGCCACTTCAAGGGCGATCCGGTCATGCCCGGTTGCCTCGGTCTGGATGCCATGTGGCAACTTGTTGGCTTTTACCTTGGCTGGCGCGGAAACCCCGGCAAAGGTCGTGCCCTGGGTTGCGGTGATGTGAAATTTACCGGTGAAATTCTGCCGCACAACAAGAAAGTGGTTTATGAACTAGATATCAAACGTCTTATTGAACGCAAGCTCATTATGGGTATAGCCGACGGCAAGGTTTCAGTTGATGGCAAGCTCATTTATACTGCAAAAGGGCTTAAAGTGGGCCTGTTCAAGCCGGATGAAAAGCTGGGTGCATAACCTGTTAAAACCGGTACTATTCTTCTTGATCGATTATCAAACCAGACATACTGACAAACCTGAAAACGTTTGCAGTATGCAATTTTAGGGGCAAGATTATGCGGCGAGCTGTCGTAACAGGTATGGGTATCGTCTCCTGCCTGGGACTGGACAAACAAACTGTACTGGAATCACTGCAGCAGGCGCGCAGCGGGATTGTTCATCGGCCCGTTTATGAGGAAATGGGGATGCGCAGTCATGTCGCCGGTGCCGTGGATATTGATTTGTCTGAGCATATTGACCGCAAGACACTTCGTTTCATGGGTGATGCCGCGGGTTTTGGCTATATTGCCATGGACCAGGCTATTAAGGATTCCGGACTTGAAGAAGCCGACGTTTCAAATTTTCGCACCGGCATCATCATCGGTGCTGGCGGCTCCTCCACAGAAGATATTGTAGAAACTGCAGACATACTGCGGGAAAAAGGTCTGAAAAGAGTCGGCCCCTACCGCGTTACACGCACCATGGGAAGTACCGCATCTGCCTGCCTGGCCACCCCATTCAAAATCAAGGGCGTGAACTATTCCATCTCATCTGCCTGCTCTACCAGTGCACACTGTATTGGTAATGCGGTAGAACTGATCCAGCTGGGCAAGCAGGACGTTATTTTTGCCGGTGGCGCAGAAGCAGAACACTGGACGCTAAGTTGTATGTTTGACGCCATGGGAGCTCTCTCTACCAAGTATAATGATACACCTGAAAAAGCCTCCCGCGCCTATGATGCTGATCGTGACGGTTTTGTCATTGCCGGCGGTGGCGGTGTGCTTGTGATAGAAGAGCTGGAACACGCCAAGGCCCGAGGTGCGAAAATTTACGCTGAAATTACCGGTTATGGTGCAACCTCTGACGGTTATGACATGGTTGCTCCTTCTGGTGAAGGCGCAGTTCGCTGCATGCAGATGGCCATGGCTACCGCCAATAAACCCGTGGATTACATCAATGCGCATGGTACCAGTACACCTGTGGGCGATGTCACCGAAATCGGTGCGGTAAAACAAATGTTTGGCGATAATATTCCGGCCATTAATTCCACCAAGTCACTCTCCGGCCACTCACTGGGCGCTGCCGGCGTGCAGGAAGCTATCTACAGCCTGATCATGATGGAAAACAATTTTATTTGTGAATCGGCAAATATTGATAACCTCGATGAAGCCGTAGAGGGCGTCCCAGTAGTCAGGTCTCGTCAGGACGATGTTACGCTCAATAGCATCATGTCCAACAGCTTTGGCTTCGGCGGCACCAATGCCACGCTGGTATTTGAGCGTTTCGAGAAATAAGTTTCCTCCTGCTGGAGCAGCAGAAAATGAAACATTTTTTTATTACTGCCTGCCAATCATTCCTGCTTGCCGCAGCCTGCATGGGCTTTCCTGTTAGTGCTCTGGCTCAGCAGGATTCCCTGCTCAATTCCCGTTCCAGCAGTTTTCCCGTAGTTCGCAGCAGCATCCTCCCTGCAGAGGAAGCCTTTGCTTTGAGCACTTTTATTGAGGCCCCTGACACCGTCGTACTGTTATGGGAAATAAAAGAAGACTATTACCTTTACCTGAAAAGTATTAGCGTTGTTGACAGCAATGGTCATATTTATTCACTGCCCGAATTACCAGCAGGAAAAGTAATAGAAGATGAGTTTTTTGGTGAAGTGGAAGTCTACTTTGACCGCCTGCTGATACGTTTTCCTTTAACGACGCTGGCAATGGAAAACAATAGCGCAAATTTCACCCTGCAATACCAGGGCTGTGCGAAAGACCTGTATTGCTATCCCTTACAGATAACACCGATAACACTGACAGTGCCGGAATAAAAAAGTCTCAAGTCTCAAGTCTCAAGTCTCAAGCAGGCGACCAAAGGTCGCCCCGTCGGATGCGTCCCTGCGGTCCTTATCCGACCTACAGCAAACCATTGAAGCCTGAGAGAGGGGTTGCTTGTCTCTTGCCTCTTGCCTCTTGTCTCTTCTTTTTTTCCTGCCGCCTCCCTGCACCGCCCACCTTTTTCCTTAATCCTTTTTCCTTTATCTTTTTTCTTGTGACTTGCGACTATCTTACTTCTCCACCGTATACGTCAAATCCACACTCTGGCTTACACCGGTTTGCACCTCAAGTTTTACACGTTCAGTAAGGATATATTCCAGAGTCAGTGTGTTTTCTCGATCAAACAGGCCGATGTCATAACGCATGAACAGGTTGGGACGTAGATACTTGCCCAGACCAAGAGCACTATCACGGTAGTCGTTACTGGTACTAATATCCACCATATCCAGCCCCAGTCCTTTTCTGACACTGTTGGTCAATCCATTACCTTTTTCCAGACAGGGTCACATTATCCTGCTGAAGGTCTACCGTATAGTTATCCTGAAGATAATCAATGGAATAAGTCTCCAGCCAGCCAGAGGCAGATTGACGCCTATAGGCAACTTCCAGCTTAAAGCGATCACTGTCATAGGTCTCGGCATTCTCTGTGACAAAGCCTGTGCCAAAACTGAGCGTTTCACGAACCGTATCATTAAGAGGAATAATGTAAGCCATATTGACCTGGGATCTGACCGGCGATAAGCCTAAATCACTGTCGATATGATGCCCGCGGGTATTGATATAACGGTTTTCATAGGTTGCCCTGAATCGCGGTCCGGTATCGGTTGTAAAACCGACGCCGGTCGACCATGCATTCCTGGCCCTGGGAAGAAGAGAGATATTAATCGGTACCGCCCCCTGATTCACGCGCGACAACTGAGGCGACACGTTTATGATGTTGAAATATCGACTTTCATCAAAGTTGGTTCGCTGTTCCAGCAGACGATCGCTGCTGTAGGGTTCCCCTGCCTCCAGAATTACCAGGCTTTCTATAAAAGCCTGCGAAAAACCGGGTACTGGTTCGATATTGATTTCACCAAATGAGAAGCGTGGACCAGGTTCAAAATCAATGAATATTTCAGCCAGATAGTCACTCATATCCACCCGCAGTTCCGCGCGCTGAAAACGCGCAGCAAAGTACCCGTTCTCAATGGCCCTGGCACTTAATGTGTTCTTGATATCCTCATATTCCCCATGATGCAGAGGTGTTTTCTCCATATCCGGCAATTCATCGATAATTTCCTGAAATAGCACCTGATCTTCTGAACTGAAAGCAATGTGAACACTTACATTTTCTACCAGAATCTGATCTCCCGGAACCATGTATATGCTCAACAACCAGCATTCTTCAGGCTCGCTGAAGCTCAATTCAAAAGTACTGCGGTAATAACCAAGCGCATTGGCAGCATTACGGATATTGGTTCTGACCTGGGGCGCCAAGCGATTTAGACGGGACAGTGGGGTATCACAGGATTCAGCGCTGATAGCCAAATGATTACGAATATTGGCCGCTAATTCCTCATTTACGCCCTGAATACGAATTCTTGCCAGTTCACTGGTCTGTCCAGAGACTGAACTGACCGTCAGGATGAACAGGCAGAGAAAAACAAAAAAGCGAAGTGAGATGTGCATGACAGTCTTGCTGATAAATAACGGTAAAAGTAGCTAAAATTCAAAATAATGAAGGCAAATATCCAATAAAAACTACTATCACCTATTAAACCAACTATAACTCTTCACTTTACTGATTTATTAATATTTGATGAAAACTGTTCCGATCTTGTGGGCATCGTCGGTTAAAAATGCTAATCTTCACTTTTTTGCCGCCATCAGCATAAAAAATCTGCGAAAATGGCGGTCTCGCATACAAACGGTGACACAATGGCAGTCTTACTGGTAATTAATGGTCCAAACCTGAATTTGCTTGGTAGCAGGGAACCGGAAATATATGGCTCCGATACCCTTGATGAGATCAACTCAAAATTAACAGGGCTTTGCGAGGAAAGCGGTCACCGGATTGAGTTTCTGCAAAGCAATGCTGAAGCTGAAATCATTGAACGCGTTCACCAGGCAAAAAAAACAGGCGTAGACTTTATTATTATCAACCCGGCGGCTTTTACCCATACCAGTATCGCTCTCAGGGATGCCCTGTTAGGAGTAGAAATTCCATTCATTGAGGTCCACCTCTCTAATATTCATGCCAGGGAGGAGTTTCGAAAACATTCCTTTTTAAGCGACATTGCTATCGGTAGCGTAGTCGGCCTCGGGCCCATTGGCTACGAACTGGCCTTGCAGGCGGCACTGGCAAGAATTGAATAATAACCATTAACCTGACAAAACAGTATCGGCATACCCGATATAGCAGAAATAGTAAGTGTACTGACATGTACAAAAGCTGAATAGCTAATTTAGCCAGGTAGCAAAAAAACACCCGGTAATCTATTTACAATATTTATTATCAGACAAACACAGGCAAATAAAGAGATAACAATGGATATCAGAAAAGTAAAAAAACTTATCGAATTACTTGAATCATCTGACGTGGCAGAAATAGAAATCAAGGAAGGCGAAGAAGCGGTTCGCATCAGCCGCAACTCCCCCTATTCCGCCCCTGCCCCCCAGTATGCTCAGGCTCCTGCAGCGCCAGCTCCTGCCAGTGACTCTGCAGAAGTAAAAAGCAGTAGCAATGAGCACAAAGGTGCGGCCGTTAAGTCTCCCATGGTGGGCACCTTCTATCGCTCACCCTCTCCTACTTCCCCTGCTTTTATCGAAGTGGGCAAGCAGGTACAGGCCGGTGATGTCATTTGTATTATCGAAGCCATGAAAATGATGAACCAGATTGAAGCCGACAAGGCTGGCACCATAGAAGCAATCCTGGTGGAGGACGGGGAACCCGTCGAGTTTGATCAGCCCCTTGTCACAATCGTCTAGGGAAGCGCTGGTTAAGTATGACTCACAAACATCCAGGAATTATCTACTCATGTTGAAAAAAGTATTAATAGCAAACCGCGGTGAAATTGCCCTGCGTGTCCTTCGAGCCTGCAAGGAAATTGGCATTAAAACTGTCGCGGTACATTCAACTGCTGACAGAGACCTGATGCATGTCATGTTGTCTGATGAATCAGTCTGTATTGGCCCCCCCTCTTCTACCGACAGTTACCTGAACGTTCCGGCGCTGATCAGTACCATGGAACTTACCAATGCCGATGCTGTACATCCTGGTTATGGCTTTCTTTCCGAAAATGCGGATTTTGCCGAACAGGTGGAACAGTGTGGATTTATTTTTATTGGCCCGACCGCCGAAACCATTCGCTCCATGGGCGACAAGGTCAGCGCCATTGACGTTATGAAAAAAGCCGGCGTCCCAACTGTCCCTGGTTCTAACGGCCCACTGGGAGAGGATGAAAAAGAAATCCTCGCCCTTGCAGAAAAAATTGGCTTTCCTGTGATGATCAAGGCGGCGGCCGGCGGCGGCGGTCGTGGCATGCGCGTTGTTGAAAAGGCTGAAGAGCTGATCAAATCAATTCAGGTCACCAAGAGCGAAGCCAAATCCTATTTCGGCAGCGATGTTGTGTACCTGGAAAAATTTCTGGGCAATCCCCGCCATGTTGAAATTCAGGTCATCGGCGACGGCAGAGGTAATGCCATTTGTCTCGGTGACCGTGACTGCTCCATGCAACGTCGTCATCAAAAAGTTGTTGAAGAAGCACCAGCCCCGGGCATTGACGAAAAAACCCGGGCAGGCATCATGGATACCTGTATAAAGGCCTGTGAAAAAATAAAATACCGTGGTGCCGGCACCCTGGAATTTCTCTATGAAGACGGCGAATTTTATTTTATTGAAATGAATACCCGTGTACAGGTCGAGCATCCCGTTACCGAGCGCGTTACCGGCATTGACATTGTCAGGGAACAATTACGCATCGCGGCGGGCCTGGAGCTGTCTGTAAAGCAGGAAGACATCAGTATTATTGGACATGCCATTGAATGCCGTATCAATGCTGAAGACCCGAATACATTTATGCCTAGCCCCGGCACCGTCAAGCTTTTCCATTCTCCCGGGGGAAATGGCATCAGGGTAGACTCGCATATTTATAGCGGCTATACCGTTCCACCTTATTATGACTCGCTGATTGCCAAGCTTATTGCCTTTGGCCCAACCCGCGACGTAGCCATTGGCAGAATGCAGAATGCATTGGGTGAAATGCTGGTAGACGGAATTAAGACTAATATTCCGCTTCAGGTCGACATCATGAAAGATGAAGGCTTCAGGAAAGGCGGTGTCAATATCCACTACCTGGAAGAAAAGCTCAAAGATCGCTAGAGCGCCGGATCGACAAATAAATTTCCTGCCTGGTGCCCAAGCGTACCAGGTCGATTCATAACCCATATTGGAAAGGGGTCCCAGACTATCTCCTGGCTGCAAATACAGATTCCGGTACAGGCAACCCAGGCTGACACGGTTGAGCAGGTATTGTTGGATGCCGGCGCCCTGTCGGTCACCCTTACCGATTCACAAGACCAGCCAATTTTCGAACCCGGCCCGGGTGAAACGCCTATCTGGGACCTGGTTACCGTGGTGGGACTATTTTCCTCAGAGCTCGACCAGCACGCCTTGCAAGTTACCCTTGATGAAGCCCTTGCCTCTCTGTCTCTCGATTCTTGTCCCCTGACGCACCTCGAAGATCAGGATTGGGAGCGTGCCTGGCTCGACGATTTTCAACCCATGTGTTTTGCCAATCACTTTTGGGTCTGCCCTACAGGCATGAAACCCGACACTGAAAATGCGGTCGTTATGGAACTGGACCCGGGCCTGGCATTTGGCACGGGAACGCACCCAACCACCGCCATGTGTCTGGAATGGCTGGCCGCAAATGATGTCAGCAACAAAGACCTTATTGACTATGGGTGTGGTTCCGGGATACTCGGCATTGCCGCTCTGCTATTGGGGGCCGACAGGGTTTACGGGGTAGACAATGATCCACAGGCGCTGCAGGCCACAAACGATAACTGCAAAAAGAACTCCCTTTCCCAGTCACGCTTTAAGCTTTATTTACCGGGTGATTTTGCCAATGCTCTGCGCCATGAAGAATTGCAGCAGGTGGATATTGTGCTGGCCAATATTCTTGCTGGCCCACTGATAAATCTGGCCGAATACCTGACCGCCATGATAAAACCGGGAGGCATCATTCTGCTATCCGGCATCCTGCGGGAACAGGCTGAGGAAGTCATCTCAGCCTATGAAAAGTGGATCAGTTTTTCACCCCCTCTTTATCAGGCAGATTGGGTTAGACTGGACGGAATACGTAAAAACTGACGGCTAACTCTGGAAAGCAAGATCAATCACAGACTCCTATAATTCAGGTCACTAAACATTTACAGACAGGTTAGAATTACAAAAACCCCTAACCCAGATTTTCAATGGCCAACTTCCTCACTCAATGCCCATACTGCCAGACCTCTTTCAAGGTCACCGATGCCCATATGCAAGCTGCCAATGGTGTTGTCAGGTGTGGCTCATGCATGGAAGTGTTTCTGGCTACCCAGAACAAAATAACGCCCGGGCAAAATAAAGAGAGTACGGAAAGTCATAACAGGGAAAAATCTCCCTCCGACGAACCATCAACGCATACTGAAAAACCCGATTCCCCACTCGCTTCAACACCTACGCCAGAACAGGTAGATATTCCATTATTCACCATGGAACCGGACGTTGACGAGATTTATGCGAAAAACAATCCGGAACCAGCTGAAACACAATTTAATACAGAAGATACTGCTGAAAACCATTCCGGGATTACAGAAGCAAGCGCGACAGAAGAAGAAAATACCCCTTTTATTTCATGGGAAACCTTTGATGGCGCGGAAGATGACACGACAGAACCCGGGGACAATAAACCGAAAGATTCCTTGCCCGAACAATCCACAGAAGAAACCGCCGTGTTTTTCGAGGAACAAATATTTTCGGCAGATGATGATAGAGAAAACCTCGAGCAAGGCGATGATGAAAGTGATGAAACTGATAATAATCATGAAGCGATAGCAGAGCAGGCATCACCAGAATATACCGAAGACAGTCTGGAGAACTTCGAAAACCCGGTCAACCAGCACGTTGACCAAGAAACTTTAGATGATACAAACCAGAAAAGTCCTGTCGGGTTCAACGCCTTTCTTAATCCTGCGGCATATCAAGTTGAAGTCATCGATTTCAGTTTCGATCTGACCCCGGAAGATAATAGCGACGCTATCATAGCCAGTGATGAGCCGCCACAAGCGGATTCCAGCGACCAAAATTTCGCGCAGGAGGATGCACTTGTTCAGGTTCATGAAGATGCATCAAAGCCAGACAAGACTCTGGCAGAAACAGCTGGGGAAATATCCAGGGATGAGGACGAGCAGGCCATTGACAAGCTCGCAGCAAGCGCCTCAAGTATGGGACTCACTGCAGCACAGGTTGAAGGGGATCTGGAAGAAAGCGCCATTCCGATACTGGCGCTCGACTTTGTTGCCAGTGAAAATATTCCGGTAAGTCACCAGCAAAGCGCCTTTGCCTGGTCCCCTGTACTTAAACAGGCACCGCTTCCCGAGCAAGGTACTACGCTGGTTGAAAAACTTCCGCTACAAACAGATGATGAAAAAGCCTTCATCCACAACAATCTCTCCACATTAAGAGATAGTGATTCACTCCTGCCACTACCGCCGGAAAACCTGGAAGCAATTAATGAAGAGCCGGTGGAACTTGCCAGTTTTTATGATCCCCTGAAGAAAACCAAAACCATTGCCCTGTCCTTGCTTAGCGTTTTACTGATTTTTACTCTTGCCGGACAATTTGCCTGGTATAACCTCGAGTCGCTAATTGAGGATGAACGTTTCGACCCGGCAACTGCCCGTCTGTGCAATTTAATTGAATGTCCCGACACCAGAGCAATAGATCTTTCTGCCCTGATTACCGAAGAACTGATGATTCGCTCTCATCCTACGCTGGCAGATGCCCTTCTGGTTAATTTTATTTTCCGTAATGATGCAGCCAGAGAACAGGCATTCCCGCCGGTAGAGCTTAATTTTACCAACAATAACGGCACTATCGTGGCAAACCGGGTATTTACTCCCCTGGAGTACCTGCCAGAGGAAATGCACCTGTTTACCCATATGCCAGCCCATTCCTCTATTCAGGTTTCACTGGAACTGGTTGATCCTGGGGATGATGCAACGGGCTATTCACTGGTGTTCCGTAACCCCTGATCAATATCATTCAAGGCAAGCGCGCTGAGCTGGATAATTTATCCCGCGTTTAGTTCGAATCTACCCCCAAATCTAGTAGACTAACTGCCTCTGAAAGAACCCGTAGAGTCTTTGTAGTGATAAAAATCGGAAATTTTTCATTGGCTTCATGCGTTGTGCTTGCACCAATGGCGGGAGTGACGGATCAACCCTTTCGTCGTCTCTGCCGGAGCCATGGTGCAGCCTTGACGCCTTCGGAAATGCTTACCTCCAACATCAAGCTCTGGGGACAGGAAAAGACACGTTTGCGCCGATGCCATGATGGCGAGGAAGAACCCCGCGTAGTTCAGATAGCCGGCGCAGATCCCTTGATGATGGCTGAGGCAGCACGTCTCAATGCTGAACAGGGTGCTCAGATCATCGACATCAACATGGGATGTCCAGCCAAGAAAGTCCTGAAACGCTCGGCCGGTTCAGCACTCCTGCAATATCCTGACCAGGTAGAAGCCATCCTGAAAGCGGTTGTTGCGGCCGTTGATGTTCCTGTTACGCTTAAAATCCGAACCGGCTGGAATCCGGAAAATCGCAATGGCGTGGCAATTGCCAGATTAGCCGAAGATTGCGGCATTCAGTCTTTGGCGGTTCATGGCAGAACTCGTGCCTGTGCTTTCAAGGGGGCTGTCGAATATGACACCATCGCTGCAATCAAGAATGCTATCTCCATTCCTGTCTTCGCCAATGGTGATATTGAGTCACCCCATCAGGCCGCGCAAGTACTCAAACAAACCCGGGCAGATGGATTAATGATAGGTAGAGGCGCCCAGGGTAGACCCTGGATTTTCGATGCCATAAACCACTACCTGGAACACGGCACGCTGAAAAGAACAAAGACTCTTCAGGAAATCCATGCCATCATAAGCGCTCATATACGAAGTCTGCATGAGTTTTATGGGCCGGTAAAAGGTGTCTTTTTCGCCCGCAAACATACCGCCTGGTACCTTGGTAATCTGGAAGAAGCCTATGATCTGGAAATTGGCGGAAAAGAACTTGATAGTCTGGTACTTTCTTTCAGAAAAGAATTTAACAGTCTTCAAGACTGCAGCGCCCAACTTCACACTCTGGATATGATATTTGAATTCCTGACAAGTTCTGAAACAAAACAACAAGTAAAAAATCGACAATTCAAGGAACTGGCAGCATGAGTAATTTCTTTGACGAGGAAGAAGAATTTAATTCTGGCAGCAGTAAAAAAGCGGAGCCTCTTGCCACTGCCGATGAAGGCAGCATGCCAAGACAGGGACAGACCCTGAGAGAATGTGTTACATCTTCCCTCAATGACTACCTAACCAAAGTTGACAGCGAACATATCAGCGAATTATATGAATTGGTGCTATCGGAAGTAGAAGCACCCCTGCTGGAAAGCGTTATGCAATATACACGCAGCAATCAGAGCAAGGCGTCTGCCATGCTGGGTCTGAATCGTGGTACATTACGCAAGAAATTAAAAAAGTATGGCATGCTGAATTAACACCGGATTTAGCGTCAGTTAGAAACCGTAAGCAAGCCTGTTAGCTGTAACCTGAAAAGAAATCAACCTTAACATTCCTGTCCCTCAATAAATAAAGAAGACTCAACTGCAATGAATGCGCAACCCCCCTCTCCCGTGAGCCGAGCGCTCATCAGTGTTTCTGATAAATCCGGCATAGCTGAATTTGCCCGTGCCCTTCATGGCCTTGGTGTGGTACTGCTCTCTACTGGCGGCACCTACAAGTTGCTTAGCGGGAAAGGCATTCCCGTCACCGAAATTTCTGAATACACCGGTTTTCCCGAAATGATGGACGGCCGGGTAAAAACACTGCATCCGAAAG
>Ga0255753_1000996_pt1 | contig 35121 bp, 25 predicted proteins | sample 041ome_10_FD_179953 | JGI IMG/M metagenome (GOLD analysis project Ga0255753, IMG submission 179953) | Coastal salt marsh microbial communities from the Groves Creek Marsh, Skidaway Island, Georgia - 041412US metaG (version 2) | ecosystem: Environmental > Aquatic > Marine > Intertidal zone > Salt... | reverse complement strand
TTTTACGGTATTTGGAACCCATAGTGTAGTTATTAAGGTTTAATTAAGTATCTACAAAATGCTCACGCTGAAATATCGTGTTAGTCGAGCGGTCTACCTCATCAACCCAAATGATTAGAAAAAAAAATCTATTATAATGGTTGGCTTGAATCGAGAATAACGACTAACAATATATTTTTAAAGTAACGTAGAGGATACCTGAAAGCACATTGTCAAGCCAGTTATAATTAATCAATATTGTATGGAAAAGCCCACAAAACACTTGCAAAAAACGACCAAGCCCGTATTTAGCTATACCGGCGAAGAACATAGTGCCTGTGGGGTTGGTTTCATTGTCAGTAGAAAACAAGAGTATTCTCACGAGCATTTAAAGCAAGGCTTGCATGCCTTGCGTTGTGTGGAGCATCGTGGTGCTTGCGCGGCCGATGGCTTGACCGGGGACGGTGCCGGAATTATGACCGACATCCCTTTTGATATGTTGGGATACGAAAAAGATACGGTAGCAGTAGCATTTCTTTTTTTAACTCGAACAAGAACTCGCAGACTTAAAGCACTTAAAATTTTTGAACAAACATTCGGGTCCATTGGATTGGACGTACTAGAGTATCGCGATGTACCCGTTAATCCTGATAATTTAGGAGAGAGTGCTAGTCAGAGTGTACCCATTATGGTACAAGCATTCATTAAGCGACCCGAAAGAGCAAAGACCATGCTCTCATTTGACAAACGACTTTACTCTGCCAAACAACTCACAAAAAACAAACTCTTCGAATCCGAACTCGAAGATGCCCTTTTCTTCACATCACTCTCCGCTAAAACCATCGTTTATAAAGCACTTACGCAATCACGTGCTCTGGATGACTTTTATTTAGATCTCCAGAATCCTGCATACGAGACACGTTTTTGCTTGTTTCATCGTCGTTTTAGCACCAATACCACTACTTCTTGGGATAAGGCTCAACCTTTCCGACTCATTGGCCACAATGGCGAAATAAACACCATTGCAGGCAATCGGTCTTGGGCAAAATCTAGGGAGAAGATGATTGGCGCTGAACGCAATGAAATTCTTACACGCGATGGGATTAGTGATTCTGGCAGTTTAAATGAAATGGTAGAAGCCTTGCGTTATCGCAGCAGCATACCAAACGTAGAAGATATTCTGGCTATATGTATGCCTCCAGCTAATAATGACAACAATTTTTATAAGTTTTGGAGTCGAGCTATGGAGCCATGGGATGGGCCAGCTCTCATCACCTATGCCAACGGCTATACTATTGGCGCTCGACTGGACCGGAATGGTTTTAGACCATGCCGATGGGCAAGAACCCCAGACCATTTCTATCTTTCCTCCGAAGCAGGCACCTTCGATATTGACCCTAAAAACATAGATGCTAAGGGGACATTATTTGCAGGTCGTGGGGTTACGGTTGATTTAGCCAACGGTCAGGTAATGTTTCGTGACCCTTCACATTCTAGGGACAATTATGACGCCCCTTTTGACCCAAGAGTTGAAAAAATCCCGAATATGGTTAGTGATACCGGTGTTCGGTTTAACGATAAAAAAGCGGTGTTTAGTTATTCCGATGATGAACTAAGCAAAATAATTTATCCAATGGCTGAAAAAGGAAAAGAGCCGATTGGATCCATGGGTGATACTGCTAGATTAGCCGTTTTGTCAACGGAAACTAGGTCTTTTTTCGATTTTTTCTACCAACACTTCTCACAGGTAACCAACCCACCTCTTGATTATATACGTGAACAGATCGTTACCGATCTTAAAGTCTATTTGGGGAAAAAACCTAATATTTTTGAACCAAAAGAACTTATACCACCGGCCCCTGCATACGAGCTTGAAAGTCCTTTTTTAAGCCTAGCACAGATGGATTTTCTGTACGGTTGTATCCACAAAGCCACTGAGTTAGATCGCGTTATTCCCTACGTAATTGATACCACATTTGACATTAATCATGGGACTGTTGGCTTTAACTCGAAACTCACCAAAATTGGTGAAGAAGCTATTAAAGCGGTGTCTAACAAGCACGCTATTTTGATTCTTTCAGATCGTAAAGCGAGTATAGATAGAACCCCTTTACCTAGTTTACTTGCCCTTCGTCGGGTAGTAAATGCTCTGAATGACGAAGGATTAAAACTCAATGCCGCTGTAGTTGTGGATACTGGTGAAGTAAAAAGTACCCACCATGCTTCATGTCTTATAGGTTTTGGTGCGCAAGCAGTATGCCCCTACGTTGCATTAGATGCCGTTCGAAACGATGAAGAACGCAGCTTGAAGAATTTGGACGCGGATACTAAGGAACGCAATTATTTAAAGGCACTGGATAGTGGGCTACTAAAAATAATGGCAAAATCAGGCATTTCTGTTGTTCGCTCTTATCAGAGTGCTAAGTTGTATTCCGCACTAGGATTAGGAAAAGAAATTATTCAAGAATATTTCCCAGGCATCCAAAGCCCTATTGGAGGATTGGAAATCGAACAAATTGCAGAACAAACTCTGAAAAGAGCCGAAGTTGTTCAATCTGAAGAGGGACCTTACAAACCCATCAAAAATTTCCAGTACAAAGAACATGCTCGGGGTTCTATGGGTGAGAAACATTCCATGACCAATACCCGGTCAAAAATGATTCATGAATTGGTTCAAAATCATGATTTAGATCTAACCGATATGGCCCTTTGGGATGAGTATCTAAAGTTAGGTTTAGAGGACGAACCCGTTGCAATAAGGCACTTATTTAATCCAAAAAAATCCGAATCCCCACTGCCCTTAGATAACGTCAAAGGGGTTGACCATATACTTCCCACTTTTGGCTCTGGTGCCATGTCATTTGGCGCAATTAGTGCAGAATCACAACGGGATATTTTCCTCGCAATGAGAGAAATTGGTGGGCGATGTAATAGTGGTGAAGGTGGAGAAAATCCATACTACTTTGAAGAGGGTATTGGTGCAACCATAAAACAAATTGCCTCCGGGCGTTTTGGAGTAACTGCAGAGTACCTTGTTTCCGGTGAGGAAATTCAGATTAAGGTATGTCAAGGTGCAAAACCTGGTGAGGGTGGTCAGTTGATGGGTATTAAAGTCGACGCTGACATTGCCAAAGCCAGATATGCTAATCCAGGATTTGACTTAATTTCCCCCCCACCACTGCACGATATTTACAGTATTGAAGATTTAAAACAACTCATCAACGATCTTAAGCAGGTACACCCAAAGGGTAAGGTGAGCGTGAAATTAGTTTCAGGTGTAAATATAGGTACTATTGCCGTAGGTGTTGCCAAAGCGGGTGCGGACTCTTTACAAGTATCAGGAGGAGAAGGTGGAACTGGGGCGGCTTCACTATCCTCAATGAAACATGCAGGTCTCCCTTGGGAAATAGGACTACTGGAAGTGCATCAGGCATTGGTTGAAAACAATCTAAGAGATCGAATAATTTTACGTACAGACGGTGGTTTATCGTCCGGAAAAGATATTGTGCTTGCTTCTATTTTAGGGGCAGAAGAATTCGACTTTGGTAAGTTGTTGCTTATTGCCGAGGGTTGTGTAATGGCCCGAATTTGTGAAAAAAATACCTGTCCTAGAGGTATCGCAACTCATGATCCGAAGTTTAAAGCGAAATATCAGGGTAATAAAGATCACATCGTTAAAATGCTAACTTATTTGGCTGAAGATGTGCGCAGAGTGTTAGCTGGAATGGGTAGAGAGCAACTTCAAGATGTCTGTGGAGATACTGACCTATTAACCATCAATGGAAGTCATTTAGATAGAATAAACACACTTAATCTAGATTTATCGTTTTTCTTACAAGCACCCGCTTATATCAAAACTAAACAACTAGCAGGAATGGGTGAACCCGTTAATAGCCTAAATGCTCGTGTCTTAGCCGACCTTGAAGGGGCTATCGAAGCCAATGAATCAGTCGAAAAATCGTATTCTATCATCAATACTGATCGTTCTGCCTTGGCTACCTTATTCGGTCATTTAGCTGAACGGGTAAGTAGCGACCGGCTAAGTACCTTTAAATCGGGAGCAAAGACAAATAAAGCATACAAAGGAAAAATCAAACTGAACTTCTTGGGCAGTGCTGGACAGAGCTTTGGAGTCTTTCAAACCTCAGATGTGGACATCCGTTTAGAAGGTGAGGCCAATGATTCGGTTTGCAAATCTATGAGCGGTGGTAAGACGGTAATTGTACCACCCTCGGAAGTCCATTATAAAGCAGAAGAAAATGCCATCATTGGCAACTGTGCATTATATGGTGCCACCGGAGGAAGCCTTTATGTTTACGGTCAAGCTGGAGACCGATTTGCCGTACGTAATTCAGGTGCAATCGCGGTAGTTGAAGGAACTGGATTGCATGCCTGTGAATACATGACTAATGGTACAGTTGTTATTTTAGGTCAAACATCAGATAATATTGGAGCAGGTATGACAGGGGGAACATTGTTTATGTATGAAGACCCAAGCAACCGTGTTAATAATGATTACATTGCTGAAGCTCCTTGTACTGCGCATGAACTCTCAGAACTTAAAGCATTAATGATAGATTACGCTAAGGAAACTGGGTCAACCAAAGCGAATTACATAGTTAAGGATTGGGAGAATACCGTCAACTCATTCAAAAAGTATATCCCAATTTCAATGATTACTGTAGGGGAAGAATCATTTGCTCAGAAATAAAAAAATATTCCTACCTTTGGTGCAAACAACCTGCTACATTGTACAAATAGTAGATGCTTTTGAACGAGTAACGGAATAATAAACGTGACACCACCCAAAGAATTGACCGATAGAGACCTAGTTTTTTTAAGAGAACTAGAAGCCCTGATATACGAACGAAAAAATGAAATGCCAGAAGGTAGCTACACCACTACCATGTTCAATAAAGGGCTAGATAAAATCGCCCAAAAAGTTGGCGAAGAGGCTGTAGAGACCGTAATTGCTTCAAAAAATAAAGGCAGCAAGGAGACCATCGAGGAAGCCTCAGATCTGTTATTTCACTTAATGCTTTTACTTGTCAAAAAAGAAATTCCTCTACATAAAGTGGTTAAAACTCTTCGTAAACGACACGAAAAAGGTAACCATAAGCATATCGGGGAATAACAGGTGAGTATAAAAGTCGAGTGGCGAAAGCAAGGCTATCAATTTGAGGCCGAAAATAGCGTAGGTGGTAAGATTAGAATGGATGGCGATGGGGTACTACAGGGTATTGAAGGAGGAATTGCCCCTTTTGAATTATTGTTAGCAGGAGTAGGTGCGTGTAGCGCTGTAGATGTACTAATGATTCTTAAGAAACAACGCCAAATAATTGAATCCCTAGAAGTTCAAGTTGAACCAGAAAAAACAAAGAACGATATAGGGTACTCAGAATATAAACGGATTCACATGCACTATACCCTGAAAGGATCTGTTGATCTTGCTAAGGCTCAAAAAGCGTTGAAACTATCCGTTGAAAAATACTGCTCGGTGTCCAAAGCCCTCGAAAAAGCTTCCGAAATCAGCTATAGCGTAGAAGTTATAGACGCTTAAGCTACGAAGTTCAACTTTCGTATAAGTCACCATTCCTGTACTTCTCTTACCACGATATTTTTAGGTCTGTATAAAAAAAAGGCCAGAATCCTAAATGGAATCTGACCTATCTCGAATGCTAAAAATTGCATACTTATTTGAATAAATATGTAGAATCTTATAGATAACCTACATAATACGAGTAATCAAATCAGCTGTTCTCATAGAATACCCAGCTTCATTATCATACCAACCAATTACTTTCACTAATTTACCATCCACTTTGGTAAGATCACTATCAAAAATATTTGAATGCGGATTTCCTACGATATCAGTAGATACTAGTGGCTGAGTAGAATATTCTAATATTCCACTTAAGGAACTTTCTGAAGCCGCTTTAAAGGCAGCATTTACCTCTTCAACGGTAGTGTCTTTACTAACTTCACAAACAAGATCAGTTAATGAACCCGTTGGGGTTGGAACACGAACAGCACCACCATCTAATTTACCATTTAAGTGAGGTAAAACTAAACCAACAGCTTTAGCAGCACCTGTAGAGGTTGGAACTATGTTGATGGCTGCTGCTCTAGCTCTTCTCATATCCTTATGAGGAGCATCTAAAATACGCTGATCACCAGTATAGGCATGAATAGTAGTCATGAATCCCTTAACAAGTCCAAAATTGTCATCAATCACCTTAGCCATAGGTGCTAAACAGTTGGTAGTACAGGATGCATTAGAATAAATCTCAATACTTGGGTTAATTTTATCATCATTAACACCTAATACAATAGTTTGTATGTCTCCCTTTGCAGGTGCAGAAATGATTACTTTTTTAGCACCAGCTTGTAAATGCTTTCCGGCTGAATCTTTGTCTGTAAAAAAACCTGTTGATTCAACAACAACATCTGCACCAAGATCTCCCCAATTCAAGTTCGCTGGATCTCTTTCGGCGGTGACTTTGAAGCTTGTCCCATCAATATGTAACTGATCTCCGTCGGCTTTTACTTGTCCATTGAATGTCCCTTGTGAAGAATCATATTTAAATAAATGAGCAAGAGTAGCTGTGTCTGTTAAATCGTTTACACCAACAATTTCTATTTGATCAGCATACTTAGCTAAAATCGCTCGGGTTACCATTCGGCCAATTCGGCCAAATCCGTTTATCCCGACTTTGATCTTTGACATGATTATTTCCTTTTTTAAATGAATATTACTATCAGTTATCGTGATTTAACCAGAAAGCCTAGATAGATACTCAGTTCATATCAAGCAAGTATGCAACCAAATTGGCTGGCTTTAAACGCCACAAATTATCGACTTAAGCTATGATTAAATCACCATAAACTACCATTAAAACCGCACTCTTTCAATCATTTTACGCTAAAATAATAAGCTAAAAAGGCTTTTTGAAATGGGAGCGCTTTTCTGCCTATATTACGAGCCAAATTATTCATCTAAATTTCAGATTTTATGTCCGACTTAACTATTGAACAGTATCGCAACGAAGAATATTTGAATTTTCAAGACCCTACCGTAGCAAAAGCACAACAGGTAGCCATTGAAGAAGTTCGAAGTAAGTTTGGTCAAACTCATTCGCTTTATATAAATGGTCGGTGGGTAGAAGGAGATTCGGGTTTTTTTGACAGTGTGAATCCTTCAAATCTTAGTGAAACTATTGGCACCTTTCAATTAGCCAGTTCAACACAGGCCTTAGGTGCCCTAGATTCAGCTTGGAAAGCCTTTGAATCATGGCAATTTGTGCCAGCCCAAAAACGAGCGGATTATCTCTTCAGTATAGCTGATATTATGAAGCGTCGCCGCTTAGAAATTAATGCCTGGATGATTAGTGAGGCAGGGAAAAACTTTGTGGAAGCAGATGCAGACACTGCTGAAGCCATCGATTTTGTTGTGTATTATGCGTACGAAGCGCTTCGAATGGATAAAGGCATGCCCGTACTAAGTGAAAACTGGGGCGATCACAACAAAACTATCTATATGCCCATAGGCGCTGGAGTAAGTATTTCACCCTGGAATTTTCCCTTCGCTATATTTGTAGGAATGGCCATTGCACCTATTGCAGTTGGAAATACAGTCGTCGCTAAGCCTGCCCCAGATACCCCAAAAATGGGTTATTTAATGGCTGAAATTGTTGAAGAGGCAGGATTACCAGCTGGGGTTTTCAATTTTGTGACCGGTGATAACATAGAAGTTGGTGAAACCTTGGCACGTAGTCCAAAAACACGATTTATCTCATTCACTGGATCTAAAGCAGTAGGATTGCATCTGACTAATATTGCAGCGCAGGTTGTAGAAGGCCAGCATTTCTTAAAACGAATGATCTGTGAACTAGGCGGCAAAAATGCCACGGTCGTTGACGCCGATGCAGATATAGATCTAGCAGCAGAAGAGATAGTTAAAGGTGCATTTGGCTTTCAAGGACAAAAGTGTTCTGCAGGTTCACGAACAATTGCCGTTGAATCTGTTTATGAGGAACTCCTAGAGAAGGTGGTAGCAAAAACCAAGGCCCTTCAAGTGGGCGATGCAAAAGAAAATTTTGCTGCGGGTCCCGTTGTAAATCAAAAAGCGGTAGACAAAATTTTGCATTATATAGAAATTGGAAAGAAAGAAGGTCGTTTGATGTGTGGCGGCAAAAAAGCCAAAACCGAGCATGAGGGTCATTATATTGAACCAACGGTTTTTGCCGATATATCAGAAAATGCGGTTATAGCACAAGAAGAAATTTTTGGCCCGGTTACCGCATTCATTAAAGCCAAAGACACAAAAGATGCGATTAGAATTGCAAACAACACGCAGTACGGATTAACAGGTGCTTATTTTTCTAACGACCCAGCAAAAATTGATTACGCATTACGGCATTTCCGAGTTGGAAATATGTATGTGAATCGTAAATGTACGGGAGCTTTAGTAGGTGCCCAACCCTTTGGTGGGTTTAATTTAAGTGGTACCGATGCAAAAGCTGGTGGTCGAGATTATTTAAAGTACTTTTTAGAGCCAAAATCGATGACCGTTCGCCCTAAAGAAAACGTCGAGTTTTCACTCAGTAAATTTAAATTTACTAAATAATAATACATAGCTAGTCTAAATCTACTTCGTCAGGGGCAGTATCATCTGAAATAAGGTCATTTACATCGGTAGTGTCGTCCACCTCATCATCATCATCATCATCATCATCATCATCGACATCGATGGGTGGTGGACTTACTGTCCGTTTTTTAACCTTGTTCTCATTTTTTGCGCCGGCTCTACGCAGAAGTAGTGCAACTTCTACTTGCTCATTTTCATTAGCTATGGTTAGTGCTGTATCTCCATTTCTGTCTCGAAGATATACATTTGCACCTTGGGACAGTAAATAGGTAACGATATCTTCTAAACCCATTTTAGAAGCCAACATAAGCGCAGTGTGCCCCCAACGTTGCTGGTAGTTTACATCAGCCCCTTTCTCAACTAATAATCTAACAGCGTCTAAATGACCGTTTCGAGCTGCTTGTATCAAAGCTAGGTCTCCTAAAGGTGCTCCATTGGATAGTAAATACTCTAGTAAATCGGTATTCCCGTTTTCTGCAGCTCTATTTAAGGCAGTACCACCTAACTTAGTTTGTAAACAAAGGTCTGCTCCTGCCTTAACCAATACATGAACCATTTCTGTATCGTTTTTTTCAGCGGCAAGTATGAGAGCTGAAGCTCCGCTTGAATTAGTAACATTTATATCCACTCCCTCTTCTAAGAGTTCCTTAACATGGGTTAGATCCCCAGATTTGGCTGCAAGTAACAGTTCCATAGTATTGAGAATTTCAGTTTTAAAACCGGTGTATTATGTATGGCGAAATGATACTAAACCATCCAAGAATCTCAAATAGTTCGCCAAAAAAAAATCGAAGTTTTTAGCTTTTTCTATTGACCAAATAAAATAGCTCTACTATGGGTTATATAACCTATTTAAACTAAAATGGTATAGTAATTCCTAAGATATTTAGGTGTTCCACACTCCATCTAATCGATTACTCCTAAGGTAGTCTGAGGTCTTGACTTTATTCTTGGATGGGAATTGGAAGGAATCAACCCGGATGAATCCGTCTAAACAAGCGCAGTATAACTGACCATTCTCAGTAATAAGTTGCCCTGGCTCAGTACTTGAAATTGGGTATTTGTGGAATAATTCTATGCTAATTTCTTCAGATGGTACGGAGACCGAATGGATTTTAATGGCAACTCCATCTAAGCTTGCCCAAGCTCCTGGGACCGGAGTCATGGCTCGAAATCGATTATATAACGTGCGTAGAAGTTGGTTGAAATCTAATTTTCCGTCTTGTTTGAATACTTTTGGAGCAGGAGTGGCTAAGCGGTCATCTTGAGGCTTTAGATGGTACTCACCGGATTCTATAATCGCCAGTGCTTCGCTAAGGGCATCAGCGCCAACGTGTTTTAAGCGATGATAGAGATCGCCTGTTGTTTCATTGGGCCTTATGTGGGTTTTATGTGCACAAAGTATCGCACCCGTATCTACTTTAGTATCTAGGAAAAATATTGTGCATCCTGTTTCCTCTTCCCCTTCCGCGATTGCCCAGTGTATGGGAGCCGCACCTCGATATTTGGGTAACAATGATGCATGCACATTAATCGATCCAATCCTAGGTAACTCTAATACTGAGGGTGGTAATACTTTAAAAGCAACAACAACAAAAAGATCTGCATTTAGCTTTGTTAAGGATTCAATAAAATCAGAATTATGGGTGGAGGTGGTTGTAATCACCGGAATACCGTGTTCAAGAGCTAAGGCTTTTACCGGTGTAGGTGTGGGAGGCTTAGCCCTGCCCCGCCTCTTGTCTTCACCACTTACCACAGCCAATAGCTCATGATGCGAATCTATAATACGCTGCAAACTAGGTAGGGCAAAATCAGGTGAGCCCATAAATACAATCTTCATGAACGATGCTTTTTTGGACGGATGGGATAGGGCGCTTCCGCCTCGCCTGCTTCGATAACTTTTAATTGGGTTTTATGCATTCGCCTTCTAAATGAAGAGAGATGATCAATAAAAAGTATCCCATCTAAATGATCATACTCATGCAATATGATTCTAGCTGGCCAACCACTAAAATCGCGAGTATGTTGTACAAAATTTTCGTCATAATAATGAAGTGTTATCTCTTCCGCTCGTTTGACCATATCATTTACATCTGGAATGCTAAGACAGCCTTCATCCATACTAATCTGATGGCTACTTTGCGCTGTAACCTTTGGGTTAATGCATACGATGAGCCCCATTTTCTCTTCATCTTCCTCCAGCACTGGATCGGGGTCAAAAACAAAAATACGGTGAGAAACCCCTACTTGTGGGGCCGCTAATCCTAAACCATTAGAGTGATACATAGTTTCGATTAAATCTTCTACAAACCGGTCAATGAACTCTGTTCGGCTCTCCACTTCTTTGGCTTTTTCCCTTAAAATGGGGTCATTATACGTAACTATTGGCAATATAGACATACATTCACAGATTCAATGACTGTTAAAATCCAAGAAGCGTTGCAAAATTATGGCCGCCGCTATTTGATCTACTCGCTTCTTTTCTTGTCGTTTTTTTTTTGGTAGTCCGCTCAAAATCATAATGGAGCTAGCTTCTTCAGAGCTATATCTCTCATCCACTTTGTGAATTTCTAAGCCAGGAAGTTGTTTTTCAACTTTATTGATAAACGAGCGAACCCGCTCCACTGATTTACCCTCTTTTCCACTTGTTTCAAGTGGCCAACCCACCACCAGTCCTTTGTATTGCCCTGTATCTATGAGCTCACGCAAACGAGGCATTAACTGCGTTGTCAATACCGTTTCCAAAGGACTCGCAATAGTCCTTAATAAATCAGTGTGGGCTAGGCCTGTTCGTTTTTGACCTAAATCCACACTTATATATCTGAAGTAATCGCTACTCAACCCTTAGTATCTTCGTCTTCCAAAGGCTCGCGCAAGAATTGCTTTAGCATTTTACTTGGCTTGAAATGAGTTTTACGATGGGCAGGCACGTAGATAACTTCGTTAGTTTTAGGATTTCTAGCTTTAGGTTTGGCCTTGGTTTCCTTTACCTCGAAGACACCAAAATCTCTAATTTCGATACGACATTCGGTATCGGCTGACATCATAATTTCTCTTAGTGCAACGATTACAGAATCTACCCATGGCTCAACTTTGATCATAGGATCATTGTTGGCTTCTGCTACTCTTCTTACTATATCACGTTTTGTGTAGGTCATCATAATATTGTCCTCTGATGTTTACTCTTCTTAATGGAGGTTAACTTTGTTTTTCCTTTAGCCGATCTATATAATTTAGGCTAGCTATGTATTTAAGCCTTAACAAATTGTTATTTATGTAAATACAGTATCAAAACTAATGAACTAATAACTCAATAGCTACCACCTATTCGTATCTAAGTACATTTTTTACACCTTGTAATCTTTCTAGTCGCTTCATTATTTTGTCTAGATGGGCTATACCATCCACATACAGGGTAATTATGCCTTCAAACATGCCTTCGTCTGAGGAAACATTTATACTCTTCATGTTGGTTGACAATGACTTTGAAAGTATATCGGTGATATCGTTAATCATACCAACTCGATCTTCCCCAATAACTCGTATAGCCCCTAAGAAAGTAGAGTCAATGGTTTTAGCCCATTTAACATCTATAATCCGGTCGCTTTCATTTTTTAGCAGATGTTGTGCATTGTTGCACATTGAACGATGGATTTTGACATCACCATTCCTAGAAATAAATCCTAAAACCTCATCACCAGGTATAGGTGAACAACAATTGGCATAGGTGTATTTCACATCGCTAATATCGCCATTTAGAATGAGTGCATTTCCCTGACCATAGGACCTAGCTGCATCAAAGTATTTTTTATGAACCTGCTCGGTTGAACTATTTTGAGCGTCCTGAATGTACTCTTCTTCAGAATCAATTTTGCCCGTCGATTTAAACTTCTTTGCTTCTTTAAAGACTTGAGCAAGCTCAATTGAACCCGATCCAAGGTCGAAAAATAACCCCTGAGTAGATTCATACTTAAATTTACGAGCAACTCTTGTTAGTTCTTGATCGGTAATTTCTAACTTAGCTTTTGCACATCGCTTCTCCCATTGCTCACGACCAACATCTGCTACTTTACGCTGCTTCTGTTTTATAAATTGACGAATCCTAGACTTGGCTTTATGGGTAACAACGTCATCCATCCAATCTGGATTAAGGTTAATTTTAGAACCTGTTATAATTTCAACTTGATCACCATTACGCAATTTATGGCGTAGTGGTACCATTTTATCGTTAACCTTTGCGGCCATTGCTCTCTCACCCACTTCAGAGTGAATTTCAAAGGCAAAATCGATCGGTGTAGCGTTAAATGGAAGCGTACGGAGCTCGCCTTTGGGTGTAAAGACATAAATTTCTTCTTGATATAAATTCAATTGGAAGTCTTTAACAAAATCGGTGGAAGAATCGGGTCTTGGGTTATCTAAAACTTCTCTAACCCATGACACAAAACGGTCTAATGTATCTGAACCACTTTGCTCACCTTCCTTATATTTCCAATGGGCCGCTAAACCTCTCTCGGCAATATTATCCATTTTACGGGTACGAATCTGAACCTCGATTTTTTTTCCACGATTCGTAATTACCGTAGTATGTAATGACTGATAACCGTTGGCTTTAGGAACCGATATAAAATCTCTAAACCTTTCTGGTATGGGGGTATACCAATCGGTAATAATTGAATATACTCTCCAACAATCTTCCTTAGTGTGCGGTTCTTCTAGGATAATGCGAATGGCAAACAGGTCGTAAATCTCTTCAAATGGCTTCTGTTGTCGCTGCATTTTCCGATAGATAGAATAAATGTGCTTAGGCCTTCCCTTTATTTCAAATGAAAGATTTTGTTCTGCTAATTGTCTGCCGACCGGCATCATTAGTTCATCGATAAATGCTTCTCTAGATTCTTTTTTCTCACGTAATTTCCTTGCAACAAATTTAAACGATGTAGGGTCAATGGTTTTAAAACATAGATCCTCTAATTCGTTTTTAATGGTAAATAAACCAAACCGATGTGCCAGTGGGGCGTATAAATCCATCGTCTCTGAGGCAATCTGAATCTGTTTCTCCCTTCTCAAATGTTGAATAGTGCGCATATTATGCAACCGGTCTGCAAACTTGATAAGTATAACACGTATATCTTCTGCCATGCTTAGGAGAAGCTTCATGAAGGTCTCGGCCTGCTTGGAATCACGAGTCTTAAACACACCAGTTATTTTGGTCACCCCATCGATAATAATAGCCACTTCACTACCAAACCATTGCCTTATTTGGTCTAAGCCAATATCTGTATCTTCTACTGTATCGTGCAATAAGGCAGCAATAACGGATATATCATCGATATTGATTTCTTGTGCAACAATTTTTGCAACCTCAACTGGATGATAGTAATAAGGCTCACCTGAGGCACGTGTAACCCCATTATGCGATAAATAACACAGCTTAAACGCTTTCGTTATTTGGTCTTCATTTACAGTACCAATATTTTGCGCACAGACATCTAATAATTGTTGCAAGTCTTCTTGTTGAGCTTGCTCCAACGTATAAATCTCTAAATCATATTTATGTGCAATGGACAAAATGGAACTTAATCGTTTAACTTTTTCATAATCGTAGTGCTAACCCAACCACAATCCGAGCTGTTTTTTGATCGAACTGTTCAAATTCTGGACTACCAATTTTGGTATCTGTGTACCGATATTCGATAAACGGTTTTAAAACAGGAATAATGCTTACTTTAGCTCCAATAGAGGCATTCCAGTACAAATTCTGATCACTCTTTTTCCTCAGTAAACTATCGTATAGGTCATTACTCCCAGACAAATAGGTAACAGAAGTTGGTATAATCTCAATATTTTCAGTACCCAAACCAAGACCTACATAAGGCTCTACTAAACCGATGTTTATGCCAGCTATTGCTTGAATACCCAGATCGTAGTTTGTAATATCCTGTGAATACGTTAGCCCTTGTTCGGTAAGCTTATTCTCATTGCTAAAATAACTGAAATGAGCTCGTATTCCCAAGTGGAGTAATGGAATATTGGGTAACATTCCGGTTTCTACTCGTAATCCAAAACCATTTTGTGGTTGCTCGTCTCTTAACTCATAAGATACTCCAACTTCTAACTGGGCCACGGAAACTGTAGGAAGTAACCAAGAAAACAATATGAAAGGTAAAAAATTGGCTTTAGACATATAAATCAAATGAGACGTGAAATAATTACCTTCGCCTAAAATATACTACTAGCAAAGTAAAAACTATTAATTATAAAGTAAGGTTTTTACTATTTAATATATGTTTAAAAGTTTCCTGTGCGAACTCGGAGCATCTGTTATTGGGAAACAAAAAAAATCTTAGGTATCAGTTCTGAATACTCTTATATTTGTCATTCGAAAATGCCGCGGTGGTGGAATTGGTAGACACGTTGGACTTAAAATCCAATGGTTATTTAAATGACCGTGCCGGTTCGAGCCCGGCCCGCGGTACTTTTTCGACTTTTGGAAAGCCTATCTCCATTTATCCGATTATTTCTTTTTTTATAATCTATTAAAATAATTGTTGCACAACTTAAACTAGTTTTTAATAAGAAACTTTTGCACTGTTGCCAAACAAACCAAATGCATTTTCTTAAAAAATATTAAGCATAAAAATGCATTAACATAAAAGCACGTCTTTTTGCGTTATTTTTAAAGAATAAAACTTGAGAATTGGTGTGATTTCTTTTATTTCAAGACCTTTTTTTTGTACAATTTTCGGAAAAAAACCTCTTTTATTACTTTTTAATCACACTTTCGTATCAATTAACAAATTGAAAAAAGGCTAATAAAAGCATTAGCATGTCTCATAATTTTAGCTAATGATACATTTTATAAGCATATTGATACATTTTTTTTAAAATAAACTTTGTACTTTAATTTCATTGTGTAACCCTAATCACTGAAAAGTGAAATTGTTAACCCGAACCCCTAGAAACTGAACATTTCTAGGGGTTTTTTATTTTGTATTCGCTGAGTTTTACCCCGACTTCTTTTTCGAACTGCTTTACAAAATAGGTAGACGAGGAGTACCCCACTAAATTAGCTAGCATATCACTAGACATATTTGGGTTATTGAGTAATAAAAATTTGGCTTCCTTTATTCGAAGACCCTTTATGTAGTCATTCAAGCTTATATCTGAAATTTCTTTCCACTTCCGATACAATTTTGCTCTACTCATATATAATTGATTCGCTATCCAATCGGCTTTCAAGTCTTTATCTGACAGGTGACGTAGAACTATTTGTTCAATTTCTTGTTTTAGATCACTTGAAGATCCAGATTCATTAACATTCTTAGATGTTATTGAAATTCTTTTTTCTCTCGACAAAACATCTTCTACTATTTTTATTAAATCATTTAGTGAGGTTGTCTTACTGACAAATAAATCTGCTCCCTTATTGAGTCCATCTCTAGATATATCCCGACTTGTGAGAGCCGAGTAATAGATTACTGGGATTTGATTATTTTTCTCGGATTCTCTCATCCTAACCACTAGTTCCGGACCATTCATCGATGGCATTTTTATGTCGGTTATGATCAGATCTATTTGCTCACGATTAACTATTTCCAATGCACCTAATGCATTATTAGCCCTCCAAATCGTTAAATAATCTTTAAAACTAGATGATAAACTTTCTAAGACCTCAATTTCATCATCCACTAATAAAATTACTTGGCTACCTTCTGGACCATTAACTAAAGGGGGGTCTAATGTTTGAATTTTGCGACTATTCAATGGTAACTGCTCAAAACTAACTTCATCTAATGGAGGCTTCACTAAAATATTTTCTTCACGCTTAAATGACACCGAAAAAGTGGTCCATTCGTTCGGTTCACTTTCAACTTTCAGTTCTGCGCCCATTGCATCAACCCAGTATTTAACAAGAAATAAACCAATACCAGAACCTTTAGAATTACTTGCATTATCTCCCTGGTATAAATAATCAAAAATATAGGGAAGATCTTTCGATGCTATCCCAATTCCATGATTTGCAATGATTAAATGACACTGCTCTGCGCTCTCAACAACCTGAATTCTAACCTTACCATTTACTCGATTATACCGGATAGCATTCATCATAAGATTATTGAATATCCTATCAATACCTTTTTTATCTACAAAATAGACTTCGCTACTGGTTGGGATATTATATTCAATGAGAACATCTAAAAAGTCACTCATATCAACATAATCATTTAATAGGTCGAAAAAATATGTAGTTAATACTACAGGTTCTATCTTGACCGGAAGTTTATTGTTCAGCGATATTTGGCGTATATCTGAAATTTGATCTACTAAGTAATTTAAACGCTTTGCATTTTTTAGAGATGTTTCAATTTCTTTTTTAATTACGTCCTCAGTAGTAGTTTTTTTTGTCTTATAGTTTAGCTGTATTCGCTCAAGTGGATGAATCATCAAACTAAGTGGAGTACGTAATTCATGAGCAATCCCGTCAAACAGCTTCTGTTTCTCCTCGTTCGCTTTTTGTTCTTGTACATTCAGCCTTCTCCATTCAACCAAACGCTTAGATTGATAGATAAAGATGAATAAAAGAACAGATAATAGAACTCCTCCTAAAAGTAATTGGAACCAACTTTTTTCATATAGATAATGCGGCACTACCACTGTCATGGTTGCAGTAGCTGGAGTTCTATCATCAAAACTAATGGACCGAACTTCGAAAGTATGTATCCCAGGCTTTAGTTCAGAATAAATAGCTGCTTTTCTTGAACTATTATAAATCCATTTATCATCAATCCCATTTAGACGATATTCATAGTTAATTATTCTATCGGTATAATCTGGAAGCCCATAAAAGAAAGCAATTCTTCGCTCGCCAAGTTTTAAAGAAATTGTGTCTATTCTGGCCGTATTTTGGTAGCCATCTTCAATATACACTCTATCAATAGTCAAGTTATAGGGGTTATTTGGTATTGTATTTTCAAGTTCATCAATGTCTACAAGAATAATTCCATCTTGGTTTGCAAACCATAATCTTTCATTTGAATCTCGAAATACGGCATTTGTTGTCCCTCCATTAAATTCTTGATTAACTATTCCGTCATTTTGACCAAACCATTGAAATTCTGGCGTTAAATCTGCGTCAAAAAAAAGATCCAAATCCTTCCTTTTAATCCTCCCAACCCCTCCATTACTAGATACCCATAAATATCCATTTTTATCCATTTTTAAAGTATGGATGTCATTATTTGGTAGCCCATTTTCAGTTGTAAATGAGTAGATCTCGTTAATATTTTGCAACGAGTCCAGTAAGACCCTCCTGATTCCACGATTCCACCCTCCCAAATAGAGTGTATCCGCACTAGCTACTTCAATATATCGTATTTGATCAATTGGTTTTGCCTTTGAAACTAGCTTTTTTATTCCCATTGTACTGTCCAAGAGCCATAATCCAGACTTTCGAGCACCTATTAAAATGCGATTACTGTCTAATTGGGCAACGGATCGTATCTGATCTTCGGGTGAATCCTCTTTATCAATAACCATTGAAAATTCATCCCAATCTTTAGTGTAAACTAAGCCCTTTACTCCAAAAATTAAAACTCCCCAATCTGTTTCCACAATCCCTCTAACCGCATAACTTCCTGCGATCTCATTATAGGATTCCAAGGGGAACCATTCATTCTTAATCTCGTTGTATTCCCACAATCCTGCGCCAATCGGGCTAACGAGCAACTGCCCGGCTTTTGTCACCCAGGTGAATCCTAAAGTAGCTTTTGGCAGTCCTCGTTCATCAGGTTTAAATAGTCTTTTGAGTTGATTCTTTGATGAGTCAAATTCCATAATACCAAAGTCAGAACTAGCAATAATACGTTTGTTAAATTCAGCAATTGTATAGGTATTAATCGTACCGCCCGGATAAATATAATTTTTAATTTTGTTTGTGCGAATCTTGAATAACCCCATCCTACCCGATGAAACCCAGATTATGCCTTCCTCATCGATCAATATAGAAGTAATGTCCGTGATCCCTTTCACTTCTTGGCCCCTCACATACAAAACACCTAAGGAATAATACACTGAAAAAACCGGCTCATTCTGTCTGTTAAACGCTATAATATCTAGACCGGCATTGAACGCGTATGTATTTGTATAAATTGATTCTACTACTATTTCTCTATTTAGGTCAAAGTCAATTTCCACCAAGTCTGAATCTGTAATAGCTTGAATACTGGTTTCTGAATTATATTTCAAATCCCTTACACGTTTTTCAATCAACTTTAATGTTGGTTTCGTTGGGCTACTTAAATCAATCAAATATAAACTCGACCCATCATGAGCAAATATTTGCTCATCGCTGATGTAGAATAGGGTTGGATTATTATGTAATGTATCTAAAAGGTTTTCTCCCTCAACATCAAAACGCTTCACAAATCCTTCTTCAATCCATTCATAGAAAGCCTTACTAGTGAGCAAAAATGATCGATCACCTAAGGCATTTGTAAATAAGTCTATACTAGGATCATTTTGTATTAACTGAAACTCATCCGAATCTCCTTCTACGTATTTGTATACCCCTCGGTCATTTACTATTAAAACATGTCCATTATAGGTCACTAGAAAATCATCCTCTCCAGAAGGTGACCAATAATTCGGATAAGCAAAATAATTCTCCAAGTTAAATCGCAACAGTTGTGATTTATTCTGGTTAATAGCCCATACATTTCCCCATCGATCTACGGCGGGACTATGTAATTCTTGTCCTACTAAAACGTTATAATTTGTGGGATTAAACAGGGTAAATTCTTCCCCATTATACCGCGCTAATCCATTAATGGTTCCCATGAATAAGTCGCCATCTCTATACTGTGTTACACCAATAATATTGTTGCTGGGCAACCCGTCATTTACACCAAACTGCTCAATACTAAACATTGTATGATCAAAATCTAGTGTTCTTTGACTAAATATAACCTGTCCTATAGCCATTGGACTATAGATGAGTACAGCACCCAAAACAGTTAAAGTGATAATTTTCTGCAGGAGTGAGAGAATTGGGGTTTTAAACCAAGATAAAAGTAGTGTAGTTACAAACTGACCCATTTGACATTTGTATGATAATGTGAAAATATTGTTTCATGATACCATATTTTACTAAGTAAAAAAATGTCTAATCATCATTTAGATATAGTTAGACTATGTTTTATGAAATATTTATTCAATTTTCACTCTAAGATGAGACGATTTCTATAAAGCAAAAAAGGACGTGAGTTTCAACTCACGCCCTTCAAATGCAGCTTAACTAAATTATAAGTCTCGCTTTGTTGGAGTTTCTTACTCCACCAGGCTATCAAGACCTGGTTACAGTTTAATTACTTACTACCCACCCATAAAGCTCAGTACCGCCTGGGGGGACATATTCGCTTGGGTTAGCGCCGCAGTAGCTGTCTGCTGCATAATTTGCAACCTGATAACTTTACTTTGCTCTTTCGCAAAATCTGTATCAATAATTCGACTTTTTGCTGCTTCATTAGCTGAAATCGATTCTGATAAGGTCTCTTCACGGATAGACAGAGAGGATTGTTTAATTCCGATGTAGTTCACACGATCACTCATTCGCTCAACTGCCGTATCTACAGCCTGTAAGAATGAACGGAAATCTGCGCCATTCGGTACGTGTTCCGGATTCGCTGCATCACCTGTGAAGATTAATGCTCCTTGTCCGCCATTTGCTGCAACGTCTACTCTGATAGCATCACCTGCTATAAGGGCGCCAAGACCATCAGGATCAACACCATTAGTAGTATCACCGAGAGTCGCATTGGCGGGGCCTGCAGCACCAAATAAATGAGCCACATCAACTGCTTCCAAGTCAACAATAAGTAAATCTGTTCCGCGTTCCCCTACCTGAAAGTTAAAGGAAGAACCTTCTAATAAGTTATTACCTTGGAAAACTGTTTGCGAAGCAATTTCATTGATATCAGTAGCTAATGCTTCAATCTGATCACTAATATAGCGACGCTCTGTTGTTCCCATGGTGTCGTTTGAAGCCTGGGTAGCCAATGTTTTCATCTCGATAATGTTATCCATTATAGTGTCATAGCTTGCTTCCGCTATGTCTAGTACAGATTTGGCATCACCTACGTTTTGCAATGCTTGTTCTAGCCCTGCAATTCGTCCTTTAAGCCTGGTCGCAATAGAATAGCCCGCAACATTATCTTCTGCCTTGTTTATACTTAAGCCTGTTGAAAGGCGCATTTGGCTCTCAGCCAAATCTCTGTTTATCTTATTAAGTGATAATTGCGCATCTAGCGCCGTAACATTTGTGTTAACTCTGTTTAAGTCTCCAAAAGCTGCCATATTTAACCTTTTATTTTTATTAGTTTTTGCATTTGTTTAACAACCTTAAACATGAGCAAGAAAATAGCACTCCGTACTTTTTACTTTTTTTATGATGGCAAAAGATAGCATTCCAATGGACTAACATTTATATTGGAAATTGAATTAAATCATGAAATTATGTGGAAGGATAAGCGATTTATTCGTTGGTTTTTATTGATCGTTGGAGTTTTTGCTATTCTAACTCTGACCGCTATGAATGTATATATGTTATACGATGTGCGGGACACACTTATCCAGGGAGAGCAAAAAAAGCAAATAGCCCTTTTAGATGAAGTAGTACTCAATGTTCGTAGAACTATTTACCGACCTTATAGAGGATTTAACACCCTTGAATTAGAGCCCATAGAAGGAAGTATTGAAGAGCGTGGTCAATTTCCTGAACAAGTTCGAGAAAAAATAGTCCAAGTGGCTATGAGTCCTGTCTTTAGTGGAATTTATTATACACCAGCAAATGTAGATCCCTGCACTGAGGGAAGCCAAATTTACGTGTTAGATCGCGAAACGTCCCTATTAAATCTAACCAACCAGTATCCTCAGAGTTTATGTGACGGTGTTGGTTTGGTGCGAACTAAAGCTAGAATTGAGCTGAATAACTTTGATTATCGTTGGAATACCAATACCGAGTTTGATGCCCATCGTTCAATGAATATTGGGTTCATTAATTTACATGAAAACTCTGTCATTGGATACTTAACAGCCACCATAGATAGGGATTACCTCATAAATGAAGTTATTACACCTGAAATACAACAGTATTTTGATTCTAGTAAAACCACATCTGTAGTATGGTTACATGATTGGGCAAATGACGTCGTATTAGCAACTAACAACAACGAGATACCCTTCCAAATAGAGGAGGTTCAGCAGCGTGTAGATTTTGGGCGAATGTTTGAAAACTGGAATCTCAAGATCGCCTTCTTAGATAACGCATCAGTCCGTCTATATCATGCTACTTTTACAAAAAACATCGTGGTTTTGGGTTTTTCAGTTATTCTATTGTTAGGTGCTTTGTTCTATATATTCTATACCGCTCAAAAAGAACGTAGCATACTCCAGCAACAAGCCGACTTTTTAGCGAATGTGACCCATGAACTAAAAACACCCTTAGCTGTTATGCAAGCTGCAGGAGAGAATATTGCCGATGGAAGAGTAACACAACCCAAGCGTTTAAAGGAATACGGTACCCATATTTACCAGGAGTCTATCCGTTTAAATAAAATGATTGAAATGCTCTTGGATGTCGCACGTTCGGACTATGGTACTACCCTCATTCACGCCAGCCCGCAAAACTTACATTTGTTGGTTAATAATATCATCCAACAGCAGCATCCATTAGTAAAGAAAAAAGGGCATTCTATTGACTATTCTTATGATACAGATAACGCTGTAATCTTGATTGACCCAGATCACATTAAGGTTATTCTTACCAATCTAATAGACAATGCGGTAAAATATTCCAGTAGCCCTTCTACTATAGAGTTACAATTGTCCGTTACTAATAATGGATTTAATTTGCACGTAAAGGATCAAGGTATTGGTATCCCACGATCTCACATCAAAAATATTTTCAAAAAATTCTACCGTGTTGAAGATTCACTTTCAGCAAAAACAAAAGGTCACGGACTAGGACTTAGTATTGTACAAGGACTTATGGAGTTAAATAAAGGTACCGTCACCGTAAAAAGTGAATGGCAAAAAGGCAGTACGTTCACCTTATTTTTTCCAGAGTATCATCTGCATGAAACCGAGATAAACAATCCCACTCAAAAGGATGGTATTACATTGACATCAACCAGAGAAACCAGTACCCTCGCACCGGAGACAATCGTTTAATTATGGCAAATAAAGAAATTCGAATATTACTTGTTGAAGATGAACCCAGTCTTATTTTTACCCTAAGAGATACATTAGAGAGCGAAGGATATGAGGTAATTGTAAGTGAAGATGGCGAACAAGCAGTAGGGTTGGCTCAGGAGCATAAGCCGGATATTATGATTTTAGATATTATGCTTCCCGGCAAAAATGGCTATGAAATTTGCCAAGAAATACGGTCTCTAAAATTTACTTTTCCCATTATCATGCTTACCGCAAAAGATCAGGAATTGGATAAAGTGAAGGGCTTGGATATAGGCGCCGATGATTATATCACCAAACCATTTGGAGTGAAAGAGCTACTCGCTAGAATTCAGGCTCGCCTACGAAGAGCTGGAACTTATTCTTCTTCCAATAATATCGAAGTCTTGCAATTGGGTACTACTAAGATAGATCTGCTAGAATCAAAAGCAATTTTCGCCGATGGCAAAACCAATGAACTTACCGCTAGAGAAATAGAACTCATCCGCTACTTATTACAAGCTGGTGGTGAACCAGTATCACGGGATGAATTATTAGAAAAAGTTTGGCGATATGAATACAGTACCAACACGAGAACCGTTGATGTTCATATATCAAAGCTTAGAGCAAAAATTGAAAGCCAACCAGATGAACCTCGTCATTTGATCACCTTGCACGGTGTTGGGTATCTTCTGAAGACTTACTAGTTCAGTTTTATGAACCTCTTTTTCATCGATATAATGAATACCAATGTGCAGGTTAATGGGCATCGAAATTGCATTTTTACGATGTAACCATGCACTGCTGGCGAACTATTGCATTCGCTTTACAAAGTCTATGAATCCGTTGGTTTGGCTTATCAGTAGTTCTTGTTGTAACGGCACAAGTAAACCCTTTTCTGGCGAAAAGTTTGAATTGAATCGACTCACAAACACACGCTCAGGGTAACTGAGGGCATTGCGGTAGTTGGCTACCATTTGGAGTTGTTCAACCGCACGAAGTGAACCAAAAGCCCCAGCTGAAATTCCAATATAGGCAATAGGCATTGCTTTAAAAGCATCAGGGAAGGGTAAATAATCGATAAATACCTTTAATACTCCAGGAAAAGACCCATTATATTCCGGTATAACAAACAGCAAAGCGTCACAGGCTAGTATTGGTGTTCGGAAAGCTTCAATTTCTGGGATTTCTTTACCATAAGGGCCACCAACCACGCTACCTAAAGGAAAGTCGGCCATCGAAAATATGTGGGCATCTACTCCCCGTTCGCTGTACTGCTCTTTTACATACACAGCCATATCCTGACTCTTTGAATTTGGACGATCGGTACCAACAATGATGGCTAGTTTAAACATATTCCTTATTTGCTGATCTATTTTAACGTTGTTTATTTCTTATTGAGTTACTGCTACCCTTAATTTGTTCCAAACGTTCCCAATATCGCATCTCTCGACCTTCCGTACCTGGTTCATAGAATGAAATATTAGATACATTTTCGGGTAGATATGTAGCATTTATCCAATGATTGGAATAGTCATGAGGGTATTGGTAGTCGGCTGATTCGTTGGCCGATTGCTCATACTTTGCTTTTAGTTTACTCGCTGTTTTATCCTTCAAGTGACCTGGTACTAGCCCCACTCCATGCTCTTGTATATGCTTCAGAGCACTAAAGATGGCTTTGGTTGAGTTACTTTTAGGCGCTAAGCTACAATGTAAGCATGCTTGACTCAGAAAATAGAGCCCCTCTGGCATCCCACACTGTTGAAATGCCTTCACACTTGACTCGACCACGGTGAGGGTTGTAGGATCTGCCATGCCTACATCTTCACTGGCAAATATTAACATACGCCTAAACAAAAATAATGGGTCCTCACCACCTTCGAGCATAGCCGCTAACCAATATAAGGCTGCATCCGGATCTGACCCTCTCATCGATTTAATAAATGCGGATGCAAAGTGATAATGCTCATCACCTGTTCCACTGTATCTTCTTTGCCGCTTTTGAATACTTTCTTCTGCAATCTCACGGTCGATATATACCTTTCCATCCGAAGATTTTGGCGTTGAAAGAACAGCCATTTCAACCGCATTTAACGCATTTCTAATATCACCTGCTGCAAAAGAGGCCCAATGTTGAATAGCTTCTGGATGTACTTCAATATCCCATTCCCCAAAACCATTTGACTTATCCATTAACGCGGTTTCTATAGCCTTATGAACCTGTTCTTGGTCCAATGCAAATAACTCAAAAAGTTGGCATCGGGATAACAGGGGTGATACCAATGCGTAGTAAGGGTTCTCCGTCGTAGCCCCAATGAGTAAAAGTAAGCCCGATTCAATATGCGGTAATAAGGCATCTTGCTGTGCTTTATTCCAACGGTGTATTTCATCAACAAATAAAAGGGTTTGTTGTCCACTCAGAGTCCTCCTTTTTTCAGCTTTTTCCACTATTTCACGAAGTTGCTTAACCCCGTCTAAGACCGCATTGATCTGTTCAAAAGGTACTCCCAACTCTTTTGCAATTACATGGGCTAAGGTTGTTTTGCCAGAGGAGGCTGGACCATAAAAAATAAGCGAACTAAGTACCTTGGACTCTATAATCCTACGTATCATTTTTCCCTCACCTACCAAATGCTCCTGCCCAATAAATTGAGATAGCTCTTTTGGGCGCATTCGAGTAGCGAGCGGCTGCTTAAGTGGTGGGACGAAAAGATCCATATGTTTGCAGATACTGCTTTAATTTGATTTTTTTACTTGTACTATCGCTAGACATGTAGCGAAGTTTACCAAATATTGTCCGCTCTTGCCACGCCCGATCAAACCGACCCAAACACCAAAAAATACCTGAATAACTATTTGGGTCTCTACCGTCAAGAGCATATCGATTATTTAACTCAATGAGTACATCCAACGCTTGTTCGTGTGATCCTGTCCATTCGATAATTTTTTTTCCCCATAACATTCGTAAATAATTATGCATTACACCCTGGCTTCGAAGTTCTGTTTGGGCGGCATTCCAAATAGGATCATGTGTTTTCGATTGAGCTAACTCTTCCAAGCTATACACATATTCTCTTGGATCTTGGTCATGCTCGTTCATCGTTTTCTTAGCCCAATCCGGTAAACTATCGAATCGATCATAATCAGAGCGATGGTGTGCAAATTGAAACCCGACTTCCCTCCATGTGATTAGTTCATCCAAAAAAGATTCCACGTAACTATGCCCTCGGAAAAAACCACTATTTTTTCCTCCATTAGGTTCCGAATCCTCTATTCTCCAATTGGCAGGTTGCTTAGTCAAGACCTTCTCTACCACTTCAAAGGAGCTAATTTTCCCAAAATGTAACCATGGGCTTAACCCGCTCCCCCCCTGCCGGTCTGGGTGATTTCTATCTTCCTCGTATCGGGCTAATTTGAACTCTACAAAATGGTTCATCCGTTCTAATGCTTCGGCACGAGTACCAACCCTGTTTACTTTAGCAACTTCATGATTTATTGGTAAACTCGAAACAAATTCATCCAACCGGTCAAGTTGCCGCTCCTCAAACACATATCGATCGTTGAATCCTACAGGAAGGTTACACTGGCCCCAATCTTCCAAGTCTAACAAAGGTTGTTTCACTGGAGGATACCTTAGCGCCTCTACTACATGTTTCTGCATTACTTTCCGAAACAAATAAGCCGAATAAGGATCTTTATCCGTTACACCTAGGGGAATAATTCCGTTAGAGTCTACAGTAATAAAAGGAATGGTTATTTTGTTTGCCACCCGTTCGTTATGCTCTCGAATAATGAATACAGGAAATTCATCACTGATTATTCCACACGCATTTTCAGCCAAGGCATAGATAAGACCTTTACCGTGCCCTATTTCGGACTCTACAAATGGCACATATGTCACGCCTTTGATGTTTTCCTGGTTAAAATAATCGCGATGTTCTCGCATTCCCTCCAAAACAAAATGATGAAAGCGATCACAAGCCCAAGGATAATCCACATTGAGTCCTTCATAAATGAGTAAAGGTTTTTGAAGGGTATTAGCTACTGCAACCGCATACTCCAATGCATAATTGTATTCTAACCTTCTGTTAGCCTGCATCCAATAGACTACATACTCCCCATCTCGGTTCCAATCGGCCTTATTGCGTACAAACTTACGATAACTGTTGATATTTTTAACTCCACTATACTTCATATGTTCTTTCATTTAGTTTCCACTAACAATTATTCGCCAAAAAAGCTACAAATCACGACTTGGAAGATTCTTTTTCTTGCCAATCCATTTTTGACAAACGGGGTAAATTGGCTAAAAACTTTTCTGAGGATTCCTTAATTGCATTTTTTTCTTCATTACTTTTTTTATCAAAGGTATTAACCATAAAATTTGCGCGTCCATTTTGACGAAAGGTATCCCGCTGTTCATCGATAAAATTCCAATAAAGGTAATTTAACGGACACGCATTGTCGCCCGTTTTTTCCTTTACATCATAAACGCAATTACCACAATAATCACTCATTTTATTCACGTAATTTCCACCAGCAACATACGGCTTCGAGGCAAGAACACCTCCGTCAGCAAAGGTGCTCATACCTAAAACATTGGGTAACACCACCCATTCATAGGCATCTACAAAACCCAACCAAAACCATTCATTCAGTGCTCTTGGATCTGTGCCAGTGAGATTACTAAAATTACTCAAAATCATTAATCGAGGGATATGATGTACATACCCCTGTTCGATAACTGGACGGACACATTCACTCAAGCATTTCATTTTAGTCTTGGAGGTCCAATAAGCGGCGGGTAAATCCTTGTCAAAACCAAAGTAATTAGCCTCTCGCACATCGGGCATCATTGCCTCATAGTATATCCGAATAAATTCACGCCAACCTATGATCTGACGAATAAACCCTTCTAAAGAAGAAAGTGGTACCGATTTGGTATGTTCTGCATAGTCAATGGCTGCATCACACACTTCCTTAGGGCTTATAAGTCCTGCGTTTAAATACATAGAAAGTTGGCTATGAAATAATACTGATCCACGAACCGTCATAGCATCCTCGAAAGGCCCAAAGTCTTTTAATCCATTTTCTAAAAAATACTGCAATGCGGCCAATGCTTGGGTTCGAGTTACCCCATAGCTAAAGTCCTTAATGTCCCCAAAATGATTAGGGTACTCTGCCTCTACCATTTCTAGCACTTCCTGGGTTATATTATCTGTTTGAACTCCAAAGGCCGTAGGTATAGAAACCTTTTTGGGAAGTTTTTTTCTGTTCTCTTTGTCATAATTCCACTCCCCTCCCTCAGGTTTTTGACCATCCATTAAATAGCCAGTCAGCTTACGCATTTCGCGATAAAAAAATTCCATCCTCCATCCCTTGGAAATACGAGATACATATGGTTGTAAAGGGGCTATAAAATACGAATTAGGATGCTCTTTGATCGTTGGATGCTCGATCTTAAGCTCTTCCATTGCATTCCTTGAATCCCATTCACTCGGCCTCATATAACTTAGCTTCCAATGATTATATTTCTCAAGTAATTCGGATAATGCAGCCGCATAGTCGAAACTACTTAGATGATAAAACACAGGAAAACCATGCTCTTGACATTCCAAAGCAAAATGGCGCATGGCACTAAAAACAAAAACTAACTTTTTCTTATGATAAGGTATTGAATTGGCTTTATGACTGGATTCGACAAAAAGTAATAATGGTTTTTCTTGTTTAACCCAATCAGGAAAATGTTGAACCTGTAACTGGTCATGCCAAACTAGATATACCTTAGAATGAGAGAATGGCTCTGTGGGTGATAATTGTTGGTTTATTTGGGTTAAATAAGTGCATTGCATACAATACAAAACATCAATGATGCTAGTACGTTCCTTTTAACTAATTAAAACAAAACAAAATCTCAAATATGAAGCAGTTGAAAAAGTTTTAAGCATGTTTGGAATACATCAAGTGGAACACTCCTAAAGAAAACCCAGTAATGAGATCCGAGATATTGAAACCTTGGAATATCGATTGCGTATATTGACATTAAGGCCTATTAAATCTAAAACCCTTACCGTTATATCATGAAATCGAAACTACGAAAATCCAAACAACACAAAATGCTAGCCGGTGTTTGCGGGGGTATAGCTGAATACCTTAATTGGGATCCAACGTTGGTTCGAGTACTATTTGTGATTTTAGGATTTAGTTATGGTTTTGCCGTTGTCATGTACTTGATACTCGCTATTATAATGCCTGACTAGGCTCCTCCTTATCCTTATTCGAAAGCTCCTCCCGGAAAAAATCAATTTCGGTATTCTTTACCTGCTTTATTTAGCACTATTACCGCCATTGTATTTATGAACTATGCTTTGCATTTTAGCCTAAGCAAAAAAAATACCTATGATAATTGGAATTGTTGGAGATGCTGAACGAGCGGTAGCCTGGGAACGACATATACGTCCACATAACATTGTGCGACAAGTCGTCCTAGCTCCTCACGTACACGATTTAGACCGGGTTGATGCATGTTTTGTTGTGGACACCACACTCACTCGAACAGAACATCTAATTGACGCCATAAAAGAGGGTATTCCCTGCTTTTTTATCAGCGATTTTATAATTCCATCAAAAGAACTTGAGCGCATTCATAGAACCAGTAAAGAAGCGGGTGTAGAGGTTCAACTTGCTCATTGGCCCACACTATCTCCATCAACGCAATGGATGAAAGACAAGATTTCTAAACCCCAATTCATACAGATTCAAAGAACTATTAATAGGTCTAAAATAGCCCATTCTAAACATGCGTTCATGAATGCTTGGACCGATGAACTAGCCCTTTGTTTAAAGTGGATAGATAGTGGAATACATCTTATTGAGGTAAAACAAAGTCATTTAATAGTTGATCAACCACAAGCTATTCACCTTCTAATACGATTCGACAGTGGCGCATCCGCATCCATACAAATACAGGTAAGTTCAACTATTGAGCAACATAATAGATACATAGCTGCAAGCCAATCGTTCATAGAGTGTTCGGTATCTGAACAAGAGCTCAAATATGGTTTTCTAGACAGTCATGGGCATCTTTTATTTGAAACTAAAAAATTTGATTCTACCAAAGCAGCAGAAAAATCGGCCCTTCATTTTTTAAAAAACGTTCAATTAAAAAAAGAGGTAGTCTACTCTGCCTATGATGCCCTCCGCTTTGCTAGTAATTTGGAAAAAATACAATCCAAGCTCTAAAAGCCTAGTCTGAGTAGATTTTTTCGATTAATTCTGAATACCTATTAGAGATAATTTGGCGTTTTACACTCATTTTCGGAGTCAGTTCGCCCCGCTCAATGGATAATGGTTGAGGCAGGAATTCATATTTCTTGATTTGCTCCCAAGGTGGTAAGTTCTCGTTGACCTTATCCACTTCTTGCTGAATTAAAGTTAATACGAGTGGCTCTAAAAGAAGATGATTTGGGTCTACCTGTAGTTTCTTCTGATGTAAATGCTCTTGAATTCTTGCAAGATCTGGATATAACAACGCACTGCAAAACTTACGTTCAATCCCAACAACTATTGCTTGGTCAATGTATGGGCTTTTTGTAAGACCATTTTCTATGGGTTGTGGTGCTACATATTTCCCAGTTGAAAGCTTGAATAAATCCTTTTTTCTATCGGTTATAAAGAGCCAACCATCGGTATCTACATAACCAATATCACCGGTACAAAACCATCCGTCGTCGGTCATAACTTCTTGAGTCCACTCTGGTTTACCAAAATAACCCTGCATAATGTTGGGACCTTTTGCTTGTACTTCACCATCTTCAGCAATTCGGATAGAAACACCTGTTATGGGCAAACCTGCTGACCCAATACGGATTTTGTCTGGCAAACTTGCTGTTAGAATGGGTGAGGTTTCCGTGAGACCGTATCCAACGGCACATTTAATCCCTATCCCATTAAAAAATCTCATGATAGTAGGGTGAAGAGCTGCTCCTGCAGAGATGGTTCCTTCAATCTTTCCCCCTAGACCTTCTCTGATTTTTTTATAGACTAGGGTATCTGCGATACTCCATTTAATTTTTGCTAGCCCCCTCAACGGTGTTTCTGGGTCAAAATGCTCAGCCATTTTCAACGCCCAATAATACAAATGCTTCTTTGCCCCTGACAATTCTTGTCCTTTCGATTTTAATCCTGTGTGGATTTTTTCCAATAATCGAGGTACGGTTGCAAAAAAGATTGGCTGTATTTGCTGCATGTCCTCTTTAATTTCCGTCAGATCATCCACATAGTAAATAGTAGCTCCAGCTCCTGTATATAAATAGGCTCCGATGCGTTCGATCATGTGGGCTAAGGGCAAATAAGACAACACGGCGGACGAGTCACTTGTAGTAGTAAATGGCAAGCGTTCCAATGATGAAAGAGTGTTAGAAACGAGATTATGATGGCTTAACATTACCCCTTTTGGTACGCCTGTTGTTCCAGAGGTATAATTGATGTTCGCTAAGTCAAGAGCACTCACACTCGAACGTAAGGATTCAAACAGTTCAGGCTGTTCTTGGTGTACTTTCTTGCCTAGTTCTAAGAGTGAATCAAAACTCATGAATTTTTCAGAATTATCTGGACTAGGCACCTCTTCCATAAAAACTATTTTTTGCAGAGTAGACACTTCCGTTAGAAGCTCTGAGAGTCCCTCGAACATTTCATTGGTTGAAACAAAATGCACTACTGTTTTTGAATCGTTTAAAATATAGACAATCTGATCGGTAGGTTGGGTGGTATAAATGGCTACATTTACGGCCCCAATGGATAGTATAGCTTGATCACTCAATACCCATTGTGAACTATTTGGTGAATGAATAGATACTGCATCACCTTTCTTTACCCCAAGGGAGTGCAAACCAAGAGATAGGTATCGAACCTGTTCTTTAAACTCCTCAACACCTAATGTAGTCCAACTACCTTTTCTTTTGGTAGCACATGCTATTCCTGTTATATTTTTTTCAAGATTTTGCTCAAAAAGTACCGGTACGGTAGTTGCTGACTCATTCATATCGCTGACATTTAATGCAGTTGTTAAAACATCCTAGTGGTGCTTTATTATGTGCTGAATCCAAATCCCACGACTTCAAATATTGACTTCGTTTACACCAAAAGGGTCATTGTTCATTTCTAAGGCAAAAATATACAATAAATAATGCTTATCCCTATATTTCAACTCAATCCCTATGACCAATCAACGACTCAATCCATAATTCAATGTATATAGAACCTGGCTTAGAAGAACTTGTGCACAATTTACTGGGTTCACTACAACCCAATATGGCAACGATGATGGGCATAGAATTTTCAAAACTTACAAAGGATGAGTGCGTAGCCACCATGCCTGTGAATGAGGCTACGGTACAACCCTTTCGAATGCTACATGGTGGTGCATCGGTTGCTTTAGCTGAAACGCTTGCCTCAGTAGGTGCTTGGCTACATTTACCTGAGTATAAAACAGCTGTTGGGGTCGAAATCAACGCCAATCATCATCGCCCTGTTATGGAAGGTGGAAAGGTATTGGCTGTCGCAACTCCCCTTCAGGTTGGGCGAAATATTCAGGTTTGGGAAATAAAGATAACCGACCATAAGGAACGATTGGTCTGCACATCCCGTTGCACTATTGCCGTTATTGATCGGCCCAAGAAAGATGCTTAGGAAACACACCTAAGCCATTTTGTTCACTTAAATGAACTACACCATTTTCAAAACCCAAGCCTTCAAAGGGATCGTCTGCTAATAAGAAATGGCCATCCAGATCTACCCAGTCGGCTAAAGGAGCTAATTGGGCAGCGGCTGCAATACCACAAGAGCTTTCCGTCATACAACCAATCATCACTTTCAATCCAAGTGATTTAGCTACCTTAGCCATAAGGTATCCCTCTCGAATACCTGTACACTTCATGAGTTTAATATTAACTCCATGAAAACGGTTTTTAAGTTCAAATAAGTCTGAAAGGCGCTGCACAGCTTCATCAGCAATAGTAGGTAGTGGCGAATGTTGGCTTAGCCATTCCATCTCCTTGGTGGTTTCCTTTGGCATTGGTTGCTCTACATACACAATTCCACGTTCTTTTAGCCAGTATATCTCATCAAGTGCTTTCTCTTTTTGCGTCCACCCTTGATTAACATCAACACTTATGGGCTTATCAGTATAATTTCGAATTAAATCTATAGTATCCCGATCATGGTCTCCCCCTAGTTTTACCTTGATCAATCCAAATGGGTCGGTGTTTGGGAGTAAACTTTGTACCACTTCCAAAGGATGTATACCAATGGTGTATGAACTCTGTGGTGCATCCACTGGGTTTAGCCCGAAAAGTTGATATACTGGCACGCCCAAACGCTTAGCATGAAGATCGTGCAGGGCTATATCAATCGCTGCCTTTGCGGCAGGATTACCTGGACTGTGTAATTGAACATAACTAAGAACCTTTTCTAAATCAGTTGGCTCAGATACCCAGGAAAAATCAAGACTAGAGAAAAATGACTCTGCTGTTTGAGCAGATTCACCAAGGTAGGGTGGCATAGCCGCTTCTCCGTAGCCAATATAGTCTCCCCATTGTAGTTGAACAAAACTAATAGGAGTATGGGTGCGTGAGCTGTGCGCTAAGGTAAAGGTATGCGCAAGAGGCAGGTGATGCGATTGAAAGCGTAGCCTAAGTTCTGCCATAATTCAACTAATTTTAATGCGGAGAGGGAGGGATTCGAACCCTCGTTACGTGTTTCCACATAAACTCCCTTAGCAGGGGAGCGCTTTCAGCCACTCAGCCACCTCTCCAATCAAACGTCATTCTATATATGAACAACTGTTTAAGGACTGCAAATATACGGCCCTTAACTGCAGTACGCAATGTGTGATTGGCTTATTTTTTATTTTCTACTATATAAATTTGCCCCAAATTTCTTCCATGTTGTGCATAATCCAATCCATAACCTAACACGAAAGCATTTGGAATTTCAAAACCAACATATGCTAAATCCACCGGGTGAACGGTAGCCTCCTTTTTGTGCAGTAGTGTAACCACTGATAATGAGGCTGGGTTATGGGTTCGCATTTCGTCAAGCATGTAGTTCATAGAAAGTCCGGTATCGACAATATCTTCCACTAATATGATATGGCGTCCCTCTAAACGTGCGTCGACTTTTTTAAGAGTGGTAACATTTCCTGAGGATACTTTTTTGTCCCCATAGCTACTTAGTTTCACGAAATCTACTTCACAAGGTATTTCCACATGCCGCATAAGATCTGCTAAAAAAATAAATGACCCATTCAATACACCAATAAAGATTGGATTCAGATTTGCAAAATCCTTATCAAGTTGTTTACCCATAAATGAAATTCGGGTGCTAATTTGTTCTTGGGTTATAAAAGGAGTGAAACGTTCTCCTTGCACTTCTATACTGTCAGGGGTAAACATAATTCTATATTTTCAATTAGTAGAGGATTTCAATCCAATTTGCAAGACTAAGGTAGTCGCTTGGGTACACTTTTGCTGATCGGATGGAATACCGTAATGGGATACGTCCTTAGATTTATTTGAGGGGAATAGTACAGCAATTATTGAATTATTGCCATCTTCGAGAATTTTGTAATCTGGTTTTTCTGTAAAAGGGACCTTTTTATTGATCAAATAATCTGACATTTTTGTGGTTCCTTTCATACCGAGTGGGGTAAATCGATCTCCTTCTTTCCAATCTCTAATTCGTAACGGCCAAGATATAGTGTGTGCATCCAAATACAACTCTGGTCCGTTCTTGGCTAATTCAAGGGGGTTCATATCCTTTAGTATTTGAAAAGTATAGGGTTCCTTTTGCAATAATTCATTACTCCCAGGTTGCTCAATTAGCTCAGTAGAATGAGAGGAAGTCTGGTCTGGGTCTGGCATGGCTAGTAAGCATGTACGTTGCCTATATACCCTCAAATGTTCATTAACGGACACTTTCTTTCCTGGCTCTGCCTTAATTAGCCCTCGCAAGTGATTCAGTTGACCACGACTAAGACGTTCTTCCTTTCGAAATAATGGATGCTTTTCCACGAATACCTTTAACCGGTCTAGCTGCACACTTTCTGAAAAAGGCTCCAATTCAGTGAGTTCAACTTTGTACTGGTTAGAATCTAGATGAACTCGAATAGATCTATCTGCCCATTGATCCTGATAACTCCTTAACAAGCGTCCATATTCACCCAAATCCAGTAGGTGTTCATCCCAACCTGGAAATCGTTGATTTAGCAT
>Ga0255753_1000993_pt1 | contig 35162 bp, 34 predicted proteins | sample 041ome_10_FD_179953 | JGI IMG/M metagenome (GOLD analysis project Ga0255753, IMG submission 179953) | Coastal salt marsh microbial communities from the Groves Creek Marsh, Skidaway Island, Georgia - 041412US metaG (version 2) | ecosystem: Environmental > Aquatic > Marine > Intertidal zone > Salt... | reverse complement strand
GGATTCTGTGAATTTTCTTTTGTTTCTTCAAGTCTTATTGCCTGTTGTTCTAAATCATATTTTCTTAAAATGAGTTCGTTAACGCTCATTTTATTAACTCTAGTTTCTATTTCATTTAATTGATTATTAGAAATATTAGTTGTCTCAGCGACCGCTGAAGAAATAAAAACTGTAAAAACTGTAAATAAAAATATCTTTTTCATAATCATAATATTATTGATTGATGCATTAATGTCATTTTTAAGGGTTTATGTTACTCCAATTTATATTAATTTTAAACATATTTTGCGTAATATGTTTAAAATTTATACTTACTAGTTATATTCCCTAAACTTTATCAATAAATCGTTTAATGTATATTTTCTTATTAACTTGGCTCCAGGATCTTTTGTTAATGGTTTCCATGTATAACTTATAAAATTACCATAAATTGGTATATTAAAAAATATGCCTTTATCGAAAGTTCCTTCCCCAAATTGATCTGATGAAACATCAGTAAATGATGCAAATACTCCAAATTTAATTCCATTTATAAAAGATCTTGATAATTCAAAGGTTGTGCCTTCATCACCTGCCAAATATTCACCATATGAAATTTTCATGTCAAATGGAATATAGTCATAATTTCTATAATAAAAATTTAAGAAATGGGTGGTATTTTCATAATCTTGAGTTCCAAATCTCATTTTGTAATCTCTTTTTTTAACATTAAAAATTTCAAATCCAATAGCATAATTAGTGTTATTTTTAAAATATAGGTACTCACCACCATAACCAGAGAAAATTTCTTCTAAAATACCTCCAGTAAACATAAGATGGTGATTTTTTTTAGGAGTTATATGATAATCGAGCTGCGCCCTTCCAATAATAATGCCTTCATCGATATTTCTAAGATAATCTTTAATATCAGATCTAACTTGGGCCGGGTAAGTGTTGACAGGCGGAACGGTAAGATCATCAAAATTATCTGCTACTGAATATTTAATATTTGATGAAAAAAAGAAATTATCTTTAATTATATATTCACTGTTATTTTCTAAGAGCAAAGCGCCTTTAAAAAACCCTTCTCTTGACGCTAAAAAAGGTCTAAAAACCAACCCATTGGATGTATTAAACTTTCTTGAGCTCTTTCTTTGATATAAAATATTTGAACTATTTACAAAATCCTCATCGAAGTCTGTTTTTGCTTGAAGGTTTGCGATTCTTAAATCTGTTTTAATTTCTTTATTAATCCCAGAGTCGATTGAAGCAGATGTGACAATCTCCTCAATAATATCAAGATTGCTATGGGTGAATTGGGTTAGCTCTATACCAATAGCATCAGCTGACTCAATAATTTTATTAACTCCAATACCATTGTTCTCAATATTTTTTATCAATTGTGTATATTTATCATCTTGAGGTTTTATGGTTTCAGATTTTTTATATTGATATTTTTTTAAGGATTCTTTTGGATTATTTTTATAAATAAATTTTAAAGAAGTAAAGTTACCTCTTTCATTTGAAAAACCAATAGTAAAATTATCTCTAAAGGTATATTCAATACCATATGAGTAGTCTTTTTTGGGTAATTCATAACCAACCTCACCCGGCGTAAGTGTCGTGTCATACTCGAGCTTTAGAAGTAAGTATTCATTTATTGAGTGTGATAATCCAAAAAAAGGTGATACGGTTTTTCCTGAAAAGTATCTACCTGGTTGAAATTGTCCGCCCTGATCTTCGAATATAGATGGATTAGTATAAGGCCTATTGTTAAACCCATTATATAGATAACCTAATGGGTTTTTAAAAGTATTACTTGACCCGTTTAGTGCTCCCCAACCAACACCAAAATGAAGATCAGTTCTATTGATACCATAGCTGCCTACAATGTACTCAGAGCTATATAAACCTGTTCCAGCAATATCATTAATACCAACTGCAATTGCTGGCCCTAAGCCCTCTTCTTTTAATCTTAACTTAAAATTAAATCCCTTATCTTTATAGTCTTGCTGGCAAACAGGATCAAAACTTTGAGCGCAATAAGGAATACCTTGAATATTTGTGTAGAAAAATGAAGCCTCCATCCAATTGTATGGAAAAGAGGTCATAGTTATTTTTTGATCTGGGGTACCATCATAAATAGTAATTCCATATGAGGTTTCATCGTAAAACCTTGCGCTTGGCATGTTAATTAAGCCAATAGCACCATGATTATTAAATGAGTTATATTTGAAGCTGTCCGAATATAAATCTTCGGAAGTAAAAATAAAAATTGAAAATATTAAGAGGTAATTCCTCACTCTAAATTTCTAATTATTATTAGTTAAGTTATTAATTGCAGCTGCAGAAAATGCAAGATCTGAAAGAATTTGTGTTACCGGCAATAAGGCATCTAAACCAGGATTATTGGTAATAATTTTTCTTGGGACAACTATAGTATCTCCTGGTTCAAGTATTACATTTCTTGTGAAAATATTTCTATTTGCTTTCTCAATAAGCCCGTTTGCTTTGATAACATATACTTTTCTTTTATCAGCATAATCCTGATAACCACCTGCATTATTTATTGCAGATCTTACAGTAGCTCTTTTATTGAATTCAAAAGCTATTGGGTTTAAGACTTCCCCTAAAACATTTATCGTATTAGGGTTTCTTGGCACAAATATTGAATCTCCATCTAATAAAATTGTGTTAGCTGAAGATAAGGATTCTGGTGAAAAGTCACCTGCTATTCTCCCAAGATTCTCTGGCTCTATTGTCTGCGACAAGGACGCTATAAGGTTAATGTCACCAATAACATCACCCTGTTGGAAGCTAGTAAGCAAAGCTTTATTTAAGTCTTCTCTGGATTTTTGTATAGATTTTATCTGACGATCTCTAACACTTTGTCTAGTAAATAATATTCCTTCCAAAAATGCTTCAGACTTAAAGTTGCCAACTAATTTATACAAATCATCAATAACGCTACCAGCGTTCATTGTGTAGGTGCCTGGAAAATCAACAGCACCTCTAATAGTAACTGTAATCAAATCGTTTACAGGCGATCTAAACGAAATGGTATTATATTTTTTAGCAGTGAATTGCATGTTTTTATAATCGTCTTTAATGACAATACTATCTAGCGGGCTTATATAGGTTGCCTCATCTTCAACGTCACTCATGTCAAGACCAAGATAGTCAACGAATGATTTAACATCAAATCTTCCAAAGACAGGAAGTGTATATGTGCCTTGTTTATGATTTAATCTTAAATCATAATCAGCTATTAATCCCTTTGCCATTGAACTAACGCTGTTATATGCCCTAGTTTTAATATTGGCAAAAAAAAGTCTAGAGTTCGGTAGGATTTTCACAGAACGGTATGTATTAGGGTCCTTTAGATTAAATAAAGTAACTGATTTAACTAAATTATCATCATCAAACTGCTCGAGAACTGCAAGCCATGGATAAACATCAACAAATTCAAGCTTATTAATCACGTCTTCCAAAGTTTCATTACTATTAATTGGATAAAATCCAGGTTCTTTTATGGAACCACTAATCCTAATGCTGGCAATGTCTTTGTTTACATAAGGATTAACATCAACACTCAAAACATTTGAAAGATTGGATTCTTGATTGCTCACACTTATGTTTTTAACTGAGGATGATTTTATGTCTAGCATTCTTAAACTTATATTAGACTTATTAGCTGTTTGAGTGAAACCAAGTGCAAAATTAATTAGATCGCTAAGGGTTTCGTCTTTTCTTACCTCATAAATAGCTGGACGCTTAACTTGACCTGTTATATTTATAAATTGCTGTGCAGGGTCAATTACTATAACGTCACCAGATTCGATGGTTACATCATCTGACCTATCACCATTTATTAATAGTTTGTATAGATCAAACGAAAAAGTTTCTCCGTTTGTTCTAATGAGTCTTATATTTCTTAATGTGCCTATTTCAGATATCCCGCCAGAGTATCCTAACGCGCTTGATATTGTGCTGAAAGGGTTGACTAAATAAGTCCCTGGGGTTTTAACTGCTCCAACAATCGTAATTTTTTTTGCAGAAAGATTTTTAAGAGATAGGTCTATTTGAACACCGATATAGGATTGCTCAATTAGATTTTTTAACTTTGTTTTTACTTCTTGAAAAGTTTCGCCAACAACAAAAATAGAACCAAGTTCTGGGAATAAAATAGTGCCATCCAAATTCACATTAAGATCAAAGATAGCTTCTTTGGAACCAGATAATATAACAGTCATTTGATCATTAAGAGATATTTTATATTCATTAGGAAGCGGTAAGTCTCCAACTGCAGAAATCGTGGTAGGAGTAGATGAAAAGTAGTTATAACCATACTTTTTATTTATAGATTTATTAATATCACTGCCAGAGCTAGCCTTTTTTGTACTTTCCTTTACAGCAGGTTTAGGTTTTTCTTTAGGCTTGCTATCTACTAGCTTGCTTTTTGCTAGCTCTATCTGAGCTGGAGTAAGGTTCTTTAGCAAGGAAGGGTCTATTTCTTGCCCAAAAGCATTAAAGCTTAAAAGCAAAGTTAACGGTAATAAGGTAATTACTAAAGATTTCTTCATTTTATTTATAAAAAAACTATACTTTATTATGAGATTATATATTGTGTTTAATATAAAAAGTTAATTTTATGTATAATTTAATTACATTCCTGGAATAGAGACCCCTTCAATTTCAAGTATAGGGCTTAAAATTTCATTAACTTTTTTGTTGGTTTCTGAGTCAGATAAAGTCTTTAGGTGGGATTGAAAGATAAACCTATAACCCAACTTAATTATTTTTCTTTTATCATCTTTATAATAATCAAATAGAAATGAATCTTTAATAATTTCATCTGAAATATTATTCAGCATATCTATAACTTCATGCACAACTTGCAAATCCTCAATAACAAATGAAAAGTCTCTTGAACTAGCAGGATATTCAGAAATTGGTTTATAGTTAATAAAATTTACAACTTTTTGTTGGGTACATAGCTTTGAAAAGAAACTCATTGGTATGTCTTCTAAGGGAGTTTCAACATAAAAAATTTTGTCTTTCTTCTTTGTATTCAGGTTATTTCTTGAGATCTCATTTATTTCAAATATATCTTCAGCATGATTTTCATTTAATAATTTATTGAGATACTTTTGATCGAGTTTCTTTGAAAAATGATTATAGTTATGGCCTTGTCTCCCACTGATTATTAGCCCTAATTTTTTTTGTTGTTTTATTAATTTATCTTTTGTATAAATATCGCTAATTTCAAAAATTTTTATAGAGTCTTTTTGCCTTCTTTCATTATATAGAAGGTTTTCAATGAGAGAGTCTTTAAGAGATATTCGTAAATTATTTCTATTTGAATCAAGTGGGTTGTCTATATTTATAGATTCTTTTTCCTTATTTAGTGTAAATGGAAAATTAATAACTTCACTGAAACCATTATCAACGAGAAGCGATTCTAATTTAGCTACTTTGGCATCAAAATTTTTAGCAATTTTTTGAAGATTGATTGGAGTGCTTTTAATATTGTTGTAACCTATGACTCTAGCAATCTCTTCGGCAAGATCATTGTTTGTTTCAATATCATGTCTATAAGAAGGCACCTTTATTTTATCTGAAATATGGAAACCGAGACCTTTAAGATGCCTTAAGTATTCATCATTCTTGAGAGAGGTTCCCAAAATTTTATTTATTTTATTGACGTCTATTGGGATGTTGAGATCTTCATTATGGTCTTCACCAAACGATTTAAATCTTATTGATTTTATTTTTGCATGATCTTGTACAACTTTTGCAAATCTTCTTAGAACCATTTCTTGCGATGCAATATCAACACCTCTTTCAAACTTATGGGCAGCGTCTGAAACTAAGTTATATTTGATAGATTTTCCAATAATGGATTCTGGATTAAAATATGCGCACTCAACAAGCACTTTTTTCGTATTAAGTGAGCATGCGGTTGATGCTCCGCCCATAACACCTGCTAAACTAATAATCTCATTATTTGAGGAAAATACGCAGTTTCTATCTTTCAATGAAACTTTAGAACCCAATAACGTTTTAAAAATAGTATTACATTCTCTATTTTCAAAAATTAGTTTGTTTTTAATAGTTTCTTTATCAAAACAATGGGTCGGTTGGCCTAACTCATATGAAATATAATTAGAGATATCTGTGAATAGATTAGCTTTGTTTCCGCCAATATTATTAAAGTAATTTTTTAAATATGGTTTATATTCAACTTTGCTATCTTCAATCTCAATTTCTAAAAAAGAGATTTTAGGACAATCCTTTGGTGAAAGATTTTCAAAATTAATCTCAAGAGGTTCAATATCATCATTAAATAAATCAATAGAATTAGATTTTCCAAAAAAAACTGCAAGATCTCTTGCTAGCCCAATTAAAGATAGGCAGTCACCTCTATTTGGTGTTAACTCCATGTCAAATATGTTACCGCTGATCTCATGCTCGTGACCAAGTTGAAAAAGTTTTTGTGATAGATCTTCTTTGGAGGGTTTTTCAGATAAGAAACTTAGTAAATCCTGATAATTTATTTTCATTTGAACTGCGCGAGAAAGTCTAAATTTGATTTATAAAATTCCCTAATATCATTTACACCATATTTGAGCATGGCTATTCTTTCAACTCCAAGACCAAAAGCCAAGCCGCTGTAATGATTGGAATCTATGTTGCAGTTTTCTAGCACGATAGGATTCACAACCCCACAGCCAAGAATTTCAAGCCATTTACCACTATCTGATAGTATATCCACCTCAGCCGAGGGTTCTGTAAATGGGAAATAGGATGGTCTAAATCTGATTTCAACATTATCGCCAAATAGTTCATGAAGAATTTGATGTATGAGATATTTTAAATTGGCGAAAGTTACATTCTCATCAACATAAATTCCCTCTACCTGGTGAAACATGGGGAGGTGAGTTGCGTCATCATCCTTTCTGTAAACTTTACCTGCTGAGGTGAATGCTATTGGCGGCTTACTCTCAAGCATGCTTCTTATCTGGACTGGTGAAGTATGGGTTCTTAAAACATTTTTCTTACCTTCAACATAAAATGTATCATGCATTTGTCTTGCTGGATGAGACTTTTTAATATTCAACATATCAAAATTAAATTCTTCAGTCTCAATTTCCGGCCCATGAACTTCCTTAAAACCCAAACTAGAGAGAAGATTCAAAAGGTAATCTTTGGTTTGATTAATAGGATGAAGTCTTCCAGGCTCCTCAAGGATACTTGGTGGATTTATACTGTCTAAATCAGACATTGTAAACTTAGTTTACAGCTGTTTTAACAATCTTCTCGAATGTTGAAGCATCGTTTATTGCAAGATCTGAAAGGATCTTTCTGTCAAGCAAAATATTACTTTTGGATAGTCCATTTATAAGAACTGAATACGATACACCTAAAGCTCTTGAGCCGGCATTAATACGTGCTATCCATAATGCCCTAAATTCTCTTTTTCTATTTTTTCTGTCTCGAAAGGCGTATTGAAGAGCTTTTATATTAGACTGCTTTGCGGTCTTATAGAGTCTGCTTCTGGCACCATAATGACCTTTTGTGGCACTTAAAACTTTCTTATGCTTAGCTTTTGCTGTTACTGATTTTGTTACTCTTGGCATATTATCTATTAATAAGCTTAGAGGCCATCTTGAGTACGATGCCTGAAAGTTTATTTAATCCTCTGTTATGTCTTTTTCTTTTTGTAGACTGTTTAGTAAGAATATGGTTTCTGTGAGCACTTTTACTTTTAACAGATGAGCCTGTTTTCTTAAAACGTTTGGCTGCTCCAGAATGTGTTTTTAATTTATATCCCATGTTCCCACTCTAAAAATTTGATTATTTATTCTTTTTCAAAGGTGATAAAACCATTAACAGCTGCCTTCCCTCAAGGGATGGCTCTTGATCTACTTGAGCTATTTCAGCTAGCTCATCCCTGAGTCTTATTAAGAGCTCTAGGCCAAGATTACTATTAAGAATTTCTCTACCTCTAAAACGGACGCTTATTTTAGTCTTATCTCCATCAAGAATAAAGCTTTTTATTTTTTTTAATTTAATATTGTAATCACCTATGTCAGTTGAAGGCCTAAATTTTATTTCCTTTACAGATGTTCTTTTAACTTTTACCTTCGAAGACGAGATGCTTTTTTTCTTAGCAAATATATGCTTGCCATAGTCCATAAGTTTGCACACGATTGGATCTGACCCAGTTGGTGAAACTTGAACTAGATCTAATTCGGACTGCTGTGCTTGTTCCAAAGCATCCTTAAAGTCAACTAAGCCATGCTTTTCTCCTTCTTGGCCAATGAGCATAACTTTGTCTGCTCTAATTTTTTGGTTTATAGGAACTGTATTTTTTTTATTGATAACTATGATGATTTACCGATGGAACAAGAGTTAAATGTATTGAATTTGTAATAAGATTTTATTCATGCGTGTGGATTTTATAACAAAAAAGCATTCTTTAAAACAAATTTATGGCTCTAAAATATAATGATTCCAATTAGTATTATCTTTTTTATATAAATTTCTTTTATTTAATCTAAATTCATTACCCTCCCAAAACTCTATCTCATAGGGTACAAAAGAAAAGCCGCCCCAATATTTTGGACAAGTTTTTAAATCGCCTTTATTTAAGGATTTATTATAATTTACTTTAACTTGATTAAACGACCCTATCTTTTTAGACTGCTTGGATGAAATAGCTAGTGCATTTTTTTCTTTTGATCTATAAAAAAAATAGTTTTGATTGAATTCATCAGAAGTTTTTTTAATTCTAGCCTTCATTCTAATTTGAACATTAATGCTGGACCAGTATAGTAATGCAGCTATTTGATTATGAGAAATAAAAGCTGCAGCTTTTGGTGATTCATAATTGCTAAAAAAAATAAATTCATCACTGTTAATAAATTTAAGATTTACGTATCTGGAATCAACCTCGCTTAGCTCTTTGTTGTATGAAGAAATTGAAATAGCCTCAATGCCTTTTTGACCCGCATCAACAGCCTCATCATATTTCTTTTTTAAAAGCTGATAAGGTATTTCGTGTTTTAAGTTATTAAATTGGATCATTGTATTAAAAATTTAAAAATTAATTATATACGCCTTATTACCAACTAAGAACTGTAGAAATTAAATCTATAAATAAAAAAACTGCGTAATGCAGCTTTTTTTATCTGTTTAATTTTTTATTTTGAAATTATGTTTAAAATTGCATATTAAAAAATCTAGTATATGGTATCACTTCAAAACTACCTTTTCTAAATTATCCCAGTTTATCGCCTCAACAGCATTATCAACATTAATAAATTTATGCTCTCTTAACAAATACTCCAATTTACTATACGCTCGACTAATCCCCACATAACTCTTAAACTTTCTAGTCATACCTAAACCAGGGACCATCGGCTGTTCAGGATCAAAATCCCTTGGGTGAAAGTAAGTCATAATATATTTATCGATATTAAATCTTCTTCTCAAATACCATAAAGGGAGCAGCCTGAAATATCCGCCACCTGAATAGACAATATTTTTACCTAGAATTTTTGATGTATTAATTGGTAATGATTTAAGAGTAACATTTTCATATTTAATCAATGAAGGGTAAGCCGCAGAGTACTCAGGAATACCTCCATGTGCTCGACTGGCAGGAAAAACTGAACAGTCATTTTTAATACCAAGTTTATCTAAAACCTCGAAAGCCCAAAGGTTTTTGCTGGTAATTGAAAAACCAGGTGCACGATAAGTATCTATTTTTGTTCCACTAAGCTGCTGTAATATATCGATGGATCGCCAAAGGTCTTCTTCAAACTGATCTTTGGATTGATGATAAGCAAGCTGATGAGTATAAGAATGTGTTGCTAAATGATTTCCACTTTTAACTATCTTTTTAATTACATGGGGGTATTTTCCAGCAACCCATCCTAAACAAAAAAAAGTAGCAGGCTGACCAGTGTCGCTTAACAAATGCAGAATGCGATCCACACCAGCCTCTAGCCTTGATGGCATTTTTTTCCAACTAGCAGGACTTGAAGTCTCTGGATTATCCAAGACATGAAACCAATCTTCGATATCAAATGACAGTATTTTCATTAAAAAAACCTAGCTCCTGCTCGTCTAAACTCTCTTACATCATCCTTAGTGGGAAAACTATAGTAGGTCATTTGATTGTCATCATTAGGTATTGTCGAAATATCATTAGCTTGTATTTTTGATATAGCTCTCAAAATACAGTCCATTCCAATTTTTTTTGTTTGATTAATTAATTGTTCCTGGCTCTGTCCTTTTATTTCGATTTTCTCTTGAACCAATATAGGCCCACTATCAATTCCCTCATCAACATAAAATACCGAGACAGCTGTATATTTTTCTCGATGTTTTAAAACCCAAAAACTTGGCATTAACCCACGATATTTTGGTAAGGGAGCCGTATGTAGGTTTAAACATCCATGTTCTGCAAGATCAATTAATGGCCTTTTAAAGATCTCATTCCCGCCGATTGAAATTAATAAATCAGGGGAATAATTTTTAATAAGTTCGAGCGATTCCTCTGAGTTTATAGAGCTAGTAAGTTTTATTCTGGATATATTGTGTGTTTTTAGGACAGCACCGACTCTATTTTTCTTTGTAGCCATTGCAAGAAAATAGCGGATGGAATATCTTAGAAAAAACCTTAAACCAAATATGTTAAATGTTTTAAAAGCCTTTTTCACCAAAGATTCTTTTCTGCCAAACGGAGACACGCTTGTCACTACACAGCCTGCGATCACTGCATTAGATGGCAAATTATTAATTAGATAATTAATATTTTTTGCCAAATAAAAAGGGTCATCTTGGGTGATAATTACTATTCTCATCTCTCTCTTCCAACTTTTGATAGCCATTTCTTAATCATAAGGTATATAAAAATGGGGTTTGATATAGCATTTCTTTTTCCTAATCTGGAGGGTGAACTTAATGACCTGTGTAACCACTCTATTCCACATCTTTGCATCCAAACAGGGGCTCTTTTGACATTTCCTGAACAGAAATCAAAAACAGCCCCGATTGCACCAGCTACCTTAACATCAATATTATCTATATTTTCATAGAGCCATTTTTCCTGTTTAGGAGCAGTCAGTCCGACCCAGAGAACATCTGGTGATACTGCATTTATTTGGGCTACCATTTCAGCAGTATCATTTTTATCAAAAGACTCTTTAAAGGGAGGTGAAAAACCACCAACAAAATTTATATTAGGAAATTCTTTACCCATATAGCCTTTTATTGCTTCAATATTTGACTCAGTAGAGCCAAGAAAGAAAACCGACATGTTTCCGACTTGATTCATTTTATAGCTTAAATTATAAAATACATCCCATCCAGTAACTCTTTGCCCTAACCTTTCACCAATCAATGCTGAAAAAATAACTACTCCAATACCGTCAGATATGAGCCAATCTGCATTACTTAGGGCCGCTGCAAAAGAGCGATCGGACTCTGCCGTAACATATGAATGAGGGTTTATGCACGCCAACCACCTAGATTTTTTATTTTCCTTAATGCTGTGTAGCATTTTATCAGAAAGATTTGCCGATGATTCGTCTGCAATCAAATACCCACTAAAATTTTTATTCATAATAATACTGTTTAAATAATTTAAATATCAATTAATTTTATTTTAATGCGCTCTTTTATTTTACTAAAGACTGTGCAGGTTCAATCTGTTCTTTTAGCCGATGAGCACAGGGCATATTCCTTTGATATTTGAGAAATATAAGGTCCAATTTCAATCTCTAAAAGCGCAGACTTATTACCTAACACAATTACTATATGTTAAACATCAATTTTAATTGATATGTCTTCAAATTGCACAGAAAGCTCAATATCCAACATTCTTTTAATAACTTTAACAAATTTATCTTTCAAAATAGGGCCACCAAGTACAAACCAACATCCCCGCAGGATGGTTAACTCATCTGCCTAGTAACATTTTCTTATTAAGGGGCACGAACTAATAATTAATAGATAAGAGTGACGTTAACTCAAAAATCAGCTCAAATTTCTAAACAAGCAGCATGCTACCTTCGATAATTATGTTGATTAGACAAGAACCACTCGTAAGAACGACGAAGTCCATCCTCAAGTGAAACCTGGTATTGCCAACCTAGTGACTTCAGTCTTGAGACATCCATTAGTTTTCTTGGCGTCCCATCAGGCTTTGAGGTATCGAAAAGAATTTTGCCTTTATATTCAACAACCTTTGCAATTGTTTCAACTAGCTCTCTAATACTGCAGTCGACACCTGTACCAACATTTATATGACTTAACATTGGCTTTGTATTTTCCTCATATGTTGATCTGCCAAGATGCATAACATGAATGCTTGCAGAAGCCATATCATCAACATAAAGAAACTCACGCATTGGTTTACCAGTTCCCCAAGCTACAACCTCCTTCGAGTTATTTTGTTTAGCCTCGTGAAAACGTCTAATAAGCCCAGGGATTACATGGCTATTTTCGGGATCGAAATTATCATGTGGACCATATAGGTTAGTTGGCATTACACAGCGATAATCACGTCCGTATTGACGATTGTAGCTTTCACAAAGCTTTATTCCAGCAATCTTAGCAATAGCGTAAGGCTCATTGGTCTCTTCCAATATTCCTGTCAAAAGTGATTTTTCAGTCATTGGCTGTTTAGCTAGCTTGGGATAAATGCATGATGAGCCCAAAAACAACAACTTTTGAACTCCAGCCACATGAGCCGAGTGAATAATGTTCGACTGAATCATTATATTTTCATAAATAAAATCTGCAGGGTAAGTATTGTTTGCAACTATGCCGCCAACCTTAGCCGCGGCAAGATAAACCTGATCTATTTTCTGTGTTTGAAAAAAATTAGCAACATCATTTTGTGATATGAGATCTAACTCATCACGACTGCGAGTCACAATTTCGTACCCATTGTCTTGTACAAGCTGTCGAACTATGCTCGATCCAACCATACCACGATGACCAGCAACAAATACACGTATTTTTTTAGCATTAACTTTTAGCATAAACTTACAAAATTTTTTAAAAAATAATTTTTTAGAGTGTTAATCTTGATTTTCAATGGGAATCGCTACGCTATGACCATGGGCTCTAAGTAAAGCAAGCTGCTTGGCCTTATCTAAGTCATTTTGAACCATCTCAGCACACATTTCTTCGACTGTAATTTGAGGGGCCCAACCAAGTTTTTCTTTAGCCTTAGTAGGATCTCCCAATAATGTATCAACTTCAGCAGGGCGGAAGTAACGCGAATCAACACGAACAATCACATCACCCTCTTTCAGTGCAGGTGCGCTATTTTGATTAAAAGCGGTAACTGTTGCAATTTCATTTATACCTTCCCCGCTAAATTCAAGCTCAATACCCGCTTCTTTGGCAGATAATATAATGAAATCACGAACAGAAATTTGCTTGCCTGTAGCAATAACAAAATCATCCGCGGTTTCTTGCTGTAGCATCATCCACTGCATTCGCACATAATCTTTCGCATGACCCCAATCACGGAGCGCATCCATATTCCCTAGGTACAAACATGATTCTAATCCATGGGCTATATTAGAAATTCCACGAGTAATCTTGCGAGTCACAAACGTTTCTCCTCGCCTTGGTGACTCATGATTAAATAGAATTCCATTGCATGCATACATACCATAGGATTCACGATAGTTGACCACAATCCAGTAGGCATACATCTTTGCAACAGCGTAGGGTGAGCGAGGATGAAAGGGTGTAGTTTCTTTTTGGGGAATTTCTTGCACTTCTCCATAAAGCTCAGAAGTTGATGCTTGGTAAAACTTTGTTTTCTTTTCTAAACCCAATAAACGAATTGCCTCTAATAATCGCAGCGTTCCAATTGCATCGACATCTGCTGTATATTCAGGGCATTCAAAAGAAACAGCAACATGAGACTGTGCCCCTAGGTTGTATACCTCATCAGGCTCAATATCTTTTAATATTCTAGTAAGATTTGATGAGTCAGTTAAATCCCCATAGTGAAGAAAAAATTTTGGATTTTTCTCATGCTTATCTTGATAGATATGATCAACTCTTTCAGTATTTAACGAAGAAGAGCGTCGCTTAATACCATGAACCTCATAACCTTTTGCAAGCAGAAACTCTGCTAAGTAAGATCCATCTTGCCCCGTAACCCCGGTAATCAATGCTTTTTTTTTCATAACTTCTCTCCAATTATTAAGCTTTCTATAAATATTTTTATCATTCCTCTTGATGTCTAAAATTATAAAAACTTTTACTTTGTAATTCTAAACCTTTCAATCGTGTCAATACTAATTTGTATGAGCATAAAGACTAAATTATTAATCGCCAAACTAAAAGAATAACGAGTGAAAGAGCGAGGTTTGCTAGCAAGCGTTAAAACATTATTATCAATTTTGCAGCAAATGTGTATAAACGGTCGGGCGAACATTAACCTGCTTTCTAAACATTATGGAAAGCAATAACATGAGAGTAAAAGCTTCAAAAACCATTCCTTCAAATACAACAGATGTTAAAAATATGCTAACGCCCACAAAATAAACTAAAAACTTGTAGGGACTATAATTACTTATTAATCTGAGCGTAAGTGATATCACTATAGAAGTAGAAAAAAATAATCCAACAAAACCAAAGTTCTTGTATGAATCAAGGATGCCATTATGGAAATAGTAAGTGTAGAGACTATGTTTTTCTGGATCAAGGCCACCATAAATGTGACCTAGGGATAGGATATCAGTCAGGCCTGCCAAAAGTAAGTCCCAGCGCTCACTTTGTAAACCTTCATTTTGAATCCGATTGAGAAGAACCTCAAAACTGCCAGAGATTAAATCATAAGGAATCACAAGTGGCAACATCACACCAAACATCATTGCAAGTAACACAAGTAAAAACTTATCTTTTGATTTAGTAAATATAAAAAGTGACGCCAACACTACTACTATCATGAGTGTTCGGTTCTGCAATAAAAGGCTTAAAAAAAACGATGCAGTAAAGGCAACATACTGATATTTTTTCTCTAAAAACCCGATAGTTGCAATTAGAAGCAACCCAGAGGAATTTCCAAAAGCTGGAGTAGCTATATACTCGATCTCACCCCCAGCAAATGGGGACAAAAATTTTCTAGTGAACAACGCGCTAGGTAACGTATTAAAAGTATAAGCGATTAATCCAAAAGCCATAGCATTAATACTTAGCATATAAAAAAGAACTATATTCTTGAATACACGCAAATCTACAAAATGAACGATCAAAAGCCATACCATAATTAGACAGCATATGATTAGCTGAGCTCTAACAGGAGTATCTGGATTAAAGTTATTTTCCTTACCATAAATTAAGTTCCCAAAAAAAGTAACTACAAATAATAATAGGTAAAGAATTTCATTAATACTAACTTTCTCATATCTTTTTTTGAAGAGCGGTAATGCCAATAAAGGTAAAATTGCATAAAACTTAATCATTGAAAATGGTATTGTGAAAAATACAAGAAACAACTTAAACCTTTCTTTTGCGAGATTTAATTTCATTACAGATTACTCATTATTTAAAAATTTTAAACCTAATTTGCTGCCAAAGGTATTGCAATTCCGATTGCTTGACGAAATGAAATGCCTTGATAGTCCATACGAGAATTTTTAACAAAGCCCTAAATGTTTGATTATTACCGAGAAATAATTTTTTCCTTATTTCAATATTTTCCGCAACTCCAATATGCGAGATATTATGCGTCTTAGTTAGTTCATAAAATCTCAAGGCTGATAAGTGCTCATTAATAAACATAAAATTTGCACCATGCTTGATAAACCTAAAAAATAAATCATAGTCCATGGCAAATTGACCTTTCTCATTAATGCCTCCGACTTTCTCATATAAATCTCTTTTCCAAAAGACCTCTGGTTGAGATAATCCGAAACCGGCTTTGTAAAGGTAGCCAATTTTGATGATTGGCGTATTCCTCATGTCTCTTATGACTTCATCATTTTTGTCTATGTAATATAAATTTCCGAAGACGACGTCAACATTTTTATTTTTCTGAAAAGCAAGAGATACATTTTTTAACGAATCCTTAAGAAAGACATCATCAGAATTCAGCCAACATAAAATGTCACCCTTAGCAAGACTGAAGCCTTTTTTAATCGCATCATACTGACCATTATCTTTTTCGCTTACCCAAAAATTAATCTCACTGGAATACTTTTGAATAATATCTAACGTGTTATCTGTTGATCCTCCATCAATAATAATATATTCAACATTGTCATAGCTTTGTGAAATAACACTCTTGATCGTTCTCTCAATGAATGCGCCCTGATTATACGACGGGGTGATTACTGAAATTTTAGGGTTATCTTTTTTAATTGTGCACCTCCCAAAAAGGCTTTAACAAAATAAGTTACCAGGTACAAAGATAATATTTAATAGGACATCAAATGCTAATAGCGAAATCATGGAATTCTCAACACTTTAATTAGATTGCTAATAACTTTATTTTTCTCGCAAATATCCATAGCTCTGGCCCTACAAGCCATCGTCATTTGTTCATATTCAGCCTCAGATTTACCAATAATAAACTTAATTCCTTTCGCTAACTCATGATAATTACCTTTTTCAGCTATATAACCAGTTTGCGTGTCAATAAGATCACCAGAAATACCTATATCAAAAGTTACGAGCGGTGTTCCGGTCATCATCACTTCACATGACATCATGGGCCCAGTATCCTCTATGGATGGAATTACAGCTAAATCAGAGCACACATAAAGATCTCTCAACATTGAATAGTCTACGAAACCAAAATCCAAAACATCAAACTTAATATTTTCTAATAGCCCATTGCTATTGCCGGCAATACAAATAAAGATATCTCTACTCTTTAACTCATCATATAAAAGATTCACAGCTTTGATGAAATACTCAACTCCCTTTCGTTTTTCATCGACATTAGTAGCACCAAAGAAAATGACCTTCTTAGTCTTTGGAATATTAAAACGTTTTCTAAGCTTCGCTTTATCTCCTTGATGAAAAAAATTACTGTCCACACCAAAAAATACTTTTTCTACTTTAGATGTTTTAAATAGACCTGATCGTTGGGCTTGTTTTGAAATGTAGGAATTTGGCGATATCAGAGTGACGTTAGACTCCTCAAGATAATGCTTCTTTCTTTGAAATATTTTGCGAGATAAATCATTATCGTCGTAAGAATATAGAGCCGGACACCTACCACATTCATTTAAATAGCCTTCACATTCCCATGCATAATGACAGCCACCAGTCAGAGGAGCCATATCAGTAAGATACCAAAACGTCTTTATACTTGAGTTTTGAGATATCTCGTTAATAACTTTGGGATTTATAAACGTCGATATCCAGTAAAAAATTATTATATCAGGCTCGAAACCCTCAAGGTGCCGAAATAGGTCTTTGGAATCATTTATTGAATAGACACCCTTGTCAAAAAAATAGTAATTCTTATCTGATGTGTTCAATAAAGAAGACATTAGTTTGTGTCTTGCTTTGAAAAGAAAATTTGATATTTTAGAATTATTACTTGTTCCGCACACATCAGATTTTGATGAAAGGTTGTGCATGCATAAAAACTTAGAAGCAAATCCTTGTTCTTGCAAGCCCTTATGAATATGGTATGCAGCCTCGCCTGCTCCGCCATTATCATGCGCCGTGACGTGAAGAATGTTCATTTAAAATATCTCAAAAAGTAGCTAAGTAGTCTACTAATAAATTTCGGTCTAGTTGCTCTTAAGTAATGCTCCAGTTCCTTTCTTACGAAAACATTCTCGACTACATTATCCTCTAGATAATCAATTTCACTCTGCCGCAGATTAGCATCAAACCTATTACTCACCCCACAGTTTGTGCCACTCCCATCGAAACCAATATTATTAACGAGTGACATTTTAGGGAATAAGGTCAAGCCATGATTTTCAAAAATTGTTGCATACCAAAAAATCGCCCATGTGTTTAATGTACCTCTTTTATTATTCAGTACTTGATTCCAATAATTCTCACTGTTATTTAAATTAAACTCTCTAATATCCTGTCTTGTGAATGAATTTATAAGCCTATCAGGATTCTTATCGAAGCGAGCCCACGATGAACGCCAGGTTCCCCAACCCCAACTAGTAGTTAGCCTGAGAAAATATGTATCGCCCACTCGATTTTCAGAGCTGTCGAATAACGGGTAACTATAACCCGATATAGACATAACCCTTTGATTATCTCTATATTTGTAAAGTGATTTTCTCATGTAAGTTATAAAATGCTTGGATACCACCAGATCATCTTCCAAAACAATAATCGTCTCATAAGACTCAAAAATATAATTCACACCTTCAATGATTGACCTTGCGAGGCCCTTATTGGTATCTGAATTTATAATAACAATATCTTCAAACCCAGTAATAGTGTCTAAATATGCTCTGAGTGCCGCAACCGAATTATGATCCCGCCCCTTTGGCCCATCTGAAAAAATATACAATATAACATCTCTCAGATCATTTTCCGCTAAAGCACTGATTGTTGCTTTGGTGTGAGACAATCTATTGTAAACAAACAAGGCAACGGGTATTTTAGACATTAAAAAAATTCCTAATTTTATTTTTAGTTTTAGCAAGAATATGTGTTGTGTATTCACGAAAAAATGCTATCAATCCACAAACTTTTAAAGAAAAAAAGATTGGGTTAATGACTGAACCATCAAAATACTGGTGTAGGGCTAGAACTTCGTGTTTACCTTTTTTTAATAAATATTTTAATGCAAAGGCTGGGAAGGGAACTCCATGAATGTCGGAATCAAATAAAAACATCATTACCTTTGGGTATCTCTTTGCGAAAGCAATATCAGGCCAATCCGTCTCAGAGTGCACGCCTACAAAATAGAATAAACATGTGTCACTATCTCCGCTTAATAAAAAACTTAAATCGCAATATTTACTATCTAAATTAGCTTGCAATACCGAGTTATTATTTGGGTCAGTTGCTGCGGTTGCTCCTAACTGTAACTGCCCAGAAAACGAAAAAACCATATCAGCGTCAAGATTTAAGCCCAATATAGTACTCAAAAAACCGCCTGACGAAGTTCCAACAGTAATTAATTTTTTGCCATTTGTTTCAGTTTTAACAAGCTCTATAATCTTTTCTATAGAATTGACGTGACTGCTTATACCCTTCAGATACCATTGCTTATGTACATCTCTTAAAAACAATGCCTTGTTGAAGGCTGAAATGTTTCTTGAGATATTAAGCCATTCATATTTGTCTTTGGCAATAATGGAGTCATTAAACTGTGCAGCAGAATTAGGGAAATATAGTCCATTGCTTGATGAAAAAACATATACCTCGTTATGCATATTTGGACCACGAATTGTCCAATTATCACCGAGGTAAGCCAAATCAATTAAATTAGCCAATTCCTGATCTATTTGAGATAAATTCATTTATCTTCTCGCGACCTTTAAGAATGGGGAAATTATAACTGCTGATTGCATCATAAAAAGTTTGTGGGTCCTTTTATTAAAAATGTTAAATAAGTAAGAGCTACTAGCTTGAGCAGCCAATGTTGCATATGCCGCCCCAATTCCACCAAACTTTTTGATCAAAATAAGATTTAAAATGACATTAAGTATTGCACCTAACAGCGCTCTATAGAACAGCAGGTTTTGAAGTTCTTCTTGAATAAACCACTTAGCACTTGAGATACCCAAAGCCGCAAAGATTCCTGAATACACGTGGATTACTAAAATCGCCTTTGCACCTGAGTAATCTGACCCAAAAAGAAAATCAATTATGATACTGCTAAACGAGGCAACGGTAATAGTAATAATCACAGAAAGCCAAAATAGAAGATTAAAAAGCGCCTGAAGTCTCTTGTAATAAAGATCTAGGGATATGTTTTTGGCATTGACTATTGCAGGGAAAAGGGACGAAGATATAATAACTGGAATAAAATACCAAAATTCACTCAATCTTGCAGCTGCTGCATACTCTCCCACTGCGGTTATATCCAGCATTTGCTCAATCATTATCTGATCAATTTTCATATATATGGCCACAACCAAGCCACTCAGAATTAGTGGAAGACCATCAACCAAAAGCTTTTTAGCAATATCTAGATCGAATTGCCAGTCAGAGATGAAAGAACCATGTCTTACATAGAAATATAACAACGATACCGCGGTCACAATACTCTCAAATACAACAACACAAACAAAAAGTAGCAACGAGGCTCCAGACGTAAGGAGGTATACTTTGACCAAAATGGATAAAAATAAGGAAAAAAGGTTGCTAAATACAACAAACTTGCTCAAGACCTTGCTTTGAAAAAAAAGGTCAATGACGCTAAAACTTTGAAAAATCATTGAAGTTGCGGCAATAAGAATCAAGAGGCTAGCATCTGAAGTGTCGGTTACAAGAAACGAAGTTAGACCACAAATTATCAACATTAGCATTGACGCCCCTAATTTGAGAAAAAAGGACGTGCCTACTAATGGGCCAGTGTTACTATCGGCTTTAACTAACCTCTTTACAACTATGGTATCAATACCAAGGTTAGCAACAACGGCAAAAAGGGCTACATATGCATTTACATAACTAAACAAACCAAAGTTTGTGGGGCCCAAATATCTGGCCATCCAAACTCCAATGAACAAGCTTGAAACCATTCTTAAAACTCTTTCTAAAAATAGCCATGATGTATTAGAAAAATATTTAATTAATCCTGTTTGACTAATTTTTAGACTTGGGATTTTCAACTACTTCCTCTAATTATGTCAATTACACTTTGATCATCAATAGATTTCACACTTGGAATTAAATCGTTAAGCATAAAAATGATCTTATGTCCTTGGAAGAACAGAATGCATAAATTTCCAAGCGCTCAAAAATACAACCTTCGATTAACAGAGTTTTGTATAAACTTGGTAATAAATTAAAGTCCATAAAAATTAAAATTTGCTCACCTGCTTTAATGAAATTACCAACATGAATATAAAAAACACTACTTCCTGAATGATAAAAGTATTAAGAGAGGGCCCGAACTTTATCAACAATACAAGCTTGTTGTAACACTTGACTATGCTCAGCTATATTATTATTGGTCATTACAATATCAGCAAAGTAAGTCAACATCTTTATAAAATGATTGTTAGGCTTAATTTGAATCTCTTTCATGATATCACCGTTCTGTTTTACAACTAGCTTTGCCAGGTAATCACTTTGCTTTGAAAATGCTCGATCGCAAAAAATATCAAATTTTGATGTCCAAATCCTTATTTGGTTGCGATAATTGGCACCAAAAGCCCAAGTACAATTTAACACGATAGCTCCTGAAGTTAACGCCGCATGACCGCATGTATCAACCTCGTAACTTTTTTCACTGATGATTTTTGACCATTCAACATTGATATCGTCACCCATCAAATTCCTCGCTGCAGAAAGAGTATAAGCGCCAGCATCAAACAAGGCGCCGCCTTCAAGTGCCTTACTATATCTTATATCACTTTGCTTGAGATGGGGAAAACCAAACTCAATATCTACCTTCTTGATGTCGCCATATTTCTTGTTATTAATCAAATCCTGTATTGCAGTAAACTGATCATGGAACCTATACATAAAAGCCTCCATAATTAGCACTCCATTAGCCTCTGCTTTTTCTACTAGTTCCTGAGCCTCTTTTAGAGACGTAAAGGCACTTTTTTCTACTAAAACAGATTTTCCTGCGTTAATACATTGCAAGATTTGCTCATAGTGAACACCTGTGGGTGATGATATATATACAGCGTTTGTTTTTTCGTCATTTAGCAACATCTCATGAGAGTCATAATTAATACAACAGTAATCAGCAGATTGCTGAAATGCTACTGTACGATTTCTTGTGAAAATTCCGTGCAAAATAAGGTTGTCACAATTATTTATTGCGGGGAGAATATTTTTAATCGCATGTTGACCGACACTCCAACAAGCTATCCTTATTTTTTTCATAAACTAGAAATAATCCCGCGAACATGAGGGTTTACCCAGGAATTAATTTTTATAAATTCTTTGAGCTGGTATAAACTCGCCCAGTAAAAGTTTTCTGGTATAGATAATTCCTGTTCCTCGGCAATTTCAACAAGCATTCCTTTATTCCTTTTGAGGTGAAGTCGCCCTCCATCCTCAGACATCCATTGAGAGAATAAGATTTCACCACCCATCTCGCTAGGATTTTCGAAATATTTAGAAAATCTTGGCTTGCTGCCTCCGTGCGCCTGCTTGAGGTTGCTAAAGGTAGCTTGAAGTGTAGGACTAATTTGAATTTTATCTGGATTTCCGGGCTCTGCTTTGGCTTCAACTAGATAGTGAGGGACATTATTTATTCGCTTGCGAAGAAGGCCCAAAAGACCGCCATTAAAACCGATTTGAGTTATTATAGGTTGATCCCAACCTCCTACTACCTCTCTGTTATTTGAATACGCCACTCTCACACCTTGAACAACGAAAAACTCACCACTTTCGTGAGAAATCCAGCCAGAATCCTTATCAATTGACCAACCACGACAATCCAAAAGTGGGATATCTTCGATTGTCATCTCGCATTGTTTTTGTTGCGATTCAAACCAAGCCGAGAAATCAGCAATGGTACCTACAAGCGACCAATCTTTCAGAGACTCAAATTGAAACTCTAATCTCGCGTCTTTGCATTCAGCACCAAGATAGCCAATAAATTTTTTATACTCCTTAAAGTCATTAAGATACTTATTTGTCATCAAAATACTCACCTATAATTGAACAGACTCGCATAGCTTCAGAAGCAGACATATTGTTGTGTAGCGGTAATCGTAAAATGCATTTTGCAATACGTTCTGTCTTAGGAAGTGAATCAGGTGAATTGCCCATTTTTAATCCGACTGGCGAAGAATGAAGTGGAACATATCCAATGAAAGCTTGAACTTCTTTAGAAAGTAAAAACTTTCGGACATTATCAGTTGTTAGCTCTGTATCAAATATTATGAAGAAAGCATGATAGTTGGTTTGGTAGTCATCGCGTATATCTGGAAACCAAACTTTTCCAAGAGATCGTAAATCAGCCAACCCAAGTTGATATGCTTTGTAGATTTGTTTTCGGCTTGACATGTTCTCATCAATACTTTCAAGTTGCGCAAATAAAAAAGCAGCTTGTAACTCTGATGGGTAAAAGCTTCCTCCAATCTCAACCCATGAATATTTGTCAGCTAATCCTTTAAGTACCTCTTGACGATTAGTTCCTCGCTCCCAAATATGTCTTGCTTTTTCAGAAAATTCTTGATTATTGACTACAAGAGCTCCACCTAAACCACAATGCACATTTTTTGTCTCATGGAAAGAAAAGCAACCAAAATCTCCAAAGGTTCCTAGGTGCTTTTCACCTAAATATGCCCCAAATGCTTGTGCTCCATCCTCAACTATAAAAATATTATTTTCCTTAGCAAGCTCACAAATTCTTTCTATATCCGCACATAGACCTCCGTAATGAACTGGAACTATAGCAACAGTATCTTCGGTAATCTTAGCTCGGACGTCTTCAACGTCCATCATAAGATCCGATTCATTTACCTCACAAAAAACTATTTCGAAACCTGCGCGAGCAAAAGCTGATGCAGAGGAGGTAAAAGTATATGAGGGAACGATAACCTCTTGACGCCTAGAAAAGTCTCTCAATAGCAATGCTGCGATTTCTAAAGCGGAAGTGCAACTATCAGTTAATAACACATTTCTAGAACGGGTAATTGAACAAATCTTTTCTTCACAAAGATGAGTATATTTTCCAGAACCATAAAACCTGCGTTCTAAAAAAACATCTTTTATGTATTCAATTTCTTTATCTGTAATGTACGGCTCATTAAACTTTATCGAAGTCATAAAAATCCTTTTTAAGTAAGAGTGTAACTTAGCTTGTTGACTACTTGATCGGCAGAACATACAGAATCATCGTCTCGAATAATCTCTGTGACTCTGATAACGTGATCAGCACAAACAATATCAACACCAACTTCATGGTGAATCCCGACCACGCGGCCAGGAATAATGCCTACATAAACATGATCAGTTACAACAAAAGCCTTTTTAACACGAACTTTCTTGCTATCACAGAAGAAAAAGGCGTGTGAATAGGGATATGTATAAGCACGGATCAAATTTATAATTTCGCTTGCTCTTTGATTCCAATTGATATGGAAATCGATTGGCTGCAAATTACAAGTATAAGTGGCTTCAGAGTGCATCTGAGGTATGAGTTCAAAAGTTCCCTTGGTCAAATTGTCAAAATTTTTCTCTATCATCAATAAATAAGTTTTAGTTACATTGTCAACAACTTTATCAATGTAATGATGATCTAAAATAGGAACCTCACGCTGATCTAATATATCACCCTCATCCATACCTGATGACATTTTAAATAAAGTGGCTCCAGTATAAGTTTCACCGTTTCTTACCGCCCAAACAGATGGACTAAAGCCACGGTATTTTGGTAACAATGAATCGTGAAAAACGAAACTACCAATTTTGGATCGAGAAAAACGAAACTCAGGAATTAGATATCGCCAGCCGATTGCAAACATTAAGTCTGGGGGTTCTGACCAAACATAATTAAAACTTTCGTCATGAATTTTCCGAGTTAAATGAAATTCAATACCTGAATTATTACAGATAAGTTCTATATTTTTGCTAAAAGGTGGCTCCCAAGGTGATTCCGGAAATGTAAATACTATAATTTCTGCGTCTCCTTTGAGCTCAATAAACTTTTTCAGACACCTGAGACCTCTTTCAGCCGCCACTAAAAGAATAATCTTCATTTGTTTAACAACTCCATAAGGTACTGACCATACTTAGATTTTCCATGTAATCTGGCTTGGTTAAATAGCTGTGTCTCATCAATCCATCCACTCCTCCATGCAATCTCCTCTAAACAAGCAATCTTATAACCCTGACGTTTTTCAATGGTTTGAACGAAAACAGCTGACTCATGAAGATCGTCATTAGTCCCTGTATCTAGCCACGCAAAACCCCTACCAAGCAATTCAACATCTAGCTTCTCTCGTTTCAAATACTCTTGATTAACACTCGTTATTTCAAACTCTCCTCGGCTCGATGGCTTGATACTTTTAGCAATATTAATCACATCATTATCATAAACATACAGTCCAGTAACTGCATAATTTGACTCTGGATTTTCTGGCTTCTCTTCGATTGACAAAACTTTGTTGCCCTCGTCAAATTTGACTACCCCAAATTGGCTTGGATTGATTACCTGATACCCAAAAATAGTCGCTCGGCTCGAATTATCAACAGCACGTTTTAATAAAGGCGAAAACCCATGGCCCCAAAAAATATTATCACCTAAGATTAATGTTACACCACCATCCCCAATAAAATCTTCTCCAATAATGAACGCTTGGGCTAATCCATCAGGGCTTGGTTGTATAGTATATATAATCTCTATTCCAAATTGAGAACCGTCTCCAAGAAGATGTTTAAACGAGTCAATATCTCTAGGTGTAGTTATTATCAATATTTCTCTTATACCAGCTAGCATCAAAACAGACAGCGGATAATAAATCATTGGCTTATCGTAAACTGGCAACAGCTGCTTTGATACTGACATCGTTATCGGGTAAAGTCGCGAACCAGTCCCACCTGCAAGTATTATACCTTTCATCTATTAATTCCCATTAATTCAACTCATTGGCTCTGAGTGGTTAATGGAACTAACTCTATTTGAGATGTATGAACCATCTAATAGACGTTCCCACCATATATTATTATTCAGATACCACTCTACGGTTTTTCGAATACCAGTCTCGAAACTTTCCAAAGGCACCCATCCTAGCTCATTCTCAATTTTTGATGAATCTATGGCATAACGTTTATCATGCCCTGGGCGGTCATTAACAAACTTAATCAAATTACGATAATTTTCAACTCCCCCAGGCTTATTTGGTACTAATTCTTCCAAAATTGTGCAAATTGTTTTTACTACGTCAATATTTTTCTTTTCATTATTGCCGCCAATATTATAGGTTTCGCCAACTTTTCCCTTAGTTGCGACCAAATACAAAGCTCTTGCATGATCCTCAACATACAACCAATCGCGAATTTGCTGGCCATTACCATATACAGGCAGAGATTTTCCTTCCAATGCATTTAAAATTATTAGCGGTATAAGTTTTTCTGGAAAATGAAAAGGGCCATAATTATTTGAGCAATTGGTAACTAATGTGGGTAAGTTATATGTTCTATGCCATGCTCTTACTAGATGATCACTAGAAGCCTTTGAAGCTGAGTAAGGGCTACTAGGAGCATATGCAGTTTCCTCCGTAAACAAACCCTCAGGGCCTTCTAGATCACCATAAACTTCATCGGTCGAGATGTGATGAAAACGGAAATATAAATTTTGTTTGTTGGTCAAAGACTGCCAATAAGCTCTGCATGCCTCTAACAACGAATAAGTGCCTATAATATTAGTTTGAATAAAATCTATCGGACCATCTATTGAGCGATCAACGTGGCTTTCAGCGGCTAAGTGCATTACCACATCAGGTTGATGTTTTGTTAAGACACGCTCAAGTTCATTTCTATCGCAAATATCTACTTGCTCAAAATAATACCGTTTACTACAAGAAACGGTAGACAATGATTCTAAGTTTCCAGCATAAGTTAGCTTGTCTAAATTGATAACAGAATCATCTGTATTTTCAATTATGTGTCGTATAACTGCAGAACCAATAAAACCTGCGCCGCCAGTGACCAGTATTTTCATCTTAACTTTTATGCTTATTTTTATAATCAATCAATCTCTGATAAGCATTTAATAAATCTGCTTCCAAAGAGTATTCATATTCCCAACTAGGCGAGTTTATGCTGTCAATGTTTATTAACTTAGGCGAAAGGATATCTTGGACATAAACACCACTGATTAACGCTTTTTTCTTCATATACTATCTTCTCTAATCATTTTTTAGAATTCTACCTTCAGGTGTGTAGAAAACAACTGTAAGGAGATTGATTTTTCTCTTTTCAAGCATAATTTTTCTATCCCACATGATGCATAGATCTATAAATACATCAGTGTTTTTTTGCTACTATTTTATAGATATCTTTTCCTAACTCAATGAACTTTGAGAGAATAGAATTTATATTAGTTATCCCCAAATAGGTCTCTTGTGAAGCATTTTGAATCAACATCTCTCAAACAATCAGCCATACGGTTCGCAATAATTACATCGCACATCTTTTTAAAATCACCCAAATCTTTAATAACTGTTGAACCAAAAAAATCACTTGAATCAATCCCTGGCTCATAAACTATAACCTCGACAGCCTTTGCCTTGATCCTCTTCATAATCCCAAGAATAGCAGAGGATCTGAAGTTATCGCTACCCTCTTTCATAACCAGTCGATATAACCCAACCGTTGTTGGTTTTAGCTTTAGAATTTCCTTAGCAATAAAATCCTTTCGGACCGTATTTGAGGATACAATCGCCTGAATCAATGTTTGCGGCACCTGATCATAGTTTGCCAGAAGCTGCTTGGTATCCTTAGGTAGACAGTAGCCACCATACCCAAAGGAAGGATTGTTATAGCCTTCACGTATGCGCTCATCTAAGCAAATACCATTAATAATGCTCTCGGCATCAAGGTCATGAGCCAATGCATAGGAATCTAACTCATTAAAAAATGATACACGCATCGCAAGATAGGTGTTCGCAAACAGCTTGACCGCTTCAGCCTCTGTTGACGGAATAAATAGTGTTTTAATATCCTTTTTCTCAGCGCCTTCAACTAGCAGGCTAGCAAATGTTCTACCCGCCTCTAACTTGCTCCCCACAATAATACGTGATGGGTAGAGGTTATCTTTAAGAGCCTGACCCTCTCTTAAGAATTCTGGCGAAAAAATAACATGATCTGTTGCATATTTTTCTTGAAGAAGTTTTGTATGGCCCACAGGGATGGTAGATTTGATCACCACAATTGCATCTTCGTTTATCTCCAAAGCATCGCTAACAACGTTATCTACAGAGCTGGTATCAAAACAATTGGTATCAGGGTCATAGTTGGTGGGCGTTGCAACCACTACGAAGCTAGCATCCTTGTAGGCAGCCTTCTTATCTAATGTAGCTGAGAGACTTAACTCTTTTTTAGCTAAAAAGGCCTCAATCTCGACATCAGCCACGGTGGACTTTTTGTCATTAACCCTTTCAACTCGTTCAGGGTCCACATCGAGAACTACCACATCATTGTACTGGGAAAGTAGCACTGCGATCGACATGCCCACATAGCCAGAACCCACGACAGTAATTTTTGTTTTGTTCGTCAAATTTTGACCTTACTTATGTTGTTAATCATTTTATTTACTCTAGGAATTTATAGTAAAGTTTTTGTTTCTTTTTTAAAGATTTCAGAGAGTCTGGAAACGAGCTATTTAATGTTCTATGAGACTCTTTATCAAAAATGAGCTTGTTATAAAATTAATAATTGAGATCAAGAAACTCAGGCAACCTTTTGCTTAAATGCATAATGCCTTATAAGCACAAATAAAATACTTAAAATTCCACCAAATAGTGCGATTACAATACAAATTATAGACCTTGTAGGTTCTGATTTTTCTTCCATTACCGCAGGAGGATCAATGTAATCAAAAACATAATATTCATTGGCTTCAATTAGGGTTAACTTTTTAGTTTCTTCTTGCAGTAGCTGAGCCAGGACTTGCTTGATTTCAGATAAACCAGTCATTGAAATTTGTTGATTAAGATAACTAACTGCCTTTTCTGACTCTAATTTATCTTTTTGTCTATAAAAAGCATTAATTTCATTAACAACCAACTCCACCCATGGCTTCGCAACAAATGGTGATTGATGTTTAATAGATAGGGTTATAAAGCCAGATTTTTTATCGACACTTAAACTTAAGAGCTCCTTAAAAACTTTATAGCTTTCTTGGGCGCTTGGTATTTGCTGCTGAGGAAACGTATAGTCTCTAATCCAAGTATTAGTATTCGTGTCGAAACTGTTTTCATCAATAGTTAGAGTATTTGTTTCTGGATCCCAAGATTCAACAGCCATAAGATTTGGCAGGTGAATATTTGGAAGTATGTTATTTTCAAAGAAACTAAGAGAGCTAATCTTTTCTATTGCTTTTGCAGAATTTCCTTCATCATTTCCATAAGGGAGGCTTAATCCACTCAGCTCTGGAAGGACACCAAAACTTCCAAGAGCTCCAGAGACACTGCTTGATAAATTTACTTGAGCTAACAAAGTCTTAGATTGATATATATTAGGTAAGGATAGACTATAAATGACTCCAATAATAGATATAAAAGTGGTTAGAGAAACAATAATCCATTTTCCTTCTAATAGAACATAAAAAAGTTCACGAAGATCTATTTCATCATCAAAATCATTGGGATGTTTATTGCTATGTGCTTCTTGCATAAAAAATTATGTATTTAAGTATGAGTTAAGTTTATCGTATTCTTGTTTATTTTTGATAATAAATTGCTTCGTTATAGCTGTTTTTTCTTGGATACCTTTCGGCGTTAAAATATATGCATAATTTAATTTATTGTTTGAATTTTTAAAGTTATGTATTTTAACAAACCCAATATCCACCAATGCCTTAAGACAATAATTGACCTTACCTATACTGAAGCCGGAGTATTGAGATATTAGTCTTTGAGATGCTTCGCCATCTTTTTCAATGATATGCATGAGATCTAATTGATCTTCTGTAATACTTTGTTCTTTTGTCATGAGGATGCTAATTTATGAGTAGGGATTTATTTACACAAAAATAATTAGATCCCATAGCTACCGCACGGATTAATAATTAAAATAATTTTTTTAATTAGCACCGTTCAATAGTTGAACTATTGTATTATTATGTGTTTTTATAGTCAATATATTTAAAAGATAAGGTCTTTTTCTGAGATAGTAACTCTTCTCACAGAACCTAGAAAATCAAGAAGGATGCCAACTCTCTCTTTGGAAGGAAGCGAGCAAACTTTTACGATACTGCCTGCTAAAGAACCCTTTGCAATTACGATATCTTGACCTATTTTTATTTTTGAAGCTACTGGATTTATTTTTGATGTTTCCTCTGCCATTTGCATGGCTTCAATTTCATCAGAAGAAAGGCATGGGATATTATCTCCAAATTTTATAATATTTTTTATGCCCATTGTATATTTGAGAGCCGAGTAATTTTCAAGACTAGTATTAACAAAAATGTAACCAGGAAAGAGCACTTCCACTTTGGAGGCAGTATTAATCTTTTTTATTGTTAATTTCGGTAAATAATAGTCAAATTTTTGATTTGATAAATTACTTTCTAATCTTCTAACTTCGTTAATTTTATATGTAGCAACAAGCCATTTTTTTTTCATAATATGTGGTACCCGAGGCCGGACTTGAACCGGCACGATATTTCTATCGAGGGATTTTAAGTCCCTTGTGTCTACCAATTCCACCACTCGGGCATATTAATAGATACCTTTCAAATATTATACTTTTAAATAAATAAAAATTCTTAATTATTGTGGAGGCTGAAGCCGGAATCGAACCGGCGTAAACGGCTTTGCAGGCCGCTGCATAACCACTCTGCCATCCAGCCAATAATTTAAAGCATTGTATAGGAATATTCTTAATATAAAAGTTATTTTTCTTGATAATATTCAGTTCTTTCAATATCGTCTTCGACGCACTCTTCTCCATACTGAATTTCAATGAGGTGACATGTCTCACTAAAAGGATTTGTGATTTGATGCCATTCACCTACAGGCACCAGGTAATGGTCAAATTTATTTAATTTAATATTCTGTTTATTATCAGGGTCATCTTTGCTGTAATTCACAATACAAGAGCCTTTACTAACCATCCATATTTCACTTCTCTTAAAATGCTTTTGAAAACTCATTCCTTTACCTGGAGCAACAATAAGCTCTTTTACTTTAACTTGATTTTCTTCAAATAAGTTATAAAAAGAACCCCACAATCTTTCTTCATAATAATACTGCCAATTCTTCAGTATCCACGATGATGAATTTTTTTTATCATCACCACCTATGCCAAATTGAAAATCTATACCATTAACAGACATTTCTGGAATATTTTCTTTATTTCTGTCACCTCCATTTGCAAAAATTAGCTCATCATCTGGATACATTTCTTTTATCTTATTTAGCGCATTAGTTGCACTGCCTAACTCATCATCTTCAAAATCAATCACCAAATCAACACATGATAAATTCTCAACTATAGTTTTGCGCTCATGAAAAGGCATAAAGAATTTACCTTTTTTATTTATAAGCCATTCATCACTATTCAATGCAACAATTAATTTATCGCCAAGCTCTTTTGCAGATTTAAAGTAGGCTATGTGTCCAGAATGGAGAGGGTCAAAGCCACCGCTTACAATAATTTTTTTCATAATATTTTTATAGTTTTTTTTTAAACATTTTATATTAACGAATTATTAATCTCCAATGATATGTTTATAGTCATATAAGACACCATTAAATTTATTTAAAAAATTATGGAACTGTAGATGTCTAACGCAAAGCAAAACAACTTTTACATCCTTTGGTTCATCCTTAAAAGTCTTAATTCCTAATTTATTTAATTCATTATGGTCATGATCTAAAATTAATGGGTCCCATAATTGAAAATTAATTTTAGAATCCCTCATTGATAAAAGTAAGTTTTTAACTTTTGTATTTCTAGTATCCGAACAATTTTCTTTGAAAGAATATCCAAAAACTGTTATTTCAGTGGAATCTAAATCAATATTCATTTGGTCCATATATCTAATAAAATCTTTTAAGACCCACTCATGCATTTGATCATTAATTTTTCTTGCTGAGCTCATTAACTTTGGTGTATATCCTGATATTTTAGATTTATGCATCAGATAATATGGATCAATACTTATACAATGGCCACCAACCATACCTGGAGTCAACTTCATAAAATTCCATTTTGTTGCTGCGGCTTCAATAACATCATTTGTATTAATACCGATTGAGGTATATAACTGATGCATTTCATTAATAAGCGCAATATTTACATCTCTTTGAATATTTTCAGTTACTTTTGCTGCTTCAGCAACTTTGATTGATGGTGCTTGATGTATACCAGCATCAATTATTGAAGAATATAAAAAAGATATAATATCTAGAGCCTCTTTATTTGATGCTGAGACAACCTTTGTTATTTTCTCAATGGTGTTTACTTTGTCTCCAGGAACTATTCTCTCAGGACTATACCCTGTTGAGAATTCCTTATTAAAAATTAGGTTAGATTTTTTTACTAAAATTGGCGTACATACTTCATCAGTAACACCGGGATATACAGTAGACTCATAAATAACTATTGAATCTTTTTGCATAACTCTGCCTACCAATCTACTTGAGGCTTCGAGAGGACTCAAGTCCGGAGTTTTGTCTTCGTTTATTGGTGTTGGGACGGTAATTATAAATATGTTGCTTCCTTTGATTTCATCAATATTTGATGTTAATTCTGAATTTTTAACTAAAATCTCTAAGTTTGTGTCAGAGATATCATTATTAATGTCAATTTTATTAACAAGCTCATTAATTCTTTTTTCTTTTATATCAAAACCAGTTACATCAAAGCCTTTTAATGAAAATCTTGCAGCAAGTGGAAGGCCGACATATCCCATGCCAACTATACAAATTTTATAATCTTCCTTATAGAATTTCTTCATTTTTAAAAGTGTTTAAAGTATAGATAAGGCCTGTATATAAAGTAACAATAAGTGAAATAAATAAGAGAATATCCGCTATGACAATTATTAACATATTGTTTACAGCCAATCCAAATAAATATATCGAAAGAGTTGATAGTTGAGCTGATGTTTTTATTTTTGCTAAAAATGTGACCTTGGTCGCATCACTTTTTCCGTTTCTTGCATTTAAATCTCTTAGAGCCCCCACCCAAATCTCTCTGGTTATAATCACTGCTCCAATAAAGCCAATTAAGTAACTTGAAAGATTTATTGCAAGTCCAAATAAAACAAAAAGAATAAGTATTTTATCTGCAATTGGATCTAATATTTCACCAACTTGAGATACTGCATTATATTTTCGAGCTAAATAGCCATCAAAATAATCTGTAACTCCAGCTATAAAAAATAGCACAAGTGCCAACAAGTATCCATCAGGTGACATTAACAGCACAAAAATTATGGCTGCTAAGAGAATTCTTGATAATGTTAGTATATTAATTAAGGTTGTCACAATTTAAAGCTTTTCTTTGATTAATTGTGCTATTTTGGCATTAATCCCTTTTACAGTCATTAAATCTTCTATTTTTGCTGATTTGATATTTTTTAAACTTTTAAAATTAAGCAACAATCTCTTCTTTAAAACCTCGCCAACTCCTTCAATTTTATCTAATTGAGATTTTCTATTTTTTGCATTCTTCTTTTTTCTTTGAGCATTAATTGCAAACCTATGAGACTCATCTCTTATTTCTTGCAATAATAAATAACCTTTAGATTCCTTTTTAAATTCAATTATTCCTTCTTGTGATAACACTGTTTCTGTTGCTCTTATTCTATTTATACCTTTAACAATTGATATCACTTTTATATCGTTATGTTCTGAATTATGAATTACTGATTGAGAAAAATTGAGCTGATTACTACCACCATCAATAAGAATTAAATCAGGTTTTGTATCTTTATTATCATAATATTTTATTCTTCTTTGAATTACATGCTCCAAAGAGCCGACATCGTTTCCTGATAACTCTTTTGGTATATTGAATGTTCTATATTCTTTCTTGCTAGGCCCTTCATTTGAATAAACAACACATGCTGCTACAGCATGATTTCCAGAGATATGGCTAACATCATATGCTTCAATTTTTTTTATATCTTTTGTGTGTCCAATATGATTTTTTAAGTCATCAAATGCAAAGTTATATTTATCTGACTTGCTTAAATGATTTTCAATTATTTGTTTTGCATTTAGCTTGCATAAATTATAAATTGGCCGAATTGATTTAGTTGGACTGTGAGTGATTTTTACATTTGCATTAAACTTCTGTTTTAGTACCTTACTAATTAATTCCTTGCTTTCAAGCAAGTGAGTACATAAAACTTTTTTTGGAATATCTATCTGAGAATCATAAAAGTTGATAATTGACATTTGGTATACAGAATCAATAGATTCAAAAAGAGCTTTTTTTACAAAATGAGTTTTTGTTCCTCTAATTTTTCCCTTTCTTACTGCTATTATTGAAATACCAATATAGTTATTTTCTAAATGAACAGAAAATATATCTATATCTCTTGCAATAGTAACTACCGATTGTTCTTCTCGAATAAGCTCAATCCTCTTTAATCTATCTCTTATATCTGCAGCTTTTTCAAAATCCAACTCATTAGATGCTTTTTGGATATCGTGCTTTAAACGCCCAATAGTCTGTGAATCAGATGAAGATAAATATGATTTTGAAGATTCTACATCTTCAAAATAATCAATTTTACTAATGTTTTTTACACATGGTGCAGAACACCTCTTCATTTGAAATTCTATACAAGGTCTAGATCTATTTGAAAAAGTAGAATTATTACAGTTTCTGAGTTTAAAAATTTTTTGAATTTCCTTAATAGATTTTTTTACAGCTCCCGAGCTTACAAAGGGACCAAAGTAATTAGCATTAACTGCCTTTTTTGTTCTTTTTAAATAGATACCTGGATAATCATGATCTAAAGAAAAATATATGTATGGATATGTTTTATCATCTCTTAGAAGAATATTAAACTTTGGTTTGTTTTCTTTGATTAATGTTTGTTCTAATAGCAGCGCCTCGACTTCATTTTTAGTGGTAAAGGTTTCAATCTTGTCTGTTAAAAATTTTATTTGTGAAGTTTTTCTGTCTTTGAAAGAGTTACCAAAATAACTTGAAACTCTTTTTTTTAAATTTTTAGCTTTTCCAATATAAATAATTTCAGTTTTGTTAAAAAATTTATATACGCCCGGCGTTGATGGAACCTTTTTAAGATCAACCGCCATGCTCATCTAAATACTTTTTAGCAAAAATTTTTCCAGCACTAACACCATATTGATCAAAAGGATTAATCTGAA
>Ga0255753_1000992_pt1 | contig 35206 bp, 31 predicted proteins | sample 041ome_10_FD_179953 | JGI IMG/M metagenome (GOLD analysis project Ga0255753, IMG submission 179953) | Coastal salt marsh microbial communities from the Groves Creek Marsh, Skidaway Island, Georgia - 041412US metaG (version 2) | ecosystem: Environmental > Aquatic > Marine > Intertidal zone > Salt... | reverse complement strand
AGCGTTCATCCTGAGCCAGGATCAAACTCTCCATTGTAATGTTGTTGTTTGTTTCCTAGCTATTAACTCAAGGATAATTGACAAGGTTTTTTGCATTCCTTGTTTCTTAAACCAATATGTAAAGAACTTGTTTCTGTTTTCCCTTTCTCTCGATTGGGGCGGCAAATGTAAGAAGGTATTTTCTAATACCGCAACTTAATTTGTTTTTTTTTCTAAAAAATTTTCGCTCTGGAAAATCGTCTAGAATCAAGTCGCCTCAATTGTTAAACTTGGGACGGCAAAGATACGCTATCATTGAATTCTAGCAACAAAAAATCATCTTTTTTACAATCAAATTTTCTCTTTGCTGTTAGTCAACCAGTTAAGCTATTTTACCGCTGAAAGCTTAGTAGAAAAGAACGTGCCTCCTTCCAGAAGCGGGCGCAAATGTATACACGGATTTCCTATTACCTAACGAATTCCAATGTTTTTTTAGAAGAATTTTAGAAGCCCTTTATTATCAAGGAGTTGACATAGCAACTTCTACCACTCTACCTCGCATTACACGGTGGTTGTTTAGCGCAAAGCCGCATATGTAGGCAGCCATCGCCGATGCATCGATGGGTGCAACGTACCCTGGAAATGCTTCTTCGAGCATTTCTGTCTGGACAGCACCCAGTGCTAAACAATTAAAAGACCAAGATGTCGAGTCGCCAAATTCAGCTTGAAGGCATTCTGTGAGTATGGTCATCGCGCCCTTTGAAGAACTGTAAGCAGACAATCCAGGGAATTTCACACTACCTGTAACTCCGCCTACGGAACTTATATTAACGATATGGACGTCCGTACTGAACTTAGGCATCAGATTTTGGATCAGTTGAATTGGACCAAAAACATTTGTGCCGTAAACATTCATCAAGTCGTCCTTAGTGATGTCACCGAATGGTTTGTTTACCAATGCACCTGCATTATTAATAAGTATGTCAACTGGGTAATCTGGGTATTCTGACTTTTCTAAAGCCAATAAATCTGTCGTACATATATATAAGGTCTCCGGATATAAGGTAGAAAGTGCTTCGACAGCCTGAGTGTTTCTGGTAAGAATGATAACTCTATGTCCCATCTCAAGGAATAATTGCGCGGTACTGTAACCAATACCCCTTGATGCTCCGGTAATCCAAATGTTTTTCATGACGTAATATTTATACATATATAACAAAACAGCCCGAACTCTCGTTCGGGCTGTTTCTATTTTTCTTTCTGGAAATTACACTAGCATGGTTACTGGATTCTCCAAGAATGCTTTTACAGTTTGTAAGAACGCTGCACCTGATGCACCGTCGATTACTCGGTGATCACAGCTTAGTGTAACCTTCATTACATTACCAGGTACTACAGCACCGTCTTTTACTACCGGTACTTGCTTAATACCTCCTACTGCTAGGATGGCTGCATCAGGCGGGTTCACGATAGCTGTAAACTCTTCAACGCCGAACATACCTAGGTTAGAAATAGTAAATGTATTGCCTTCCCAATCTGACGGTTGAAGCTTTTTGTCTTTCGCTTTACCGGCAACATCTTTAACGTTAGCGCTAATGCTTGAAAGTGGCATCTGATCGGCATGGCGTAAAACAGGAACCAACAATCCGTCTTCAATAGCAACAGCAACTCCGATGTGCACGTGGTCGTTCTGACGAATACTGTCGCCCATCCAAGCTGAGTTGATTACCGGGTGCTTCTTGAGTGCTAGAGCACATGATTTCACTACTAGGTCGTTGAAGCTGATTTTAACATCACCTCCAGCATTCATGGTTTTTCTTGCTGCTATAGCATTATCCATATCAATATCCATAGTAATGTAGAAGTGAGGCGCTGTGTTTTTGCTTTCGCTCAAACGCTTCGCAATCACTTTTCTCATCTGGCTTACAGGAGTATCTGTAAAGTTCTCTACGCCTGCTGGAACAGAAGGAGCAGCAGCCACACCCGGTTGTACAGATGTGTGATAGGCCGGATTAAAAGAATCTACATCGCGCTTAACGATACGACCGTTATCACCTGAACCTTGAAGCATGCTTAGATCGATGCCTTTCTCCGCTGCTAATTTTCTCGCAAGTGGAGATGCTTTCACTGAGCCGTCTGCTGGTGCGGCAGCAACAGGTGCTGGTGTCGGAGCAGCTGGGGCTGGAGCCGGAGCTGCAGCAGGTGCTGGAGCTGGAGCCGCTTCAAGAGCTGGCGCTGGGGCAGCTTCCTCTGCTGGAGCATCAGCTGCTGGAGCTGAACCGCCTTTCAACGCTTCGATATCTTCGCCTTCATCACCTAGAATAGCCAATACTGTATCTACGGGTGACATTTCTCCCTCACCCGTTCCGATGTATAGAAGAGTTCCCTCTTGACCAGGGAATGCTTCGAATTCCATCGTTGCTTTGTCAGTTTCGATTTCAGCAAGCAAATCACCTTCGCTTACTTTATCACCTACACTTTTGTGCCATTTTGCGACAACACCCTCGGTCATTGTATCCGAGAGACGCGGCATGTTAATTACAATAGCCATAATTCCTATTAGTCTTTAATAAATGGGTAATCTTCCTGAGCGTATACGCCTTGGTATACTTCAGAAGCATCTGGGAAGTCACTAGCTTCAGCGAAGTCAACACATTCCTTCACCAAATCCTTAACGCGTTGGTTGATTTCTTCAATCTCTGCGTCTGTCGCCCATTTCTTTTCCTTGATTTTATTCAAACAAAGTGTGATAGGATCTTTTGCTTGGTATTCTGCAACCTCATCTTTGGTTCTGTATTTCTGAGGATCAGACATTGAGTGTCCTTTATAACGGTAGGTACGGATCTCCAATAGTGTTGGTCCATCGCCCTTGCGCGCGCGCTCCATTGCTTCGTGAACCGCATCATAAACAGCAATAGGATCCATACCATCTACTGCACGGTTTGGCATTTCATAACCTTCACCCAATTTATGGATGTCGGTGTGGTTCGCTGTACGCTCTACCGAGGTACCCATTGCATAACCGTTGTTCTCAACAATAAAAACTACGGGTAATTGCCACAACATCGCTAGGTTGGCAGTTTCGTGCCAAGAGCCCTGGCGGATTGCACCATCACCCATGTAGGTTAGTGTAACGTTGTTTTGACCCTTATACTTATCGGCAAAAGCTAGACCAGCTCCTAATGGAATCTGACCACCTACAATACCGTGACCACCCCAGAATCCAAGTTCCGGAGAGAACATATGCATAGAACCACCCTTACCGCGTGAAGTACCTGTTACCTTACCCATTAGTTCCGCCATAATGCGTCTTGGATCTTCACCCAAAGCGATTGGTTGAACGTGATTACGGTAGGCAGTGATCATCTTATCACCTTTTTCCATTGCAAATGCTGAACCGGCTAAAACAGCCTCTTGTCCATTATACAAGTGCAAGAACCCACGAATTTTCTGTTGAATGTACAATGCTGCAGACATGTCCTCGAACTTTCTCCAGAAAAGCATGTCTTCGTACCACTTTAAATAAGTCGCTTTTGTAATGCGCTTTTTCGCCATTGTCAGATGTGTTTAGTGCGACAAAAATAATCCAAAACCGCACCCAGCAAAAAAGAATACGATTTTAGTTTTAATTAACGAGAAATGCGACAAAAGGTTTATTCCGACAAGAAGCCGTCAATATTGAAAGCCATTGAGAATCTCAGCGTATTTTCAAGTGGTGATCTTGTAGTAGGACTCGCTGGAATTAAATAGGCCATGTCAATACTAAAGACGTTATAAACAAGGCCAAATCCCAAAGTGACATACTGACGATTTCCTTTAAGCTTGTGCTCATTTAGATACCCTCCTCGTGCATATAAGAACTCACTGTATTTGTACTCAAGGCCAAAATTGTAAATGTTTTCTTGAAGTAGTTCTGTAAAACCTCCAGGCTTCGCACCTGGATTGAAACTCTGAGCTGCACCAATTAACGGGGTCATTGCCTCGGTATCCACTCCCGCGATAATTTCTCCATCTGATCCTAATTGAGGTGGAGTAGGAACTAATAATCTATTGATATCAAGATAGACCGAAAGCATATTGTACTCATCAATCTCTAGATGGTAACCACCACCAATTTTGAAGTTTGTTGGAAGGAAATCAGAATTACCACTTTCCGAGTAAGCTATTTTTGCACCTAGATTACTAATGGCCAAACCAGCGGTAAAAGCTTGACGACGGCCTCCACTAATATTATTGAAATTACTTTGGTAATAAAAACCAAGATCGGCGGCACCACTTTGACCAGGTTTAGTCTGTAAACCTTGAACAACTTGACCTTGCGCAATGTCTGAATAAATCCATCGCAAGGCAGTCCCTGCACTCCAATGATCGTTCAATTTTAGTCCATAAGAGACATCAAAATAAAACTCATAAGGATTGAAAGTTCCAAGACTATTTCCTCTGTCATCCGTAAAGTTGATTTCACCTAGTGAGAAATATCGCAACGACGCTGCAATACCTTGACGATCGCTTAATGCCTTTGAATAATTCACGTACGCTAGATCAATATCTGGAACAAGGCGCGACATCCATGGAGTATAGGAAAGGGCCATATTGGCTGATTTGTCTTCTAAAAAGGCCAGTTTCGCTGGGTTCCATGCACTAGAGTTTCCATCTGGGGTAGATGCAACACCCACATCGCCCATTGCACCCGCTCTTGAATCTGGGCTAACCAACAAAATAGGCACCGCGGTGGTGACCACATTATATTTCAGATTGTCTTGCGCGTATCCTTTTGTCGCTAAAGCAAAAAGAAGTAGAAAGAGGATGTGTTTTTTCATAGTCATATGCGTGTCGCAGCGCAAGTTTAACGTATATAAATGAGCTTTTCTTGTATTCTAGCAGATTTTCCATCATTGCTTCTTGTCCAATGGACTCTAGCTTGGTAAAAACCTGGTACTAATTTTCCAGCAGGAACATCTGAAACAAAGAATTTGGGAAGGTCCGATGTCTTAGCTTCCAGAATCATATTTTCCTTCCATTCCCAAACTACTTTTCCCTGATTGTCCACTAATGTTAGCCGAAGTTCTCCTTCCTCCCCTTTTTGATTGTGTTCAAGGTTGAAATTTAGTTCACTCGTGAATGGGTTGGGGAAGATTTCAAGTTGATTGAGAATTGGATCTGCCGCATCAATAACCGTAAACGTGAGTTCATCGTACCCCCACTGATTCAAGACGTCCCATGCTCTCAATGACAAACGATGCTCCCCAGGTGTCAAATCATAGTATTGATATTCAATACTTCCCTTCGTGAAATCATCAATATAAGTTTGGTAAGCAGTATTTACATTCTTAGGTTGTCCGTCCAATTCTAGAACGATATTATGTCCGATACCAAGACCTACTGCATTAATCCCACTTTCGTCCTCCATCAATCCAATGGCTAGCGGATTTGGGTCGCTAATACCCCCACTTTTAAAAGCGGTGTCATTAATAAACAAGCGAACCTTTGGGCCCTCCCTATCGGTGATAACACCATCAAAGACACCTCCGATTAAAAGGTCATTCTCCCCGCCCCAAGCATCCTTGGCAGTACTTGCTGCATAGGAAATAACCTTTGGCGTCCCAATACTTAAGTTGATGTCCAACGGAATTCTGAACTGCACAGTGAATACCCCATTAACCACAGAAGCCTCACCTCTGAAGATAGCATTGTTTTGGGTTTTGAAATTGAATGCAGAACCGTTCGAATCATTTCTTCGAGTTTGAACAGATTGAGCCTTGTCGAAAAAAGTCAACCATACTCGACCAGTGAAATCATTTTCAATGACTGACTGTGTTCCAATATGACCTTTAATTTCCACCCAGGACAAAGCATTTAACGTATCAGAATATTCATCCCAGCCAAAACCATTTATAGAATCTAACACAACACCCGCTTTTGGTTTCGCCAAAGGCATGGTTGGATCGCCAATAAGTGAGAATTTGATCTTATCCCCACTGATATTGTTGTTTTTAGTTTCGCGAAGTACGTCACCCATTCGAGGTTGTTCTAGCCCAACCATATTTACATTCAATAGCCTGTTTAAATCGTATGTGCTATTGGTAGCAAATACGCTCCGCGTAGTTGAGAATAAGGCTATTGCCCCCCCATTCGGACTTAAAAATAATTGCTCACCAGCACTGATTCGGTTAGGATCATCGAACCTAGTGAATTCACAGGTGATGGTTGTGAAAACAGGAAGATGGGTACTGTTTGACCAACTATTGATATCCTCCAACTGAAGAATTCTTTCAGTGGCCCAACCTACCTCACCCCCGTGACCGATATAACTCACCATGAGAGCACCCTCTTCTACATGCCGAAACAAAGCCTCTCGAGCTGTTGGATAACGTTGTGATCCTGGTTTCGATTCTTGCAAATAAGCATCTGCATAAATCTTTATGATATTCAATTCAGGACGGATGGTATCCAGTCGTTTAGCAAGAGCATCTTGAACTACTGCAAATTCTCGCTCCCAGGCATGGTCTACGTCGTCCGCAACAAGCACAACATCGCCACGCCAAGGGCCATAGCGTGTTTCGTTTGTTAGGTAGCGTTCTATTTTATTAACTGATGCCTCGGCTTCTTGTATGTTATTAACGGGAATTCGGCCTATACCTAGATCAATATCATCTACATACCAGTTAAGCGATTCACCTTGATCTAGATATCCGAAATAATCGTCAGTGATGTAGCTCGTATACAAAGAGAAGCTACCGAAGCTCTCAAAGGTTGGAACCACGTTTGAGTTTCCTGGTAATGTACCCTTGTAATCGTAAGATGCATCTCCAAATAACGTCAAGTATTCTAGTCCACCGCTGTTGCGATGATTTAATTCGACTAAAAACTGACGTATAGCGGCGATATCTGGGGTTCCACCATTTACCAATGCGTAAATCTCTTCTAATGCAACGGCTCTGGAATTAACCCCAGTAATCTCTTGAATTTGCGCCAATCTATTCGCTTCTATTAACAATGAGTCTGGTGCTATGACTAACGCGTTTATGCCATTTAATTCATCGAAGAAAGTAAGTTTTCCAAAGCGAACATAAACGGGTTCAAATGCTTTGTCGGCAGGAATTGCTGTGAATTCCTTGAAACTATCTTCACCAACCTCGAAACTGACTGAATTCGCATTGACTGAAGCATTAATCAAAATGGGTTGTGCATGGTTGCTGATGTTCAATACTATAAGATTAGACCCTTGGACTTTGAGGGTAGATATTGAATCCTGATGACGTGGATAGTTTTGGAATCTTTTCTGATAGTTGGAATTTTGAGAAACTGAATTGTCCGTCAGATAATTGACTTTTAACTGATCCAACCACAATGCAGCACCATTGTCACTTGTCTTGTCATAGGTTAAAATCACCTTGTCGGATGAAGGAATATCTGTGGTTAATCCTCGTTCTATTACGTAATTCGATACAGAGTTGGTCGAAACGGCCTGAAAAGTTACGCTTCCCCCGTTTTGAACAGATAAGGTGGTAGAAGATGAAGAAGAACGTGCAACTGCGGAAATTTCGACTTCCATGTTAGAAGCATTTAGCGGGGTCAACGGTAAATCAAAAACTTGCGTAGTTGTAAAATCAAACAATTCACCGAACCAGCGACGCCCTGTGCCTACCAGATTGTAAAGAGCGGTGTCTCGGTGGTAAAATTGGTTTGAAATATCAAGAGTCCTTGTCGATCCCCCTGATAGCACTGCGTTGCGCTCAATCATAGTATACGATTGCGGCGTTGAAGCTGCGCTAACCATAAAATGCTCGTAATTTGAATAAGGGTGTGCCGTATACACGTAGCGGTTATCTGCGGTATCCCATTGAATACCGTAAGGTCCGTTCATGTAGAAAAACACTTTGGATTGCGCATCTAATAAACCATCGGTATCAGAGATGTAATAGTGTACAGGAGTCGTAAAAAATTGAGAAGTGTCGTTTAGATGAGATAGTACCGATTCTGTTCTAGCTTGAATCACCAATCGGTCTAATCGATCACCTAAGGACAAAATGCCACGGTCAATGATTTCATCGCCCGATAGCATGTGTATGCCAGGTTTGGATGTTCGATATTGAACATATTCACCAAATTCGAAGTTGACCTGACCGAAGATTTGGAGGGAACTTAATAAACAAAGGAGATGTAATACAGTTTTCTTCACATGAGCAAAATTACTTCAACTTATAAGAAATGCCACAATAAAAGCGTTTAACAACAAACGGCAATACAATGAAAATCGTACTTTTTTTGCTTATACTTGTCTCTTGAAAATACAGCTTAATCAATGAACACATTGAAGTCACGCATAATCATCACTTGCACAGCACTGATTGTGAGTACCTTAGGTTTCTCACAAGACGCCCATTTCAGCCAATATTATGCGAACCCAATCTATCTTAATCCTGCATTTGCGGGACTTGACAGGTGTCCAACGGTTCACACCAATTATAGAAATCAGTATCCTGCCCTTGGAGTTTATCAAACCTACTCCGCTACTTACGATCAATATGTAGACAGAGTAAACGGAGGTGTCGGATTAATGGCGCTACAAGATGATGCAGGCAATGGAGCTCTTACACTAACGGAAGTTAGCGGTATTTACAGCTATCATCTTGAAGTAAACAAAAGCCTTACGCTACTCAGTGGATTTCAAGCAACCTTTCGTCAGAGAAGCTTAGAATGGGGAGATTTTACTTTTCCGGATATGATTGATCCTTTTTACGGATTTGTACTTCCTACTGGGGAGACGCCACCCGGTAATAATTTCAAAAATAACTTTGATTTAAGTTTTGGAATGCTAGGTTTTACAGACAAATGGTATTTCGGTTTGGTAGGTCATCATTTAACAGAACCCAACGAAGCTTTTTTAAGTGAAAGTAGATTACCTATTAAGTTTACAGCGCACGCAGGTGCCAACATCCCAATAGGTAGAAAGAGGCTTTATAATAGTCTACAATCGTATATCGTGCCAAATGTTGTTTACCAAACACAAGGTTCGGCTTCTCAGCTTACTGCAGGAGTCAGTTTTGCAAGAGGACCACTCGCAGGTGGATTGGCTGTTAGACAGGGCAGTTTTAACCCTGACGCTGTAATCTTTATACTAGGGATCACTCCTCCGGATGTTCCATGGACCTTCGGTTACAGCTATGATTACACGATAAGTGATCTGACCAACTCACTCGGTGGTTCACACGAAGTTAGCCTTGGGTACAAATTTCCATGCCGTGTAAAAGCGAGCAAATTAAAGCCACTGAAGTGTCCTAAATTCTAACCAGCAACAATTTTGATTACATGAATAGATTCTTTCAATTTGCAATTGCAACCATAGCCACAGCGTTCTTAACGGGTTGCTCAAGCCCTACATCTAATTCTACAGGGTGGGCAATTAACAATAAAAAGAATGGTGGTTTTCAGGCCAATCTCAGTTATAAAGGCCAAGAAGTAGGTCCAGGTTTAGTCTTCATAGAGGGAGGAACCTTCATGATGGGTCAAGTAGAGGAAGATTTTGTAAAAGATTGGAATAACGTTCCTCGCCGTGTAACAGTTAGCTCGTTTTATATGGATGAAAACGAAGTAACAAACTTGGATTATCGTGAGTACTTGTATTGGTTACGTAGAGTATACGATTACGATTACTACCCAGAAATTTACAGAAGTGCCCTTCCCGATACATTAGTTTGGAGGGACAAGTTAGCGTATAACGATAATTTCGTAGAAAACTACCTGCGTCACCCTGCGTATAACTACTACCCTGTTGTAGGTGTGAGTTGGTTACAAGCGCAAAGATTTTGTTCATGGAGAACTGACCGTGTCAATGAAGCAATTTTAATCCGAGAGGGTATTCTTAAAGATATGCCTGATCAAATGGATGCGGATAACTTCAACACAGAAGTATACTTATATAAACAGGGAGAATACGTTCAACAAAATAGAAAAGGTCTGAAAGATCTAAATCCAAACAGTGTTTATGGCAAAGAGGGGCGCCCAGCCAGAATAGAGGATGGGATTCTTCTACCAAAATACCGCCTTCCAACAGAAGCGGAATGGGAATATGCTGCTTATGCCGATGGTGGAAAGCGCATTTACAATCGTGTAGTTGACAAAAACAAATACACTTGGAACGGAAATGGTACAAGAAATCCAGATAAAGATGAAAGAGGTCAAATTTTGGCCAATTTCAAACGTGGTCGTGGTGACAACATGGGTACTTCGGGTTGGCTGAATGATGAGGCTGACGTAACCATGCAGGTACGATTCTATCCACCAAACGATTATGGCCTATACGATATGGCGGGAAATGTTAGTGAATGGGTAATGGATGTCTATCGTCCTGTAAGTCTATCAGATGTCAATGACTTCCGTGCATTCCGTGGTAATGAATTCAAACATTACGACAAAAACTACCAAGACATTGGTTCTTTAGAAGTATTGCAAGATCCGCAAAAAGAAGTTCGTAATGGAGATACTGTTATCGTTCGACTTCCAGGTCAATTGCCTATACGCTCTGTAACAGTTGAGGAAAATGTGAATCGTCGTAACTACTCAAAAGCTGATTACCGCGACTACCTTGATGGTGATCAAGAAAGCTCACAGAATTACGCCAACCCAGTTCAAGAAGGTGAATCACCTATGTATGATTACGGCAATAAAACGCTCATTGGTAATACCAGCCGTGTTTACAAAGGTGGAAGCTGGAAAGACCGCGCATATTGGTTAAGCCCAGGAACCCGTCGTCATCTCGAAGAAGATCAAAGTACTGATGATATTGGATTCCGATGTGCCATGGATAAAGTTGGATTCCAAAATGAAACTAGCAAAAAAAGCAAACGTCCAACAGAGGTAAAACAGCATAAATTCAAGCGTTACAAGATGTAATTCTTGCAGTTGAATAAATCTCAAAAGCCCTGCTTCCGCAGGGCTTTTTTGTGATGTAAATTGCTCTTGCATTCAGAGCTTTAAGAAATGACGCCATTCGAAGCCTTTTTAAACTCATCTTCTGTGACTACAGATACGCGTAGTATTCCTCAAGGTGCTATTTTCTTTGCACTCAAAGGCGCACGCTTTAACGGTAATTTTTTTGCTCTACAAGCACTCGAATTGGGAGCTAATTATGCAGTTGTGGACGAACCTGTGGGCAATAACGATCGATTGATATTTGTAGATAACGTTCTCAAAGCTCTACAAGACTGCGCAAGAGCTTACAGAAGGTACTTAGGTATTCCCATCGTTGGTTTAACTGGGAGTAACGGTAAAACCACCAATAAAGAGCTGTTTCACGCCGTATTGAGCACCACTTTCAAGACGTATGCAACAGCGGGAAATTTCAATAACCACATCGGCGTCCCCTTGTCCTTATTGAGTATCCCGCGAGATAGTGAGTTAGCAGTGATAGAAATGGGTGCCAATCACCAAAAGGAAATTGCCCAGCTCGCAGCCATAAGTGAACCTAACATTGGCTACATCACCAACTATGGAAAAGCACACTTAGAAGGATTTGGCGGCGTTGAAGGCATTATAAAAGGTAAAAGCGAACTCTACGATTTCCTCCGCTCGACTGATGGTCTGGCGATGGTAAACCTCAACGATCCCATACAAATAGAGAAAAGTACAGGTATTAATCAGTTTGGCTATGGCAGAGGCTTAGGACTCATCCAATGGAGCCCTTCAAGCAATACCGAATTTGCCGGAGTTCACATAGTCCACGGTGAAGAATCCTATTCCATCCAGAGCCAATTGAGTGGCTCCTTCAATGAACAGAACATCGTTGCAGCAGCATGTCTCGGACATCATATGGGAGTGGACGCCAAGGCTATTAAATCTGCCATCGAATCCTATGCTCCGAAGATGAATCGTTTGGAATGGCGAGAAACGCCAGCAAATAAGGTGTTGCTTGATGCGTACAATGCAAACCCTACTAGCATGAAGCTGAGTGTAGAAAGCTTTGCTGCGTGGCACAAGCAAGACGGATTACTAGTTCTGGGTGATATGTTCGAATTGGGTGAAGAAAGTGCAGTGGAACATCAAGCGATGGTCAATTACATCCGTGAACTTCAAATGGAAGACCAAACCGTCCTTGTAGGCCAACACTTTGGTGCTACAGATTGGTCTGGCCTCAAGTTTTCAACCACAGATGAATTGGCCAACTATTGGAAAGAAAAAGGCGCCCCGAAGGACACCTCCATATTATTGAAAGGATCTCGAGGAATCGCCTTGGAAGCACTCCTCTCCCTCCTTTAGGAATTCTTGATTAAATCTCTTGAGATTACGATTCTTTGAATCTCTGAAGTACCCTCATAAATCTGGGTAATCTTTGCGTCGCGCATCAACCGCTCCACATGGTATTCCTTCACGTAGCCGTAACCTCCGTGTACTTGAACCGCTTCAGTACTTACCCACATCGCTGCTTCAGAGGCTGCAAGTTTGGCCATAGCGCTTTCCTTATCGTAAGGCATTCCTTGATCCTTTAACCAGGCCGCCTTGTACACAAGCAATCGTGCCTGCTCTACCTTCATCTCCATATCCGCGAGTTTGAAAGCAATCGCTTGGTGGTCGTGGATAGGTTTACCGAAAGTTTTGCGCTCCTTTGAATAGGCCAAAGCGAGGTCCAATGCACCTTGTGCGATACCCAATGCCTGCGCAGCAATGCCTATACGACCCCCGCTCAATGTTTTCATCGCGAATTTGAATCCAAATCCGTCTTCGCCAATCCTGTTTTCCTTTGGCACCTTCACATCGTTGAAAAGTAAGGTATGTGTATCCGATCCGCGGATACCGAGTTTATCTTCTTTTTGTCCTACTACGAAACCGTCCATGCCTTTTTCGACAATGAGAACGTTTATACCGCGGTGCCCTTTTTCACGATCAGTCTGTGCGATAACCAGGGCAATTTCACAGCTACCGCCGTTGGTGATCCAATTCTTGGTGCCGTTTAGCAAGTAATGGTCCCCTTTATCTACTGCTGTAGTGCTCTGCGAAGTGGCATCAGAACCTGCCTCAGGTTCGCTCAAACAAAAGGCGCCTATATGCTCACCAGAAGCAAGTTTGGGAAGATATTTGGCTTTTTGCGCTGGGTTCCCAAAAGTATCTAGCCCCCAGCAAACTAGACTGTTATTTACGCTTACTACAACAGACGCCGATGCATCAATTTTTGAAAGCTCCTCCATGGCAAGGACGTAAGACAAAGTATCAAAGCCTGATCCGCCGTAATTCGGATCAACCATCATACCCATGAAGCCTAGCTCACCGAGTTGTTTGATTTGTTCGTGTGGAAAGGATTGGTTGGTGTCGCGTTCAATAACGCCTGGTAGTAATTCGTTTTGGGCAAAATCTCTTGCCGCATCGCGAATCATCAAATGCTCCTCTGATAGGTTGAAGTTCATCGAAAATTCTGTTTATTATTGGTTTGGTAAATGTACGACGCAACTCTCAATATTTTAGGCCTTATGAGCGGTACTTCCCTCGATGGAATGGATGCTGCTTTGGTTCAATTCAGTGAAGAGAACGGCCTTCAATGGCAGCTCCTCGAACACTTTGAATTTGAGTATCCCAATGCGCTTAAAACACTAGTCAATAACTGTTTCAAGAATGCCTCACTAAAATCAGAAGTTGACCAAGCATTCGCCGACTGGACCATTTCATGTATCGAGCATATCAAAGGAAAAACAGCCTACGAAATTCACGCTATTGGTTCTCATGGTCAGACCATTTTTCACGATCCACAAAACAAATACACCTTTCAAGCGGGATGCTTGGCTGAAATTGCACATGCTACGGGTATTCCATGCATCACAGATTTTCGAATGCAGGACGTCTTGCTTGGTGGTCAAGGCGCTCCTTTAGTACCTATGGGCGACCACCTTCTGTTCGGTATGTATGAAGCAGCACTTAATCTAGGTGGTTTTGCAAATGTGAGCATCGGAAATCCTAAACTAGGAGACGGCGTGATACATGCCTTTGATATTTGTCCTGCGAACTATGTTTTGAACGCCTTTGCCCGTGAATTGGGGAAAGAATATGACGAAGGAGGAGCGCATGCTTCGCGCGGTTCTATCAATCAATGGGTGTTAGAAGATTTAAATAGCCTCCCCTACTTCGATAAAAAGCCGCCAAAAAGCCTTGGAGCGGAATGGGTGGAATCCCAAGTGTTTGATAAAATAGACTACTTGCAACCCTCAGATGCCCTTGCTACGTATTGCGAACATATTGCTCTACAAATCTCTAAAGTCCTTGCAGGAAAACGAGTTTTAGTCACCGGTGGAGGTGCATGGAACGATTACTTATTGGGACGGATAAAAGCGTACGGAGTGGAATTAAAACGCCCTGAAAAAGAGGTAGTCGACTTCAAAGAAGCTATCATATTCGCGCTCCTTGCCTATCTGCGTTTTACAGGGAAAGACAACGTATTAGGAGCGACCACAGGTAGTGGTAAAAATCACAGTTCGGGCAAAGTATTTTGGCCTTAAATAGTACCTTAGGGCTTCCTAAATACAGACGCGATGAAAGAACAACTACGCGCATTTGAAGAGCGCCCTGCTGAAATAGTCTTTAATTGGCACGACCCGCTGACTGAAGCAAAAGGCTGGGTAGTAATTAACAGCCTCCGCGGCGGAGCTGCTGGAGGTGGAACACGCATGAGGAAAGGCCTTACAGAAAGTGAGGTATTGTCCCTTGCAAAGACCATGGAAATCAAATTTACCGTTGCCGGACCTGCTATTGGGGGTGCGAAAAGTGGTATTGATTTCGATCCAAACGACCCTCGAAAAGATGGCGTTTTACGCCGTTGGTACAAGGCAGTATATCCTTTATTGAAAAACTATTACGGTACAGGTGGAGATTTAAACGTAGACCAGAAAAAGGAAGTCATCCCAATTACAAGCGAGTTGGGCATTCTACACCCGCAAGAGGGTGTGCTGAACGGCCATTACCAGCCTGGAGATTTTGCCAAGGCAAGAAAGATCAAACAGCTGCAAGACGGAGTCAGCCTTAGCGTCACTAGTGAAGAGCTATTGCCAAAGGGCTCAGATTCTATGAAAGTAGGTGATATGATTACGGGGTACGGAACTGCTGTGAGCGTAAAGCACCTATACGATTTGTGGGGTCAAGATGTTTCTGGAAAGCGCGTGATCATCCAAGGCTGGGGCAATGTAGCCTCGGGCGCCGCGTATTACCTGAGCCAGATGGGCGCTAAAATTGTCGGTATTATAGATATCGTTGGCGGACTTATGGAACCTGAAGGTTTCACCCTAGAGGAGATTACGGAGTTGTTCAATAATAAGAATGGCAATGCATTGAATGCACCAGGTATTATTTCATTCGAGCAGGCCAATAAAGACATTTGGTCCATGGGAGCAGAGGTTTTTATTCCAGCAGCAGCCTCAAGGCTTGTAAATCGAATGCAACTCGCGCAAATGTTAGATAATGGATTGGAGATCATCTCTTCAGGCGCCAATGTGCCTTTTGCGGATGAAGAAATCTTCTACGGCCCCATTGCAGAATTGGCCGATCATAAATGTGCGGTCATCCCAGATTTCATTTCAAACTGCGGAATGGCACGAGTTTTTGGTTATTTGATGCAAGAGGATGCAGAATTAACTGATCTAGCTATATTTCATGACGTAAGTCACACTATATTAGGAGCACTTCAAGATATTGAAGCCGTAAAATCGGAACACACTAACATTACTTCCAAAGCATATGCGAATGCTTTGAAACTTTTAATCTAACATTCAATGACCTACACTTTGATGCTGGTGGTGTTTGTACTGGGTTATGCAGCCATAGCCTTTGAACACCAACTCAAAATCGATAAAGCAGCAGCCGCCCTGGTTACGGGAGTTTTGACTTGGACACTGTATATCGTTGCAAGTCACCATTACCACGAAGTAGAGGAACACTTACTTCACCACCTTAGTGAAATCTCATCCATCCTGTTCTTCTTGATTGGGGCGATGACCATCGTTGAGCTCGTGGATGCGCACGAAGGTTTTGCTGTAATTACAGATCGAATTAAGACCACCAACAAGGTAAAGTTGATGTGGATTATCGGTATTCTTAGCTTTTTCTTCTCAGCTGCATTGGACAACCTCACGACCTCGATTGTGATGGTCAGTCTTTTGCGCAAGCTCATTGCCGATCAAAAGGACCGCTGGTTCTTCGCGGGTATGGTGGTAGTGGCAGCAAATGCCGGAGGGGCTTGGTCGCCTATCGGTGATGTAACCACAACCATGCTTTGGATCAAAGGACAGATTACAGCAGGTGCTGTCGTTACCGACCTCATTGTTCCGTCGTTATTCACTCTTTTGGCACCGCTCTTACTGCTTTCTTTCCGATTGAAAGGTGACGTAACACGCCCGCTAAAAGCGGAAACCGCGGACCACTATTTGGATCCAACGACTCCGTTCGAAAGAAACTTCGTATTCTTCGCGGGTGTCGCAGGCTTGGTTTTCGTTCCAATCTTCAAAACGGTTACCCATCTACCTCCTTTCATGGGGATGATGTTGTCTTTGGGGGTGTTGTGGTTGATTACAGATATCATGCACCGCAGAAAGCCTGCGGATGTAAAGCATCACCTCAGCCCACTTGGGGTACTTCAAAAAATCGACACCCCTTCGGTACTATTCTTCCTAGGGATTCTTTTGGCTGTGGCTTCTCTTCAAAGTATGGGCCAGTTAGGAGATTTAGCAGTAGCACTTGATGAAGGTATTGGGACCGATACACAGAATGGCGTATACGTCGTGGGTATCATTATCGGTCTACTTTCTTCTATTGTAGATAACGTTCCACTCGTTGCCGCTACAATGGGAATGTATGAAACCACCGAGGCTGGCTTGTTTATGCAGGACGGTACATTCTGGCAGTTCTTAGCCTACTGTGCCGGAACGGGTGGTTCTGCACTGATCATTGGATCTGCAGCAGGTGTTGCAGTCATGGGACTAGAAAAAATAAGTTTTGGCTGGTACTTAAAGAATATTTCACTGCTTGCACTCGTTGGATATTTAGCGGGAGCTGGAGTTTATATCCTACAAAACATGTTGTTGGCTTAAAGTCTTTCAAGTTGTTGATATTTCAAAAGCCTCCGCGAAGCGGGGGCTTTCTTTTTATAGATATTTGGGTAAATCACATAGCAGAAATGAGTACACTATTCCTTCAAGTTAATATAGCCGCAGGTGCCATATCAACTGAAAAACCAACAGAAAAAACAATGTCTATCCTAGAGCTCATGACCTCAGGTGGAATAGGCGGAATTTTGATCATGGCATTCCTTGGAGTGCTGAGCATTTTCGCAGTATATATTTTCTTTGAGCGCTTCGGTGCCATCCGCTCGGCCAACAAGGTCGACCCGAACTTCATGAACAACATTAAGGATATGGTGATGGACGGCAGATTGGATGCGGCTGGCGCCCTCTGCAAGGCAGAAAGTACCCCAGTGGCACGCATGATTGAAAAAGGAATCAGCCGTATTGGCAAACCTTTAGGAGATATTACTCAAGCTATTGAAAATCAAGGCAAACTAGAAGTAACCCGATTGGAAAAGGGCTTACCTATGCTAGCTACCATTTCTGGTGGTGCACCGATGATTGGGTTCTTGGGAACAGTTATCGGGATGATTTTGACCTTCAAGGAAATGGCAAGTGCCGGTGGCCAGATTAAACTAGATATGATGGCAGAGGGTATCTATACTGCTATGACTACTACGGTAGCCGGTCTCTTGGTAGGTATCATCGCCTACTTCGGATACAACTTCTTGGTGACTCGAGTAGACCGTGTGGTCTACAAACTCGAGGATAGCGCCATGGACTTCTTGGATTTGTTGCACGAACCTGCTTAATCGGAATCGATTATGAATTTAAGATCCAGAAGTAAGGTAAGTGCCGAGGTGAACATGTCTTCAATGACTGACCTCGTATTCTTGCTGCTCATTTTCTTCATCCTCGCTTCCACTTTGGTAACCTCTAGTGCCCTAGATATTATTCTGCCTAAGAGTGGAGCACAAACGGTCAAGAAGAAAAACATCACCCTCACGGTAAATGAAGATTTAGAATTTGATGTGAATGGCACTAGTGTAAATTACGCCCAAGTAGAACAAACATTACTTCGCGAAGTCGATAAATTACCAGCCGACGAACAAGCCGTAGTTATTCTTCGTGCCGATCAGGAGGTACCAACCGGCGAAACTGTGCGTTTATTAGATATCGGGTACCGCAATAACATGAAAATGATTATTGCCACCGATCCAAAATAAATATGGCATTCAACGAACAGAAAAATAGAAATCAAGCCCGAATTTGGACGGTAACCATACACGTTCTACTTCTATTGTGGTTTGCTTTTTCCGGATTAAAGTATCAAGATCCTCCACCAGAGGACGGTATAGCCATCAACTTTGGATACAGCGATGATGGATTTGGCGACAACACTCAAGCTGTCCCTGTTACTCCACCACCACCCGCACCGGAAACACCAGTCGAAGAGACGCCACCGGTTCAAGAAGAGGTGGTCACTCAGGATGTGGAAGACGCGCCTGTGATCGAGGAGCCAAAGGAAGAACCAAAAAACGAAACACCTAAGGAACCCGTAAAAGAGCAACCAAAGGAAACGCCTAAGGAAACCCCACAGCCAGATCCGGAGCCTGAACCGGATCCACAGCCTACAGAAGAAGAATTAGAGCGCCAACGCAAAGCGGATCGTTTGAATAGAATGTTCAACACGAACAACAAAGGCAGCGGCAGCGGCGAAGGAGAAACACAAGGCGGTGGCGACCAAGGTGACCCGAATGGAGACCCTCTCAGCCTTAACAGAACAGGAAAAGGAGGTATCGGGAACAATGGTCAGTATTGGATGAAAGGCAAGCCCTTAGCCATTCCAAAACCAGAAACCGGTTGTAATTATAAAGGTGTCGTTGTTATAAAAATCGCCGTAAATGAGAAGGGGCAAGTGTTTGAAGCAGAGTTGGCGCCCAATAATCAAATTCCATCGGGTCTAGCCAAATCTAATTTTGGATCAAATACATGTTTAGTGCAAAAAGCTAAAATTGCTGCCAAGAATTCAAAATGGAGTCAAGATCAAGGCAACTTAAGAAGAGTTGGATTTATAGTTTACCGCTTTGAATTGAATTAATGACCTATACTGAAGCTGTAAAGTGGCTCTATGATGCCGTACCCAATTTTCAACGTGACGGTGGTAGCACGAATTATAAAATTGGATTGGAAGGACCCCAAGAATTGTGGGAGTATCTCAATTGCCCCGGGCATTCTATTCCAACCATTCACATCGCGGGAACCAACGGTAAAGGTTCCTCTACTCACCTTATCGCCTCGGGAATGAAGGAAATGGGTTTACGGGTTGGAGTATTCTCATCCCCCCATCTTTTTGACTTTAGAGAGCGTGCGAAGATTGGCTCCGAAATGATTTCTCAAGAATTTGTTGCCCACTGGGTCACCCAACATGTGAGTGCCTTCAAGGAGCGTGGCAACAGCTTTTTCGAATTAACCATGATGTTGGCGATGAGTTGGTTTGAAGACCAGCAAGTGGACTGGATCATTCTAGAAACCGGAATGGGCGGACGATTAGACGCTACCAACATCTGTTCTCCAGAAATATGCCTGATCACGAATATCGGACTCGATCATCAGCAATTTTTAGGCAATGATCGGCGAACCATAGCGGGAGAGAAAGCAGGAATTATCAAGGCCGGTGTTCCTGTAGTTGTTGTAGAAAAAGATGCAGAGACCAAGGAGGCATTTATTGATGTATCCAGCGCAAAAGGTGCTCCTCTCTTTTGGGCCACTTCCTATGATTTACCGTCTGATTTAAAGGGGAGCTATCAGAAACACAACATCAATGGCGCTGCAGCCGTATTGGATTTATTATTCCCTGAAAGTAAGAGCTTGTGGAGTCTAGGCTTCACTAGAGTTCGGGAAAACACTGGATTCTTTGGACGTTGGACTCCTATCTGTGAGTCGCCTCGTGTCGTTGTAGATACTGGACATAATAGCGCAGCATTTACTTTTCTCGTGAAGCAAGCGGCGGCGGAGTGTCGCGGTCGCCAGCATTGGGTGTTGGGCGCCGCCGCTGACAAAGACTTCAGTGCAGTGCTGAAGCAATTGCCCAAAGAAGCAAACTATTATTGGACCGCAACTTCGAATAACCGAACATTACCCGCTGAAGGCTTGAGTGAAATTGGCTCGAAATTTGAGCTTAATGGAAGACAGTACGACAACGTAAACAGCGCCTTAGAGGCTGCAAAAATTGCGGCAGAAGAAGGCGATTTAATTATCGTTGCAGGCTCTAACTTTGTGGTAGCAGATTTACAATTATGAAAAAGACAGCATTCCTCGTAGCCTTTATGCCATTCATGCTATTGGCACAGACTGAGGAAGTAAAACAGCGTACTGCCCTATTTCTTCAAGAGCAAAGTACCAAGTTTAAAGTCAAGGAACTCAATGGCTCTGAACCTAATTACGGTGTATTAAACGAAACCCAATTCATCTTTCACCAGTACTATCAATTAAAGCAGCTAGAGAAAGAGGTAAACGAGCTAGGAAATAGCGTACGTCCCAAATACGATTTGAGCACTTTCGTTTATGAGGATGAAGAAGAACTCAAGTATGCCTTGAAATTCTGGTTCAAGGAATTCATCGGGAACAAGCGCATCACTCCTGGTCGTGATTATCGTACCGTTGATCATGTTGACCCTGCTATTGTCATCATCGACGGCACGAGCATTAGTATCCTTACTTTGAGCTGCTATGCCACAGATATGGATGAATTCAGAGACTGGCGCAGTGCCATGCTAGGTGTATTCGGCTCTCCGAATGCAATGGTCATTGAGATTGGTTGTAACGGCCCTATTGAGTGGACTAAAAACGCACCCGATCCTAAGGATCCAAGCTGGAGGCGCTAGGGTTCCTCTATTTTTAGATTTGAACCCAGTATAACTGAGGGTCTGGAATATTTTTGTTTTTTCACTTTGTTAGTCGAATCTAAAAGATGAAAAGAGCTAAACTTAACGGCCTCCAGTAAATGCTCCACCTTCGGGGAGCAGTCATCTAAGTCTGCTATGGTTAATGCCGTGCATAGCACGATTCGTTGTTTTCTTAAGCTCCAGCTATTCTTTATGGTCAACTTTTGAAATTCTAGTTTCATCGCATCATTACTTAGTATGAGTTCCTTAAGTGTATCGATTGAAAGTCGCGCATTTTGTGTTTCCGATCTCTTCAATTGACGTTCGAATGCCAATCGTACTCTTGCTGCAATAGTTGCAGAAGTTTCTAATTTCCCTTTTTCTTCTACTGGGTTATGCGCCACTTGTAAATCTATTCGATCTAATAGCGCTCCAGAAAGTGCCCCGTCATACCTATGAAGGTTGGACGCCGAGCACGAACACTCAACTTCTGGATGATCAAAGTAACCACAATGGCATGGATTCATTGCCATGATCATTTGAACTCTGTAGCAATCCATATGAAGTGTGATAGCGTCTAAAACCGCTCTTGATAATGTCGGTAATTCATCAAAACATAGCACGCCCCCAAGTGCCAAATGAAACTTTCCCAATACACCCTTTGAAATTGCCAAAACCTCATTATCAATAAACCCAATTCCATCCGCTACTTGAAAATGATCCTTTAGAGCTTGGATCTCCTTAGAACCGAAAAGAGATTTAACGGTTTCCTCTGCTATTGATTTTACAATGGGACGACTTCCCGAGGTTAAAGATTCGTCGATTTTTGATAATACTGAAACAAGGGCTTTATCTGCTGGATTTATTTGAGGTAAGATTGTAGAAAACCGATCCAACAACATCGTCTTCCCAATACCCGGGGAACCCTTAATTAAAATATGGTGACCTCCTGCCGCTGCAATTTCTAATGCCCTTTTAATTGAAGTGAGGCCCTTCACATCACTAAAGCACAAGGATCCTTTTTTATCGATATCTACTTCTTCTAAATCCTTTATTTCAGGTAATACAGCATGTTGTAGGTATGCAATAACTTCTTTGAAGCTCTCAATATTGATAATCTCAATATTCAGGAATTGTGCATTTATACGATTGATGTATTTATTTGAAATATTCAACACAACACGCTTAAAATTATTCCTTTTTGCTACCTCAAGTATTTGAAATGCATGTTCTGCCTGCTCAACCGTTCCGTCTAGATTTAATGCACCATAAAAAAGGGTATTATTCGTGAGTTCTGTACTTATTTGACCACTCGCACCTAGAATTCCAATGGCTATGGCTAGATCATAATGATTTCCTTTTTTAAGTAATTCGAGCGGTCTAAAATTGAGTGTTATTCTCTGGCCAGGCCAGTGCCAACCTTCATTTTTCAGAGTAGCATATACCCTTTGTCTATTCTCTTTAATAGAGGTGTGTACGTTGCCTGAAACATGGAATTTTATTCCACGCGATATATTGACTTCCAACAGTACAGGTATGGGTAGTAAAACAGCAGGTTGAACGGTGTGAATTCGGATGAGCATGGCGAACTAGAATTGATTGTTTCATCAAATTCTGAATTGGCTACAGAAGACCCAAAAAATGTGAAAAAGTAAAAGTTACCGACAGTACCTATTCCTCCCCTTTATTGGCGAGCTGGCCGCAGGCTGCATCGATATCTTGACCGCGAGAATGGCGGATAGTTGTGATGATTCCTTTGTTTTCAAGGATGCGTTTGTACATGTCCACAGCTTCCTGTGGAGCTTGGGTGTACGGTCCGTTATCAATAGGATTATACTGAATGATATTCACCTTGGTTGGTATGGCACCGCAAAATTTCGCCAATGCCTTAGCGTCCGATTCCTTGTCGTTGATTCCTTTCCAGATGACGTATTCAAACGTGACGTTCTTACCCGTTTTGGCATACCAATACTGTAGGCTTTCGCGCAGATCTGCAAGTGTGGTTGTTTTATGTGCTAAGGGCATCAGTTTTGCGCGCTTTTCTTCGATAGCGCTATGCAAGGAAATGGCCAGGTTAAATCTAACCTCATCGTCAGCCATCTTATTGATAAGCTTTGGTACACCAATAGTACTTAACGTAATACGGCGTGGGCTAAGACCCAATCCTTTAGGATCAGTGATTTTATCAATCGCAGAAAGGACATTCTGGTAATTCAACAAGGGTTCTCCCATACCCATGAACACAATATTGGTCAATGGCCGTCCGAAGTATTCCTTGCCCTGTTTGTCAATCACTACAACTTGGTCATAAATCTCATCCGGGGAAAGATTTCGCATGCGTTTCAATGCCGCTGTCGCACAGAAAGTACAATCTAAAGAGCAACCCACTTGCGAGCTTACACAAGCTGTAATCCGTTTTTCTGTTGGGATTAAAACCGATTCAACCAAGGCACCGTCGTAAAGCTTTACCGCATTCTTGATGGTACCGTCCACACTGCGTTGCATCAAATCTACCTGAAGTAAGTTGAAGACAAAGTGATCGTCGAGCAATGCGCGAGTTGACTTACTGAGGTTTGTCATTTCATCAAAGCTCTGCGCACTTTTTTGCCAAAGCCACTGATAGACTTGTTTGGCACGGAAGGCCTTTTCTCCATTCTCTTCAAAAAACTGGATCAATGCTTCCTGGGATAGTCCGCGGATGTCTCGCTTGTTATCGGTCATAATGCAAAGATACACGAAGCAAAAAGGAATTAAGGCATGTCACGCTCTACCAAATACCCCATTTTTCCCATTTGATAATCTCGCATAGCTTCCATGATTTCTGTCTGATTCGTCATCACAAAAGGACCGTAGCTTTCCACCTTTTCACCAATTGGCGCTGCAGCTATAAAGAAGACCTTCGTGCCCTCCTCTAAATGCGCAGTGTAATCGCCTGCATCCAAATGATAGAGCATGGCATTTTCCACCAGACCGTAACCTTCAAGTCGCCCTGCACCACTCAGGAGGTAAAACAATCCATTTTCACCTTCTTTTACGGTAAAGGAAAACGGCGCTGTAGTAGCGACACCATGGGCACTAGTTACGGGATAAGCACCTTTTAAAGGACCAATAGATTGGTCGTAACCTATATCGCCTGAAACTATCTTTAATTCTGGATGCCCGTGGGCAGAAGGCAATTCCTCTTTTTGAAACGGCAAATACACAGGCTCCATCATTTTCTTCGCTCTGGGAAGGTTGACCCAAATCTGAATGATTTCCTGGACACCGCCATTCTCGCAGAGTTCAGCTGGTGGGCGCTCGCTGTGAATGATGCCCATACCCACATCTGTCCATTGTACGCCGCCACCGCCTACAACGCTGTTATTTCCTCGGCTGTCTCTATGGTGGACACCTCCTTCCCACATAAATGTAATGGGAGAGAAACCTCTATGTGGATGCGGACCTACCCCGGCATCCCAGCGGTCGGTGCCAGGAGCGACAGTACTTCTGTGGTGATGAATGAGTAGAAAAGGATCTATCTGATCGACGCTTTGCGTCGGAATCGGCTGTTTTACAGGATGCGGACCCATCATGACTTCGTGGGCCGGTAAGGCGCGGAGTACTGGCATATATACTTGTTTAAACAAAGAACAAGTTACCTCGAAAAGAGTTTATCTCGAATGGTCTGATTTATTACTTCAAAAAATCAAGCAACTCAGGAATCCGTGTGATTTCAAAAGTGAACTTTTCGGTGTGCCGCAATGAGCGCGGATTAAAGAACACTTGATCGATTCCTTGGTTGCGGGCACCGACGCAATCTGCAACAAGATTGTCACCAATCATAAGACTCTCTTTACGCTCTGCCCCGGTGCGAGATAAGGCAGCACGGAAAATTTTAGGATCAGGCTTATTCACGCCCACCTCATCGCTACAAAGCAAAAGATCGAAATAGTGCTTTAGACCACTCTCAGTGAACTTGATGGTCTGACTTTCGGTGAAACCGTTCGTTATGATGTGCATCTTATACCCTCTTTGGGTCAAAGCTTCCAACGTTTCTTTCGTCCCCTCAATGAGGTGCTGGCCGTAAGGAGTCTCCTCGATGTAACGCTGTTCCAACGTCCAAGCGACCTCGTCTGCCACTGCGCCAAAATGAGCAAAGGTCTCTTTAAAACGAGACGCCCTAAGGGTAGCTTTATCAATTTCGCCTTTGCGGTAGAGCTCCCATTTTTGTTCATTGATCACCAAATAAAGAGGATAAAAATCCTCAAATGAAGAGATGCCTAAACCTACTAAATCTAAGTCCTCAAAAAGCTTTCTAAGCGAATGTTCAGAGTTCTTTTCAAAATCCCACAGTGTGTGGTCCCAATCAAAAAAAAGGTGCTTGTAACTCATCGTGTAGACTTTGACTTCAAAAGGTTAATCGGGAATGGAAGCTGATTTTCAACGTGCATGTGGAACGGTTCATCCTTAGCGCCGAAGCCACTGTAGAAGCGCTTTAAGCCAGGAATTGAAGATCCTTCAAAATCTATTATATGCGACCGACCGGCGGTACTTTTAATGTGCTTGTCGATCAGCCACGTGCTCACTCCGTGGTCTTTACCCCAATCTGTAGAAGCATTCAGCAAAAGAGTACTTCTACCCTCGTAAATGATCCAAAACTGCGCACCACAGAGCTGATTGTATTCATCGCGAACGGCATACAATACACCACGCTTTTGATAATGACAGAACTCAAGCAACTTGCCTAAGCGGTCGAAACTTTCGGCTGGAATAGCAGTTTTTTCCCTGACATTATTTTGCCAAAGCTGAACGGCATCTTGAACCGTTGCCCATTCGGCCAATTCAAAACTGGCAGCATCTGCCTTCTTCAAGTTTCGTTTGTTCTGGGAACTAAATGCTTTGAACAGCACCTCGTAATCGGCAGAGGTATCAATGATGAAGTTTGAAAACTGTTCAGGTTTGAACCCTGCAGGCATAGGCGTGCCGGGACTAAAGAAGTACTCCAGATACTTCACATGCCGAAGAGATTCCTCTACGAGTACGTTGACAATTTCTGCCGTTAACGGAATCTTTGAATAAGGCCCCAAGGCCTGTGTTCCATAGGGTCTAGTAGAATACAATTGCCCGAATTTCTTCTGAATAAACAGTGGTAATACGGCTTCGTAATCGCCAATAACCAATGCTTGCCATTGATCCGCAAGCCAATTCAGGTACCAACTAAAACCGTACGGCTGTGGATTTGAGGTTGCAGCAACGCACGCATCCCACTTCTCAAAATCTATCTGAGTATGCTTTAAGAACTTAATGGTGCGCTGCATCGAGTAATTGTTTGAATAATTGAACCCATCCATCGCTGCCTGGTTCATGCTCACCAAAAGTCCTATTGTGCCAAATGACACTGTAATGCCCACCAACGGATTTTGATTCCTCGTGCCAAGACAGCATGAGCGGTTCAGCCTCCTGCGCATCAAGTTCCTTGTACATAGCATAAGTCGTATCCATGTAGACAAAAGGGTGAATGGTCAAAGGCAGAATGGATTCATATTCTAGGTCATAGAACGGGTACGGTACAGCAATGCTCGCGCGATACCCTGCTTCTTCGGCGTATCCCATGCTATGGTCGTTTTCAATACCCAAATTTACCAGCGTCCTGAACGTTGCAGGCATCTTCATTTTCAGATAATGTTGGCGAGAATGAGCGACCGGTCGACGCAATATAGTTTCCAAGCGATCGCGTTCTTCACGAACCGCCTCTTCTTCACTATCCGAAGCATAAGAAGGGTGTATTCCGATCTCCGCCCAATCGGCTAACTCACGTAATTTGACCGCAGTATCTGTACTGTACGGACTAACGTTCCTATCGTTTGGCCCAAACTTCGAAAGCAACATGAAGTAGCGCATTTTAATGCCGTATTTCTTGCACCAATTTCGTTGCTTTCTAAATGTATCGTAAGGATCCCGTTTGAATCCAAAGAGTACCGAAGTACGAAAACGCCAAGTCGACCAATCCCGATTCTTTATATCTCGGAAGTAAGCACCCACAATACGCAATGAACCTTTTCCTTTAAACGCAAACATGTTATCGATGTCCATGGTCGGCTCAAAGCGGTAGTGCTCCGCTAATGAGAAAGAGGTGCCAAATAAAAGCTGCCCTATTTTCAGTGCCCAAAGGTTGATCAATGGCTGATTCAAAAAGCCGTTCTTGTAGGCAAAGCTCTCTTGTGCTGGAAATCTTCCGTGCTTGTCCGCGATATATGGGAGGTATTCTTCATAGCGCGAAGCCAAATAAAAACTCGCTGCCAACGGATCGAACGGAACATCACCTATTCGTCTGGTGCAAAATACAGTCAGTGATTCCCACTTCGTGCAAGGAAAATCTTGCTCAACGAGTTCACTCTCCCAAAGCAACCCGTGCGGTGAAATATGAAAAGAGCCTTCGATAGGATCCGGACTATAATTCACCTTCATTCCTTGCGCCCCATTAAAAGCATCTACATCACTGTATATCTTTAAATCACACTTCATCGCATGTTTAAAAAACACGCGTGCTGCCCAAATGAAACGGCTAGATGTTTCTTTAGAATAAAGTGCAATTAAGGCATCCATTGGCCACCGTTTACATGAAGGGTCTGTCCCGTAGTGAATGGACTATTGATTAAGTAGTCTATTGTTCGACCAATCTGGCTTGCATCTCCAAAGGAGCCCTTTGGAATGGTGGTCTTAATCTGTTCTAGCATGGCCTCAGGCACATCGTAAAGCATCCCTGCCTCCATGTAACCATAGGCAATTGTATTAGCGGTAATGCCCTTATTGGCAACATCGATGGCTATACCTCGCGCATAACCTTCAAGCGCACTTTTTGAGGCCGCGTAGCCGCTGGTGCCAAAACTTGGCTTATGCGCAACAACCGAACTCACGTTAATAATTCGACCCGTACCTTGAGCGCGAAGAAGCGGCAGCGCCTTCGAAGAACAGCGTACGGCCGAAAAGAAATTGATTTGAAAGAGGCGCTCCATCTCTGCAGCGTCCAACTTCCATGCAGCAGCAGCATGCGCAATACCCGCATTATTTACCAGTACATCTAATCCACCGTTTTCAGCAACCCATTCAAAGAGTGCTTCTACATCAGATTCTACCGTTAAATCCGCCTGAAAGACAGGTGCATCTATTCCCGCATCCTTCAGAAAACTCTCCAAAGCAGCAGTCCTCGAGCGCGTTGTCAGCAGCATCGAGTGGCCTAATTCGTGCAATACTGGCAGGATCGCTTTCACGATTCCACCGCCTGCTCCTGTTATTAAAATTCTGCTCATGAACCTTGTGGCGTATACATGGTAACGCCCCGTAGAGCGTATTCTTCCAAAAGTATGGATTTCATTTTAGCCGCATCCACCAATAAAGCGGGTGCTTCCCCAACGGTAACGCGCTTTAGTGCACCCTTAGTTTCCAACAAAGGAATGAGTCCATCACATTCCCGCTTATTACTCCATACTGGATTGTGAACTGTTGAAGTTATGCTAAGCGTTCGGCCCTGCAAAAGAACATTAAACGTTTTACGATGGTCGAGATAAATTGGGAACTTAAAATCCTCATGACCAATGGCATCCTCCACGGCATGCAAAGAGGTGCCTGAATTAATTAAGGTAGTTCCTATGTACAATATCTGACCCTCATGTTCCATGTGTTTTCGCCATGGACTGTTGATGCCGTAAGAAGTGGAATCTGTATGATGTAATGAAGTATACGCTTCAGCGCGAGGACCGAAGGCCGCTACAGGCTCTAATGGGTGCGCACTGCGATGGGATGCTACATTCGCCCTGAAATATTCGGTGATTGCACCCATTTTTGAAGGCGTTGAAGCAACATCGAATAATGCTAACTCGTGTTTAGCCTGAAGAGTCACCACCGGAGAGGTAGGCATCAAAAGCGTTGATGATGGAGCGAGTAATTCCTGCATAGCTGCTACCACGGTAGCTGGACCGCCATCCACATAGCCAATCTTTGACATAGCACTGTGCACCAAAAGGTCCTTGTTTGGATCCACTCCTGTCTCTTTCAAAGAGGCTAGTAATTTATCCTTGGTCCAAACAGCGCCAGCGGCACGCTTTTGTTCCAAACTTTTGCGCTGTTGCTTTTTCTTCCTCGTCCTATTCCATTCCAACAAAGCCGTTGGAACCATGCTTCTTATGGTATCTCTAACGCTCATTCAGTAGTGTGTCTAAAAAATATTTCGTTGCCCAATTCGGCAATGCAAACGGTTCATACCGACCCCATAATGGAAAACTACCTTGCAATGCCCCTATGGAATCCTTCGATTGACGCGCTCCTCTCCGAGCGATTACGCAAAGTAGTGTATTCATCTTCTCAAAAGCTTCTTTCCAAATAGCCTCTCCCGTCACCTTATACATGCTATGCCACACAATGGCGAGCTGAGCACCGCCCGTCGGTATAAAAGCCTCTACGCCATTCCAGGTAGCGGTGTAACGTCCGTTTAAAATGCCACGCGTCAAAAAATCGGTCGCTAAAACTCTCGCAGGTAATAGTGCCGCTGCTTTAAAGTCGTCATTTTTCAATGCTAGTCCAGCATTCCACATACCGTCAATGGTGTAGGCTATGGTATGTATGATGGGCTTATCGTTCCTATGCTGAGTATTATCACAGTTGGCAAACCAGCCGACTTCATTTTGCTGTGTACAGACCCAGTTCAAATGTCTTTGTGCCAATCCTTCCCAAGCCACTTTGTGCCAATCAAAGTGCGGAATCCAATCTAGAATAGGCGCAACCACATAACTGCCGTACACCCGAATAGCACCCATGTAATCATTGGTTGCAAATCTTCCGTGCTCATCCAACTGTTGCCATATCCAGTGAATACAACGCTCTGATGCATCCTTCCATCGAGGATCTCCATTGAACTCATATAAGGCAAGCATTCCCCGGAGAATCTGGCCGCTATTGAACACTACCGATGGCCGGTTCTGTTCGACATAACCTCCAGGCCAGCCACCGTCATCGTGCTGAACGGTCAACAACCACTCCCCTGCTTTAAGGACAGCATTGACAGCTTCCTTAGACCACTGTGCTTTATCATACGCAGCGTAGCGCAACAACGAAGGAATGATATATCCAGTGGTTTCTGGATAATCACTGGTCCAACCGCTATTGAAATAATAGGTGCCACAGCCGGCTGTATTGCCTTGCTCTTGCGAATGAATAAGCCATTTAGCCGCGTGATGCAAGCATTGCTCTTTTCCCGCTTCGTCTAAATCTTCCGTGTAGGAACGCAGATAGACGAGCTTGTTGAGCTCCGCAAAGAGGAACCGCCAATGGTCATACTTTCCTAAAAATGATCTCCAATTCTGCAGGTAACGTACTGCTCCCATTTATATCAGGCCTTGATCTGAAAAGCTAAAGTAGCCACTTCGCGTCACAATAAGGTGGTCAAGCACGGTCAGATCCAAGGTTTTTGCTGCAGAAACGAGCTTTTTAGTCATTCGCTTGTCATTCTCGCTCGGATAAAGAGCACCCGAAGGGTGATTATGTGCTACAATCATAGCCGTAGCGCTCCACTGAAGGGCTTTTTTCATCACAACCCTAATGTCGGTAACCGTACCTGTTATTCCACCCTTGAACAACTGCTGGCAGGTAAGTGGAACATGCGCCCTATTGAGGTAGAGGACATGAAATTCTTCATGAGCAAGTGCTTGTAATGGGTAAAAGTGAGGCATCGCATCGCCACTTTTTTTAATGCTTTGAGGCAGGTCTTGCGGTTCATTCCAAGCGCGGTGTAAGGCGAGCATCGCCATGATCTGTTTCGCCTTTGTTGGTCCTATGCCTTTAATGCTGCACAAGGCTTTCTCGTCCATCTGCATTAAGTGGGATAGACTTTTAAACTGGGTTGAAAATTCCGCTGCCATATCATCCACATTCTGATAACGGCTAGCGCCATTGAGCACATAACTGAGCAATTGGGATTGCGTCCACTGATGGCAACTGCTTTGAAAATCCATAATTCGGGGTTTAGGTTTCTTTAAAAGTTCTGTTATCCACCTTAAAAATCCTACATTTAGTCCCGTGAAAATCGCAGTACTTGGATCCCGTGGAATTCCCAACCGCTATGGCGGGTTTGAAGAAATGGCTGAACGTGTTTGTCCCTTGTGGGTGCGTGCTGGTCATCAGGTCACAGTATACACCGTAAGCGATCATCCCGAACCGCTCGAAAACTTTGAGGGCGTTGAGATTACTCATATTTTCAACCCTGAAAATACCTTGGGTTTAGCGGGCCAATTCATTTACGACCTTCGTTGTATCCTGGACGCAAAGAAGAAGGACTACGACATCATCTTACAGCTAGGTTATACCACTTCAGGCATTTGGTCCTTTCTATGGCCAAAGCAAAAAACCGTCACCAACATGGACGGGTTGGAGCACCAAAGGGCCAAATACAAAGGTCCCCTCGCACCTTTCCTAAGATGGTCCGAGCGCAGAGCCGCCAAACGTTCAAAACTTTTAGTTGCTGACAATCCTATGATTGCCGACTACCTAACGAAATACAAGACGCCTTGTACAACCATCGCCTATGGTGCGGAAATCGTTTCAACAACCGATACTGAGCTTCTTCAGGGCAAAGGTCTGCCCACTAAAGATTTTGTGCTTCACATTGGTCGAGTGCAACCGGATAATCACGTGAAGGAGATTTTAGAATCGGCCAAAAAGAGTGGAATAACCCTCGTCGCTGTTGGTGATTACTCTACAACCTATGGAAAGAAACTCTACAGAAAGTATCAGGCGTGTGAGAATATCGTCTTTCCAGGGACCATCTATGAAAAAGATGTAGTGAATGCACTGCGCACCCATTGTGAGGCTTACCTGCACGGACATAGCGCGGGCGGTACAAACCCCGCACTCTTAGAGGCCATGGGCTGTGGCGCTTTTGTTCTTGCCCACAGCAATCCGTTCAATGCAAGTGTTTTGGGTGGCTTAGGCGGCTTGTGGAGCAGCGAAGAAGAATTAACCGCTATGCTTCAAAACCTTCCTAATAAGGAGGTACAAATCGAACAAGGAAGTCTGGCGCAAGCTAGGATTGAAGCACACTTTAATTGGCTCAAAATTGCCCAAGAATATCTCAAAGCTTTTGAGGGCATCAATTAAAAAGCCCCACCAAAACTGGCAGGGCTTCTCATTATAGAATCTTAGTGGATTAGATGATTAACATCGCATCGCCAAAGGCAAGGAAGCGGTACTTCTCTTTGATGGCAACATTGATGGCATGCATCGCAAGGTCGTGACCCAACATTGCACTGTTCATCATCAATAAAGTAGAACCTGGAGGATGGAAATTCGTTACCATCGCATTCGGGATCTTTACTTCGTACGGCGGGAAGATAAACTTGTTGGTCCAACCTTCAGTCTCGGTGACACGTCCACCTGTCGTTAGCGAACTTTCCAATGTTCTTACCGTGGTGGTACCAATGGCACACACACGACGTTTATTGGCAAGAGCTTCATTTACCACATCGGCAGTAGATTGAGGCATAATGAACTGCTCGCTGTCCATTTTGTGCTTGCTCAAATCTTCAACCTCGACAGGGCGGAACGTTCCAAGACCTACGTGGTGTGTCAATTCTGGCAAGTGAACTCCCTTAATCTCCAAACGCTTCATCAAATGTTTTGAGAAGTGCAAACCTGCAACAGGAGCGGCAACAGCGCCTTCTTCTTTTGCAAAGATGGTTTGGTAACGCTCAGCGTCATCGATGGTAGGCTCACGATCAATATATTTCGGTAGCGGTGTTTCACCCATCTGCGTCAATTTCGCACGGAATTCCTCGTAAGAACCGTCAAACAAGAAACGCAGTGTACGTCCGCGTGAAGTGGTATTGTCAATAACCTCAGCAACCAACGAATCGTCCTCACCGAAGTAGAGTTTATTCCCAATACGAATCTTTCTCGCCGGATCAACAAGAACATCCCAAAGACGGCTCTCAGCATTCAATTCACGTAGCAAGAATACCTCAATACGCGCACCAGTCTTCTCCTTGTTACCCCACATTCGGGCAGGAAAAACCTTTGTGTTGTTGAGCACCATTACATCACCGTCGTCGAAAAAGTCGATCAATTGGTGGAAGTGCTTGTGTTCGATTTCGCCGGTGTCCTTGTGGACCACCATCAACCTGCTGTCGTCTCTGTGTAAGGTTGGTTCCTGCGCGATGAGTTCCTTTGGGAGCTCATACGCGAAGTGAGAAAGTTTCATTTTCATAGCTTACGGGCTTTGAAATTTTGAATTAATAAGAATACAAAGGTACGATTTCGACACCCCCCTTGTCAAGTTTTTGACAAACCAATTGACATTGAACAATGCATTTGCGAACTTTGTTAAATCTACGCGCCATGAGTTCCCGAACAGAAAGCAACTAACTAGAGCATGGGAATTAATCTTCTTGACCAATTGAACGACATTCGTTCAAAGAACACACAACCGACAAACGCTGAAATCCTTGTGGGTTTCGAGGCACTGCTTTCACAACCTACAGAAGGCGAACGCATCTTAGGCAACCTATTTACCTCTGAGGGAAATAGTGAAATGTTGAATTTCGACGCGCTCGAATCCTCGCGCATCTACCACATCGAAGACATCAAAAAGCTTTGTGTGGATTACCGCCTACGTTTTCTGGATTCAAAGCATTTCAACGGTACGTTTCCTGCTGAGGCGCTAGATGCAATTAAGGCCTTTGAGAAAGCCCAGGAGCGCGAGATCACTGGTTTCAAAATGATTGCTCCTGCAGGCATGTTCAAACTCGCAGAAAAAGACAAAGACCCCTTGTTGTTCGTTCCTATGGGCGGTGGCTACCACTACCTATTAGCACAATGGGGTAACGATCTTCACCCATTGCGCAAGGCATTGGTGTATCCATTTAGAGATTTCGAAAGCTTAATGAAGACCGTTTTCATTTTTTGTTTGGCGGTGGCGTTACTATTCCCGGAAAACCTCATGAGAGGTCCAAAGGATACGGGCACCATTTTGCACATTCGCGTGATCTTCTTCTTCTGGATGGTATTCTCGACCGGGGCAATGACATCCCTGTACGGCTTTAGCCGCATGAAGAATTTCAATGCAAATCTTTGGAAGAGTAAATACCTCGACTAACGCTCGAGGGCTTCTTTAAAATATTCAGACCATTGTATCGGGTCTTTCGTGCCATCGGCCTCGAAAGACCCGATTTTTGTTCGACGCAATCCGCTGAGATGCCCTCCTGAACTAAGGGCCTTGCCCAGGTCGTGTGCTAAAGAGCGGATGTAGGTTCCTTTGCCGCAAAGCACCCGTAGAGAGAGTACATTGTTTTCAAAAGACAAGATTTCTAATTCATGGATAGTGATGCTACGAGGTTCCACAATAACCTGTTCGCCGGCACGCGCTTTTTCGTAGATGCGAACTCCGCCCTGCTTAATGGCTGAAAATATAGGCGGGTATTGTTGGATATCGCCAGTAAACTGTGGAAGAACAGCTTCAATAGCTGCCCGATCGATGTGCGCTGTAGGAAATGTGGCATCTATCTCACTTTCTAAATCATAGGAAGGCGTAGTGCCGCCGAAAGTGATTTGTGCAATATACTCTTTGCTTTGGCCCATGTAGGCGCTTATTTCCTTTGTCTTTTTCCCTACACAAATAATCAGAAGACCCGTGGCCAGCGGATCCAAAGTACCGGCATGGCCAACCTTGAGTTTTTTCAAACCCAATTCTTTTTGAAGGGTGTATCGAATCTTGGCAACGGCCTGAAAACTGGTCCACTCCAGAGGTTTCTCCACCAAGAGCACTTGGCCCGCTTTGATTTCATCCGCTGTCATTGGGGAATCCTAAAAGAATTGGCTCACCAAAACGATGAGTGCCACTGCAAAACAGTAGAAGGAGAAATACTTCAATTGACTGCGTTTAACCAGGGCAATCATCCAGTTACAAGCAACTATTCCGCTAAAGAATGCAGCCGACAGTCCAAGTACAAGTGGGAATGCGCCCACCTCTGTGCCCATCGCTTCTCCGGAGACGATGTCCTTAGCATCGAGCAAGGCCTTACCTAGAATGATAGGCAACACCATTAGGAAAGAGAACCTCGCGGCCTTTGCGCGGTCTATTCCTAAAATCACGGAAGTTGCAATGGTCGAGCCACTGCGCGAAATACCCGGCAAAATGGCTACGGCTTGAGCCAGACCGACGATTAAAGCATCGACCCAGTTGAGTTCTTTGTTGGTGTCTCGTGCGCGATCTGCCATGAAGAGCAGTAAACCCGTAATGGTCAATGTCGCCCCAATGAGCAAAAGCTGGCCTTCAAATAA
>Ga0255753_1000990_pt1 | contig 35290 bp, 36 predicted proteins | sample 041ome_10_FD_179953 | JGI IMG/M metagenome (GOLD analysis project Ga0255753, IMG submission 179953) | Coastal salt marsh microbial communities from the Groves Creek Marsh, Skidaway Island, Georgia - 041412US metaG (version 2) | ecosystem: Environmental > Aquatic > Marine > Intertidal zone > Salt... | reverse complement strand
ACGAAGTTTTAGCCGAAGAGAGTTCTGAATTTGAGGTACGATATATTGGTAAATTTGCTCCACAAAACAATGTATTTAAAAACTGCATTGTGGAAAAAATTTTTTCAAATTTTAATTTAATTAAGCCAAAGTATTGTTTTACTATTAAAAAAAATATTCCAATACAATCAGGACTTGGTTCTGCTTCATCTAATGCTGCTGCTGTAATAAGAATTTTAAAAAAATTAGAATACAAAGATATAAATACAATAAATTTGACTGAAATTGGAGCTGATGTTCCTTTGTTTGTTGAAAACCAAGACTTATTAGTCAGAGGTATTGGAGACATTACTATCAAACAACTCTTTCCAAAATATTATTTTCTTCTAATCAAACCAATGCAAAACTGCTCTACTGAAGAAATGTATAATGAGGTAAATATCAATAGCATTAAATTTGATCCTAATCTTGATACTGATGAAATTTCCGAATTTGATATGGGAAATGATTTTGAAGCAATTGCTGATCGTAAATATCCAGAAATAGCAACTTTGTTAAAATTTATGAGAGGTTTTTCTGAAGTTATTTTTTCTAGGTTAACAGGTAGTGGATCTTGTATTTACTCTGCTTTTGACAAAAAAAATAGTGCTGAAAAAGCACTAGAGTTTTTTAAGGAAAGATATCCTAATCATTGGGCAGTAGTAGTCGAAAATAATTTTATATAAAAAAATTATAATATTCCGTGTTTTTCAAAAATATCAGTAAGTTTTTCACCCTGTTTAATTTCATCTCTCACAGTGTTTTCACTATTTACTTTGTCTAGCGCTTTTGAAGTAACTTCTTTAATTATTTTTGATGGAACAATTACCACACCGTCATTATCCCCGAATACTAAGTCGCCACTTTCTATTCGAACATCGCCAATTTCACCTGGAACATCAGCCATCATCATTTTTCCACGAAATTTTGTATCAACAGGATTTGTGCCTTTTGAGAAGACTGGAAATTTCATTTCTCTTATCATATCCGCATCTCTTACACATCCATCAGTAAGGCAGCCAGCAGATTTAAGATAACTTGCTCTTGTTGAGAGTAATTCACCCCAAGGTGCAATTTTTTTATTACCATGACAACATAATACCGCAACTTCATTTTCTTGAAGACTATCTACTAAAGCAATTTCATGTTCATAAACTTTTACATGTTCATCGTCATGATAAATGGGCATATATAATCCTACTCTTGCTAACCCACAAATTTTTACATTTGGATCTAATGAAGTGATACCAGGTGTTAAAACTTGTTTGTGATATCCAAGTGAGTCTAAAGTATCTGCAATAACTGCAGAATATAAGTTTTTTTTGTATACATCGATATTGCTATTCATAGTTTTTATAAAATTCTAATTAATTGACACTTTAAGTTATCTCTTTAATATAACAACATACTATTTAAAATTGGTCAATAAAATTAAGGTTTTCAAAAAATAAAAATGAAAAATGTATTAATAATAGGTGCCGGTGGAATTGGAAGACGTCATATAAAAGGATATTTATCAACTAACAGGGTGTCTCTTTCTATTGTTGAGCCTGATGATAAAAAAATTAGTACTATTAAAGAAGAATTTTCAATAGACAAAACTTATACAAATATTCAACAAGCAAACTTAACTGAATTTGATCTTGCTGTTATCTGCTCTCCTGCAAATATGCATGTCGACGCTATGAACATGTGTGCTCAAAATAACTTGTCATTCATGGTAGAAAAACCCCTTTCAACTAGTATGGAAGGAATTGATGAAATTATTCAATTAGTAAAAAAAAATAACTTATTCGCAAGAGTTGGTTATACGAGAAGAAACAGCCATGTATCTAGAGCTCTAAAAAATCAAATTGATAACAATAAGGTTGGTGATGTAAAATTGGTGTATATAAATTCTTCTCAAGAATTTCCAAAATATAGACCTGATTATCAAACGATATACTACGCACACCCAGAGATGGGAGGAGGTGCAATACTTGATGCAGCAACACATATGATAGATCAATTAATTTGGATAATTGGAAAGCCAACAGAAGTAAGCTGTATGTTTGATCGATTAGTTTTAAAAGGAACTAATACAGAAGATAGTTGCTTAATAAATATTCGTTTTGAAAATGGTATTATGGCTAACATCACTGTTAATCAATTTCAAAAACCTAATGTTAATTCTTATGAGTTTATTGGCACTAAAGGGAATTTAAAACTAGATCATTCTATTTTGCGATTTGCAGATGATGATTCGGGAAAGTGGAAAGAGGAAAAAGATTATATGCAAGGGCTAGACCCAATGGAGGTGCATCAAAATAATTTTTTATTACAAGCAGAGAGAATTCTAAATGGTCTTGAAGGAAAAGAATGTGATTTAGCAACATTAGAAGAGGCAAAATTAAATCTTAAGGTTGTGTTTGCAGCTAAGCAATCGTGGCAAGAAAAAAAAATTATTTCAATAGAATAGATTATGTTTGATTTAACAAATAAAACAATTTTAGTAGCAGGTGGTGCTGGATATTTAGGTTCACAGTTATGTGAAGCTATCCTTTTACACAATGGAAATATATGTATCGCTGACATAAATTTAGAAAAAATTAATTCTTTAAAATATTCATTAACTCAAAAATTTCCAGACAGTAAAATTTTTTCAACAATGTTAGATATAAAAAATGAAAATTCTATCATCGAAAGTGTTAATAAAACAAATGAGTACTTCGAGAATATTAATGGCTTAATTAATGCGACCTATGGTGCTACAGGTAAGGCTTTGGAAGAACTTACTGCAGAAGAATTTAATAATGCTAATGAAATTAACCTCACTGGATCTTTTTTATTATCGCGACATGCAATAACTAAAATGAAAGAGGGCGGAAGTATTATTATGTTTGCATCAATGTATGGAATTGTTTCTCCTAAGCCCAATCTATATCCAGAGGGAATTAATCCAAATCCAATTGAGTATGGAGCTGGAAAGGCAGGACTTATTCAATTAACAAAGTATCTTGCATCTCATTATGGTCCTAGAAATATAAGAGTAAATGCAATTGCGCCAGGACCTTTTCCAGACATTAAAAAAAATGATAATTATAATCAAGAGTTTTTAGATAATCTTAGAGACTCTACAATGCTAAAAAGATTAGGAGAATCTAAAGAAATAGCAGGTCCCATAATATTTTTACTCTCTGAAGCCTCTAGTTATGTAACTGGGCAAGTACTTAAAGTTGATGGTGGTTGGACAGCATGGTAAGATCTACAGTATGACTAATTTTCCTATACAAAAAAAGAAGCTAAAATTAGCAATGTTAGGGATGACTGAAGGAAATGGTCATCCATATTCATGGAGTATTATTATAAATGGAAAATATAATGCTCAAGCACTTGCACAATGTCCTTATGCTGCAATCATTGATTATATTTCTAAGCAACCTCAAAATACTCTTGGAATAGAAAACGCAGAAGTTACTCATGTTTGGACTGATGACCCAAAAGATGCAAAGCATGTTGCTGAAGTTGCTGAAATTAAAAATATAGTTTCAGACCCTCAAGATGTAATTGGAAAAGTAGATGCTGTATTAATTGCAACTGATATTGGCTCGGAGCATGTTGCTAGATGCAAGCCTTTTATTGATGCTGATGTACCTATATTTATTGATAAGCCACTTTGCGATAATTTATCTGATCTAGAAATTTTTCAAAAATGGATAGAGGGAGGTAAAAATTTTATTAGTTCTTCAGCGATGAGATATTGTAAAGAATATGAACCTTATCATTTGTCTACGCATGAATTAGGTGATCTTCGATATGTAAATGTCACTATGGCAAAAAGTTGGGAAAAATATGGTATTCATGCCTTGGAAACTGTTTACCCCATAGTAGGTCCAGGATTTGAGTCTATTCAAAATATTGGTGATAAAAACCGCAACATTGTTCATTTACATCATTCAAAAGGCATCGATATTAATATTGCTAATATACATGATATGTTGGGTGGATTTGGATTAATTTCTTTAATGGGAACAAAGGGAGGTATTCAAATTAAATCAACAGATACTTACTATGCTTTCAAAAAACAATTACAATCGTATGTAAACTACTTACAAACAGCTCATAAACCTGTTCCTTGGAATGAAACATATGAATTAATGCAATTAGTTTCCGCTGGCATTGAAAGTAGAGAAAAAGGTGGAATAAAAATAACTTTAAATAAGGATAATTAAATGAATGTATTAGAGAGTTTTTCTTTAAAAGGTAAAGTAGCGCTTGTTACAGGTGGTGCAGGTTTATATGGCAGGCAAATTGTGGAAGCGTTAGCGGAGGCAGGAGCAGAAACTTATATTGCTTCTCGAAATTTAGAAAGCTTGCAGCAAGTGGCTAAAGAAGAAGTTGAAAGAGGTCATAATGTTACAGCAATGAAATTAGACTTATCTGAAGATGATTCTATAGAAAATCTTCATCGTGATATTATTGATAAAAGTGGTAAATGTGACATTTTAATTAATAATGCTGTTTCAAGAGAGTTTGGAAGTGCGGGTTGGAAAAATACTTTAGATGATTTTGATAAAAGTTTACGTATTAACGCTTCAGCATTATTTAAGATAACCCAATTGTTTTCGGAAGATATGAAAAAAAATAACTCTGGATCGATTATAAATATTGGTTCTATGATGGGTACTGTTGGAGTAGAAAACGGCAATTATGAAGGAACGGATTTTACCCCTGCAACATCACCACTTTATTTTTATGAAAAAGGTGGAATGCATAATTTTACTAGATGGGCAGCAAGTATGTTAGGCCCATTTAACATTCGCGTGAATTGTTTAGCTCCTGGTGGATTTCAGGTTCCCTCACACCCTAAGCGATTTGTTGAAAATTATAGTAAGAGAACACAGTTAGGGAGAATGGCAAACAGTAGTGATTTAAAAGGACCAATAATTTTTTTAGCATCAGACTCTTCAGCTTATTTAACTGGAACAATCATCGCAGTTGATGGTGGGTATACTGCAAAATAACAAAGGATAATAAAATGACTAAATATGATGAGACGTCAACAACTACTAACTCTAAGCCTTTTAACACTTTTCGTAAAAGTAGAATTAAAAGAACAACTGATGCTGGAAAAGTAGCTACAATTTTAAAATGCAATACCGTTGATATAAAAGTGGCAGAAATTTTCGCTTTAGCACAACCTGATGCGATTTGGCTTTGCATGGAACATGGGTCGCTTGATTATAATCAGGCTGAAAATCAGAGTAATGCTGCTAAGATTTATGATGTCGACTCTTTACTTCGTGTTAACAGAGGTAGTTATAGTAATTACATTAGAGGTTTTGAAGTTGATTGTACGGGTTTAATCATACCTCAAATTAAAAGTTTAGCAGATGCAAAAGAAATTGAAGAGTTTACAAAATTTCCTCCTATTGGAAAAAGAGGAGTTGATGGAGGTAATAATGATGGGAAATATACAAAGCTTGATATGGCTGAATATATAAAGCAAGCTAATCAAGAAAGATTAGTAATCTATCAAATTGAAACTCCTGAAGTAATAAATGATGTTGAGGCTATTGCTGAAATGGAAGGTGTGGACGCACTATTTTTTGGACCAGGAGATTATTCACTTTCACTTGGAGTTCCAGGCCAAATGGATCATCCAGATGTTGTATCTGCCAGGAAAAAAGTTGCTGAAGTGGCAAGAAAAAATAATAAAATTGCTGCAACTCCAGGTGGCCCTGCAGTTGCTAAAAATTATATTGATATGGGTTATAATCTTTTAAATATTGGTGCTGATGTAGTTGCTTTAGCTGATTATGCAGAAAATTTAGTTCACCAATTCGAGCAAATTAATTCTTAATGGATATAGGGGAAATTCAAAATACTATTTTAGATAGACGCATTAAGGGTATTCCTGGTTCGGCTGAACCATTTCCTCTAAAGGAATTGAAAAATAAAAAATGGAATATTTTAAGTGAAGACATGCCCATGCCTTTAATGGTGTTAAAACAAAAAAATTATATTCATAATTTAAAAACTTTCTCTAAATATTTAAAAAATCATAATTTAGAGATTGCTCCTCATGGCAAAACTACCATGGCGCCTCAAATTTATGCTGATCAAATTAAATACGGTGCTTGGGGAATTACTGCTGGCGCAATTAATCAAATTCAAGTTATGTTTGATTTTGGTATTAATAAAGTCTTACTTGCTAATCAACTTCTAGGCAAATCACACTTAGAAACAATAGCATCATATATTAATCAAAATACAAGTTTTTCATTTTATTGTTTTGTTGACTCTATTGATCAATTTTTAAATATGAAAAAATATCTTAGTAATCATACTTTAATCAATCCAATAAATTTACTTCCTGAAATAGGTGCTGAAAATGGGCGAACGGGTATTCGCATTAAAGAAGATTTTATAAAACTAGTTAATGAAATTGGAAATGATCAATCAAAAAATTTTAAGTTTGCAGGTATTTCATCTTATGAAGGTATAGCTGCAGTTGCCATGAAGGGCTCTAATACAGTACATGATTTTTGCTCAAAAATTGAAGATATCATTAATGATATTCCGTCAAATTTTTATTCTAATCTTGATGAATTAATAATAACAGCAGGTGGCTCAACTCATTTTGATATTGTGGGAGAGAGATTTTCTAAAATTGAACTTAGTGTGCCGATTAAAGTTTTACTAAGGAGTGGTTGTTACATAACCCATGATCATGGACCGTATTTAGATGCACTTGAGACAGCTAAAAGTGATGTAAATAGACAATGGGATCAATCTTTACAACCAGCACTTGAAATTTGGTCTTATGTCCAATCAATTCCTGAGGAAAACCTTGCCTTTTTAACTATGGGAAAAAGAGATGCTCCTTATGATGCCGGCTTACCTAAACCTTTTAAAAGATTTAGACCTGGCGTAGGTTTTGTAGATGTTGGTCATGCAGAAATATTTAGCACAAATGATCAACATGCTTTTGTCAAACTTCCCGATAATCATGAATGGAAAGTAGGCGATATGATTTGTTCAGGCATTTCTCATCCATGTACTGCATTCGATAAATGGAAATTCATTCCTGTTGTAGATGATGACTACAACGTTGTTGATGGAATATTAACTTATTTTTGATTATCCATCTTGTCTTGTGTTTGGAGCGTACGCAACGCAATCAAGTTCAAATTTTAAAAAAGTAGGCAATACATTTACAATTGTACTTCTTGTAGGTTGTGGATCCTTAAAATATTCAGGATAAATTTTATTATATTCTTTTAAATCTTTTTGATCAGCAACATAACTTTTTATATTAATAACATTATCAAGTGTTAAACCTGCTTCTCTTAAAATAACCTCTAAATTTTCAATGGATCTTCGCATTTCTTCTTCAAATGTTCCTTCTATGACAGAACCATTTTCTCTATCGACAGATGCTTGACCTGATACGTATACAAAATCACCAGCTTTGATTGCGGGACTAAAAGGTAAAACTGATTTTGCACCGGTATTAATAATTTTTATCATACTATCTCCATACATTATTTAACAAAAACCGCTGTGTAGGGTTTTGGTTGATTTGTTATTTTTCTATTATCTAATCTTTTATAAATATCGGGTAAAATTTCTTTCATCCATTTGTATGAGTTAACTATAAATCCTTGTTTGTTTGAGTCAATTAATAATGAATAAATGTTTACCTGTTTATTAGAGACTTTTTCTATTAGCTCATACCATTCAGAATGAATATAGCCACATACAATATCGGGTTTAAAACTAAGTATAGCCTTAACGATGTTATCTGTTTTTTGTATATCAAATTCTTGATCAACATTTATGAATTTAATTTTAAAGTCTTTTGATTTATTTTTAAAAACATTCTTAAAGTCATTTAGTCTTGCAGTTTGTTCAGGTGATTTAATCATTGAGTCTAAATACAAAATATTACTTTTTTTTCCTTTAATTGATTTTAGCATCTCACTAAATGATGGTTTAAGGTTAATGCGATAGTTACTGTTATTTAGTTGACTACTGTGTGTATCTAGTAAACTTAGTAAGCACGAAGTTTTTTTAAAATCATCAATTTCAGTTTTTTTAGTAATCCCTGTTAATACTGCTGCATCTAGATCATCCCATAAGAGAACTGGTTTTTGCGTATGAGTAAAACTACCTAATATAAATTCATGACCATCAGCAATAACTTGTTTTTCAAAGGCAACTACTAGCTTAGTATAAAAATTATTATGAAATATTCCACCTCCAACAACTTCACGATTATAAAAAAAACCTATGCGTAAATGTGACGTAAACCATGGAGCATTTTGAAGATAAGATCCTTTACCAACCTTTCTCTCAATGATTCCCTCAGCCTGTAAATCATTGAGAGTTTTGATAATTGTAATCAAAGAAAAATCACAGAAAGATTTAATATCATTTTGGGATTCTATTTTTTCACCTTTTTTCAAACCTTTAGTTTTCCAATGTTTAAAAAGCATGTTTCTTAATTGAAGATGTCTACTTAAAAGTGGTTTTTTCATAAAAGAGACTCATCCCAATTCATTTGATTGGCTAGAATGCCGCCATCTATGTAGAGCATCTGGCCAGTTATATATTCCGCTTCTTCAGAAGACAAAAAAACTGCTGCTCCACCAATATCTCTAGGTAATCCAATTCGACCAAGAGGTATTTGCGATTTTAAAACTTGTTTGTTATTTCCTTTTTCTAATCCATCCTTTGTTAGAGGCGTTTCCAATATTCCTGGACCAATTCCATTAACTCTAATATTTTTTTCAGCTAAAGAAATTGCAAGTGATCTTATCATCATTAAAACAGCCCCTTTAGAAGTATCATATATAACACTATTTTTTTCTGCAGCTTTGGAATTGGAAGAGCCAATACAAAGTATGCTTTTATTTTTATTGTTTGGTGATATCTTTTTTGCAAAAGCTTTTGACGCAAACATATAACCACGAACATTTAAGTTCATTGTGTTATTAAAATTTTCTTCAGATATATTTTCAAAATCTTGGTCTAAAAAAGTTCCTGCATTATTTATTAAAGTATCTAAACTACCTAGTAATTCGAAAGATTTATTCACTAAATATTCTGCGCCTGCTACTGTTGATAAATCAGATTTTACGAAATGACATTCAGTTAATTTACTCAGTTTTTCAAGTGCTCCATTATCATCAAGATGGGAATTAATGACTATTCTTGCACCTTTTTTTGCAAAAGCTTCAGCCATTCCATAACCAATGCCATGAGTTGAGCCAGAAATACATACACATTGATCTTTCATAATATTATTTCTTTGTTTTGAATTCCTTGTATTTTTTGCCTACTTGATTAATATTATAACATAATAGGAAGGCTTTTTATATGCAAGCTAAACAACGCTTTACCAATGTAACATTAGTTACACCATTTGGTGAAAAAAACCAAGATCTGTTAGTTGAAGATGATCTAATTGTGGATATTGTTGACAGAGATGTTCCATTAAGTGATGAATTTCAAATTTTTGATGGACAAGATAATTATATTTTTCCAGGCATGATTGATGTTCTTCAACATGGTTTTTTGAATTATTTGTATGGTCATGCTGAAGAAAATTGTGCAGTAGATAACGCAAAACTTTTACCCGGAGTAGGGGTAACAGGTTTTTTACCATCAACACCTTGCTTACCTCCAGAACAAACACATCAGCTACTGAATAATTTATCAAATGATATTGATAAATCAAAAGAGGGGGCAAGAATTCTCGGTATTCATTCAGAGGGTCCTTGCTTTGCTTTGCCAGGAGCACATAATCCTAAAAATTTGCGCAATCCATCTTTAGAACTAGCCGAAGAGTTAATTGACGCAACGCATGGTAAATTGAAAGCAGTTACTATTGCTCCTGAAATGGAAGGTTCAGAAGTTTTTATCAAAAGATTAAAAAAAGACAGCATATCTATTCATTTAGGTCATAGTGGAGCAAATCCTGAAGATGTTCCTATGTTTGCTGATTGGGGTGTAGATGCTGTTACTCATATGTATGATGCACTACCTACTTATCCCGCAGATGATACAGGAGTGCATGTCCTCTCTCTAACTGATGCATTAATCGCAGAATCACGTATTGCACTTGGATTAATATGTGATGGAATTCATGTTCATCCACAATTAGTTGAGCTTTTATCTCATCTTCCTAGTGATAGAGTTTTTTTAGAAACAGACTCAGTTAAAGGATCCGGCTCACCTGTTCCTGTAAAATTTGAATTTTACCCTGGTCGTTGGTGTACAGTAGAAAAAGGAAAAGCATCTACTTACGATGGTCTTCTGGCTGGATCATCTTTAACTTCTATAGAAGGATTGCAAAATTATTTAAAATATTCAAAAAAATCGATTAGCCAAGTTTCTATTGCAGCAAGCTTAGTACCTGCACGCATAATTGGTTTGGATGATAAAATGGGCAGTATAGAAAAAAGCAAATTGGCTGATTTTATTTTATTAAGAAAAGATGATTTAGAAATTACCGAAACATTCATAGCAGGAAAGTCAGTTTATAAAAGTGAGTGAGAAAAACCCTATATCACTGAGGTATCGCGATAAAGGAAATGTCCATATGGATTTTCATGGAGCAACAAATACCACTATAGATTTTATTATTGAAAAATATGGTATCGAAACAATGAATGAGATATTTAAAAAAGTGGGAAACGATGTATACGCAGACATTAAGAAGCAAATAAATTTAGGCAATATCAAAGTTCTAGCTGAACATTGGCAGCATTTTTTTGAACGTGAAGGTGCTGATTTTTCTATATCCATTAAAGAGGATGAAATTATACTAACTGTTAAAAAGTGCACTGCTTATGAGCATGTTAAAAAATTAGTTGGTAAAGTATCACCAAATTTTTGTGATCAAACTATTAAAACTAATGAAGCAATTGCAGAAGGTACTCCATATGAAATAAAAACGGAAATATTAGGCGAAGCTTCATGTAAACAGATTATTCGTAGAAGAATATGATACCAAGTGATCATTTTACCCGTTTTTATAATGAAGTATTTAAATTTCTAGAAAAGCAAGGTGAAGAAGATTTACAAGCATATTGGTTAGAGATTAGTAAAAATCAAGAAAAACATACATTAGAGCTATTTATGGAAAAAGGTTTGCAAGGAATGTATGAATATTGGGATCACATAAGAGTAGAGGAAAATTGTGATTTAGATTTAAAATTAGAAGAAGATAATCTTGAATTAAAAATGAATGTTTGTCCAAGTTTGAGTAAAGTTTTGGATAATGATGCTGAACCAATGAAGAGATATTGTGATCATTGTGCTGGTTGGATTGGACCTTTAATTGATAAGGTTGGTTATCATTTAGTCTATGATGTTATTGATCGAAACAAACCTCAATGTGTTGTTAAAATATTTAAGGATAAAGAAAAAGCCATTAAAGAAGAAAAGAATGCTAAACTGTTAATGGGTTGGCCAGGTAAAGAATTATAAATAAAATGCTAAGTTAATGTTGCGAATAGAAGCTAATGGCATTTTAGGTCAATCTAAAATAAATTCAAATAAATCACATTATACTTTTTCATCTTTTATCACCCTTACAAATGGTGACCTATTAGCTGTTGCCAGAAGAGGAAATAATAAAGACTCTGAATTAGAGGGGCTTGACTTTTTTATTTCAAAGGATGAGGGTGATCATTGGAGTGAACCGTGGGAGCCTTTTAAAGATATCTATGTAGATAAAAAAAAAGGAAGCTTAAAGTTATGTTATTTTACAGAAATATCATCATCGCATTTATTAGCATCATTTTTATGGATTGATCGAACATCATTTCCTGGCAAAGAATTATTTAATGCTGAAACAGAAGGTTGCCTTCCAATGAGAGTGTTGTTGTCTGACTCTTTTGATCAAGGGAGAACATGGTCATCTTTAAGGTCTGTCGAAATTCCTAACGAAATTGGTCCTCCTAGCCTAACAAATCCCATAATGAAACTTCCAGACGGAAAACTATTAATGAGTATAGAAAATAATAAAAATTATTATGATAAATCTGCCTGGAAACAAAAAGCAGTTTTTTTATCTTCAATTAACAATGGAAAAAGTTGGTCCTCGCCTTTCATTGTTGCAGGCGATGAGAGTGGTAGAATATTTAATTGGGATTTAAGATGCAGCGTAGATAATATTGGACGCATATGTTCGTTTGCATGGACCTACGATTCACACAAAGAAAATTTTTTAAATATTCATCAAAGAATTAGTATTGATGGTGGTCAAACCTGGACTAATCCAAAAGATTTAAATATTACAGACCAAGCCGCGCACCCTGCATTATTAAATGATGGAAAAATAATACTACCATGGGTTGATCGATTTCAATCAAGAAGTATAAAAGTAAGAGTAGCTGATAATTTATATTCTGACTTTAAGCATTCCTCTGAAATTACTATTTTTGAACAAACTAGTCTAGATAACATTAAAGATAATAAATTAGGTGAATTGTTAGCTGATATGGGTGTATGGAATTTTGGTTTACCTTATGCAGATGTATTGTCTTCTGGTAAAATATTAGTCTTCTATTATGCAGGAAATAATAAACAAATGAATTTGTATTGGTCGCGTCTAACATTTTAATTAAATTTTCGTAATATTTATAAAATTTGACGTCTTGAAAATATTAATTGCCTTAAAAAAGTTCTAACTCCCATTGCACCTTCTTCTTTAATCAGAATAAATGCATTCATAGACACTAAAATTATAAAAGCACAAATTACAAATAAAACTTCATAACTACCAAGAGTAGTACCTAAAACTACAATATTATTTGTATCAAGCCACAATACTAAATAACCCGCTAAAACGGTTGTAATTCCTGCAATTAGTCCATCAAGACTATAGGCAAGAGACATAAATGATTCTTTATTATTACCTGGTACGTAATTTAACATAAAAATATAACCTATAGAGGCGCTACCCCACATTAAAAAACCAAATAGAAAGAAAGTTACTCCAATAACATAACTTAAATAAGGAGTTTCTGAATTAATAAAAAGTAAAACTAAAAGAAGTACAATTTGCAAACTTTGAAATATTACTCTTATGCCTCTACAACCATAACTATCAGTTACTCTTCCAACTATTAATCCACTACATGTTCCACCTATTAAAATTAATGTTGATGAAAATATTAATTCTCCACTTGGAATATCCATTCGGATTTTAAAAAAAAGTGTTAGAAATATTGCTAGGACAGTTATAACTAAATACTGGGTGCCAGATGAAATTAGAAATAAGTTAAAATTTTTATCTTTTGATGCGGTAAATAAATTTTTAACATAGCCTTGATCATTTTCTCTATTAATAATTTTTCCCCCACCTTGAATTTTGATTAGCAATAATGCTGATATTAGACCTAGAATAATTGCAATTATAAAAACAGGATAAAACCTTTCTAAGCCTACTCTGCTATCTAGCCAAATTTTAATCACATAGGAGGCAGCTAGTGCAAAGGGAGTACAAATAATTCCGTTGATACCAATAATTCTACCTCTCACATCTCGGGGTATAAATTCCTGCATCCAAGGAACAAAAGCTGCCTCTGATAGAGACCTACATATTGCAAACATGAGCATCGAAATAAACAATAAATAAAAAACTAATGTTAGATTATCTTGATAAAATGGAGCAATTAAAAAAATTAAAAGAAAAATATACCGAGTAAATAATGCGGTAATTGAAACTAACTTGCTTCCAAAATAAACTGTAATAGGAATACTAATTAATGCCAATACTTGACAAAAAGCCATTAAACTCCCCAGAATACCTATTTCATCGGAGTTTAATCCTAATTCTACAGAATAGAGAGTAAGGGGGGCTGCTACAGTGCCAATTACTGCACACATTTGAAGTGCTGTAGAAAAATGAAAATAACTCATAAATTTTAATTTTTCTGGCTCACTGGAAATAAGTTTAAACATTTTTTTTTAATTTTATAAATTTACTATGAAGGATTTGATAATGTGTTGGTTATTTTCATAGCACCAACAGGTAGCAAATACTTCATTATTTTGAAGTTTGATTAGTGATGGTTGACCAAATTTAAGACTTCCAAATTGTTTGCTTATATTTGTTGAGTCACTCCCCATATTTTCATTTTTAAATAGATCAAGCTCATCCAAAATTTCAAACTTATCATTTTCAATATTAACTTTTCTTACTATTAGTCCTGATGGAGACTCTCTGTGAGAGTGAATTGTTAAAATAATATTTTTTTCAAGCCACAATAAGTTAGATGCTTGTGCTTTTACACCTGTATCTATTGCCTCACCAAAATTCTTTCCACCATCATGAGAATAAACAATATGATTATTTAAATTTATTTTTTTGACATTATCATAAGTCCAAAAAATAACGGCAACACCATTATTATCTATTTCACAAAGTCTGCATTCCCAAGCAGCTATTTCACCATTTGGAGAATTAAAAAAATCAGATAATTTATTCCAGCTTTTTCCATTATCATCACTATAAATAATCCAGCCTGAGTGACCTGTTTCCCCTAAATGAAAAGGAGGGCAAGCTGCAAGAATTCTCCCCGTTGCTAACTGAATACATGGGCCTGAAATTTCTAGAGGTTTATCCAAGACATTAAAAACATTAGGCACGCTCCAGCTTTCACCAAGGTCTTTTGAAAAACTTATTTTATTTTTTAAGGGTAACACATCAAATGAAATAGGATCTACAATTGGGGTAAGGGCATCTGGCCTTACAAAAGCATAACCAGTCGCAATCATTTCTCCATTTTGTAAGAGCAAAGGTTTTAACGTATCCGTTTCTTCGTGATTATCATAAATATGATTATGTAATTCTTTTGGTTTTGACCAAGTTCTTCCATTATCACTACTTTTTGTTACAAATGCTCTTTGATCAGAAGAGTCAAATGCCTGACCAATAGAAAAAATTATTAATAAGTCGTTATTGGGCAATAAACTAACACCTGGAAAAATCCCTTGTCTGCTTACGAGAAGAGGATCAGGGTTTTGATATACTATTATTTCTTCTTCTTTTTTCATTACCATTGACTCTCAAACTCTTGATGAAATTGAAATCCTCTAATAGGCGTTGCCTCTCCGCGAGGTATTGGAGCTACTGGGTTTAATGTATGTTTTTTAGAACCCTTAGCAATTTGTATTGAAAAAAAAGGCCATTCATTAAGGTCTGCTTTTACATGTGAAGGAGAATATCTAAAAGTTATACCGCATCTTGGTCGATCAGATGTATTAGCATCAGATCCGTGCAAAAGAGCATCAGAGTGAAGAGATATTTCTCCAGCTTTTAAACTCATATAAATAATTTTATCTTTATTAATTTGTTCATCGTCAACTTCTTGATTAAGTATATAATCTCTGTTGTTGTTTTCAGTGTGTAAATATTTTTTTGACTTATGACTACCTGAAACAATCTTCATTGCTGAATTATCCTTGTCTGTATCAAAAATGGCAAGCCAAACTGTGACTGATTTTGAAGGTTTTAAAGGCCAATACTGAGAGTCTTGATGCCAAGGAACAATACTTTTACTCAAGGCAGGTTTATAAAAAAATTGCCCACCCCACAAATAAAAATTTGGTCCTAGTAAATCTTCTACATAATCTAGAATTTCAGGAGTGTGTGCTACGTCATAAAATTTTTTACTAGCTTTATGCCACATATTTGTTTTATTAATATCGATATTACTTGGTAAACGATTTTTTAATTCATTAAAAAAAATTTGTAATTCTTCAACTCCTCTTTCAGAAAAAACAGGTAGGTTTTTTATAAAACCATCTCTATCGTATTGGAAAATTTCAGATTTATTTAACCTTCGAATATTTTTACTTATTTCCATTATTCCAATCTGTGATTAATTTTTTAAATTTCATTAATTCTTTTTGATCAGCTAAAACAGAATGTTTTTTTGCAGGAAATTTCTTAAATTCTACATCTGTTTGATATTTTTTAAATGCTTTAATTCTTTCTTTTTGAATATCTTGATAAATTTTATCAAAATTTCTATATTTTTTTGCATGTCTTGGTGTTTTTGAAGAATCATTGTGATAACCCAATATATCCTCAGCAAATAAAAACTGCACATCACTTTTACTTCCAGAGCCTATGGATATAGTTAGCATTTTAGTTATTTTGCTAATTTCAGCCAGTATATCCGCTGGGATACATTCTACTTCTACTGCCCAACATCCAATGTTTTCTAATTCTATAATATCTTCATAAACTTTAATAGCTTCTTTGAGTGTTTTTCCTACTGGTTTTACACCACCTGTCCAAGTAGATTTCATTGGAACAAATCCGACATGTCCTTGAAGAGGAATATTAAATTCACTGATGTATTTTATAAAATTTAAATTCCATGAATTTGTATGAATGGAGTCCACACCCAATTCAATTAGTTCAAAACATTTTCTAGCAATACTCTCTTTTGATTCATGTTCTGTATATTTAATGCCACAAGTTAGAAATGTATTTGGAGCGGCTTCACGAATTTCTTTCAATCTATCGGCGCCTGTTATCAATAAATCAATATCTGCCAATTCTGCAGCCGCCGCTTCCTCAGGTGTAATCACATTTATTTGCGTTAGTTTCTTTCTACCCTTAAGATCGACTAAATCTCTTACGGTGTAGTTCCTATAACCCGCTTGATGAGCTAATGAATAAACTTTCTTATATTTTTTTTTCATTTTTTAATTACTTGCTTTCTTAGTTTTCAAAAATTTTTTAAAATTTAGCAATTCTTTTTTTTCTAATAAAATTGAATGTTTTTTTGTAGGAAATTTATTTCTTTTTACTTCTGATTTAAATTCTTTGAATGCACTAACTCTTTCTCTTTGTAAGTTTTGCAATATTTTATCAAAATTTGAGTATTTTTTTGCGTGTCTTGGAAATTGTATTTTGCTTTGCCCCAATATATCTTCGGCAAATAAAAATTGTGCATCTGCAGCGTTGCCAGAACCAATAGAAATAGTCACTAAAGAAGTTATTTTAGTAAGTTCTGCTAAAATATTTTGAGGAACTAATTCAACCTCAATTCCCCAAGCGCCAGTATTTTCAATATCTTTAATATCTTTAAATAACTCCAACGCTTCTTCAGCTGTCTTCCCAAATGAGCGAATGCCACCAATCCAAGTTGTTCTTCTAGGAATAAAACCAACATGACTTTGAAACGGAATTCTAAATTTACTTAAATGCGCCATCCAATCTAAATTCCAATTTTGGCACATTAATGAATCTGCACCAGCCTCAATAATTTCAAAAGCTTTTTTTGTTGCATCTCTTTTTGATGGATTTTGAATAAACGGCACACCAACCGTCATAAATGTTTTAGCGGCAGCTTTTCTTATTTTTGAAAATTCAGGACCTGGACCTGTAAGTAATAAATCTATCCCAGCTTCTTCAGCAGCGGAAGCTTCTTGAGGAGTCGTAACTCTTACTTGGGTGAGTTTTCTTTTACCTTTTAATTCAATAATATCACGTACTGTATAATTACGATATCCAAGATCATTATTAATCGAAAAAACTCTTTTGTATTTTTTGTGCATAAAAAAATATTCTATATTACTTTTTAACTAGATTTTAATAAATATTAAGTTATCATATAAACATAACAACTTAAATCAAGGTAAATGAATGAATTTTATAAACAATAAAATTAAAGAAGATTTTAATTTAAATGGCTATGCTGCAATTTATACATTTTATAATGAAGAGAAGATTCTAGAAATAAAAAATGAGCTAAATAGATATATAAGAGATATAGTTCCAACGCTTCCCAATCATCATGTTTTTTATGAGGATAAATCAGATAAGACCACTGTTAAAAATCTCCAACAAATGTTTAAATATGATGATTACTTCAAAAAACTAATTAATGAAAGTGCCATTCAAGAAGTTGCCACGTTTTTGTTACAAGAAAAAGCAATTCCTAAAAATTTACAATATTTTAATAAACCTGCTGGAGTAGGAAAACCAACACCGCCACATCAAGATGGATATTATTTTATGTTAAAGAAACACAATGCTGTTACTTGTTGGTTGGCTCTTGAAAAAGTTGATGAGGAAAATGGATGTATTCATTATGTTAAAGGTTCTCATTTAAAGGAAGAATATAGACCTCATGGTAAATCAAATATACTTGGATTTTCTCAAGGTGTTACTGATTTTGGTACGGAAGATGATAAACTCAATACCGTCTCATTCCCAGGTGAAGCGGGGACTTTTCTTATACACAATGCCAAAACTATACACTGGGCGGAGGGTAATAAATCTCAAACCAGAACTAGAAAAGCTCTTGGTTTTATATATTATGGAGAGAGCGCAGAAGAAGATAAGGTGGCACATGAAGCTTATCAACTTAAACTACGTAAAGAAATGGAAGAAAAAAATTTAATATGAATTTAGAATTCAATATTCCTAACATGGTTGATTTAAAAAAATCTTATGATGAGGATGGTTATAACCACATTCCTGAACTATTCTCTTCTGCTGATATGGACATTCTTAATAAAGAATTCAATCGATACATAAAAGACTGTGTACCGAAGATGAAAGACCAAGAAGTGTATTATGTTGATAAATCCAATAAAGATACTTTGATGCAAATGCAAAAATTAGAAGAATACGATAATTTTTTTCATGAATTATTTTTTAATAGTAAAATTAAAGAACTTGCAGCAAATGCGTTAGGCGAGGATGTAACACCAAGGGCAATGGAGTATTTTAATAAACCTCCTGGTAAGAGTAATCCCACACCTCCCCATCAAGATGGATATTATTTTAATTTAGATAATGATAAAGCTGTTACTGGTTGGTTGGCATTAGAAGATGTCGATGATGAAAATGGTTGTATTCACTATGTAAAGGGCTCACACAAACATGAATATAGACCTCATGGCAGATCCGAAATATTAGGTTTTTCACAAGGTGTAACTGATTTTGGTACTGAAGAAGATAAAAAAAATACAGTAAAGTTTGAGGGAAAAGCAGGCATGTTTTTAATGCATGATGCTAAAACTATACATTTTGCTAGTTCAAATAAATCATCAGTTCGTTCTAGAAGGGCTTTTGGATTTGTGTATCATGGTGTCTCAGCAAAGCATGATGAAGAAAAAGGAAAAGCTTATCAAAAAAAATTACATGATGAGCTGAAAGAAAAAAAAATAATCTAATTTATGAAAAATAGAAAAGTTTATATTTCAGGAGATTTAGTGCCTGATACTGAAGCTAAGATATCTATTTATGACAGCGCTGTCTTATTAGGTGACACAGTAACAGAGTCAACACGCACATTTAATTATAAACCTTTTAAATTAATTGAGCATGTAGACCGATTATACAAATCTTTAAAATTGACCCGTATTGATCCAGGCATGACGAAAGATGAAATGATCGAAGTAAGCGAAAATTTGCTTGCAGTAAATAAAGAAACATATCGTGACAATGAAGATTGTTGGTTAGTTCATAATATATCAAGAGGATTATCAATTACGGGAGGAAACCCAACACTACAAGTTAGCAAGGCGACGGTAATGATTTACACCCAACCAATGATTTTACTTCCTTGGGCTAAATTTTATAAAGAAGGATGTCATGCTGTTACTCCTTCGAGTAGAGTCATACCATCTCAATCTCTAGATCCACGTCTTAAAAATAGAAGTCGACTGTTTTATACTTTGGGAGAGATGGAGGCTAAGCTAGTTGATCCTGATGCACAAAGTATAATGCTTGATATTTATGGAAATGTTGCTGAAAACAAAGGTGGGAATATATTTATGGTGAGGGATGGTAAATTAATCACACCTACGACAGCTAACTGTTTGGAAGGTTTAACCCGTGCTACAACAATTGAAGTTGCTAAATCATTAGATATAGAAGTTGTTGAGGCAGTAATTCAGCCTTATGATTTATCCACTGCTGATGAATTATTTATGACAAGCACTCCTTATTCTATAATGCCAGCTACTAAATATAACGGTTTAACAATAGCCGATGGAAAAGTTGGCCCAATCACTAAAAAATTACTTCAAGGTTGGAGTGAAAGAGTGGGATTAGATATAGTTAAACAAGCAGAAGATCAGTTGCATAAGCATTAACTTAATGAGTATTTTACAAAGACCTGAGGGAATTTGGGGGGCAATTTTATTACCTGTAAAAAATGATAAAATAGATTGGGTGGCTTTTGAAGAACAGGTCAACATTTTATGTGACTCACGTGTGCATGGTATTTATACGAATGGGACAGCAGCAGAATGTCATAATCAAACTGAAGAAGAGTTTGATAAATTATCAAATATAGTTTCATCGATAGCTTTAAAAAAAAATAAAAAATTTCAATTAGGTTTAAGTCATACAAATCCGCGAATTTGTCGTGAGAGAGCAATAAGATTAACCTCACTAAAACCTGATGGTTTTCAAATTACACTTCCTGATTGGTGGCCACCTACTTATCAAGAGTCTTTAAATTTTATTATGGGAATGCAGGAAGTGGTGGAAGATAGATATCTCATTTTATATAATCCACCACACGCAAAAGTATTACTTAGTTTGGAAGAAATTTCACAGCTGAATGATAAAGCTCCAAATCTTATAGGAATAAAATGTGCAGGGGGAGATGAGGCTTGGTACAAGAATAGAAGAGCTTTATTAGAAAATTTTTCAGTTTTTGTCCCTGGGCATAGCGTTGTTTTTGGCAAACCACTTGGTGCGAATGGTTCATATTCAAATGTTGCCTGCTTTAGTCCAAATGGAGCAGTCATGATTTGGGATTTAATTGATACGGATTATGAAAAAGCTAAAAAAATTGAACTTAGAGTTGTTAATTTTATGAAAACGCACATTCTTCCACTTGCAACTAGATTGTCTAATACAGGTCTTGATAAACTTCTTGCTTGTGTTGGTGGATGGGGTCCTATTTCTGAAAAAGTGTTATGGCCTTATGAAGGAGCAACATTAGATGAGGTTAAGAAAATAAGAATAATTGCTAAAAATGAATTGCCAGAGTTAATGAATGACTAAAAAAATTTTTCTCTCCGGAATTTATCATGAAACACATACATTTCTCAGTCAACCAACGACCTTAAGTGATTTTATAATTAATATAGGTGATGATATTATTAGAGAAAACACTGGTAATGGATCTCCTACTGATGGTTTTATTGAATTCGCTTCACAAAAAAATTGGGATATTATTTCGGGCATACAAATGTCTGCAAGACCTTCTGGTATAGTTGATGAAGATGCCGAGAATTTTTTTGATACGAAATTTTTTGAAAAATTAGAGCAAAACTGTGAAAAAATTGATGCAATATTTTTAATTCTTCATGGAGCTATGGTTAGTAAAAATCATGATGATTTTGAAGGAGATTTTTTAGAAAAAATTAATCATATTTTAAAACAAAAAAATATTACAATTCCAATAGTGGCTGTTTTAGATCTTCATGCAAATGTATCTGATAAAATGATCGATAATAGTACTTGCGTGTATGCCTATAGAAAAAATCCACATAGTGATTCACGAGATGCGGCTATAAAGGCTGCTTTAATATTAAATGATTTGTTTGAAAATCCGAATGTTAATCAAGTAAATTATAAAACTAAATATATCTTACCACCAACAGGCGTTGGCACTGCTAACGATCCTATGAAATCAGTTTTGCTTGAAGCAAAAAAAATAGAAAAAAATGATAAAGACATTATTTGTATTAATGTAATGGCTGGCTATTCATATGCTGACATTGCAGATTGTGGCTTTAGTTTAAGTTGCTGTACAAAAGGTGATGTCAAAATTGCAAAAAATTATTTAGTATCTCTTGCTAATGTTCTTGAAGCAAAAATAGATTTTGCTTATCCAAAAGAAAATACTTTAGAGGAAGTATTAATAAAAATTAAATCACTTCCTGTTTCAGATAAGCCGATTTTACTTATTGAACCAGCAGATAATATTGGGGGAGGTACCCCAGGAGATGCAACAGATTTACTAAGTCGTTTATTGCAAACTGATCAAGAAGGAATTGTTGCGATAATAAATGATCCTGAGTCTGTCCGAAAATGTCATCAAAGTAAAGTTGGTAATGAAATAGAGCTGAACGTTGGAGCAAAATTTGATAATTTTCATGGAGCTCCAATTAAAATAAAAGCTATAATTCAAAAATTATCTGATGGAAAATTTACTCTAAAAAATAAACAATCACATTTAGCATCAATGATGGGAATGCACATAGATATGGGATTATCAGCTGTATTAAAAACTCATCAATTAACTTTATTGTTAACATCAATTAAGACACCCCCAATGGATTTAGGGCAGTTACTTTCGCAAGACATTAATCCAGAAGAGGCAAAGCTCATAGTTATTAAAGCTGCTGTATCGCATAAAGATGCTTACGATCCAATTTCTTCTTATAGTTTTTATATAGATAGTCAGGGGTTGTGCACAAGCAATCTTAAAAGATTACCTTTTAAAAAGATTGGGAACAAAGTTATTGCTTTAAACTAATTAAGTCTTTTAAATCCACTATGAGCAATTGGACCTTCTAATAATCTCATTACATCTCTTCCTTCTTCACACTCTTTAATGGTTTGAAAAAGAGGTTTCAAATTTTCTAGATATGTTTTTATAATTTCAGGCGTGTGTGCAGTGCAAACGTATACAGCAGTAGCAGCAAGATACCCTTTTTTTAACATTTCTTGCGTTATTAAAGTTTTGTAAGCTAACGCATTTTTACTTTTAAAAGTAAACGTTGTTAAAGCAGCAAGTCCACTTATAGTGATAGGTAATTCATATTCCTGAGATAGTTTTATCCATTCTTTATTTATAGATTCACCCGTGGAGGTTATTTTCTCCCATGACTTTTCTTTATCCATTGCTTTTAGTGTAGCGAGTGCAGCGCTTGAACCAATTCTTTCGGTCCAAAAGGTGCTACTAATGAATGATTTTTCTGCTGCTTGCATGACTTCTCTTTTTCCTAATACCGCAGTAACTGCATAGCCATTACCAAGGGCTTTACCGAACATAGCTACATCTGGTTCGACGTCATATAACTTATGTAATCCACCAAAATTTTTTCTAAAGCCAGAAGTGCATTCATCAAATACTAAAACAATATTATGTTCATTAGCTAATTTTCTAACGCGATGAAGAAAATTATTTTCAGGCTCTTTATTGCGATAAACTTCCATTTTAATTACACCAATATTTTTTGTTTTAACTATTTCTTCCAGTTTATCTAAATTATTATATTCAAATGGGTGCACACTATCTTTTAGATTTTTAGGTACCCCGTGAGGATCTAACCCTGGAAGTAAATGACCATCCAACCCTTTACTATCTGATAAATTTGAGGCTAGATACCAGTCATGCCAACCGTGATATCCACAAAAAGCTACGTTATCTTTGCCAGATGCCGCTCTTGCTAATCTGATTGCTACCGAATTTGCCTCTCCTCCAGATCTAGCAAAACGCGCCATATCTGCCCAAGGATGTAATTCTACAAGTCTTTCTGTAAGCTCAACTTCTTCAGGAGCATTTAAAGTCGACATATTCCCGCTATTAATTGTTTCTTTCACGGCTTCATCAATTTCTTCATAATTGTAACCGAGTGAATTAGTTCCTGGCATCATCAATGTATCAATGTATTTCTTGCCATCCAGATCCCATACTTCACAGCCTTTACTTTTTGAAAAATATGAAGGCCATTGTTCTGGTAAAAACATTTCGGGTCTTTTAGAGAGGAGCATATTGCCACCAGCAACTATTTGTTTTGCCTTTGAATATAATTTTTGACCTTTTCCCATAAATTTAGATCGCATCTAAAAACTTAATTCCTGACAAATCATTTTCAACGGCAATTTTCTTTAAATCATTCTTTATTGTATTTTCTATTTCTTTATTGACGAAGGTAGAAAAGGGCCTTCTAACACACCCACTATCAACCTCCAGCCACTTCATTCCCATTTTAATAAAAGGATAACCTGACTTACTTAAAGCATATAAAATAATTATATTAATTTTTTCTTGTATTTTTTTTGCTTCATTAATATTTTCTTTTTTAATATTTGTATAAAGAGCAACAAACATTTCAGGCATTAAATTGTAGAAAGACCCTATTATCCCATCTGCTCCTGAAATAAGACCTGACAAAGCCATTTCATCCATTCCTGAATAAATCTTAAAATTTTCGCCTATTTCTTTTTTGATTTTACTAAAATTAAAATGTGTTGGTGCGGTATACTTAACACCTTTTACATTTTCAATTGATGCTAATCTTTTAAGCATATCTAAATCCATTAAATTGGCATGACTAATATTATAAACAGTAATTGGCAAATTAGTAGAATTTGAAATGTCACTATAATAATTAAATATTTCTTCATTAGTAAAACCATAATAAAAAGGTGGAAGAGCTGATAAAGCATCAACACCAACTTTTTTAGCATGTATTCCAAGCTCTGTTGTAATCTTTGTTCCAATAGAACCAATATGTGCAATTACTGGTACTCTGCCATTTACTTCTTCAACGATAACTTCAATTGCTTGTTTTTTTTCTTCTTGAGACATTAAAAAAGTTTCACCGGTACTACCCATTACATAAAGTCCATCAACTTTTTCAGCAATAAGATAGTTTACTGTTTTTCTAATACCTTCTTTATTAATGCTTTCATCTTTATTAAAAGACGTAATCATAGCAGGTATAACACCGTTAATATTGTTTGGATCAAATTGTTTCATTTAATTTATTTCAGGCAAATCAATTAAATGACAAGATGCGAAGTGATCATTTCCATTAGTGGTATATTTTTTTAATGTTGGTGTTTCAGATTTACAAATATCTTTTGCCTTAGGACACCTTGGATGAAATGGACAACCCTGCGGTGGATTGACTGGACTTGGAACATCGCCTTCAAGAATTATTCTTTTAGTTTTTTTGTCCAAATCAGCAACGGGTATAGCTGAGATTAATGCTTCTGAATAAGGGTGGAGTGTATTGTTATACAAATCTTGTGAGTCACATAATTCCACAACTCTTCCAAGATACATTACTGCTATGCGGTCACATAAATATTCAGTGACACTTAGATCATGTGTAATAAAAAGATAAGTTAAGTTTTTATCTTTTTTCAATTGCATTAATAATTGAAGAACTTGCGCTTGAATTGATACATCTAACGCACTTACAGCTTCATCACAAACTATAAGTTCTGGCTCTAAACACAAGGCTCTGACAATACCGATTCTCTGACGTTGACCTCCTGAAAATTCATGAGGATATCTATCCATGTATTCTCTTCGCATATTTACTGCCTCTAAAAGATCACCAATTATTTTTCTTCTCTCTTCTTTTGAGTTTATTCCAAATTTTTTAAGAGGATCTTGAAGAGATCCAAAGATTGTGAATGAAGGATTTAACGATGAATGAGGATCTTGAAAAACAATTTGTAATTTTTTTCTAAATGGGTCCATATCTTTTTTTGATAGTGAAGTGATTTCTGTTTCTTCATTATCTTTAGAAATATATTTAACCTCACCTGCAGTAGGTTCGACAAGTCGAAGTATGGCTTTGCCTAATGTTGTTTTTCCACATCCACTTTCACCTGCAAGACCTAAAACTTCTCCTCTAAAGATATCTAAATCAACTCCATCTACAGCCAATACATGACCTACTGTTTGATTAAATATACCAGCTTTTACAGGAAAATGTACTTTTACTCCTTTTAATTTAAGTATCTCTTTTTTCATTATAACTCTCAAAAAATTGTTCATATTTATGACATCGTATCTGATGTGTCTCATTAATTTGTTGAATTTCTGGCATCACATCACAACTTTCAGTTTGCCAATTACAACGAGGGGCAAATTGACAACCCACTGGTCTATTGTATGGATCTGGAGTCGATCCTTTTATTGGATTGATATCTTGATTTTTTCCTCTACCAAGTACAGGAACAGATTCAAGTAAAGCTTTTGTATACGGATGTGTTGGTCTTCTAAGTACATCATCAGCAGTGCCTGCCTCAACAATGTTACCCATATACATAACAGCAACATTATCAGCTAATTCAGCAACAACACCCATGTCATGGGTGATTAATATAATGGCAGTATCATTTTCTTTTTTGAGTTTGTCCATTAATTCAAAAATTTGAGCTTGAATTGTAACATCTAATGCTGTGGTGGGCTCATCAGCTATTAAAATTTTAGGATTACATGCCATTGCCATTGCTATCATTGCTCTTTGTCTCATTCCACCAGAATAACTATGCGGATATTCGTCAACTCTTTTTTCAGGGAGTGGAATTCCCATATCACTTAGTAAAGAAATACATTTCTCTCTAATTTGTTTTTTATTCAAATTTGTATGATATTTGAGGTTTTCACTTATTTGAAAACCAACGGTGTACACGGGATTAAGAGCAGTCATTGGGTCCTGAAAAATCATGGCAATGTCAGAGCCTCTTATAGATCTCATTTCTTTTCCGTTTTTTTCAAGCTTTTCTATATTGATTTTTTTATCATCTTTTTGAAAAATAATTTCACCTTCTTCAATGCGAGATAAAGTAGGTAGAAGTTGCATTATCGTTGCTGCAGTTACGCTCTTACCACAACCACTTTCTCCAACGATACACAGTGTTTTCCCTTTTTTAACATCAAACGAAACTCCGTTAACAGCTTTGTTACATCTGTTATTAGTATAAAAGAAAGTTTTTAAGTTTCTTACTGACAGAGCTATATCATTTTTATCATTCATGATTATCCTTGCTGCGATGGGTCAGTTGAATCTCTCAAACCATCTCCAATAAAATTTACACATAAAACAAAAACTGAAATTACAATTCCTACTGGTCCCCACATCCACCAATAATTTTGGAGAACTAAAATATCTTGAGCAACGTTTAGGATATTTCCCCAAGTTGGAATGTTTAATGGAACACCTAATCCTAAAAAACTCAACCCTGCTTCTGTCAAAATAAACATAGCAGTTGATAGAGTAATATTGACCATAATTGGGCTTAAGGCATTGGGTAACATGTGTTTGTAGCAAATAGTAAAAGTCGATAATCCAAAACTTCGCAGCGCTTGAACATATTCCTCTTCTCTTAATGACAACATCCTAGCTCTAGCAAGTCTGTACATTCCACCCCAGCCTGTTAGAATAAATATTGCCATTAAATTAAATAAACTTTGACCAGCTATAGAGACCAATAAAAGTACCAAAATAATTTGAGGAAAAGACATAAATATCTCAGATATTCTGAGAGCAATAACATCTATCCAACCACCTTTATAACCTGCATAACATCCCACAGCTATACCAACTAATGCTGATAGTATAGCACTTCCAAGACCAATGAATATGGAAACTCTGCCTCCAAAAAGAACTCTAGTAAATACATCTCTACCAGTATTATCTGTTCCAAACCAATGATCAAAAGAAGGTGACTGTCTCATAGAGCGAAGATCAACACGCATTGGATCATAAGGTGAAAGAAGAGGAGCAAAAATTGTTGCCAATAAAATAATACTAAAAATAATTAAACCAAAAACTGCTAAACGATTATTAACAAACTTACTTATAATTCTACTTCTTTTTTTTGTAGAAAAAGTTTGAGCCTCTTCTCTTTCTCTAATTTTATCAAATTTTTTATCTAAAGATGATTTAGCCATTATTCTTTACCTAACCTAACACGAGGGTCTATTAGAGCTGTTAAAACATCAATTATCAAACTGGCTGTTAACACAACAAAGACATACATTAATGATATAGTCATAACCAATGGATAATCTGAGGCGCGAACAGATCGAATAAACATACTTCCAATTCCTGGCCACTGATATACTTGCTCAATTATTGTTGATCCACCAATTAAGAGGGGAAGTCTAAACCCAATTAAAACCACAACAGGAGTTAAAGCAACTCGAAATCCATGAAGTATATTAATTCGCCATTCTGGCATACCTTTAGACCTTGCAGTTGTAATAAATTCTTTTGCTAATACATCAAGCATTGATGATCTAGCATAGCGCATAGCACCAGCAGTCATCATTAGAGCTAGCACCATCGATGGTAAAACTATGTTAGGAATACGATCCCATACTGTTTCATAATGTGGAAGCAATCGTCCACCAACAGGAAGCCATTTAAGTTCTATAGCAAATAAAAGTATTGCTACTAATCCAAAAAAAAATTCTGGTATGGATACACCTGCCATACCCGCAACTGTTAGTGAGTTATCAGTACCAGAACCTCTTTTAAGTGCACTAATCACACCTAATGAGCATCCAATAATTGTTGAAAATATAAGGGCAACGATAGATAGTTCTAATGTTGCTGGAATTGTTTTTGCCATGATTTCAGATATTGCAACGCCACCAGCCATAGAATAACCCATATCGCCTTGGATCATGCTGGTAAGCCATAACCAGTAACGTGTCAGAAAGCTTTGATTAAGACCATATGCTTCGCGCATTGCATCAAGTTGTTCTGCTGTAATTGTTGAGGCTAATTCAGGGCTAATCATGTGTGAAACAGCATCACCTGGTGCAAGTTCAAGACCTAGATAAACAAGAAAGCTTATGACAAGAAGCATGGGAAAGAAAATAAAAAGACGTTGAATGATGTATGTTACCACTGTTTCTTTCCAGATTTAAATTAGACAAACTGAGGCCTTTTAGGCCTCAGTTTAAAAGTATTCAGACTATGGTTTTGGATACTGCATAATCCACATCATACGAGTGTATGGGATATCAACAGCTTTAGTCATCATATTATCCATAGCATCTAGTGCAGCAACATCGGCTACGTTTTTAGTAAATCCGTAGTCCATTTTTCCTGCAGCAGCATTTTTAATAAGGTTTCCATCACCATCATAACTTGGATAAGCAATGATATCAAAACCAGCTTTTCCACCATGATAGTTATCAAATGGCTCAAACTTAGCAAAGTCATTCATTTTAACTTCAGTAATTTTGAAAGCACCAGAGCCCACTGGATTTTGCCAGAAGTCACTCTGTTGGAATTTTAATGGATCTGTATCACCAAGTAAATGCTCAGGTAAAATTGCAAACTGAGTGAAAGTAGTTAGAATATTAGGATCTATCTTACCCATTTCTAAAGTTATTACTCTATCAGCAATATTATATTTAATACCTGAAACATCATTAGTTGATCCATCTTTAAATGCATCTGCACCTTTAATAGATCCAACAGTGTTTCCAATTAGTGCATGCATTTGAGGAGCTTTCATTGCAGTACGAATGCTAAATGCTACATCTTCAACTGTTACAGCTTCTCCATCATGGAAAGTAAGACCTTCTTTTAATTTAAAAGTTAAAGTCATACCGTCACTAGAAAGATCATAGCTCTCAGCCATAGATGTTCCAATTGGTTGCATCGCTCCATCTGCAACAAGAAGTCTATCAAAAACTACTTTGTTGTGAATCCAAAGACCAAGGTTGTACCAAGGTTGCTCAAAGAATTCAACTGGACCAGTATTAGTTTGCATAGTTCCACCACTTACGTTCCAATTAGTAATATCCCAATTGTAATTGTACTGTGCGTTTCCGTAAGCACCACCATTTCTATCAATTTTGTTACTCTCATAGATGAATAACTTTTGATAATATAATGGACAGATATTTGCTTGCTCCATTTGGTACTGTTGTATTTCAAAGAAATAAGGCTTAAGTACTTCAGGATCTGCACTTGAGTTAATTTTCTCAATCAAAGCATCCATTTTTGGATCACCAGGTGTTTGAGGATTAAGGCCAGTTTTAAAAGTATTGTAATACTCTTGCATAACCATTGCTGCACGTGCACCATAACCCAAGTCATAGTCAACCGCTGCAGGTCCGTTTACACCATCTGCAGGAACAGAATTTAATTGTGCTCCAACATCACCTTGTAATAGACGATAAGACATTTTTACTCCAACATCAGCAAAGTAAGCTTGTATTGCTGCCATAAAGTCAGCAGTTGTTTGGTCTCCATAGTAGAAAACCATATCTAGTTCTCTTTCAGAGTCCCAATTAGCTTCAGCCAAAAGTTGACGTGCCTTTTCTGGATTATAGCTGTAATCAGGAAGATTAGGAGCTTTTAGAGGACCGTTTGGTAATAAACTGTCCGCCGGAATAATTTGATCTTCAAATAATGTTTCACCAATTGTCACCATGTCAATAGCCATACATAAAGCTTGTCTGACACGAGGATCGGATAGTTGGTTACTATTAGTTGGCATAGCTGAAACTGTTGATACAAACAACAACTGAGCTAAAACTAAAGAAATAACCGCAAGTAATTTTTTCATATTTCCTCCAGTATAATTTTAAGTATTTTAACTATAAACATAAACTGTTCGTTGAAACAAGCCTATATTGAAAACATAATAACTAAAGTGAGGTTTTTTGAAGTTTTTATAGGCAATTATGTATTTTATCTGTGAAAAAGCGTAAAATCAGATTATTTTCTTTGAGCTTCCCTTATTCTTATTTGCATTTGATTGTGCATCTTTTCAGAGCCATCATGATAAGTCCCAAACCATTGATCAAATGGAATCATTAAGTTTCCATAGTTAACTTCAAAGTATTTGTGGTGAAGATAGTGATTATAATTACTAAGATCAATTGCACGTTTATCATTTAAAAGCATTTGTTTGAAGCCAATATGTCCATTAGCTGACCCAAGACTTGCGTGAAACAAGTGATAGATAGCATGTAGGGGGTGAGAGAGTATAATCCAGTGGATCATAACTCCAGAAAAATAGAGTAGATGCTCAATGGGATGCATAGAAAGGCTTGACCACGGTCCAGGGTTAATATTTCGGTGATGAACTGAGTGAGCAATTTTGTACATAAATTTAAAATGTAAAAAACGATGAACTAAATAAAAATGTGCGTCTCTGAAAGCAGGAATAAATAAAAGGATTAGAAAGAAATATATTGGCGATTCATTAAATTCAATAAATGGTAAAGTTCCAGATGCATAAAACCACAAGGACAAAACTTCATAAGCTGTCCAAATAGGAACACCCCAAAATAAGCTCCAAAATAAATTATCAAAAATTTGCTTATTAAAAGTAAATAACTTTTGGATTTTTTCAGGCCAATTAGGATTAAACTTAAACTTTATTCCTTGAGATTTACGAACATAAAGAGGAATATGTATGAGACTAAAAAATATTGTTCCCATAATATAGTTTCGAAGAAGTATTTCTGAAACCCAACTTGCCGAAAAGGTTTTCATTTCAGACATTGGAGGAGTAAAAAAATAATAAGCTATGAAGGCAATGAAGAGATAAAAAAGGTTCCAAGAAAAAATATAAGAAAAAACAAACCAATTAAATATTTTTTTTAAATTGAGGGGTAAAATCCATAATGGGTTTTTATCAGCAGCTTCTTTGGGAACAAAATGTCCTCTTTTATCCCTAAATCCAAATTTATTTTCTTCAATCATTATTAATAGTTTTTAAGTTATCTTATGAATATAGTAACATAATCACATCTAATCAAATAGATTATTTGATAACAAATTTCTTGTTAAAAAGATTAATTTTGATAGTTAGGCTTAGGTTTAATGGGGCGTCGCCAAGCGGTAAGGCATCGGTTTTTGGAGTCGACATTCGCAGGTTCGAATCCTGCCGCCCCAGCCAAAAAATACAACACAATCTTCCCTTTATAGATTTTGGCTACACATAGGCCACACTTGTGAGTGTATTTTTGATCTACATTTCACATTGTTGGTGGTAAGATAATCTGAAGGTTATTTTTGAAAGTATTTTCTATATTGCGGTTTAGTAGCGTTATATAAAATTATAGATGAAAGTATAAAAAAAGGTACTAAAAAATATTCTGAAGAATCATTAATATCATTAACATAAAGGCATAGACCACCTAGAACACCTAAGTTAAACAGTGAAACAGCTAAGAATTGTATTGGATGTAACTTTTCTGAACCAAAGAATAAATATCGAAAACCAAAATAAACAAAAGTGGTAAAAGTTGATAAACGTAAAGCTTGTAAACGATGTTCAGGCACATAAGTTCCTTCTGTCATGATAAAAGGGAAGGTAAATGAAAAACCATAAAAATAAGCAACCACAGTAATTGCAACGTGGAGTGAAAAAAAAAGGATCAAAAATTTACCTAACAAACGCATATATCCTCATAGGTAACAACCTCAAAAACTATTTGATAACTCATAGACCTGGATCATTTGGATTAAGATATTCTAAATGTGAATCATTAAAAATTTTATTGAGTCTCTTGAAAGATGTAAATAAATATTTTCTATAATCTGAAAATTTTTTCCTCGCTAATGCGGTTGGCACAATCAAATTATCATTTTTTGTTACTGTCACTAATTTTCTTTTCATTAATCGATCAAGAATGCGTTTTACACTCGTGCGTGGAATATTAGTTTGCTGAGAAATGGCTCGGCGAGTGGTGCCATAATGTTTCAAATTTTTTACTTTTTCATAATATTGCATAATGAATTCATCCAACTCTTCACCTGTAATTTTTGGATTGGAAAATGTACTTTTAATAAATTTGTTATCAGATTTATTAGCCGTGCTATCTCTTATTTCTGAAGACAATTTTTTTGAGAAACGCAGCAGAATGAACAAAAACACCGTGTAATCTTCTCGTGAATAAAAATTTTCTTTTAAAAATTTTTGCTCAACTAATCTCTCTTCACCTACTTCCATTATCCAATCATAATATAAGCTATACTTTCCTCTCATTTTTAAATAATATTTTTATTCATTATAATTAATTTATCTGTATTTTTTCAATAAATCAGGAATATTATCTAATTTAAGAAATTCCGCATAATATTTAGCAAAATAATAATTGTATGGTTTTGGTAAAAAGTCAATTTTATCCTTTTCAAGTGATTCAATAACGTTTGATGGATAGCAAAGTTTTTCCACTACTTCGGAGATAAGAATTTTTTTGTCAAGCCGTGTCTGTTTAAAAATATTAACCATTATTACTATACAAGTGATTCACTGTGACACGCAAGGAGGACGGAGAGGATGCCACAGTGAAACATGGGGGGGTAAAAAAACATTATTATAATATATATAATCTATAAAAATGGTGAACTATGGACATGTCCACAATGGTCATGCATACGCCGCACTTAACAATCTCCTTGGTTGGCGCTAGGATAATAAAATGAAAAAAATATTGGTCACACTATGGCCACACTCACACACTCATTTTTTAAATTTGTAGAAAAATAAACCTAAGTATTCCGCCATTGGGCATGGCCATTTTGGTACTGCATCGGTTTTTGGAGTCGACATTCGCAGGTTCGAATCCTGCCGCCCCAGCCATTTATTTAAATATTTTAGAATTCAATATCGTCCAATATTGATTAATTATAGGCTGATAAAATTTGGCATTATAAATTTCAAAATCATAAACTCCCCAAACATTTTTTTTTAACAACCACCCTTTAATTTTATTTTGACTGACTTTACACCAATTTATTATGCACATCTTTAGATCTAAAATATTATTTTTTTTAATTACTCCAATAATCTTGCCGTTAGGTCTGTTGTAAAGATTGATTTCTTTTTCATTTTTATAACCCGTTAAAATAAATCTTTCCCCTTTAATTAAACTTTTATGCAACCAACCAATCATTCCATTATGATCTCTTGCTTTTCTCCATACATCAAACTCATCAATTATTTCTACAGGGAGATTTTGAGAAATATATTTAAGTTGAATAGGATAATTCGTACTGGGTCCAACTCGTAAATTAACATCATTAGATTTTAAAGAAACAAACCTTGGAATTTCAAGACCAGTTACTTTTCCAGTTTCTGCATAAAGGTTTAAGCTAGTTAATAAAAAACAAATTATTGTTATTATTTTCATTATGAAAATTATCTATAGCATTTTTATCAATTGATGTGATTACTAATTGAATATTAAAGATAAAAATTTATGTTATTTTCATTAGTTATAATTTCAAATTATCAAATCTGTATTAATTAATTATAAATTTAATATATTTTTAAAAACAATATATTTGCTAAAAGTTACTAAAGTTAAAATTTAATTTATTAGTTAGTGCATTGTAATTTTGTCCCATCACATCAGGTGTTAAATCATTTATTGAAACTGGATCTAAAGGTTTAACAGCTAGAACAATTTTATTGCTACCATTAATAAAGTTTGATGTTGTATCTATAAACTCTTTTATTAAACCTTGATCTATTCCTATTGTATTGGAATAAATATCCATTGATTGAGTAATAAAATCTTTCATTTGTGTGGTTGTCATATTTTGTTCTTTAGCTGCATATTCTAATAACTTATTCCTTAAGGAGTTATCAACTAGTGATAAACGTAATTGTTTTAATTTTGGAGTAGTCATTAAGTAAGTAAGTAATGGAGCGCCTTGTATTGTTAGAATATTTGTGTCTAAATCTACTAAATTAGTTGAAATAGCCAAAGAAGCTGCATCAGTTATGCCCAAATCTAATTCATATGAAAAATCATTAGCTTTCGTATTCCACTTCCAACCTGTTTTAAAATCAAACTTAATTTTTTCATAGCCTAATTCATCTATTAAACCGTCTAAAAATGCTAATCCTCCACTGATATTACTTACTTGATCATAATTAAAATCAGCTCCTTTAATTTCAAAATTAAAGCTTGTTGGAATTTTAATATTTTTGTCATCTCCAAAGTAATCAAATTTTATATTATTTATTTTTGCATTATCTAAATTAAATACATCTGTATTATTGACATTAGCCTTAAAGTTTTTAACTTCCATATTATCTAATGATACAAATGAATTAAATATTTCTGAGTAATCTCCACTTAATAGTAATTCTTGAGAATCTACAGACCCAAGCAAATCATAAGTAAAATTTTTATCTAAAACAAAATTACTTATTTTGAAATTTTCTATATGGAATTCATTTAACATTTCTTGTAATTTGTAATCTTGTACCTCTATGTGTTTAAATGAGAATTCATCCCAATTTGCAATTTCAAAATATTTAAGTGAAGCAGGCTCTGGTTCTAAAACTGAAGAATTTTTGAAATAAATTTTATCAAATTTAGCACTTAAAATTATACTTAAAATATCCTTTTCATCTTCTCTAGCTAAACTTGAATTCAGTAAATTTCTAATTTTGTCAAAATTTTCAAAATCAAGATTTTTTAATCCTACTTCTTCTATCTTCAATTCAGGAGAATCCTGTATATCGAAAATGCTGAGACCACTA